>WNGG01001220.1_pt1 | contig 30192 bp, 23 predicted proteins | sample 5400661 | NCBI WGS metagenome assembly WNGG01 (sample SAMN13153372, study PRJNA577476) | soil metagenome | isolation source: 100 cm soil or saprolite under Garry oak tree replicate 1 | place: USA:California | collected 2016-06-15
CAGCACCTTGCCTCTTATTTTCAGCATTGTGCTAGCGATTTATATTTCACTTTCCTGAAAAGTTGCCATGAAGCGGAAATCCATCACGCCTGGACGTACTGTGGTTGGAGCGGGCCTCCTGGCTGTTCTTGCGGTAATTGCACTCGTGATCGGGCATACTTCGCGCGCACTGCGCTCCGCGGCTCATGATGTCCAGGCGGAACATCAGATTCGCTTTGCGCTTCGTCCGCTCTCATCTGTCGCAAATGCAGACTTCGAAGTGATCAGCTCTCCTGCCGTATTCTTTCAGCTGCCCGATCCTATTTCGCGGCCGGGAAAGGACGGCACGACGATTTTGATTTCTGCGATACCACACATTGCCAGTTCCTGCGCGAAACGCCGGGACCGGAAGCGGCAGCCTCCAAAGCGGCGATCGCGACACGTGGCTTAGTGATCGCCTACCAAGCACGTGTATTTGCCGCAATGTACACGCGCAGTTGCAGCGGCCGTACCCGCACCCCAGCTGATATCAGACTCCCAGTTGCCGCGTATCCTTATTACTCCGTTGAATGCAAATACTGCCGCCAACATCCCACCAGTTGGAAGAGTCGCATCTCTGTCCAGGACGCAACTCATTTGCGCGGTTCCGATGACACGGCGCGCATCGAAGCGGGCCGGCGCCTGGGATGGAATGTCATCCAAAGCGACGACTTTACGTTGCGAAAGCGAGGCGAGCAGGTGATCGTTGAAGGCAGCGGTCAGGGACACGGTGTCGGCTTGTGCCAAGCCGGAGCTCGGGAGATGGCCGAAGAAGGCTCGGACTTTCGCCAAATCCTTGCTCACTACTACCCAAATACAACGGTCATCAGCCTCGCCCCGGAGTCTACGAGGAAGCGTTAGAGGCCCATTCGAGTGTCGTGACCGAGTTCCCGCTGATTCGGACACTGGCCGCCTTTAGCCCAAGTTTAATTTGGACGACCCTGGCGGATCCCGGATTCGTCAGAACTAGAACGCGCACCCCATCTGGGTTTTGGAAGCTGGCATGATGGACTTCAGGTGCACCTTGCGAATCGAAGTGGCGTGCACCTCGCCGGATGAATCTTGAATAGTGAGCGAACGCCCAGAACTGTCCGCTATGGGAAACCTCTTTGCTTTGCGAGTGGATGGTTACCACGCCGCCGCAATTAAAGGGGCCGATGTTGGGTCGCCCTTGTTCATCTAAAGCCAAATTCCACGCGGTGATGGAGCGGCAGCCGTTGCGAAGGACGCCGGTGAAGGTTTCGCTCCAATGCGCCCAATCCTTGGCATAGGTCGGATCGGTGTAGTCGGGGCCGCCTTCGGTCCAGTACATCTCCACTTCGGGATAAGCGCTTTGCACACGTTGCATCCACTCGGCCTTGCCGATGTAGCCATGCCATGCGATGGCGTTCGAATACTGGTGGACATCCGGCATATCCAGTTCAGCGATGGCGCGTCCCCACAAGTTGTAGTTGTGATCAATCAACCAGATTTTAGTTTTCACTCCGCTACGCTCAAAGAGCGGGCCCAGGTGGGACCGGACAAAGTCAGCCTCGTACTCCTGCGGCCAGATGCAAGCCGGCATTCGCCCGTCCTGGTCGGTATCAACTTCGTTTTGAATCGTTATCGCCTGCACCGGGACGCCCTCTGCCTCATAGCTCTGCAGGAATTTCACGAAGTAGTTGGCATACGAGGGCATGTACTGGCGACGCATACTTCCGCCCAGCATCGAGCCATTCGACTTGAACCATCCCGGCGGGCTCCACGGAGAAGAGAACAGAAATAGATCGGGATTCGCTTTTCGCGCTTCGCGCAGCATGGGCAGGATATAGGCACGGTCGTGATCGATGGAAAACCGTTTCAGCTCCGGGTCGGCCTCACCGTCGTCGTAACTGTACACTTTCGTTGAGTAATCACTAGATCCGATACACGTCCGGCATACGCTCATGCCCATCTCGGACGGGTGAAACATCAGATGAAAAAGCTTCTCGCGGGCTGTCGCATCTAACCGGTTGAATGTGTAACAGGCGGCATCGGTGAGAGCCGCGCCGAAGCCCAGGATCTCCTGAAACTTTCTTTCGGGATCAAGGACGATAGTGTCAGCCGCAGCGGATGTTGTCGTCGGCTGCCACGCGATGGAAGATGATCGAACCAACTGCTGATTATCATCGGTGACCCAAACTGACACATTACCTGGAGCATTTTGGGTCTGAGTGCTTGCCGCCAGCTCGGGTAAGGCGCCGGTTGTGGCAAGGGCTGCCGCACCCATTCCGGATATTGTCAGAAAATCACGTCGCGTGTGTTTGCCCGACATTTTGTCACCTGGCTAATAGAGATTGGTTTTCAGAAACAGTACCACACTCGTCCAAGAAGCTTGCCGGGTTAGGTGGTTTGGGGAATCCTGGTGTCGCGACATAGGGAACAAACTTCGACTTATAATCACGCGATGCCCGCTTCTCATTTGTTTACCAGAGGCCCGCGTGGCACTCTCAACGCTGGTGTGGTACTTGCTGTCGCCCTGATTCTGTGTTTAGCAGCTGCTTCTAATAAAGCCAGCGGCCAGGCTGACACGGCCCCCAGCTACACGACCCCGCTATCCACCGGAGTGCGCCTTGATGCAGTTGGCGACGCGATCGAACTTGGGAACATGCCGCTCGGAATGGCAGTCGCGCCCGGAGGCGACCGAGTCGCAGTGGTTCTGAGCGGCTGGCGCGAACAGGGGCTGCAGATTGTCGATCTCAAGTCGCGTCAGACGGTGCAGACGCTGCAGCAAGATGCCGCATTTCTGGGTGTCGCATTCTCTCGCGACGGGAAAGAACTCTACATCTCTGGCGGCAATGACGACTCGATATTCTGCTATTCCTGGGAAAATGGTGCAGCCAAATTCGAGCGCAAGATCGTTCTCGGCGAGCGCAAGCCGGGCAAGACCGGATCGCGATATCCGGCAGGCTTGGCAATATCTCGCCAGGGAAACTATCTGTATGTCGCAGAAAATGTTGGTGACCGAGTTGCGGTTATCGATCTTGCCACGCGGCAAGTCGTGCAAAGACTACGTACAGATCATTACCCCTACGCGGTTGAAGTCGCATCTGATGGAAGGGTTTACGTTTCCGCCTGGGGAGCGAACACAATTTCGGTCTTCAAATCGCGACGTAACGGGAAGCTAAAGGGAGCTGGGAAGGTGACGGTAGGTCGTCATCCTTCGGCTTTGGTGTCGAATGCTTCAGGCTCTCGTTTGTTCGTTGCCCTCGCTGGTACAGATCAGATCGCGGTGCTCGACACAAAAAAGAAAAAAGTGTTGGAGTACATCAGCGACGCCGCGACCAAGGGTCCTTCAGAAGGCAGCACTCCCAACGCGCTGGCCTTGTCGCCAGATGGATCGAGATTGTTCGTTGCTGAAGCTGACAATAATGCTCTCGCAGTCTTCGACGTTTCAGAGAAATCAACTTCGCCATCTGCTACTTTGAAGACCAGCCTCGAAGGGCGCATACCGACAGACTGGTACCCAACGGCAGTGCTCGACTCGGGTGGTCAACTGCTGGCTTTGAGCGGCAAGGGTCACGGGAGTCACGCGAATCCTGATGGTCCGACTCCGGGACAACCAATTACAAGGCCTATGGGATACGACCTGGGGCAACTCAACGGAACTCTGCGGGTCTGTTCCGCCCAGTTCACTCCATCGGAGTTGGCGGACGATTCGCGACGAGTCGCTGAAGCGAACCGCTGGGAAGAGGCAAGGCCGACCAAAAGGTATCCGCCGTTCAAACATGTCGTTTACATCATCAAGGAGAACCGCACTTACGACCAGGTATTGGGCGACCTAAAGGAAGGCGATGGTGATCCCAGCCTGGTCTTCTTTGGGCAGGCAGTATCGCCGAACCATCATTCTTTAGCGCTCCGCTTCGGATTGTTCGACAGATTTTTTACGAATTCCGAAGTAAGTTCGCAAGGGCACATCTGGTCGACTGCCGCCTACGTTACGGATTACGACGAAAAAACCGTCCAATCCGCATACTCCGATCGTCGGGCTGACATTGACCTCGAAGAGATTGACGAGCCGGGCAACGGTTTCCTGTGGAATCTGGCCAAGAAAAAGGAAATCAGTTTCCGCGACTATGGCGAAATGGTCTACGGGTCAGATGCGGCTGGACGGGCTGTACTTCAGCGTCGCGGGCTAGCTCCTTACGTCAACCCATCTTACCCGCCATTTAATCTCGCCATCGCTGATCAAGTCCGCGCTGATGCCTGGATCGCAGAACTGAAGCAGTTTATTCAAAAACAAGAGATGCCGCAGCTTGAAATTCTGCACTTGCCAAATGATCATACGGCCGGAGGCAAAGCCGGGTTTCGCACGCCCAAAGCGCTTATGGCCGACAACGATCTCGCGCTCGGCCGGATCATAGAAGCGTTGTCCCGCTCACCATTCTGGCGTGATACTGTAGTTTTTGTTTTGGAAGACGATTCGCAGTCGGGGCCCGATCATGTAGATTCGCACCGTTCCCCGTTTCTGGTCATTTCCGCGTACAGTCGTCCCGGAACGATTCACCGGTTCGCCAATACCACCGACGTATTAGCTGCAATCGAAGACATTCTGGGCCTGGATCGTTTGTCCAAATTCGACTACTTCAGTCGGCCACTTTCGGATGTGTTCTCTGAGACTCCTGACCTCTCGCCGTTTACGGCGGTTGTTCCTCAGGTGGACATGAACGAGATGAATGCGCCGAAGGGGGTTGCCGCGCGCATGTCTGAGGGGCTGGATTTCAGCGCGCCCGACCGAGTGAGTGACGCCCTGTTCAACCGGATTCTCTGGCGACTGATGAAGGGCGATGAATCTTTTCCCGTTGTCAAAGCTGCCGCGCCCGTGCATACCTTCACAAGGAGCCGCTAGCTCTCGATTGCCCCTGCAGGCAGCACGTCGGAATCAGGGCGTCAATTTGCCGGTTGAGAGGTACTCTTGAGAAGGAATGCCGAAAGCATCGGCGACACGGTTAAAAAAAGCGAACAATGATGTGACGTATACCGCTTCGGCAATCTGTTCTTCCTTCCAGCCCGCGTCACGGAGCTTTTGCACATCTTCAGAAGTTGTTTTGTAAGCCGCTTTTGTAACCAGTTCCACGTACTCCAACAAGGCGCGTTCGCTCGCGCTGAGACCGGCTTGGTCAAGTTTGCCCTCGATGATGGCCTGCACGCATTGACCTGTGGCTCCCTGGACACGCAGGAAGTAGCTATGACTGTCGAGTCAATACGGGCACCGGTTCAGATACGAGACGTGGCTGGCAATCATTTCTTTATGCCGCCGCGACAGATGCCCTTCGGAGAAATGGACTGTGTTTGAGAACTCGATTACCTGGCGCAGAAAATCAGGGCGTGCTCCGAAGCACTTGATGATGCCAGGCACTTGGTGTCGTCCCGAGCCCGCCCTCCAGAAATCGTAGGCCGCCGCAATCTCACCTGTGGCCTCGGCGTCTTCGATGAGCGCAATCTTGGTTGCCGCCTTTATTTGCTGAGGGCCTTTGCCGGCTTTGGATTTCTCTTTTCCGGATCGTTTCATCGTCAAGACCCCTTTTGAAAGCGTTAGTGCGTGCTACTTCGTGACACCAGCGGTCATTGTAACTTTTCGTTGAAAAGCGCCGTAGACCGGCACTCCGGCCAGAACCACAACAGTTCCAAGCAGGGCCTCCCGCGGACTATGTAAAGCGAGAAGCGCAAGTAGCAGCGACATCAATATCAGAAACACTGCGAGAGGAATTGGATATGCCGGCGCCAAGAACGGAGGAGCCATGTCTTGATCTCGTGATCGCACAATGAACAGGCCTGCTCCCGTAAGCGTCAAGAACACAACGGCGACGAAGATGAAATACGAGATGATTTGTTGAAAGCTTCCAATCGACACTAGCACGGATGCGACGAGTCCCTGAATAAAGATGGCGTTTGCCGGGGTGCCGAATCGCGGATGAGTGCGAGCAACCGCGCGCAGGAACAGGCCATCTTGCGCCATCGCGTAGTACACCCTGGGAGCGGACATGATAAGCGCAGCCAGGCTGCTGAGAACGCAAACTACAACGATGGCCGCAAATACGACGCCGCCAGCCCGGCCGAACAGTATCGCTCCGGCTTGGGCGACGAAGGTTTCATCTGAAGTAACTCTCGCCAGCGGGACAATGTACAAAAATGCAGCGCTCACCAGGACATAAATCGCCGTTACAACCAGCACGCCTAACAGCATTGCGCGAGGCAGTGTGCGTCCGGGATCGCGCACTTCTCCGGCGATCTTGCTTACGTCCCACCAGCCGCCGAAAGAAAAGAACGCTCCCACCATTGCCGCTCCAAGCGCGGGGCCCAATGGCAGCGAGCCAGGATGTTGCGCGATGAATGGAACAAAATTGGACCATGATCCCAGCCGCATAACGAACGCCCACAAGACCAGCGACCCGAGTACTCCCAGCTTGAGCCAGGTCGTCCAGCGCAGAAATCCCGCGCTGACGCGGATGCTGAAGATATTCAGAACACAGAGCGCCCAAATTACCGCAATAGCGATGAATTTGATGACCAGTGTCGAAGACGGAAAGATGTAGGCGACGTAACTCGCCAGTCCCACAGCCAGGGCGGCCGTGAGCCCCGGATCAAGAACCAGAAGACACATCCAGCCGTAGAGAAAGGCAATTCGCTTACCGCAAGCTTCCAGAAGATAAACATAGATGCCGCCATCGCGTGGAAAGCGCGCGGCGAGTTCGCCGTAGCAGAGCGCTCCGCACAACGCTAGGACGCCTACGGTGATCCAGACAAGCAGAAGCCAAAAAGGAGACCCGAGGGACTTCGCCATTCCTGCGGGAGTAAGAAAGATTCCAACTGCGATGGATTCGCCGGCCACGGCCGCAGTCGCCGATGCCAGCCCAAGTTGCCGCCGCAGATTCTCTTTCCGGACTGGAATTACGGAAATAGGGCTGGGCCACGAAGCGGTCATCGGAATCTCGGAATCGCGGAAGAATAAACGGGTATTCATTAGTGGGGCAATAGTAGAAAAAAATCACTGCACGCTGCCCCGATCTACTACTTTCGCATTATTGATCCTTCTCTCGCCGTCTCTATAATCGCGTCACTTTGATTCGTGGAAAAACCTTGTCTTTGTCGACGGCGCAGTCGTCCAGTTGTGTGAAAGAAACACTTCTCGCGGAGAAATGGAAGCCCAATGACTAGCCCTAGGTACCTGATTCTGGCAGTCCTGCTTGCCTCTACCTTTGTTTCAGCCCAACAAATTACCGGAAACATTCGGGGAACAGTTTCGGACCCGAGCGGCGCCGTGGTGCAAAACGCCACCGTCACTGCGCACCAGGTCGAAACCGGGCTTGAGCGCATAGCAATCACAGATCGAGGCGGGAACTACGTGCTGGTCGAACTACCGGTTGGACATTATCGATTGGAGGTCGCCGCCAGGGGTTTCCAGGAATATCTGCAGGAGGGTATTGAGTTAGACGTCAACGAAACTGCCGCTGTTCCGGTTCACCTAACGGTTGGCTCCGAGAAAGAACGAGTGCAGGTGCAAGCCGACGCCGAACTGATCCAACCCACAGTGACCAGCATGGGGCAAGTTGTGCACGAACGCGAAATCCTCGATCTACCGCTGAACGGGCGCGATTTTTCCCAGCTTGGAACGCTCCAGCCGGGAGTCGTGCCGCTTACGCCTGGCCTTCTGGAAGCGGGAGGCTCGCTCCGGGAACAGCAGGGGTACGCAGTCAATGGCCAACGACCCGAGTCGAATAATTTCCTGATAGATGGCGCGAACAACTTCAATGGCGTGGACGGCGGATTTGTCCTGGAGCCGCCGATTGATGCGATCGAAGAGTTCAGAATCCTGACCCATAATTCCAACGCCGAATTCGGACATAATCTGGGCTCGACCACCAACATCATCACGCGTTCCGGATCGAATGCGTTGCACGGCGCGCTTTGGGAGTTCCTGCGTAATGATGCCCTTGATGCAACCCGCTTTCCTGACACGGAGGTTGAACCCCTGAAGCAAAACCAGTTTGGCGGAAGCGTCGGCGGTCCGCTGCGTCGAGGGAAGACTTTCTTCTTCGGATTCTACGAAGGCTTCCGCAACCGCAAAGGCGACAGCGTTATAAGCGCGGTTCCATCGCTCGCCGAACGGCAAGGCGATTTCGGCGCGATGTGCATTAATGGCTTTGACGTGAATGGCATTTGTAATGATAGACAGCCACCCAACCCGCCTGGTGATCCTACTAGCCAACCCATTCACCAGCTTTTCAACATCTTCTTCAACCAGCCCTATCCATTCAATCAGATGCCGGCGCCAGATCCGACCAATCCGCTGGCTCAGAGCGCCTTCTCGGTGAGCTTGTTGGGTTTGTTTCCGAAGCCTGATGTCGGCGCCAATGGATTTCTCTCCACTGGAACTCTCCGCGACGACCGGAACCAGTTTGGTCTGCGCATTGACCACTACCTTACGGCAACAGACACGCTGAACTTCCGCTACATGTTCAACAACGTCAACCGCTTCGATCCGCTCTCGCCGGCGGGCGCAAGTATTCCCGGTTATCCCGTCGGAGAAGACCATCGCGCGCAGAATTTCGTAGGGCAGGAAACACATACCTTCTCTCCCGCGATGATTGGGGTTTTCCGGATCTCTTACCTGCGAAACAAGTTCCTGGTTGATGAACATATCAATCACACTTCGCTTGCGAGCCTTGGATTCGGATACTCTCCGAGCCTGGCCTTGGCTGCTGGGCCGCCGTTCATTCAGGTGAATGGTTACACGTCAGTCGGTGATCCAATCACCGGGCCTCGTAATACTTACGAAAACGCTTTCGATTATTCCGGCGCGTTGAGCTGGGTGCGAGGCGCCCACGAGCTAAAATTTGGTGGTGGATATCAGCACTTACAGGTGACTGCCCTCCAAGGCATCGCCACAAATGGATTTTTTGTGTTTGTGCCGTTCCCGGTGACGAACTCATTCGCCAGTTTCCTGTGGGGCGTGCCGGTTGTATTTCTGCAGGGCAGAGGCGATTTCAACCGGGGCATTCGAGGAGATGCGCTGAACGGATACGCTCAGGATACTTACAAGCTCAATCGGCGAGTGACCTTCAATTATGGTTTGCGCTACGAATTACCGTTTCCCTACACAGAAATTCATAATCGGCAAACGCTGTGGATTCCGGGAAGGCAGTCAACGGTCGTGCCGAGTGCGCCAGCCGGACTGCTTTATCCGGGTGATAAAGATGTGCCTGCTGGCTTGATTCCGACGTTCAAGAAGGGCTTCGCTCCGCGAGTGGGCATTGCTTGGGACCCGATGGGCGATGCGAAATGGCTGGTGACTTCGGCCTACGGAATTTTCTACGAACCTTATTACACAGGCCAAGGCGGACCGCTGCAATCGCCAATCAGCGCGCCACCGTACCTGCAAACCCCGCAGGTCGGGCCGTCGCCGTTCTTCAACTTCTCCGATCCGTTCAACGGCAACCCGCCTATTGCAGGGCAGTTCGCCACGCCTCTTACGAACCTGACCCTCACGCCCAACTTGCCCCTTCCTTACACCCAAGATTGGGACTTGAACGTACAGAGGTCGCTGGCTAAAGACCTGTTGCTCGAGGTCGGCTATGTGGGGACCAAGGGAACCAAGCTACCACGCTTCATCGAGGGCAATCCAGCGGTCTATGTGCCGGGCATTGATCCCACGACCAACCAGCCGAACTCCACCTCAGGCAATGCCGACCGGCGGCGGCTTTATTCCGGTTGCACGCTGAGTGCGACCAGCCCGCCTTGCACTTATTCTTCGACCGGTCTGATCGCGGGCATCGCCAATTCTTCCTACAACGCGCTCGAGGCCAGTCTGAAGAAGCGCTTTAATCATGGCCTTTCATTCCTCGCTTCCTACACCCTGTCGAAGTCTATAGATGACGCATCTTCCTTCAACATGACAGGTTCGGCAGCGAAACCCGTTGCCGGCGAAAATGATTTGGCACAAAATCCCTTCGATCTGGCCGCTGAGCGTGGCCGCTCACTGTTCGATGCCCGGCACCGCTTCGTGCTGAGCTACCAGTGGAGTCTTCCATTCTGGCAACATCCCCAAGGCTGGTATCAGCACACGCTAGGTGGGTGGCAGCTTAACGGAATCGTAACCGCAATGAGCGGAACACCGTTTACAGTCTTTGATTCCAGGGACGTGTCCGAGCAAGGTGGAGCGCCGGAGATCACTGGCTTTTCTGCCAACCGCCCGGATCTCGTTGCGGGACAGAACCCCAAGTCCGGACCGCATTCAGCCAACGCCTGGATCAACGCAAGTGCGTTTGCCCGAATCACTCCCGACCCCAACTCTCCCGTGCAACAATTTGGCACGGCAGGCAGAAACATCGCGGAAGGGCCGGGATATGCGAACTGGGACTTCTCTGCATTTAAGAATATTAGGGTGGCGGAATCGAAGGAAGTTCAGTTCCGCGCGGAGTTCTTCAACGTCCTGAATCATACGAATTTCCGACTCCCGGACAGCGACATTAGCTCTCCGACCTTCAATCACATTCTGGCTGCGCAGCCACCGCGTGAGATCCAGCTGGCGCTGAAATTCCTGTTTTAGAGGTGTTGGGGAATACCTCGCGTTGATGCGGCTGGACTTTGTTCTGCCGCTTCCGTCTCCATCTCTGCTATCAAGTGCCTGCCCCCAATCTGCCGATGATAGAGTGGCATCCTCCTCGGCGTTGTAAGCGTTTTTGCATCCGCCAAACCGGTCAAAGATTTTTCAGATATTCTCCGGGCTACGGGCCTAAAATATCCCACTGCGGCAACTCGTAGAAGGCGACGCATGGCAACTGCGGTTACGAACAATCGGGAGCAGGCCGCACACTTCGGCCAAGCGGCTGGCCCCTGTGCCATGGTCCTTTTTGGGGCGTCGGGTGATCTCACCAAAAGAAAGCTCGTTCCCGCGCTTTTCAATCTGGTCAAGGCCTCGTTGCTCCCAAAGACTTTTGCCATCTTGGGAGTTGCAGTTGACCGACTCGGCGACGAACAGTTTCGCAACCAGGTCACGTCATTCTTGCCTGCTGAAGATCGTGGTACTGAGGCTTGCGACTGGTTTCAGCAGCGGCTCTATTACCAGTGTGGCGATTTTGCGGATCCGGCCACCTACTCAACTATCGGCACCCGGCTCAGCCAGATAGACCAGCAGCACAAAACTGATGGCAATGTTCTCTTCTATCTTGCGACCTCGCCCAAATTCTTTGCCTCTATCATCGAACGGTTGGGCGGGATTGGACTCTCCAACCAGGAGAATGGCCGCTGGCGGCGAGTGATTATCGAGAAGCCGTTCGGCCATGACTTCGATTCTGCCCGCGCCTTGAACGGCGAGATCAAAGCCGTGTTGGCCGAAAACCAGATCTACCGCATCGACCACTACCTCGGCAAAGAAACGGTGCAGAACATTTTGGTCTTTCGTTTTGACAACGCCATCTTCGAGCCTATTTGGAACCGCCGCTATATTGACCACGTGCAGATCACCAACGCAGAAACTGTAGGCGTCGAACAACGTGGAGGATACTTTGACACTGCAGGTACTCTGCGCGATATGGTTCCCAACCACGTAATGCAGCTTCTGAGCCTGATAGCCATGGAGTCGCCGGTCTCGTTCCATGCCGATGCCGTGCGCAGCGAGCAGGCCAAGGTGCTGCACGCCATGCAGCCTCTGGCCTCAGAAGATGTCCTTCAATGCAGCGTTCGCGGCCAGTATGCAGATGGCCTCATCGGCGATGAAAGGGTCCCCAGTTATCGCGTGGAGCCGGGAGTCTCCCCGGAATCGAGGACTGAAACCTTCGTCGCGCTCAAACTCAACGTAGACAACTGGCGATGGGTTGGGGTGCCGTTCTATTTAAGGACAGGGAAGCGCCTCGCCAAGCGCCATACCGAGATCACCATTCAATTTAAGAGGACCCCATTCGAGCTCTTCCGCAACACGCCGGTGCACAAGCATTCCAATCAACTGGTGATCCAGATTCAGCCGGTGGAGGGAATCTCGCTCAGCTTCGGCGCGAAAATCCCTGGCCCCATTCTGCGCGTGGGCTCGGTGGACATGAGCTTTGAGTATTCCAAGTATTTTGGCACGGACGCTTACACAGGCTACGAAGTGCTGCTCTACGATTGCATGATCGGAGACGCCACATTGTTCCAGCGCGCAGATATGGTGGAAGCTGGCTGGAACGTAGTAGACCCGGTGCTCGACGTGTGGAAAGCGCTCCCGCCACGCAGATTTCCCAACTATGCCGCGGGCACCTGGGGTCCCAAAGAATCTGACGAACTGCTGCAACGCGATGGGCGGGAGTGGAGGACAATCGAATGATTCTCGCAGGCGATATCGGAGCGACCCGCACACGGTTGGCCGCCTTTCAAACCGAAGGCAACAAGCTGCAGTGTGTGGTGGAGAAAACCTATAAAAGTCAGGAGCACGATGGCCTGCGGGAAATCATCGACACGTTCGTGAAGAACGAGGGCATTCCGGTTCACAGTGCCTGCTTCGGCGTCGCCGGCCCGGTGCGCGCGGGAAGAAGCAAAATTTCCAATCTGCCCTGGACGATCGATTCGCGTGAGCTGGCCTCTCAACTCAGACTCAACTCGGTTGGACTGATCAACGACCTGGAAGCCTACGCCTACGGAATCGACGCGCTTGAGTCCAAGGACTTCGTAACGCTGAGTGATGGAATTGAGGACGCCGAAGGCAACCGGGTTGTGATCTCTGCACGTACCGGCTTAGGTGTGGCGGGCCTTTATTGGGACGGATTCAGGCACCATCCATTCCCTTGCGAAGGCGGCCATGCCGACTTTGCTCCCAAGAACGAGCTGGAAGCTGAACTTGCCCAGTATTTGCGCAGAAAGTATGGCCACGTGAGTTGCGAGAGAATTCTTTCCGGCCCGGGCATCAAGAATATCTACGATTTTCTTCGCGATGCCGAGAAGGCCGAAGAACCGGCGTGGTTGCAGAAGCAGATGAGCGAAGCGCCCGATCCTCCTGCCCTGATTTCCCAACTTGCCCTTGAACACAAGGCTGCAATCTGCGACCAGACCTTGAACATTTTCGTCAGTGTCTACGGATCGGAGACTGGCAACTGCGCCTTGAATTTCCTCGCCACCGGGGGCATCTTCATTGGTGGAAGCATCGCCGCAAAAATCGTCCCCCGCATGCAGGATCCCGTCTTCATGAACTCATTTCTCGACAAAGGCCGCATGCGTGCCCTTCTCGCTGACATGCCAGTTAAGATTGTGGCGAATGACGATTCAGGCATCATCGGCGCCGCGCGTTACACGCTCATCCAAAAAGCGTTTAGGAGTCCAACCCGAGCCTCGGCGTAAAATGTCACTTTCCGCGCCGAGAGATACCTTTGAGAAGGGATAACGAATGCGCCAATTGGAGAGAGCAAACAGTGCTGTCATGTGTGCTGCTTTGCAGTCCGTTCCTCTTTCTCGCCGCCCTCGAATCCGTACTCCAAAACCGTTGAGCTGGACTGCAACCGCGATCGCTGTCTTTTCTCTGGTTGTGTCAAGCGGAACTGCTTCTGCCCAATCCCAGACAGATGTTGCAGCGGCCCAGCCCACCACGGTTCGCGTTGATGCGACCCCAGGCCATGCCATCAATTCGTTCGATCCTGACGGCGCTCTCGGCAGTTCGATTGATGTCCTTTCGCGAACGGGTATCGACAAGGTTTTTACGCCACATATCTTGCAGGAATCTCTCTCAGCGGGCTGGGGACCAATCACTTACCGTAACAATACCGAGCTCCGCATGGCTGCCTGGCACTGGACGGAAAATGGGACATGGAGCGATGCCGCGCACCGGAGTGGATACTTCACTGGCAGCACCGAACTCAAAGAACCAACTCGTTACATCCTAGCGTATGCGTTGCCTCATCGCGGTTTTGCAACCAGCGGCGATCGTCCTGTGCCCGGGCCGAACCTGACCTATTGGAAGAGTAATCCGTACCTCACCAGCAAGTTCACAGGCGAGAGTGACGCGATGCATCCCCAATGGGTGGTCGTGGACCTGAAGGCCGAGAAGCCGGTGAATGCGGTCCGCATCGTCTGGGCCAGCCCCTATGCGACGATCTACCAGGTGGAATATTGGACAGGCACCAATGCACTTGATTTCGATGGTGGCCCCAAGGGTGAATGGAAAGTTTTCTCCTCAGGCGCACTGAAAGACGCGAAAGGCGGCACGGTCACTCTGAAGCTCGCCGAAACACCCGTTTCCACACGCTACCTGCGCATCTTGATGACGGAATCCTCGAACATTTGCGACGAGCACGGATCAGCCGACGTTCGCAACTGCGTCGGCTATGCCATGCAGCAAATTGCTGCAGGCACAATTGACGCCAACGGCCCTTTCTTCGAGGCGCCAAAAGATCCCACGGAGAAGGAAACTACATATTGCGTTTCGTCCATTGATCCTTGGCATTCCGCCGAGGACGTAAACGATAGTGGCGCTTACCAGCACACCGGCTTCGACATTCTCTTCACCAGTGGGCTCACTAACAACCTGCCGGCGATGATTCCCGTCACCCTGCTTTACGGCACGCCGGAAGATGCCGCCGCTCAGATTGCTTACATTGAGAAGCGCGGCTACCCCATCGGCTACATCGAGATGGGAGAAGAGCCTGATGGCAAGCACGCCATGCCGGAGGACTACGCTGCGCTTTACCTTCAGTGGGCCGCGGCCATTCATAAGATTGACCCCAAGCTCAAGCTGGGCGGGCCAATTTTCGAGGGCGTGAATGAAGACATCCGAGTATGGCCTGACTCCCAGGGGAGAACCTCTTGGATGGGACGATTCGTGGCTTACCTGAAGGCCCACGGCCGACTTTCCGACCTGGCCTTCGTTTCGTTTGAGCACTATCCTTTCGAACCTTGCACCATCACCTGGAAAACTCTTTACACCGAACCGCAACTGATAAAGCACATCCTGCAAGTGTGGAGAGATGATGGTGTGCCCAAAGATGTACCGCTGATGGTGACCGAGAGTCACCTTTCCTTCGCACTCACCGGGCCTATGACTACGATTTTTACTGCTCTGTGGCTGGCGGACAGCATAGGGTCGTTCTTCGAGGGAGGAGGCTCAGCCTTCTACCATTCTCCCATTCAACCTCAAGGCGTGCAAAATACCTGCCTGGGTTGGGCTTCGTGGTCGAATTTCGTTTCCGACGAAAACTACGACATCAAGGGCTACACTTCGCCCTATTTCGCTGCTCACATGATCAACCTGGAATGGGTGCAGCACCGCGCCGGTATCCATCACATGTTCCCCTCGTCAGCTGATATCAAAGATCCGGAGGGAAACGTTCTTGTGACGTCTTATGCGGTGCTCCGTCCCGATGGCAATTGGTCGTTAATGCTGGTAAATCGTGACGAAACCACTCCGCACATGGTCCAGGTTATGTTTGAGGATTCCAAGAACAAACGAGAAGCGTCATTTTCCGGGACAGTCAAGGTCGTGACTTTCGGCAGCGAGCAGTATGGGTGGATCAATGACGGGCCGAACAGTCATCCTGATCCAGACCATCCGCCGGTTGCCACTACTGTGCCGGCCGGCTCGCAAACTACGTTCACGCTCCCTAAAGCTTCAGTCACCGTACTGCGAGGCAAAGTGGCGGGCTTGAAGGAGTAAGAGTTTTTCTGTGCGCAGGAGCATACCAATGAAGCGAATGTGCAAGAGACTGATTGTGGTTCTGCCGGTTTTGCTGATGACTGCCGCTTTGCCGCTCAGCGCGCAGAATCCGCCACAACGCGAAATCGCTATCACGATTGATGATCTTCCCGCGGCAAGTGCTAACTTTATGACCGGAACCGAAATCGTCGAAATGACAGCGAAGATATTGGGAACGTTGCGGGATCAGAAAGTCCCGGCAGTTGGCTTCGTGAACGAAAAGAAGCTCTACAAATTCGGCGAGGTGGACGACCGCATCAAGGCGCTAAGCATGTGGGGCGACTATGGCTTCGAACTCGGCAACCACACCTTCAGCCACGCCTCACTGAATCGGGTGACTCTGAAGCAATGGGAAGAGGACGTTATCCGGGGCGAGACAGTGATTACCCTCCTGCTGGCACAGCACAACATGAAGATGCGCTATCTGCGGCATCCGTATCTCGATACTGGACGGGACCTCGCGACCCGCCGCGAAGCTGAAGCCTTCCTCGTGGACCGAGGTTATCGGATAGCGCCAGTTACCATGGACGCTTGGGACTGGATGTACGCTGGCGTTTACGAAGATGCTCGCCGGCGCGGTGACTCGGCACTGCAGCAGCAGTTGGTCAGTTCCTATCTTTCCTATACGGGTACGGTATTTGACTATTACGAGAAGTTCTCGAAGGACCTTATCGGCTACGAGCCGAAGCAGATTTTGCTATTGCATGGGAACTGGCTGGAAGCTGATCACATCGGAGAACTACTGGATGTGCTGCGAAAGCGAGGCTATCGTTTCGTCACGCTGCAGGATGCTCTCAGCGACGCAGCTTACAGCATGCCCGACGAGTATGTGGGCGAAGAGGGAACTGGTTGGATAGATCACTGGGCCATTACACGCGGCCAAGCGCCAAGGAATACTCCCGTGTTTCCACAGTGGGTGATTGACCGCTCCAACGCACTGCCGCATCGGCCGACGCAGCCATAGCCGGCATGTGTTTAGCAATCCGCGGGCTCGGCCTTCGCAAATGCCGGATTTGGGAAAAAACCTCACAAGAAGGACTGACGGTAATGGGTCAGATTCCGGATTGTCGCTAGCCTTGATCGGAAACGCCTCGGCACAAAAGTTCGCAGGAAGACGACCTGGACCTGAGGCGTTTTCGATCAAGGCTAGCGACAATCCGGAGACTATCCCACTATAGGACTAACTGAAGTAACCCCCGCCGTGAACCGGTTCTGATATACTGCTTCTAACGCTATTGCGACGGTTTGCTCGTCACGCGGTGGTTCCTCTTAGAGCCAGATTCATCTCCGCATTTCCTGCCCTCCGTTTAGTTCAGCGCGATTTCTAAAATCAAAGTGAGCGGCATGGAAGTCCACGACGCGTGTCTGGGAATTTGACCACAGGCCCCTCCAGAAAGAAAACAATTCGAATGACAACATTTACAGAACTGCCTCTCTCTGCTGCGTTGCAGCAGAAGCTGGCGGCAGCTCAATTCATTACTCCAACACCTATCCAGGCGAGTGCGATTCCTCCGGCCCTTGCCGGGAAAGACGTAATCGGCACAGCCCAGACCGGGACCGGTAAAACACTTGCGTTTCTGATACCAATAATCGAGATGCTGCACCGCGAGCCGTCGCGTCAGACGCACGCCCTGGTTTTATTGCCGACGCGAGAACTGGCAATGCAAGTCCACGAGCAATACGAGAAACTGCGGGCCAAGGCCATGCCCAGAGCCGCGCTGATCATCGGTGGCGTGCCGGAGAAGACGCAGATCCATGCCCTGCGCGCGGGCTCGGGGTTAGTAATCGCTACCCCGGGGCGGTTGCAGGATCTCCTCAGCCGCAGAATCGCTGACCTGGGTCACGTGAAGATACTCGTGCTCGATGAAGCCGACCGCATGCTGGACATGGGTTTTCTGCCGTCCATCCAGCGCATCCTCTCAGTATTGCCCCAGCGACGGCAGACGTTGTGCTTCTCAGCTACTTTGGAACAGTCTGTCGCCGGGCTGGTGCATGACTATATGCGCGAACCAGTCCGCGTAGCCCTGGGTTCAGTTCTAAAACCAGCGGAAAGCGTTCAATTGAAGGCCTACGAAGTCCGTCCGGGGGAAAAGCTGGATGTCCTTCGACAACTGCTCTACGCAGAAAAGGGACAGACGCTGATATTCACGCGCACCAAGCGCGGCACCCAACGGCTTGCTAAGGAACTGGAGAGAGACGGCTTCAGCGCCGCCATGATTCACGGCGATCGCACACAATCGCAGCGCAACGGTGCCTTAAGTGGATTTCAGGAAGGCCGCTTTCAGGTGCTGGTAGCCACCGATATTGCCTCCCGAGGCCTGCACGTGGACGATGTGGCGCACGTGATCAACTACGATCTGCCTAAGATGGCCGAGGACTTCATCCATCGGGTTGGACGTACTGGACGGGCCGGCTCACAGGGCCGCGCATCGACACTCGTGTCAGGTGCGGAGGTTTTGGAGCTTCGCCACATCGAACGCACTTTGCAGTTACGCATCGAACGCATGCAGATAGACCCGTCCCTGGAGCAACCGAAGCGGTTTGTTCAAAACACTCTTGCAACCAGGACACTAATCAGCTTGCCGGGAGAGGTTTTTGTCTAGAAACGGGGAGAGAAGTCGCTGAGGCACTAACTCGGGCGACCCTCCTCGGTCTATCGATCGAAGCCCTTGCCGCCTTGTGGAGGCGAATGCTCGCCGGATCCTGGCTCGTCGGAGCCGATGCGGAATAGCGCTGCCTGCGCTTCAGCATGTTCGCGCAACTCGCGCATTTCATCTACGCTATCTACGCCGCCTTCGCTGCCTTCCGGTTTCTCCTGCTTGCGCTGGCTCTTGCGCTCCGCTTTTTCCCTCTGTTTCTGTTGGCGTGCTTGTTCTTTCTGGCGCTTGTTAAAAGTTGATCGGCCTCGTGGCATTCACAATCCCTCCTATCATTTGTTTATCACTGGCCGGGCAGGGTGCCGCGTCCGGCAAAATATTGAAAAATCGGAAATGCATAAAGGTTCATCATGGCGTTTCCGCGCTTTGCAATTCAGGCAGCGTCGCAGTTTCACCCGCTGGGCGCTTGAATCGGGGTGCTTCTGGATCGCGCAGCGGCGCAGGCCTGTCCCGCCTGGCCTTGGAGCGGGCGTCGGATACGGACCGAACGGCGGAGATTCGCCGACAGGCTTCCAGAATTCCCCAACGCTGGGGCAACCCCCCAGAAATGTTAGCCGAAAGTGCTGCCTTGACGTCCCCCCAAAGGGCTGAATCGCTATCTTTCTGGGCTGGCGCTGCTTCATCCGCACTCGGCGAACCCGCGATGTACTCGGGCTTGCCTACTAGGAACGCAAGCGGCTGTCGTGGGATGGCGCCGCGAATGTCGTCGCAGAATTTATCGCGGCGGCCCAGTTCATTTTCCGAACTGATGAGCACCAGGTTGTACAGGTCTGCCCGCCACCAGGAACGCGCTTCGCCGATATCGGCGGCACAGTCGACATCCATGCCAAGCTTTCTCATGACCTCGGCACGCAAGTCGCGCGTCGACGAGGTGTCTACCAGAAGAACTCGTTTCCTCTTGAGTGGATTAGGTAGCGGGTGAGAAAACGGCATGGTTAGCGTAAGCGTGTTCATAGGGACATCGCCTTCGGTTTCGAAGCGGATGGCACAGCCGCTGATTTAGGTTGCTCGGCCAGGCTTTTCAGTAGTTCGCGGTTTCGCTTTCGCCGCTCGATTTTCTGTTTGCGTTCCCGGTGAAATCTGGATTTATCGCCATTGATTCCCGACATAATTGACTCCTGTTTTTCTCCAGCTGACCTTACGCGATCACTCCCGCTGAGACGCCTAGGGAAACCCTCACCCTGTAAATCCGGAGAGGGCCGCCATTACATGGTTGCCGCAAGGGCTGCTTTTGGTTGAAGAGTCGCGTCCGACCGGAGCCGAGTTGTTCAGCGATCTAAGCAGAACCACCGGAAACGCCTCTCTCAAGTGATCTCTCAATCGCGAAGGCGGGTTCTCGGGTAGTTGTCTTCGAGGTTAAGTTACCTTTAGTATACGCTGTTTTTGAGCGTGCCGTTGAGGTTTCCAAAGTCAGACGTTACCTGTAAGCAGTTTATTGCCGTGTCGAATCTCTTCCTTTTTTGGACCCGAAGGAACGTTCGTAATCCGGGTCTCCGATTACAATTCACCAACGGCTAGTTCATCGACGCGCGTTCCAGCCAACTTGGCCAAATATTCTCGCCGTTCCCGCGCTCTTGGTCTAGACTGTTGCCTTCCGATTTTCAGCTGATCTCTTCGTTTTGCGCCCTTTTCGTGGGATCGGGAGGACAAATGCGAGAGCGTGAGGGTGTATTACCCGTCGGTTCACTAAAAACCATAATCGTCTTTGTTTCTTTCATGGTTCTGTCCATTCTGAACGCCAATGCTCAGAATGCGCCGCCGATTCTGCTCGGCACCGCCTGGTATCCCGAGCAGTGGCCCGAATCGCGATGGGAGGCGGATCTTACCCTAATGCAACAGGCGGGCATACACATGGTCCGCGTGGCTGAGTTTGCCTGGAGCCGCATGGAACCGGCCGAAGGCCAGTACGACCTTGACTGGCTGGATCGCGCCATCACCGCCGCCGGAAAGCATGGAATCTACACTGTAATCGGCACACCTTCGGCGGCTCCTCCAGCTTGGCTTACCCAGAAATATCCGGAGACGCTACGAATCGATGAAGAAGGGCATCGCGCCGAACACGGTAACCGGCAGCACTTCGATTTCGCGAACGCGAAATATCGCGAACTCGCCCGCAAAGTGGCTGAGCAAATGGCGAAACGCTTCGGTCACAATCCCTACGTCCTGGGATGGCAGATTGACAACGAGTACGCCAACGAATCCTACAATCCCGATACTCATGAGCAATTTCAGCACTGGCTGAAGGCTCGTTACGGCACGCTCGACAACCTGAACGCGCGTTGGACGACTGCCTACTGGAGCCAGACTTATTTCGACTGGAGCCAGATTCCGATCGAAAACCATTATGGAAATCCCGGACTGTTATTGAGCTGGAAGCGATTTGTGAGTGACACCTGGCGCAGCTACCAGAAGAACCAGCTCGACGTAATTCGCGCCAATTCCGCCCCCAAGCAATTCATTACCACAAATACGATGGGATGGTTCGATGGATATGACCATTACACAGTCGAGCAGGACCTCGATCTTGCCGCCTGGGACGATTACGTTGGCCAGGGCCATCTTGATCCCGCGGGTAACGGAGCGGCCCACGACCTGACGCGGGGATTCAAGGGGAAGAATTTCTGGGTGATGGAAACACAGCCTGGCTTTGTGAATTGGGCAGGCGTGAACAACTCGCTCGACAAGGGCGAAGTGAGGGCGATGGCATGGCATGCAATTGGGCACGGCGCCGACACGGTGAGTTACTGGCAGTGGCGCAGCGCGCTGAATGGCCAGGAGGAGTATCACGGGACGTTGGTGGGCGCTGACGGCACTCCAGTTCCGCTGTATGCCGAAATTCAGCAGATCGGAAAGGAGTTTCAGAAAGCTGGTCCGTACTTAGCAGGGACCTCGCCGAAATCCGAGGTCGCTATTCTTCATTCATACGACAGCCGCTGGGCGATCGATTGGCAGCGCCACAATCATGAATACGATCCGGTGAAGGAGATCGTCAGTTACTACCGCCCGCTACGCGCGATTTCGCAGTCCGTCGACGTGGTCCCTCCGACAGCGCCACTTTCGCAGTACAAGCTGGTGGTTGCGCCGGGATTGAATGTGCTCTCCGATGCGGCAGCGAGAAATCTCATCGCCTGCGTTCGGGGCGGCGGGCACCTGGTTCTCGGCCAGCGCTCCGCTATGAAGAACGAAGACAATGGACTGCAGACCGAGCGCCAGCCTGGCCCTCTCGCCGAACTGCTGGGCGGAAGAGTGGAACAATACTACGCGCTGGAAAATCCTGTCCCGATCGAAGGGAAGTGGGGAACAGCGCAAGGCAAGCTTTGGGCAGAGCTGCTCAGCGCGAAGAATGAAGACGTCGAAATACTCGAGCGCTACGGCAAGAGCAATGGCTGGCTCGATGGCCAGCCTGCGGTTATCACGCGCCAACTCGGAAAGGGGCGCATTACTTATATCGGCGCATGGCTCGATGGTGACGCGCTGAAGTCTGCCGCCAAATGGATGACCGATGTCAGCGGCGTGAAACCCGCGATGGGGCCAGTCCCGGACGGGGTGGAAGTCTATCCGCGATACGGCGACACGCACGCGGTTTACATTCTTGTGAACCTGTCAAAGGCGAAGCAGACGATTTCTCTTCCGTCGCCGATGCAAGATGTGCTGGAAGGTGGAACGAAGAACTCGCTGGACCTGCCTGTCTACGGCGTGGCTGTCATGGAAAAGAAGAGGTAAGGCCGTCCTTCGTGTGCCTTAGTGTCCTTCGTGGTTATTGGTTTTGCTTTCAAGGTCGACAAACAACCAAATCAATAACCACGAAGGACACTAAGGACACGAAGGAAACAAAACGAAATGAAATCCATATCAGCCGCATTGTTCGCTGTGATTCTTCTGACGGGCTGCGCTCATAAAAGGCAACCGACAGCTCGTGGCGCCAGCTTTCGCCCCGGCTGGACTCTTACTTGGAGCGACGAATTCGACCAACCTGACGGCTCCGCTCCCGATCCAGCCAAATGGAAAATTGAAACTGGCGGCGACGGCTGGGGCAACAAAGAATTGGAATACTACACTAGCCGCCCGCAGAATGTGCATGTCCGCAGCGGGAATCTTGAAATGATTGCACTAAGAGAAACTTACACCGGGAAGGATGGAGTGACTCGCAACTACACTTCCGCGCGCCTGAAAACTTTAGGCGAGTTTGACCAAGCGTACGGACGGTTTGAAGCACGAATCAAGATTCCTTATGGGCAGGGAATTTGGCCGGCGTTTTGGATGCTGGGCAACGACATTGAAAGAATCGGCTGGCCGGGCTGCGGCGAGATTGACGTCATGGAGAACATCGGCCGGGAGCCCGCAATCGTACACGGCACTATTCATGGTCCCGGATACTCCGGCGGGAAGGGAATTGGGGCGCCCTACTCGCTCGCGAGTGGCCGCTTCGCAGATGAGTACCACGTCTTTGCCGCCGAGTGGGAGCCGAACCAGATCCGCTTTTACGTCGATGATCACTTGTATGCTACCCGCACTCCCGCCGATCTTCCTGCCGGAACAAAGTGGGTGTATGACCATCCCTTTTTTGTGATCCTCGACTTGGCGATCGGTGGCGGGTGGCCTGGCAATCCTGATGAGACAACCGTTTTTCCCCAGACTATGCTGGTTGACTACGTTCGGGTTTACCGGAAGCCGTAAATCCTCTGTGCTAGCCAGCCGGATAAGTCTTTGAACAACGAACACACCAAGGCGCTATTCGATCGGAACATTTCGGCGGTTTCCGACAAAGCACTCGTGAATGAAAGGCTTAGTAAAGCGCTCAACCACATCCGCGGGAATGTTGCCTTCTTTCAATTCCTCAAACTTGAATTTGATCGTGCCCGGAGGATCTCCTTCTGGATTCACCGTCGCCACGAGGTATCCGTACACGTTAGTCTTCGCCGCCTTGGCATCGCCGGCTGCAGGAGGAAGCGGATAGCGCTCAGCGCCCGCCGTCCCGATAATCCAGCCTGGCAGTTCGCCACCGTTTGATTTCCAGTACGGAGTATTGAAGATTCCGTCCATGTAGAAATGCGAATGGCTGGCCAGCACGTATACGGTCTTGTGTGCATCGTTCTGCATTTTCAGCAGCATGTGATACACGCGACGACCGGTCTCGATCCCGATTGGCGATTCATTCATGCTGTGGTTGGCAGAGATACTTTCCGGCAGCGCTTCGTGCATTCCAACCACAATGGTGCGGATGCTGTCATCTTTGCGGTCACGGTTCAGAACGCCTTCTATCCACTTCATCTGGGTAGGATCGAACTGGTCGTGCGTAGCGTTGTCCAGATAAATGAAGTCAATACCGTCGCGCATCCAGTGAAAATAGGTCTTGGGCTGGGTCGCTTTCGAATCATCTTTGAGCCGCAGTTCCTTTAGATCAGGGCGATCCAAGTATTCATGAAAGTGCTGCACGAACTCTGCCCGGGTTTTCGGCGGTGTGGTTTCGTGGTTGCCGATGCCGAGATAGAAGGGAACCTCTCCCCATGGCTTGATCTGGTTTTCGATGAAATCGTCCCACGCCTGCTTTTCGTAGTCAGCAAGGTCAGTCGGTTGTCCCTCACGGCTCTTCTCTTCTACGAAATCCTGATCTGGGCCGTAAATGGCGCGCAGGTCTCCCAGGTGCCAGTAAAAAGCGACATTGTGCTTGAGCGCATCAGCGGCGATGGCTGGCATGACTACGTCACCGCAATTGCGCGAATCACCGGAGACCGCGAAGCTCCAAGTCTGGGGAGCGTCCTTGGGATTTGCAGCGCGGGCGGCAGGAAAAGTGCTTAAGGCAAGAGCGAGGATGAGAGCGAGTCTTTGTTTGTGCATACTGATTGTGCTCCGAAGGACTATTTTCGGGTTCGTAGGTTTCAGGCTTCGTGTCAGGGCAGGCCGTTCAGAAGGGCGGTAACCCCAGTGATCCGACCAACGACTGGCCCCTGCCTGGGGAAAGATGAATCCTCTTTCCCAATTTGTTAGTGTAACCTTTTTAATTGCCGCGAATCTTGGAAGGGATGTCCAACTTCTCTATGCCTAGAAGATTTCTCTGCGTCCTATGTGCGATCATTCTCGGCGGATTCATTTCAGCAAGCGCTCAAGCCTTCGGTGAATCTGCGACCCCCATTGTGGTTGAGTTATTCACGTCGGAAGGATGTTCCAGTTGTCCTCCGGCTGATGCCCTGCTCCGTACTCTGGACAGCACTCAGCCTATCCCCGGTGCTCAGTTGATCGTACTCAGCGAGCACGTGGACTATTGGGACGATTTGGGGTGGAAGGACACATTCTCATCTCATGAGTTCACTGTCCGGCAGAACGTTTACGCAGAACATTTGCGCCTGGCTAGCCCGTACACTCCGCAAATGGTAGTGGATGGAAGTCTTGAGTTCGGCGGAAACGACCGAGGACGGGCGAACCAGGTCTTCGAAAAAGCGCGCTCTCTTCCCAAGGTCCCAGTCCGAATCTCGGCAGTGAAAAGTGAAAATGGAACTGTGCGCGCTCACCTTGAAACCGACCGTTTACCATCCAATGCGGAAGTTTTCGTCGCACTGGTTCTCGAACATGCGCAATCGCAAGTGCTTCGCGGTGAAAATGGAGGCCATCGACTTGAGCATGTCGCAGTGCTGAGGAGTCTTACGAGATCGGGCAAAGGCAAAAAGGGAGAAGCGTTCTCGAAAGATGTGAGCCTTAAGCTTGGTCCCTCAAACTCGGCGTATCGTCTGATCGCATTTGTGCAAGAAGCAAATCAGGGAAAAATTCTGGGCGCCGCCGTCGAGCGGGTGCAGAAGTAGCTGCGCAGCTACCCGGATTTGGTCTTCACCCTGCCCCGCTCCCGCCACCCTTCCACAATCATGTAAAGCACAGGGATGAAGAGCAGATTCAAGACGGTGGACATGAGCATGCCGCCAAAGACCGTGGTTCCGACCGAATGCCGGCCAGCCTCGCCGGCGCCAGTGGCTACCACCAGAGGAACTACGCCTAGGATAAAAGCGAACGACGTCATCAGAATGGGACGCAGCCGGATGCGGGCCGCCTCAAGCGTCGCTTCAAGAAGAGGCAAGCCGCGCTTGCGCAACTGCTCGGCGAATTCGACGATCAGAATGGCGTTCTTGCTGGCCAGGCCAATGAGCATGACGAGACCGACCTGGCAGTACACGTCATTTTCTAGGCCACGTAGCCATACCGCCGAAAGCGCTCCCAGCAGCGCCATCGGTACCGCCAATAGAACAATGAACGGCAGCACAAAGCTCTCGTATTGTGCCGACAGCGTCAGATATACGACCAGAATACCGAGCCCGAACAGCAGCGCCGTAGTCCGTCCCGATGAGAGTTCCTCAAGCGCTAGCCCTGTCCATTCATAGCTGAATCCTTGCGGCAAAGTTTTGCTGCTGAGACCCTCCATGGCGGTGATGCCCTGGCCCGAACTGAATCCCGGCGCCGCCGTACCGTCCAGTTCCGCCGAGCGGAAAAGATTGTAATGACTGATCACCTGCGGCGTAGTCGTCTGCGTCACGGTGACCAGATTCTCGAGCGGAACCATCGCGCCAGAATCTGAGCGCACGTAGTATTCGCTGATGTTCTTCGACTCCGCCCGGAACTGCTTATCCGCCTGTATGTACACGCGATAGGCGCGATTGTTGAAGTCGAAGTCATTGACGTAGGCGGATCCCATGTAGACACCCAGTGCATCCGTAATCTGCTGCAAGGGAACATGCAGACTTTTGGCTTTCTCGCGGTCAATGGTCACCAGGAACTGCGGGTCATTCGCGGTGAAGCTGCTGAAAACGCCAGTCAGATCATTACGGCCACTCGCCTTGTGCCCGGCTGCGCCGAACATCAGTTGCTGCGTGACACCTGCCAGTTCTTGCGGAGTGTGGCCGCCCAGGTCCTGCAATTCGTACTCGAATCCTCCGAACCGGCCCAGACCCTGTACTGCTGGCGGCTGAAAGGCAAGCACTACCGCGCCATTGATTCCAAACAGCGGTCCGCGAATCTTGTTGACCACGGCGGCCGCATCATGCTGCTCGCCTTTACGTTGCGAATAAGGCTTCAGCGTGGCAAAAACAATGCCCCGGTTGGGAGCGCTGCCTGAGAAGCTGAACCCGCTGACTGCAAACACCCCGCGTATCTCAGGGACCGTCGTGAGATATTTCTGTACCTGGTCTTCGATGTCGCGGGTGTATTCCAGGGAAGCTCCCGGGGGCGACTGCACAGGTATGATCAGGTATCCCTGGTCTTCATTCGGCACAAACGCCCTTGGCACCAGGCGGTATACAAAAAATGTAGCCGCAAGTCCGGCGAAGAACAGGACCACCGCGACCGGCTTGATGCCGAGCAGTCCCCGGAGCGCTCGGCGATAACCATTCGTCGTTCCCGAGATCACTTTGTCTACCTGGCGGAAGAACCAGTTCTTTTCTCCATGCACTTTACCCAGCAGCAGCGCTGACAATGCCGGTGAAAGCGTCAACGCGTTGAATGCGGAAATTGAGATCGAGAATGCGATCGTCAGCGCAAACTGTCGAAACAAAATACCTGTAGTGCCAGGGAAAAATGCTACTGGCACAAATACCGCGACCAGTACCAGAGACGTGGCGATTACCGCTCCCGAGACTTCTCCCATTGCGACTGAAGCCGCCTTGCGCACGTCGTGCTCTCCCTCCTGGATATGGCGCGATATGTTCTCGATGACAACGATTGCGTCGTCAACCACCAGGCCTGTGGCGAGCGTAATGCCGAAAAGCGTCAGAGTATTGATCGAAAAGCCCAGCAGTTTGACAAAAGTAAATGTTCCAATCAGCGATACCGGAATCGTGACCGACGGAATAACGGTGGTCCGCCAGTCTTCTAGGAAAATAAAAATGACGAGGATAACCAGTCCGATCGCTTCCAGTAACGTAGTAAGAACCTCCTTGATCGACTCGCTGACCGCCTCGGTCGTATCGAACGCATCTTCGACTGCCATTCCGGGAGGGAACCGCTTCGCTAACCGCTCCAGTTCACCCAGCGCGAGACGGCGGACTTCCAGCGCGTTCGCATTTGAAAGCTGGGTGACTCCCAGGCCCACTGCTTCGCGCCCGTCTTTGGTGTCCCATGCCGAGTCCCAATATTTCAGGCTTGAACCATAGTCCTCCGCGCCCAACTCCACTCTGCCCACATCTTTAAGGCGCACAAGGGTCCCATCAGAGCTGGTCTTAACCACGATGTTTTCGAACTGCGGAGGCAGGCTCAAGCGCCCAACTGCGCGCACGCTGATTTGATATTGCTGCCCTGGGATAGTCGGCGGCTGTCCCACGGAACCAGCCGCGATCTCGACGTTCTGCTCCTGCAGCGCGTTGACCGCGTCCGTGGCCGCAAGTCCTCGGCTGGCCAGTCGTTGCGGATCTAGCCACAGCCGCATTGAATACCGGCGCTCGCCAAAGATGAAGACCTGCGCCACGCCCGGCACCCGCTTCAACGCATCCCGGACATAGAGGTCGAGATAGTTGCTCATGAACAGCGAATCGTAGCGGTTATCGGGCGAGAACACTGCAGCGCCAAACACGAAGTTGTTCGACGATTTCGTCACTGTGACGCCAGTTGTTTTGACGGCCGCGGGCAATCGGCCTTGAGCGCTGTTCACACGGTTCTGTATGTCAACCGCCGCAAGGTCGGGATCTCGGTTCAGCTCAAACGTGGCAGTAATGGAGCTGGAACCATCATTCCCGCTGGCCGAAGTGATGTACTTCATTCCTTCAGCACCGTTGATCTGCTGTTCCAGCGGAACCGTTACTGCAGTCTCAACCGTCTGCGCGCTGGCACCCACGTAGAAGCTGTTCACTGAAACCTGTGGCGGTGAAAGATTCGGAAACTGCGAAATCGGCAAGGAGGGAATCACCACCGCGCCGGCCAGAATGATCATCAGCGCGCAAACTGTGGCGAATACCGGGCGGCGGATGAAGAAGTTGACGAACATGAAGTAAGAAAAGCGTTTTTGGTTTCAGGCTTTATGCTTCAGGCTGCAAAGGCATCCTTCCTGAAATCTGAGTTGAAGATTGAAAATCTGAACCCGAATCTCAAACCTGACTGCCTAGAGCCCACACCTAAAGCCTAAACTTGCGGAAGCACCGGGGCGCCGTCTACCAGGAACTGCGTCCCCGAAACGATGACCTTGTCCCCAGGCTTAATGCCATCCAGCACCACATAATCGTTGCCGATCATTTCGCCGATATGCAATAGCTTTTGGTGGGCGACAATCTTTCCGTTCTGAGTTTCCGCAACAAAGGCAAAATACTGTCCGCCGATGGTGGATACCGAAAGCACCGGAATCCGCGGCGACTGGCGCGTCCCCCAAACCACACGCGCGCGAATGAATTGTGCCGTCCGCAACCGGTCGCGATTATTCGAAATGGTCGCCTTGACCAGCACGCTCTGAGTGCTGGTGTCCACCTCAGGAGAAATGAACGTAATCCGGCTCTCAGCCAGCACGTTTCCGCTCGCATCCACAATCTGTACCGGCATGCTCAGCTTTAATTGCGCAGATCGCTCGACCGGCACATAAACATAGGTTTCAAGCGCGCCCGGTTGATCGACCGTCGTCAAAATCGTAGAGGTAATTACGCGATCTGCGCGCGGGCAGTATCCCGCGCGGTCTGCGCCTGGTCCAGGTCCTGCTTGCTGACTACTCCCGCCTTGTAGAGCCCGTTGGTCCGGTCATACTGCTGTTGCGCCCAGGCCAGATTCGCCTGCTGCGCCTCCCGCGCTTGCTCCTGGCTGTTGACCGTCGCTTCCTGCTTCCTGGAATCAATCTGCATCAGCGGCGTCCCGGCCGATACACGGTCTCCGGAGTGAACGTAGATTTGCGTGATCCGGCCTTCAACCTCAGGCATGATCACCGCCGAGTCCCGCGACTTCAGGGTTGCCACATATTCGGTGGTTTCGTTGACTGGAGCGGACTGAGCGGTCTGCACTTTGACGGGAACACCAGGAGATCCTTGACCGGACTGACTTTGACCTTCCCCTCCACCACTACAACTGGTGCCAATGAGCGCGAGAGACACCGCCGCAATCAATCGCAGAGGGGGATTCCTTAACCACCCGCCGTGTTGGAACGACAATCGGTATAGGCGCATCTTCAACTCAGGTACAGCACGGCTGAAAAACCTAAATTATTGCGAGCCAAAGCTGGGAGAGCCGGCGGGATCACCCAGAATTACTAAACGCTTCAGTTTAACTTGGACGCCGCGCGGGATTCAAATCTTGATTCTGTGCATTAAGGCGCTCCGCTGGGACATCACACGCCTACTCGCCGTTCTGCTAAATTGTTGACCTATGAAGCCTTCCCGCAGCTTTGCCAGTGACAACAATGCCGGGGTTCACCCCGAGGTTTTGAAGGCAATCGCTGCCGCCAATCAAGGACATGTTGTTGGATACGGAGATGACCCCTACACCGGTTCCGCGGTTCGACAATTCAAGCGCCATTTCGGAGACGATATTGAAGTGTTTTTTGTCTTCAACGGGACCGCTGCCAATTGCCTCGGCCTAAAGGCGCTGACCAACTCTTATCACGCGGTCATCTGCGGTGAGGCCGCTCACATTTATGTGGATGAATGTGGCGCTCCAGAAAGGTTCACGGGCTGCAAGCTGATTCCCATTCCCACGCAGGATGGAAAATTGACGGTTGAAGGTGTACGCGCTGCGTATCACGGAATCGGGGTTGAACACCATGTACAGCCGCGTGTGATCTCGATTACCCAGGCCACCGAGGTGGGAACGGTTTACAAACCGAACGAGCTTCGCCAGTTGGCCAACTTCGCCCACGAGCACGGCATGTTTCTCCACGTGGACGGAGCCAGAATCGCCAAC
>WNGG01002237.1_pt1 | contig 30185 bp, 32 predicted proteins | sample 5400661 | NCBI WGS metagenome assembly WNGG01 (sample SAMN13153372, study PRJNA577476) | soil metagenome | isolation source: 100 cm soil or saprolite under Garry oak tree replicate 1 | place: USA:California | collected 2016-06-15
GGACCCGGCTTCTACGCCGGCGTAGGTGGCGCGTTCACGGCGCGGCGCGGCGCTCCCGGGCAGGGATTCCTGGCCGTGCTGCTCGGATGCGAGGTCGCCCCCGGCCGCCGCCAGGGCTTGTACGTGGAGCTGGGGTTCGCGGGCGGCGTGCGCGTCGCGGCCGGCTGGCGCACGCGCTGGTTTCCGTCGTGGTGGCGGTAGCGTAGAAACAAAAAGGGCGCCCGAACGGGGGCGCCCTCCTGCCACAGACGACTGCCGTCAGGCGTTCGCGCCGACGGGGGTGGTCCGGGCCACGACGGGGCGGCAATAGCGCTCGCCCAGCACGCGCAGCTCGTTCAACTCGGTCTCGGTCAGGTCGCTGAAGCGGTCCGCAAGGTACAGCAGCGTATCGTCGAACCATTCCTTCTGATGCTCCAGGCTCGCTTCCAGCACTCCGCAGCGGAGTATGTGGGAGAACAGCTCATCGCGCGCCTGTTCGAAGCTCGTGGGAATCGCATACTTCCGTGGCTCACCACGCTTTTTGGCCATGCAGGGGGTTTCCTTTCGGCTGAGGACCTCTGAAAAATCGGCGCCGCAAGATAATTGGTTGTGTGGTATAATGCCACAGCAGGGACGCGGGTTCCCGCGTTCCGGGAGGAAGCAATGAGCGAAGAAGTTTACGGACCAGAACGAGCGCAGCGCCTGGTCGCGCTGCTGCGGGCTTTGGCCGAGCGGATACAGGAGCTGGACCGGACGGGCCGGTTGCTCGACGCCGCACCGGAGTTGCAGAAGCTGCTGGGCAACGCGCGCAGCGAGCTGTTTCACTACGAAGTACGCAGCACATACGACACCCCGGACGTCGCCGAGAGCCGTCGCATCGTGGAAGAAGCCATGGGCGGCGGCGATCTGTCGCTCGACGATCCGGACGACGATGAGCCTTGGCGCGGGGACACGCTGGCATGAATCGATTCTATCTGATGGTGGGTGTCCTGGCAGTGGTGTTGGGCATCGGCGTGTTTGCGATGCTGCGGACCGGCGGCGGCACCGCGCCCGCCGCGGCGGCGGGCGCGCCCCCCACGGTCGTCGACGACAGCTTCCGGGGCTACACGCTCGGTCCGGCGAGCGCCCCGGTCGAAGTCGTCGAGTACTTGGATTTCGAATGTCCCGTGTGCGCGACATTCGCCATCATCCAGATGCCGACGATCACCGATCAGCTGATCAACACGGGTAAGGCGCGGTGGCGGTTCCGCGATTATCCCTTGCCGATCCACAAGTATTCGCGCTTCGCCGCTCACGCCGCGCAATGTGCGGGCGCGCAGGGCAAGTATTTCCAAATGCAGGATCAGTTGTTCGGTCATCACCAGTGGGCGCAGACGGGAAAGGATCCGTCGAGCCTGTTCCGCGACTTCGCGCAGGCCGCGGGCGTCGAGCTCAAGACATATGACGCGTGCATGGAGGCCGGCCGGTACGCCAGTCGCATCGAGTACAGCCGGCAGGAGGGCGATCAACGCCTGGTGGACGGCACGCCGACGTTCTACGCCAACGGGACGAAGCTGTTCAACGGTCTGCGGCGCCTGCCGAATTCAGACGATTTCAAGACGCTCGTCGACAGCATCATCGCGCACACTCCGCCGCAGCCACGCGCCCGTCCAACACGTCATTGATGCGTCATCGCCAGGCGATCGCGGTCCTCGCGCTCGTCGGCCTGTTCGTCGCGCTCTACCTGTGGCTGCACGCGCTCGGTTTCGGCGGGGCGATCAAGTGTGGCGCGTCGGGCGGTTGCGAGACGGTGCAGACCAGCCAGTGGGCCGTGTTTCTGGGATTTCCAGTCGCGTTTTACGGCGTGGTGGGATATCTCGTGGTGCTGATTGTCGCGCTCGTCTCCCTCAGGCCCGCGGCGCTGGTCGAACGCACGTGGAACGTGATGCTCGGTGTGCTGGCGACGGCCGGCGTGGTCTTTACCGCGTACCTCACCTACCTCGAGCTCTTCGTCATTCACGCAATCTGCCGGTGGTGTGTCGGCAGCGCCGTGATCATTACGTTGATTTGGATCGTGTCGATACTCTCGCTCAGGTCTCCTGCGCCTCGTACTGATCCCGGAGTTTCGCAACCACTGCGGGGTCCGCCAGCGTAGTCGTATCGCCGAGCGCGCGCCCTTCGGCGATGTCCTTCAGCAGGCGGCGCATGATTTTCCCGCTGCGCGTCTTGGGCAGGTCCGCTGAAAACAGAATGTCGTCGGGCTTCGCGAGTGCTCCGATCTTCTTCGACACGTGATTCTTCAGCTCTTCGCGCAGGGCGTCGGTACCCTGGCGTCCTTCCTTTAACGTGACGAACGCCGCGAGCGCCTGACCCTTCAGGTCGTGCGCTCGACCCACGACCGCCGCCTCGGCGACGGCCGGGTGGTCGACGAGCGCGCTCTCCACCTCCATCGTGCCGATACGATGCCCGGCGACATTGAGCACGTCGTCCACGCGGCCCAGAATCCAGAAGTAGCCGTCTTCGTCACGCTTCGCGCCGTCGCCCGGGAAGTACGTGTTCTTCCACTTGCTCCAATACACCTGGCGATAGCGCTCATCGTCCCCCCAGATCGTGCGCAGCATGCCCGGCCAGGGCTTGGGAATGGCGAGGTAGCCGCCGCCGACCTTCACTTCCTTGCTTTCGCCGTCGAGCAGGACGGCTTCGACGCCGGGAAACGGAACAGTCGTGGAACCGGGCTTGGTGGCGGTCACGCCGGGCAGCGGCGTGATCATGATGCCGCCGGTCTCGGTCTGCCACCACGTATCGACGATGGGGCAACGGCCGCCCCCGATGTGCTCCTGATACCACATCCAGGCTTCTGGATTGATCGGCTCTCCCACCGAGCCGAGCAGCCGCAGTGTGGAGAGATTGTGACGGGCGGGCAGCTCCGTACCCCACTTCATGAACGTGCGGATCGCGGTCGGCGCGGTATAGAAGACCGTCACGCCGTGGCTCTCGCAGATCGACCAGAATCGGTCCTTGCCGGGATGGTCCGGAGCGCCCTCGTACATCACTTCCGTAACGCCGAGAGCGAGCGGTCCGTATACGACGTAGGAATGGCCGGTGACCCAGCCGACATCCGCAGTGCACCAGAACACGTCGGAGTCCTTGAGATCGAACACCCACTTGGTGGTGGCGTACACGTGCGTCAGGTAGCCGCCGGTCGTGTGCAGAATGCCTTTTGGCTTCCCGGTCGTACCGGACGTGTAAAGGATGTAGAGCGGATCTTCCGCATCCATCGCTTCGGGCGGGCAGTCCCGCGGCGCCCGCGCCATCAGCTCCGACCACCACAGGTCGCGCCCGGTCTTGAACGTGACCGTCTGGCCGGTACGGCGGAGCACCACGACGTGCTCGATACTCGGCGTCGCCGTGAGGGCGTCATCGGCATTCTGCTTCAGCGGCACGATCGAGCCGCGGCGATACCCGCCGTCCGCGGTGATCAGCACCTTCGCGCCCGCATCGTTGATCCGGTCCCGCAGCGATTCGGCGGAGAAGCCGCCGAAGACGACCGTGTGAACAGCCCCGACTCGCGCGCACGCGAGCATGGCGACTGCCACTTCGGGTACCATCGGGAGATAGATCGCGACGCGGTCACCGCGCTTTACGCCCAGACCCTTCAGGACGTTCCCGAACTTGTTGACGTCGGCGTGCAGCTCTCCGTATGTAATGCGCCGGACCTCGCCCAGAGGCTCTCCCTCCCAGATCAGCGCCACGCGGCCGCTCTTGCCGGCGCGAACGTGGCGGTCAAGGCAATTCACCGACGCGTTGAGCTTGCCGCCAAGGAACCATTTGGCGTGCGGTGGCGTCCACTCGAGCACGCGATCCCACGGCCGGCTCCATTCGAGTTGCTTCGCCCAGTCCGCCCAATAACCTTCCGGGTCCCGCCGCGCGCGCTCGTAGGGCGTGGTGTCACGCACGTGAGCCTGGGCTTTGAAGGAGTCGGAGGGCGGGAAGCGCCGCTGCTCGTCGAGGAGTGTTTCGATCCGGTCAGTCGCCATGGTTGGGGATATTAAGGAAGAGGCGGACTCTAGCAAGTTGCACCGCACCGCTCGCATTGCGGCAAACGGCAAGCGTGAGCGGCCTCACGTGTCTGTGCCAAACAGTTGAGGCGGCGCGTCTTAGAGAGTGTGGCATTGGAGTGGCATATGGAGGCAGCGGAGGAATTATGTCACCAATGCCCGTGGAGAACACACTGATGTCGACGCGTCCGATGGAGAAGTCGCTGGCGGCTCCGGAGCGGCTCGATCTCGAGTCCCGCACCGCGTTTCGCCGCGCTGCCGGGGAGGTGCTGGACCTGCTTGCCGAGGGGGCCGGCCGCCTGGTGATCGATCTGTCGGGCACGCGCTCGGTCGACAGCGCCGGACTCGGCGCCTTGATGCTGATCCAGCGCAAGGCCGCGGAGCGCCGCCAGACCGTGTGCCTGCGGGGCGCCAACGAAGAGCTGCGGTTCCTTCTTGTCCTCACCAAGTTGGACGACCTCTTCGAATTGGAGACTGGCGTTTCCTGAGATACATTGGCGCGATGGCGCCACGGAAGGTCCTGTTCGTCGAAGATGAAGCCGCGCTACAATACTCCTACAAGCGGTACTTTGAAGGTAGATACACCATGGCCTACGCGCCGAACGGCGCGGAGGCCATGCGTCAGCTCAACAATTTCGAGCCGGACGTCCTGGTGCTGGATATGCGGCTGCCGGACACCGACGGGATCGCGTTGCTGCAGCGCATCCGGGAGACGCGGCCCACGCTCCCGGTCGTCGTCACGACGGCGTACGTGAGCATGGAGCCGTTGATGAACGTGCTCGACCTGGGCCACAGCCGCTACCTCGTCAAACCGTACGAACTGAGCGAGCTCGCCGCCGCGATCGATGCTGCTGGCTGAGGGACTGCGCCACCGTTTCGGTGCGGTCAGGGCCCTCGACGACGTTTCGTTCGCGGTCCAGCCCGGCCAAACGCTGGCGGTGTTCGGTCCGAACGGCGCCGGCAAGACCACTCTCCTCAAAGTCCTTGCCGGTCTGATTCAGCCCCAGCGCGGGCGGGCCCAGGTCGACGGCGGGCGCCGCGCCATCGGCTGGATCGGGCACCAGCCGCAGCTGTACGCCCAACTGACAATCCGGGAGAATCTGCGTTTCTGGGCGTCTTTGTACGACGTCCCTGAGAGTGAATTCGCGCTCCGCAAGGACGATCTGCTGCTGCGCCTCGGTCTGCAGGATCACGAGCTTCGCCGGGTCAGCGAGTTGTCGCGAGGCTTGGTACAGCGAACTGCGATCGCTCGGGCGCTGATCCATGACCCCCGGGTGCTGCTCCTGGACGAGCCCTTTACGGGCCTCGATAGAATGTCTGCCGAGGAGTTGCGGGAGCTTCTCAGCGAGGAGGCCGCCGAAGGAAGGGCGGCCGTACTTGTGACCCACAATGTCGAAGAAGGGGCTGAGCTCGCGACGCATATCGCCTTCATGCGCGCGGGCCGCTTCGTGCATTTGGCGCCGCGCGCCGGGCGCGGGCCGGCGCAGGTGGGGGAGGACTATCGCAATGCGATCGCCTAGACTCCTGCGTCACGCCTGGGCCGTGGCATCCAAGGACCTGCTCGTCGAGTTTCGCTCGCGCACCGCGATTCTCTCCGCCGCGGTCTTCGTCGTGCTCGTGCTCGTCGTGTTCAACTTTGGACGCGACCCCACGGCGGTTTCCAACGTTGACCTGGCGCCGAGCATCCTATGGGTGACCTTCACCTTTGCGGCGATCCTCGCCTTGAACCGCGCCTTTCAACTCGAGCTCGAGAATCAATCACTGGACGGCCTGCTGCTCGCACCCATCGAGCGCAGCAGCATCTACCTCGGCAAGCTGATCGCGAATCTCGTCTTTGTGGCGACGATCGAGCTGATCGGTGTGCCACTGCTCGCACTGTTCTTCAACGTGCCGGTGCTCCCCTATCTCGTGCCGCTGATGGCGCTGATCGCGCTCGCGACGGTGGGGTTCGTCGCCGTAGGGACGCTGTTCAGCGCGATGACCGTGCGAACCCGCTTTGCAGAGCTGTTGCTGCCCGTGCTCTTGTTGCCGTTCATGATTCCGCCGCTGAGTTGGGCGGTGCTCGCGACCGGACGCCTGCTCGCGGGTCGTCCCTTGAGCGAGATCGTGGGCTGGCTTAACATGCTGGCGGTCTATGACATCGTGTTCGTGACGCTCGCGATCTTCTTGTTTCCCGCCACGGTGAACGAATGAGAATGCTGCGAGTGGGGCGCTGGATCACCGCCATCGGTCTGGTGTTGCTCGCCGGCGTCTACGTGCGGGCGTTGTCGTTTACGCCCATCGAACAATCGCAAGGGCTCGCGCAAAAGATCTTCTACCTGCACGTACCGGCGGCGATCTGGGCCGAAATGGCAATGATCCTCGTCGGCCTCTCGAGCATCTTCTACCTGTTCACAAAGGACCCGCGGCTCGATCGGTTCGCCGCGTCATCGGCGGAGGTCGGGACGATCTTCTGCGCCGTAGTGTTGACGACCGGTCCGATTTGGGGCAAACCGATCTGGGGCACGTGGTGGACCTGGGACGCGCGACTGACCTTCACCCTGTTCCTCTTCCTCTTGTACGTCGGCTATTTGCTGCTGCGCAGCGCCGTCCCCGATCCCGCCATGCGCGCACGGTACGCCGCGGTCCTCGGCATCTGTGGGATGTGCGAGGTGCCGTTCATCCACTTGAGCGTCTACATGTTTCCGACGCTCCACCCCATGCCGATCGTGCTGCAACCGGGCCGGCCCAAGTTGCCGGGCAGCATGCTGACGACGTGGCTCTTGTCACTTGGCGTCTTCACTCTGCTATACGTGGGATTCGTGGTGCAGCGCTACGCGCTGAGTTACCTGCGAGAGCAACTGGAGGCGGTCGGTGAGGTGGGGCATGCCTGAGAACGGCAACTACATGATCGCCGCTTACATCCTGGTCGGCGTCATCCTCGTCGGCTACGCGCTGTCACTGCACCTGCGCGCGCGCCGCAGCCTTCGCCCGTAACTCCGCACGCGCCTCCGGCAGCCGGTCGTGTCCATCCGGAACCTGCGTCGCCCAGAGATTGAGGGCTTCGTCCGCCGCCCCATGATCGCCCGCATCGTAGAGCGCCTGGGCGTTGTGCCACAACGCCGTGGCGCCGCCGCCCGCGGCGTATGCGCGGGCGAAACGCGCCGCCGCTTCGGGAAAGCGGCCGGTCCGCTGATACAGCGTGCCCGCGGCCATCGCGGCATCGGCGCGCTCCTCGAGCGCTAGCGCCTGTTCGAAGGCGCCGAGCGCCTCGTCTTGCCGGAACACCATCTGCAGGGCCTCGCCGAGGAGCATCCACGCGTCGGCATGATCGGGAAAGCGCACGCTGGCGGCGCGCGCCGCTTGGACGGCGCCCCAGCGATCGTCGAGCGCGCGCGAGAGATGCACGAGGGCAGGATAGGTATCGGCAAACCCGGGTGCGAATTTGCACCCGAGCTTCAGCCACGCGAGGGCGCGGCGCGGCGCGTGTCGTTGCGCAGCGGCGGCGCGGCGCGCGCAGAACCGACCGAGAGCGGCCCGAACTGAGCGAAACATTGCTTGATAATGGGTTGTGCCACGGTGAGATTGCAACGGCGGAGGCGAATGACACCAGTCGGATCACTACAGGGGCGCCGCATCGTGGTCACGCGCGCGCGTGAACAGGCCGGCGACCTGGTGCGGGCGCTGCAAGAACACGGCGCCGAAGCGGTGATCGCTCCCGTCATTCGCATTCAGCCGCTGGACAACCTCGGCGCGTTGCGCGCGGCGCTCACCGGCCTGTCCGCCTACCGCTGGGTCGTGTTCACTAGCCAGAACGCGGTGCAAATCGTGTTCGACCGCCTCGTGGCGTGGGGCCTGACGCCACGCGTCTTTTCGTCCACCGCCGTCGCCGCCATCGGCACCGCGACCGCAGACGCGCTTACCGTGCGTGGCGTCGTCCCGGCCGTCATTCCCGCGGAGTTCGTCGCCGAGGCGCTAGCGGAGGCCCTGATTCAGCGCAGCGGGGGCGTGCTCACCGGCGCCCGGGTGCTCATCCCCAGCGCCGAGGATGTGCGCGAAGCCCTGGCCGCCGGCCTGCGGCAGCATGGCGCGACGGTCGAGAATATCGCCGTGTACCGGACGGTGCCTGTACAGACGGACCTGAGCGGGTTGGCGAAAGACATCAACCGCGGCCGCATCGACGCGGTCACATTCACGTCGTCTTCGACGGTCCGCAGTTTCGTCGCGCTGGTGGGGCGTCCCGCCGCAACTTCGCGGGAGCTGGGCATCCGCGAGATCATCGAAGCCGAGCCGCACACGGTCCCCGGTCTCGTGGAGTCGCTGGCGAGGCGGTTCGGATGAAGCTCGGCACGCGGGGCAGCCAGCTGGCGCGGTGGCAGGCGGCATGGGTGCGTGATCGCCTCGCCACTCAGGGCGTCCGCGCGGAGATCGTGGTCATCAAGACGCGCGGCGACGCGGAAGTAGACCGTCCGCTGCACGAGCTCGAAGGGAAGGGGTTCTTCACCAAAGAGATCGAGGAGGCGCTGCTCGACGGCCGCGTCGACGTGGCCGTGCACTCGCTCAAAGATCTGCCCACCACGTTGCCCGCGGGGTTGGCGCTGGGGGCGATCCCGGCGCGACACGATCCGCGCGAGGCGCTCGTCAACGGCCGGTCGCTGTCCGATCTCGCCGCCGGCGTGCGGGTCGGCACGTCCAGCCTGCGGCGCATCGCTCAGGTTCGGTTTCTGCGGCCGGATCTCGAGGTCGTGCCCCTGCGCGGCAACGTGCCCACGCGTGTCCGCAAAGTGGAAACCCATGACGGTCTCGACGCGGCGCTGCTCGCGATCGCCGGACTCGAGCGACTGGGTCTGGGCGGGAAAGGCGCGGTGATCGACCCGTTCGACGTGATGCCCGCGCCGGGCCAGGGCGCGCTCGGCATCGAGATTCGCGCGGATGACGCCGCGACCCGCAAGGCCTTGCAGCCGCTCCATGACGCAGCGAGCGCCGCGGCGGTGACGGCGGAGCGCGCATTGCTGGCCGCGCTCGGCGGAGGCTGCCAGGCACCGGTCGCGGCGTGGGTAGAAGCACGGGAAACGGGAAACGGGAAACGTCTATACGGTCGTGTCACGGAACGTGACGGTAGCGTGCAGCTGACCGCGTCTGCCGATCTCGATCCGAGACGCCCCGAGGCTGCTGGTGAAGCGGTCGCGCGCTTGCTCGAGGGCGAAGGCGCCGCGAGCTTACTCGCCCGATGAGCTCAGCCCAATTCCCGATTCGTCGTATGCGGCGCCTGCGTCGCACCGCCGCGCTCCGCCGCCTCGTGGCGGAGACGCATGTCGTTCCTTCGCAGCTGGTGTGGCCCCAATTCGTCGTGCACGGCGAAGGAGTGCGCCGCCCCATCACCGCCTTGCCAGGCGTGGCGCAGCTGTCCGTGGATCAGCTGGTGAAAGATGCCGAGCGCGCCGCGTCGCTCGGATTGGGCGGCATCATCCTGTTCGGGATTCCGGCGACGAAGGACGCGACTGGCTCGGAGGCGTACGACGATCAGGGGATCGTGCAGCAGGCGATTCGCGCGGTAAAGCGCGCGGTCCCCGATCTGGTCGTCATCGGGGACGTCTGCCTGTGCGAGTACACCGATCACGGCCATTGCGGCGTGATCTCGGGCGGCGACGTGGACAATGATTCGTCCGTGTACTTGTTGGGGAAGACCGCTGTCATCCAGGCGCGCGCCGGCGCGGATCTAGTGGCGCCAAGCGACATGCTGGACGGCCGCGTCGCCGGCATCCGCAAGGCGCTCGACGCGGGCGGATTTGCGCACGTGCCGATCATGTCGTACGCCGCGAAGTTCGCGTCAGCGTTCTATGGGCCGTTTCGCGAGGCGGCCGGCTCGACGCCGCAATTCGGCGATCGCCAGACGTATCAGATGGCGGTGGCCAACGGCGACGAAGCGATGAAGGAGATCCAGCTCGACCTCGACGAAGGCGCCGACATCGTGATGGTGAAACCGGCGGGACCGTGTTTGGATCTCATCCGGCGGGCCAAGGACCGCTTCGGCTCGCCGCTTGGCGCGTATCAGGTGAGCGGCGAGTACGCGATGATCAAAGCGGCCGCGGAGCGGGGCATGCTCGACGAGTCACGCGCGATGTGGGAGTCGGTGACCGCGATTCGGCGGGCCGGCGCAGATATCATCCTGACCTACTTCGCGCCCACGATTGCAGAGCAATTGTAGGGGCGCAGCATGCTGCGCCCCTACATCACTACCGCAAATCCGTCGTGCCCGGCGGTAGCAGCAGATACCGCCACAATCCCGCAGCTGCTGCTGCACCGACCAGCGGACCAATCCAGTAGACGGCCTGCGCGTGCCAGTCCCACGCGACCAGCGCTGGACCAAACGCGCGCGCGGGATTCATCACGGCGCCGGTGAGCGCGCCGCCGCCACCCAGCGAGCACACGAGCACCACCAGACCGATCGCGAATCCACCGACGCGCTGCGCCTGCGACGACACGACCGTGCCGTAGACCGCGCTGACGAGGAAGAATGTGAACAGCGCCTCCAGGGCCACCGCCGCCCAGAATCCCATCGATCCCGACACCGCGGGAGTGCCCAGCGACGTCATGCGTACCGCGCTGGCGGGAAAGGTCGCCTTGATGAGCAGCGCGCCCACGACCCCGCCGAGGAGCTGCGCGAGCACATACTTGCCCAGCGTCCACGCGTCGATCTGTTTGCCGAGCCACAACGAGAAGGTTACCGCGGGGTTGATGTGGCCACCCGAGATGGGCAGCATGATCGTGACGATGACAGCGAGTCCGACGCCATGGGCGATTGCGATGCCCAAGCCGGCACTCGCGCTCATGTTCGCGATGACGCTGCCAGCCCCGACGAGAACGAAGAGCGCGGTACCGATGAATTCCGCTGCAGGAGCCCGGAGAGTCCGGTAGTTCACGTGTGACCTCGGGTTGAAAGCCGGGCCAATCTACCGGTTGCCGCTGTCAGGCCGCAACACCAGCGCGGCGTTGATTCCTCCAAAACCGAACGAGTTTGAAACGACGGCCTCCGGAGAAGCCGTCCGGCCGCCTCCCCCCCCGCCACCCGGGAGACAATCCAGGTCGCACTGCGGATCGGGGCGTTCGAGGTTGATGGTGGGAGGGAGCCAGCCCCGCGCTAACGCGAGCGCGCAGATCGCCGCCTCGATGGCACCGCTGGCGCCGAGCGCGTGGCCGTAGTAGCCCTTCGTGCCGCTCACCATCAACCGGTAGGCGTGATCGCCGAACACCTGCTTGATCGCCGACGTCTCCGTAGGATCGTTGAGTGGCGTGGACGACCCGTGGGCGTTGATGTAGCCGATGTCGGTCGGCGCGACATCGCCGTCGGCGAGCGCGAGCTGGATGGCGCGGGCGGCTTGCCGTCCGTCCGGCCGCGGCGCGGTCATGTGATAGGCGTCGTTGGTGTACGCGTGACCGACCACTTCGGCATAGATCCTGGCGCCCCGCGCGAGCGCGCGGCTGCGCTCCTCGAGGACGAGGACGGCGGCGCCCTCACCCATGACGAAGCCGTCCCGGTTCGCGTCAAAGGGGCGTGACGCGCGGGCGGGATCGTCATTGCGCGTGCTCATGGCGCGGATGACGCTGAACGCGGCGAACGTGAGCGGCGCCAACGGTGCTTCGGCGCCGCCGGCGAGCATGATATCCGCTCGGCCGTCGCGCACGACGTGGAACGCCTCGCCCACCGCAATCGTCCCGGACGCGCAGCTCATCGCGTTCGTCGCGTTGGGGCCTGTGAACCCGAACTCGATCGCGATGTTGCAGCTCGCCGCGCCGCAGAACACCGCCAGCGCCAGCGATGGATCGAGCCCCCTCGGTCCTTCGGCGAGGTAGCGCGGCACCTGAGACTCGGCGAACGACACGCCACCCAACGCCGATCCCATCATCGCGCCCACGCGGTCGGGATCTTCTTTGTGAGGCGCTAGCGCGGCGTCAGCCAGAGCCAGACGCGCGCTGGTGACGGCGAGCTGGGAAAAGCGATCCAGACGCTTCGCGCGCTTGGCATCGAGATGATCCTGCGGCCGGAAATCGGGAATCTCCGCGGCCATACGGCTGCGGAACGGCGTCGGATCGAAGCGAGTCAGGGTTCGGACCGCCGACGTACGGGCCTGCAGTCCGGCCCACAATCCGTCCGCCGCCGTACCGATCGGCGTGACGGCCCCGACACCCGTGATGACGACCCTACGCAAATCTTTCATGACGCTCCTTCGGCAGCGCGTTTGATTCCAGCCAGTGTCCGCGAGGCGATGCCGCGAATGAACACTGGACCAATGACGAGATTCGCGGCAAGGCGGCCGACCAACGGCCAACGTGGACCATCCCACGTGTGCACGATTTCCACCTCCACGTCCCCTTCAGAACCTCCGCCGACCTCCACCAACCTCCACGCCACCTGCATTCCCCGCGTGATACCCCGCACGTGACGGTACCGGATTTCGCCCGCCGGTCGGTCGACGGTCATTTCGGATACCCACCATGTCGGATACTTCAGGGCGCCGAAGGGGCGCCACGCGGCCATTTCCACCAGGCCGCCATCGAGGAAGCGGACCCAGCGGTAGTGCGGCAGGATCGCGGGCCAGCGCGCCACGCTGCTGGCGACGGCAAATACTCTGGCGAACGGCGCGTGAACGCGAATTCGATCGACGGTGCGCATCACCGGCTCAGGCCTGCGTACCCACCTCTATAGTAGAGAAGCGGCCGCCGGTCGGTGGCGTCGCCGCCGACCACGAGGCCGATGAAAACCGTGTGGTCGCCGCCGGGGACCGCGCTGCGCTTCTCGCACTCGATATGCGCGACCACGCCTTCGATCACGGCGATGCCGCGCTCATTCTCGCGATAGCTCACGCCCAGGAACCGGTCCGGCTCCTCGCTGGCAAAGCGCCGCGACAACTCCTCCTGCTCGGCGGAGAGGATGTTGAGCACGAAGTGCGTGCCGCCGTCGAGTGCGGCGTGCATCTCGTGCGCCTTGTCCACCGAGACGAGAACGAGCGGCGGATTGAGCGAGACCGAAGCGACCGAGCTCGCGGTCATCCCGATCGGCTGGCCTTTGGGTGAACGGGTGGTCACCACCGTGACGCCCGTGGCGAAGCGGCCGAGCAACTGGCGGAACTGCGGCGGCTCGACGCCGCGTGAAGCATGGCCTGGAAGACTCACAGGACCAATCCTGCCAGGACGCGGGGCGTCAACACGGCGCGCGCGGGAATGCAGTTGCCGGTCGCGCGCACGAGCAGGTCGGCGAGCTCGGGTCGCCTCAGCATTCGTCCCACGACGCGCTCGATCAGCGCGGGCCAGCCCACCGCGATGCCGATCATCCGCTCGAGCAGCCATTTGCCGGTGAACTCACGCCGCCGGGCGCGTGCGTAATGCCGCAGGCTCGCTCCCGTCGCGAGCGTATCGACAATTGCCGCCGCGGCGAGCTCCGCCCCGCGCAACGCGCTGTAGATCCCCTGGCCGGTGAAGGGATCGAAGAAGTCGGCCGCATCGCCGACGAGCAGGGCGCCCCCCCCGCCGCCGAGCGCCACCGCGCGGCGGGACCAGCGCGCGAAGGGACCGGTGGCCAACACCCGGCGCACCAGGCGGCGAGGATCGAATCGGCCTGCCACCGCCGGAAAGCGATTCAGCTCGGCGAAAAAGCGATCGCCGCGGTATGCCTCGGCGAACGGCACGACCAGCGCGACCGTCGTCACACCCTCACCGATCGGGCCGAGACCGACGTACCAGCGTCGCCCGACGTGCATCTCGCCGAGATCGTGCACTCCTGGGACGTCGGCGACATGCGCGGTGAATGCGATGCGGCGCGGTCCTGCGGTGTGCACCATGCCGAGCCGCCGCGCGACGACGGAGCGCAGCCCATCGGCGCCGACAACAACGCGTGCCCGAAACGTCTCCCGTGTCCCATGTCCCGTGTCCCGCGCCACCACGCCACCCACCGCGCCACGTTCATACACGAGCTCTTCGACTTTGACACCCTCTCGAACCTCCACACCCCTCGCCTGCGCGGCATTCAGGAGGATTGTGTCGAAGCGCGTCCGCGGGAGCGCGAAGCTGAACGTCTCGAAGCGGCCCACGACGCCCGTCCCGCTCGGTGCGACCACTTTCATGCCGGTCAGTTGTGCCGGCGATGCGGCGGCGACCGCGGCGAGGACATCCTTCCCCAGGCGCTCGAGCACGCGCGTCGATTCGGGACTCAGATACTCAGAACAGGGTTTCTCGCGCGGGAAGCGCGCGCGATCGAGCAGCAGCACACGCATTCCCGCGCGGGCGAGGAGCAGGGCAGTGGCCGATCCTGCCGGCCCAGCGCCGGCGACGACCACATCCCAGCGGCGGCTCATGCGATGAGTGCCGCGCAGGCGGCACCCGAGAGCGTCGCTGCCAGATTCACGGCATCGTTATCCATCCACCCGACTCTCCCTTGTACTGTGGCACCGAGCACGGAGTCCACCAGCATGCCGACGACTCCCGCGACGGCGATGGCCAACGCGCCTCGTTGTCCAAACCCATACGACAGCCCCGCGATCAATCCCGCTCCGGCAATCCCGCCGGTCGTACCGAGGAGCGACACGCCGCCGTCTGTACTGGTGGGCACGGGGTTTCCGGTCGTGATCAATCGAGGCGGAGTACTCGAATGTCTGCCAATTTCCGTGGCCCACGTGTCGGCTGTGGCAGCCGCCAACGCGCCTGCGAACAACACCCAGGCTCCCGCGATTGCGGCGAGCGCGGCGACACCGCCGTTCGCGAGGACCTGCCTATGATTTCGGGTGGTTTTTTTCGATAGCAAACTCGACGAAACAAAAAAAGCGAGCATGAGCAGCAAGCCTCGCCATCCGAATCCCCAGACCGTCGCCAGGCCAACCGCGAGCGCCGCCGCGGCGCCGCGCCCGGAAAGCCATTTCACTCGCCGAACAACTCACGCAGCACGCGCTTCTTGAGCTCCGCCGGCGCTCCCTGGGTGCGGCATCGCGCGCGCAGGAACTTTAGGAACAGCTCTTCGAAATCGTACTGCTCGCCGCACGGCGGGCAGTCCTCCAAATGATCCCGGATCTCCCGCTCGAGCTCGGGCGTGAGCTCACGGTCCAGGAATTCGTAGAGATGTTCGACGCACTCGCGACAATTCATGCGGGACTTCCTTTGATGTATCCCATCTCGACGGCGTAATCGTAGAGCTTGCCCTGCAGCAGCTGGCGCGCCCGGAACAGCCGCGACTTCACCGTACCAACGGGTATGCCGAGAATGCCGGCGATCTCCTGATACGACATCCCTTCCACATCGCTCAACACCAGCGTCTCACGAAACGCGACGGGCAGCTGATCGATGGCTCGCAGCACCTCATCATCCACGATGCGGTCGAAGAATGCGCCCTGCGGGTCCTCGTCCTGCACCTCCGGGAAGACGGCGTACGGCTCGATCTTGTCCAGGTCTACGGTTTCGGGATGCCGGGTGCGGCGGCGGTATTCGTTGATGAACGCGTGCCGCAGAATGGTAAGCAGCCAAGCCTTGGCGTTGGTTCCTTGCTCATACTGGTCCCACGCGCGATAGGCCTTGAGCATCGTCTCCTGCACCAGGTCGTCGGCGTCGGAGGGGTTGCCGCTGAGGCGAAGGGCGACCCGGTAGAGCACGTCCAGGTGCACCAGCGCCTCACGCTCGAAACTCTCACGCTTGAGGTCGGGAGTTGCGTTCGTCATAGGTTTCCACAGAAGCCTCGTGAAGCGTCGCGAGTTTCGCAATAGGGCGGCCCATAGTAGGTTTCGCGCTCCGTGGTGCACAGCATTGTCCCGCTCGCCGTCCTCGAGGCGGTCAAGAATCTCGATACCCCCGTCGAGGATGGGCTCACCGAGTTCGCGGACGAATTGTTGGTCAAGCGGCTGGGCCTGTCACCCACGGTCCAAATGCAGCTCGCCGAGTTCGAGCAGCTCGTGCGGAAAGACGCGCGGGTCGAGCCGGCGCACGTGGAGGCGTTGCTGCGACTGGTGGGCCGGCGCCCGGACGCCGATCTGGTCTTTGCCGACGCCGGCCGGCGGGCCGCGCGCCGGGCGGTACGGCGGATGTCGGGGGTCTCGCGCCTGGCGGCGCATGCGGCGCCGCGGCTGTTCGGGCATGGCGCCGCCCGGCGCGCCGCGCGCGCCGTACTCGGCGCGGAGCTGGGGCGCGAGCAGCGGCTCCCGGTCGCGCGCGTGAGCGATCCGATCGCCATCCAGGCGACGCCCGACGGCGCCGCTTGCGGCTTTTACGGCGCCGGGCTCGTCGAATTGCTGCGTCTGCTCGTCGGCTACGAGGGCGCGATGTTGCACGTCGCCTGCCGCGCGCATGGCGGAGCCGCGTGTGAGTGGCGCGCGGCCGGGCCCGACCCGCGACACCAATGACACTGCTCGTCGGATTCGATTTTCCTGCCCTGCGCGAGCTGCTCGGCCAACTCGGTGCCGACGGTTGGCTGTTGTACGACTTTCGCGGCATCAATCCCGCCGCAGCCCGCGTCCTCGGCATCAAGGGGATGGGGACACGCCGCTTCTTCGTGTTGCTGCCGCGCGAGGGCACGCCGGTCGCGATTGCGCATCGCATCGAGCTCGCGTCCTTCGACGGCTTTCCCGGCGAGGTTAGGGCCTACGCGGCGTGGCGCGAGCTGCACGACAAGCTGCGCGCCCTCGTCGCCGGTAAGACCGTCGCGATGGAGATCTCGCCGGCCGACGCGGTGCCCTATCTCGATCGTGTGCCGCATGGCGTCGTCGAGCTGATCGAGGGGTTCGGCGCGAAAGTCGTGTCGTCGGGGACGCTGATCACGCGCTTCGCGGCGCGGTGGTCGCCGAGCGAGCTCGAGGGACACCGGCGCGCGGCCGAGGCGATTGCAGAGATCGCGTTGACCACGCTGCGCTGGGCCGGCAGTGAGCTCGCGCGTGGAGCAGAGGTTCGCGAGACAGGGATGCAGGCGCGGGTGATGGAGGCGTTCGGGCGCGCGGCGCTCGTCACCGACCATCCGCCGATCGTCGGATTTCAGGCGAACGCCGCGAATCCGCACTACGAACCGCTCGCCGGGAGCGATCGGCGCCTTGCTGCCGGTGACGTGTTGCTGCTCGATCTGTGGGCGGGCGTGGCGCCGGGGAGCGTCTTTGCGGATCAGACATGGATGGGGTTCGCGGGACGGGAGCCGAGTACTGAGGTGCGTGGTGCGTGGGACGTGGTGCGTGGGGCGAGGGACGCAGCCGTGGCGTTGTTGCGGGATCGGTGGAAGAGAAAAGAGCCTGTAACGGGAGCTGATCTCGACGATGCCGCGCGCGGCGTGATTCGCGCGGCGGGGTTCGGAGACTACTTCGTGCATCGCACGGGACATTCGATCGACCGTGATCTGCACGGATCGGGGCCACATCTCGACAACTTCGAGACCGCCGACGAACGGGCGCTGATTCCCGGCGTCGGGTTTTCGGTCGAGCCGGGTATCTACCTACCGGGGCGTTTCGGAATTCGCACCGAGATCAACGTGTACCTGGGCGAATCGGGGCCAGAGGTGACGCCGAAAACGCCCCAAAAGGAGCTGTTCCTAGTCTGAGGATCCCTTCTCTTTCACTTCTTTCTTACTTCAAAAAAGAGCGAGCCTGTCATCCTGAGCGGAGCGCGCGATAGCGCGCGAAGCGAAGGACCTGCTTGTGGTGGGTTTGGAACAGCAGGTCCTTCGCGCCTGCGGCGCTCAGGATGACAGGCTGCGCTCGCTATTTGAAAGAAGGGAAGGGTGTGGTGTTGCAGCAATGACGACCATCGCCCACACGCCGGCTCCGACGGCGGCGTGCGCGGCTTGCAGCGCGCCAGGGAAACCGAGCTGGATCATCGTCGCCGCGATCGCGATCTGCAGGACGACCATCGCGAGCAAGCCCCCCCACGCGCGACGATCCGCCGATCGTACCACCCACCAGATCAGGTAACCGGCCAGCGTGTACGCGAGCAGCCGGTGCGTCCAGTGAATCGCTGGGAGCGGGCCAGCCGTCGGGATGAGCTGCCCGTTGCACAACGGAAACCCGCCGCACGACGCCATCGCGCCCAAGTTCGCCGTCAGCGCGCCGAATAACACAGTAATGAAAGTGAGAGCCAGCAGGACGGCTGACCCCGGGCGCAAGCCCGGGGAACGCGGAACGCCGCACGCCGTCACAATCAGCGCTGCCAGCAGCAGCATGGCGGTCGCGAGGTGGAGGATGACCATTGCCGGCGTCAGACCCGTCTTCACGGTCACGGCGCCGAGCAGAATCTGAACGATCAGCAGGATGAGGGCGGGCCAGGCTCGGCGCCAATCGAGTGCCACCAGACCGATCACTAGAATGGAAACGACAGCCGCGACCAGCCGGTGACTCCACTCGATGACGGTGGGTATCTCGTTGAGGGGTGGAAACAGATGGCCGTTGCACAATGGCCAATGGTCTCCGCACCCCATCCCCGAGCCACTGATGCGCACGACGGCTCCCAGCACGATGAGCAGGTAGGCGCAGGCAGCCGCAACCCAGGCGAGCGTGACGAGGCTTTTGGGCATGGGTCGTACGATATGCGCGGGAATACGGGTGTTTCAAGGCGACCTGACGTTAACACGCGCCCCCTTGCGAGACCCGCCACCTTGCGGCAGAATCCCTCTTGATGTTGCAGAACTGGCTGGTCCCGCCGGCCGCGCGCAGGAAGGCCGTCACCTCGTTCGCGCAGCCCAGTCGTGGGTCCTGAAAACCGCAGCAGAGGGAGGAAGTGTATGACCGACAATCGTTGGTTCGTTCGTTCCATTTTCACAATCGGGCTCGTCCTGCTCGGACTGGTTCCCGCCGTCGCGACTGCGCAGGAAGCGACGACGGTGTCCGGACTGGTGAAGTCCAGCCCCGGGGGCACGCCGCTCGTCGGCGCGATCGTCAGTATCCCCTCGCTGCGCGTGAATGCGACCACCGGTAACGACGGCAGATATCGCCTCGTGCTTCCCGCGGGCAGCACCGGCGCGGTGCAGATCACCGCGCGCCGCATCGGGTATCAAACGAACTCGATGCCGCTCAATCTCACCGGCGCTTCGGTGGAGCAAGACATTTCGCTCGCGGAAGGCGCCATCGAGCTGACACAGGTCGTGGTGACAGCGCTCGGCATCGAGCGCGAACCGCGCAGCCTCCCGTTCGCCGCGCAAACCGTTTCCGGCGACCGGGTTTCCGGCGTTCCGACGCAAAACGGAATCGCGTCCCTCGGCGGCAAAGTCGCCGGCGTGCAGGTGACGAACTCGTCGAACCCGTTCGGCTCGGCGCGCATCGTGGTTCGCGGCGCGGGCTCGATTCTCGGTCAGAACCAGCCGCTGATCATCGTGGACGGCATTCCGATCGACAACTCGGCTGCATCGAACAACGGCTACGGCGGCGGCTCGCTGGGCGGCTATGACGTCGGCAACGCGGCGGCGGACATCAACGCCGAAAACGTTGCGTCGTACTCCGTGCTCAAGGGCCCGAACGCTGCCGCACTGTACGGCTCGCGCGCCGCGAACGGCGCGATCGTGATCACGACGAAGAGCGGCAAGGGTGCCCCGCAGCAGGGCTTCGGCGTCAGCGCGACGTTCGGCGCGAATATGGAAACGCCGCTGCGGCTGCCGAACTATCAGAACCAATACGGCCAGGGCTTCTCCGGCGCGTTTGACTTCGTCGACGGCAACGGCGGTGGGACGAACGACGAGGCCGACGAAAGTTGGGGGCCGAAGCTCGATGGTCGTACTACCGGTTGCGACCGGAGCGGACCCCGGCCGGGCATTCAACAGCCACAGAATTATGACACCACGAAGCCATGTAACCAGTTCTTCGGCGCGGGCCCGTGGCAGGCACACCCGAACAACGTTCGCGACTTCTGGAACACGGGTTTGATCATCAACGCCAACGTTGCGGTGGCGCGCAGCAGCGACCGCAGCAACGTGCGCTTGTCGGTCGGCCGCACGAATGAGAGCGGCATGTACCCGAACAACACCAACAACCGCACCGACATCGCGCTCTCCGGCGGGACGCAGGTTTCCGATCACTGGAGCGCGGAGGCGTCGGTCAACTACATCCGCGACGGCATGCAAAACCAGCCGTCCCAGGCGTACGAAGAGATCGACCCGATGCAGGGCTTCATCTGGTTCGGCCGGCAGGTGGACGTGAGCCTGCTGAAGAAGAACATCTTCCGCGATCCGAACGATCGGTTCACGCAGCAGATCCTGATCGGCAATCCGAATCTGCGTACGGACGCGCCCATCCCGTACAGCTGGAACTACAGCTATCACCCCAGCCCGTATTGGATGACGAACGTCAAGCAGACCGACTACGCGCGCAACCGCGGGCTCGGCCACGCGGCCGTCACCTACAAAGTGAACGACTGGATCAGCGTGACGGGTCGGACGGGGCGTGACTGGTACCAGAACCAGTTCCGCGCCAACTACCCGGTCAACGATATCTCGCCGTACAGTCAGGGCGGGTTCCTGGACGTCGGCGAGACCCGCAGTGAGACGAACAACGACTTCCTCATTACGGCGAACCGGACGCTCACGCCCAGCCTGAGCCTGACGGTGAACGCGGGCGGCAACCAGCGGATCAACGATTTCAACACGAACATCGGGCAGGTGAGCGCGTTGGTGATCCCAGGCGTCTACACGCTCGCCAACTCGGACGGGGTAGCGTTCGGGCAACTGTACGTGAGCCACAAGAAGGTGAACTCGTTGTACGGCTCCGCCACCTTCAACTTCAAGGACTGGCTCAACGTCGACATCACCGGCCGCAACGACTGGTCGTCCACGCTGCCGAAGAACGGCAACTCGCTCTTCTATCCCTCGATCGGCGCCGCGTTCGTCTTCACGGACGCGCTGAAGCTGCAGAGCAGTTTGCTGTCGTACGGCAAGCTGCGCGCTAGCTGGACTCGCGTGGGTAACGACACCGATCCGTATCAGCTCGCGGCGGTGTATGGCGCTGGGACGGCGTGGGCCGGCTCGCCCAGTTTCACCGCGCCGGACAACCTTCCGAACGCGAGCTTGAAGCCCGAGCAGACGACCGGTGAAGAGATCGGCGCCGATCTCGGCTTCTTCCGCGACAAGCTGATCCTCAACGCGACGCTCTATCAGAAATCTACGACCAATCAGATTTTGCCGGTCTCCATCTCGCGCACGACGGGCTACAGCGGCGCGGTCGTGAACTCGGGCGAGGTCCGCAACCGCGGTATTGAGATCGCGGCGACGATGACGCCGATCGAGCGGCCGGACTTCCGCTGGAACGTGGTGGTGAACTGGTCGAAGAACAGCAACAAGGTCCTGTCGCTCTACGGGGGCGTGTCGCGCATCGTGGTTGGCAGTTACTGGAACGTGAACGTGACGGCGGACTCCGGTCAGCCGTACGGCAACCTCGTCGGCTATAGATGGCGGCGGGACCCGCAGGGCCACATCGTCGTCGGCGCGAACGGCCTGCCCCAACGCGATCCGACCCAGCAGGTCCTCGGGAATTACAACCCGGACTGGGTGGGTGGCATCAGCAACACGATCAGCTACAAGCGCATGAGCTTCTCGTTCTCGTTCGACGGGCAGGTGGGCGGTCAGGTGTACTCGGTCACCAAGTGGTTCGGCCAGTACTCCGGGGTGCTCGCGAGCACGTTGGCCGGTCGTGAGCTCGACTGGAACAATCCGGGCTATATCGTGCCCAACGCCGTGTACGCCTGCGTCCCAGTCCCGCCCGCGACGACTTGCACGGGGTTTGGGGGTCCTGACACCACCCACGTGTACGCGCAGAACTACTGGCACAACACGTTTAACGCGCAGGAGCCCGGCATCTTCGACGCAACGTTCTTCAAGCTGCGCGAAGCTCGCCTGGCGTACGCGCTCCCGCCGTCAGTCTCTCGCTTCCTCGGCTTCTCGGATGCGACTGTGTCTATCGTCGGGCGCAACCTGCTCCTGTTCGCCAAACAGCCGACTATCGATCCCGAGACCGCGTTCGACACGAGCAATCGCCAAGGTGTCGAGAACGGCCAGCTGCCGACCGCGCGCAGCATTGGCTTCACCATGTCCGTGCGGCCGTAGCCGCTCTAGGAGAGAAAACCATGCGATACAAAATCCTGAGCGTCTTCGCCGCGCTGATTGGGATCACCGCGTGCGGCGATCTGACGTCGATCAATCAAAACCCGAACGGTCCGGTGGACGTCCCGCCGCCGTCGATCCTGCCCAGTGTCATTCAGGTATTGGCGAACAACGTCAACGGCGTGACGAGCCTGAATATCCGGGGCGGTGGGCTCTGGGTGCAGTACTACGCGGAAATCCAGTACCGCGACGAGGACAAATTTGTCGTGCGGTCCGGCACGAGCGGCGGCTGGGGTATGTATAACACCGTCCTGGAAGACGTCCAGCGCATGATCGTCAAAGGCAAAGCGTCCAACGCCGCCAACTGGACGTCGGTAGGCCAGGTCCTGAAGGCATACACCTACAGTGTCATGACCGATATGATGGGCGATCTCCCCTATTCACAGGCGCTGAGGGGCGACACCGTCCTCCACCCGGTGTACGATTCGCAGCAGTCCATTTATGACAGTGTGTTGGCGAACCTGGCGGTGGCGAGCCCCGCATTCAATCTCGCGCCGGGTGCGGTGGGTTTCGCGAATGGTGATCTGATGTACGCTGGTGACATGGCGAAGTGGCAGAAGTTCGCCAACTCGCTGCGCCTGCGGCTGGCGATCCATCTGTCGAACGTGGATCAGACGAAGGCGGCGAGTGAAGCTGCGGCGGCCGTCGCTGCTGCCGGCGGCGTGTTCACGAGCAACGCCGACAACGCCCAGCTCATGTACCTCGCAACCTCGCCAAATCAGAACCCGATTTACGGTGACGCCCACGTCGGCAACCGCGACGACTACGGGCTGAGCAGGTCGTTCGTAGACACGCTGAACAGCTGGAACGATCCCCGTCTGCCCGTCTACGCGCAGGTCCCTCCGGCTGGTACGCCCTATCGCGGTCTAGCGAATGGCCTTCTGGACGGTGAGAAGATCGACACGCTCGACGCGCTGAAGTACATCTCGCGCATCGGGGCGCTGTGGCGTGAGACGCCGGATGCGCCGTTGGTGCTACTGGGGTACTCCGAGGTGCTGTTCCTCAAGGCCGAGGCGGCGGAGCGTGGCTGGATTCCCGGCGGGACCGCAGCAGCCGCCACGTTCTATACCGACGCGATCACGGCATCGATGCAGCAGTACGGCGTCGCCGCTGCGGACATCGCCACGTACGAGGCGCAAGGGAAGGTGGCGTACGATTCGGCGTACGATTCCAACGGCATTCCCCTTGGAGCGACTCTAGCCGGACACGTGCAACAGATTGCGTTTCAGAAGTGGCTCTCGATGTTCATGCAGGGGCCGGAAGCCTGGACGGAGGTGCGGCGCACGGGGGTCCCGACAATCGTGCCAGGATGCCACGCCGCGATGCCGAGTGGCGCGCGCTCGAATCCTGAGCGCCTGCCGTATGACGACAACGAGGGGGTCTTGAACGCAGCCAACCTCGCTAATGCCGTCTCGGCTCAGGGGTTCATCGCGGGCAACGATATCTCGAAACCGCTGTGGTTCACCGGTCGGGCGACGAGCCCCACGTATCCACCGCCGGCTTACTGTCCGTAAGTAGTCGTTGCAGTGATGTAAAGGAGCCCCCGGGGAGTCACTCTCCGGGGGTTTCTGCTTCAGGTACTGTCGGCGGCGGTATCCGCGCGTGCGAGGAAAATGAGGATCAGGCCATGTCCGCTGCTCGGGTAGCCTGGGCGTGATGTCATCCCCATGGGATAGACCTCGATGCGCTCCGTCGAGACCGCCTGGATCGTGACGAGCGGGCAGGTATCGGTGGTGCGGGTGCCGTCCACGTAGACGTCGGGGTTGTTGGTGCCTTCGAGGCTGTCCTTGCCGCGCATCTCGAGCAGGGGGCAGCGGGTGTACTGTGTCCAACCGGCAATGTGGAGCTGCGGCATTTGGTGTCGGATCGCGTCCAGGACCGTCCGGCCCGGGTCGGCCGAGAGGGCGCGCCCACTGATGATCAGACTGCCCGTGGTGGTTCGGGATAACGGCCGGCCGCCGGGCTCCGTCGTGCGGTCGAAGGACTTTCCTGTTTTGCAGCCCAGGGCGAGCACGGACAGCGCGGCGAGGCGCGGGAGCGAACGGAAGTGCGGCATGGGCAGTACCTCCAGGTGAGGCGAATTCGACCTTGTCCGGAGTATGGCCCCGGGGCAGGCGGTGTCAAGGTAGAGCCCAGGCTCGGCGTGTGTGCGCCCTGTAAGGGCGCACTTTGAGCCGAGCGCGCCCTCTTAGGGCGCGTTTTCTCACTCCGCCTTGCGATGATCTGGTTGGCTCTTCACGTCTCGATCCCGCAGCCTAAGCGTCATGCCCGCTCGACTCTACGGCATGCTGACGTGGACGACGCTGCGAAGACTGCCACTCCTCCATCTACGGGTCGCCGAGTTTCTCCGTCGCGTTCTCCCGGAAATCGCTCGTCGCCACGACGCGAGAATCGTGGAAATGGGGATCGTCCGAAACCATGTTCACCTGATCGTTGAGCTCTCGTCCCGGCCGGACCTGCCGCGGCTAGTCCAGGGACTGAAGGGCGCGAGTGCCCGCATTGCCAATCGAGACGGATATATGCCGCGGGCGCGGCTGCAATGGGCGGCTGGCTATGATTTTCGGTCTCTCGGAGTGCGCGATCTACAACGAGCGATTGTGTACGTGCGGGATCAAGATCGGCGGCACCCGGAACTGGCAATTAAGTGGGAGATCGGTGAGTGATACCGGGGCTGAGAGCCCCGGCTCGGCATTGCGTGCGCCCTGTAAGGGCGCACATCCCGCCGAGCGCGCGCTCTTAGCGCGCGTCTAACACACTACGCCGAACGCCCCTCCCCCTCTCGCGTCATATATTGGCTCTTCATGTCCGCACCTTTGATGCCCCCCGCTGACCGCTGGGGCGAGCGGCTGATCCGCCGGCTCGGCCTGTGGAGCGCCGTCGCGGTGCTGGTGGGCTCGACGATCGGCAGCGGCATCTTCCGCACGCCGGCGCGTATCGCCGCGTACGTGCCCGCGCCGATCCCGATGTTCGGTGTCTGGGTGCTGGGGGGGTTGCTCGCGCTGTGCGGCGCGCTCACCTATGCCGAGCTCGCGGCACTCTATCCGCGCTCCGGCGGCGTCTACGTCTACGTTCGCGAAGGCTTCGGGCGGCTGCCGGCGTTCCTGTTTGGTTGGACGGAGCTCTTGCTGATCCGCGCGTCGGCGCTCGGGGCGATCGCCACACCGTTCGCAGAATACTTGCTGCGCTCGCTTGGCTACGATCCGAAAATCGCGCCCAACCCCACGTACGTCCATTACGTCGCGGCTGGCGCGATCGTCCTCACCGCGACTCTCAACTATGTCGGGGTGCGCTGGAGCTCACTCGTCCTGAACCTCACCACCGGGGCGAAGTACGGTGCGCTGGTACTGCTCGTCCTGCTGGCCTTCCTTGTGGGGCAGGGGGACTTCGGGCATTTCAGCCATGTAGCGGGGGGGGGGGCTGTCCAGCCCGCGTCTTTCGGGCTGGCGCTCGTCTCGGTCCTCTGGGCGTACGACGGGTGGGGCGACCTCTCCTTCGTGGGCGGCGAAGTGCGGGACCCCGAGCGCAACCTGCCGCGGGCGCTCGTGCTGGGTACGCTCAGCGTGATCGCGATCTATCTGCTGGTGAACGCCGCGTACCTGTATCTGATTCCCATCGACCAGATGGGGCATCTGCCCCTCGTGGCGGCGGACGCGGCGCAGCGGATCGTTGGGCAGGTCGGCGTAGGGCTCGTGGCCGTACTGGTGATGCTCGCCACGTTCAGCACGCTGGTGGGGTCGATCTTCACCTCGCCCCGCATTTTCTTCGCGATGGCGGACGACGGCTTGCTGTTCCGCCAGGTGGCCCGGGTGCATCCGCGCTTTCACACGCCGTCGGTCTCGATCGTCGTGACGGGAGCGTTGGGCGTGGTGTGGGTGCTGCTGCTCAACTTCGACCAGCTGGCCGACCAGTTCGTGGTCGCGATTTTTCCGTTCTATGCCCTCGCCGCGGCGGCCGTCTTCACACTGCGGTGGCGCCAGCCCGAGCGCGTCCGGCCCGTGAAGGTGCTGGGGTACCCCGTCGTGCCGCTGCTGTTTATCCTCGCCACGTTCATCATCTTGGGGAACGCCCTGCGCGAGCATCCCGGCCCCACGGGGCTCGCGTTCGGCGGCATTCTGCTCGGTGTGCCCGCCTATTTCGCGTGGCTGCGATGGCAACGCCGCGCGCCGGCCGCGATTTCCGGTCGTTAAAATCGTAGGGGCGCAGCATGCTGCGCCCCTACAGCCTGTCCCCTCGCATTGACCGTCCGGCCGTCCGACCGTCCGACCGTCCGACCGTCAGAAGGAATACCGCAGCGTCAACTGCACCTGGTAATTGCTGGCCAGGGTGGAGCGGCTGGCGAACGCTTTCGGATTCAGCGTCGTCGCGTCATACAGCCGCGTATCGAACGTGAACGTCGGAATCGATTGCGACAGCGGGCCCGGGTTGCGGCCCGTCTGAATCAGCGCCGACTGATTGTTGAATGTAGCACTGAGAGTCGGCAGCTTGATCTGACCCCAGTGCGGGTCGAGCAGGTTGAGGAAATTGAAGACGTCGAGCTGCAACGAGAGCGCCTGACCCCGGATCGACGGGATTGCCTGACGGATCGACAGGTCGAAGCGGTTCTGGAACGGCGAGCGGCAGCTGTCGCGCTCCATGATTCGCCCGCGCTGGCGGTCGAGGCAGGGTTGCGACTTGATGAAGTTCTCGAACGCGCGCGCCGCATTGACGTTCTGGACAAACGCGCTGCCCGTGCCGGTGCCGATCTGAATCTCTGAGCGATCGGTGGCGTTCCGGGGCACGTAGATCGGGTCGTTGCCGGTGACGAGATCGCCGTTCAGATCGCCCTGGGTCCCGCCAACCACATACACGAACGGCACGCCCGAGGTACCCTCGTAGTAGAGCGTGATATCGGTGCGCGACGGCAGGCTGTACGTGCCGTACGCGATAACCCGGTGCGGCCGCGAGAAGACCGACGTGGTCGCTTCAAGGTCGCTGTGGGCGACCGAGAGCTGACGCCCGTTGCGGAAGTTCGAGATCGCGCGATCGGACGTGAGACTCTGGACGTCCATTGACTTGAGATAGGTATACGCGACGGTGGCCTCGAGGCGATCCGAGAAGCGGCGGTGCAGCTGCGTCGAGATCGAGTAGTTGTAGTCCTTCGACTGGTTCGTCACCTCGATGATGCCTTCGGTGAACTGGACACCGCGCAGCGACCTGAGCCACCGCTGCAGAGTGTCGGTCACGACACCCGTCGCACTAATCGTGTCGGCGTACAGCACGCGACCGTCGCGGTCCCTATAGGGCACCCCACCGACCAAGCGCGGTCCTTTGAGGTTCGCGTCGACGACCATCACCCCGTTGATCGCCTTACGGTACATGCCCTCGACCGTCAACACGAAGCCCGCGGGAAGCTCGCGATCGAACCCGGCCGAGAATCCCAGGTACTGCGGATACTTGAAGTTGGGATCGGTGATGTTCACGCCGAGGGTACCGGCCTGGCCGGGACCCGGCGGGGCTGAGCCCGCGCACGACGTTGGCAGGCTGTCGACGTTGAGCTTGAACGCCGGAACAGTCGCGGCGGTGGTGCAAGCCAGCCGGACCAACCCGAGTCCGGTGTTCGCATACGCATTCCCCAACAGGATGTAGGGCGGGGGCCCCGTGAAGACACCAATGCCGCCGCGGATTTGGTTGGCGGTCCGCCCGCCGGGGTTGTAGTTGAACCCGATGCGTGGCGAGAACAGCACCGAGCTACCCGGTTTGGTGCTCGTGTTGACCGTGAACGCCCCAGCGGACGCCGAGTCGAGCTTCACCCGCAGCGTGTCGTTCTCGGGTGGCGTGTCGGGCAGTGTGGGAACATCAGCGCGCAGCCCCGCCGTGATTGTCAGGCGATCATTCACCGCCCACTGATCCTGGCCGTACAGGCTGAAAACCTTGACATGAAAGTCCGCGGGAATATCGGCGGCGTTCTGGCTGTTCGCGTAGCCGACGGCGTATCCGGCGGGCCTGCCGGCGATCAGGCTGTCGGTGTTGAAGAACTTGTATACGCCGAATGACCCCTGCGCAAAATTGTTGAAGATGTGCGTGAAATCGAGCCGCCCACCGAACGTGAGCGTGTGCGCGCCACGCGGAATGGTAAAGTTGTCGACCGCCTCGAAAATCGTCTGCTTGAGCAGGTTGCCAGGCGAGAACTGCTCCGTGCCGAGCGTGACCGAGCGTCGTGGACCGACGAGGCAGGGGCAGGGAGCGACAGTGCCAGTATCGAGCTGGACGCCAACGGTGATCTCCGGTGCCCGCACCGGCACGATCCGCTCGTCCTTGATGGTGTTATAGCCGATGATGAGTTCGTTCGACATACCGCTCGAGAAATTGGAATAGAGCTGCGCCGTGGTGGAATTGTTCTTCGCGTCACGCTTGAAGGCGTTCGAGCCGAAACGGAAACCGGAGTTCTGCGACGTCGGATCGGCGGTGAAATTGTTGACGTTGCGCGAGAAGTCATCCTGCACGTCGTGATTGATGATCTGACGAATCACAAAGCGGTGCACGGGAGAAATCTGAAAGTCGAGCCGCCCGAAGAGGTTCGTGAGCGGCGTTTCCTTCTCGACGGGACCGGTCGCGCCAGGGTTGAAGCCGTAGGTTCCCATGGCCGTGCTGATGCGCGTCAGCGTGTCCAACGGAACGACGGGATCGTCGGGCGCGGGGGACGGCTGGCCGGCGAGATAGTAGGGGCCCGCCGCCGGATCGGTGCGCTGCTGCCACTCCGGTGCGATGAAGAACTGCAGCCGGTCCCGGATGATGGGTCCGCCGAGGTTGAACCCGTACTGTTTCACGTTGAACGCCGGGGTGCGGAGCGGGATGCCGACGAGCTGGACGCCCGCCACCGGGTCGCTGTTGCGGTACGTGTACAGCGCTCCACCGTGGAATTCGTTGGTTCCGCTCTTCGTGACGGCGTTGACCAGCATGCCGGCGAAGCTGCCCTGGCGAACGTCGGTGGGCGTGAAACTGACGCGGAATTCCTTGACCGCGTCGAGTGAGATGATCTTGCCGCCGGCGCTGCCGCCTGGCACGCCGCCGGTGGCGCCGAGGTTGAAGCGCTCGCTCTGGTTCGCGCCGTCGATGGTGATCGTGTTGAAGCGGTTGTAGGCGCCCGCACCGCTCGCGGCGCCGCTCGCCGGATAGACGACCTGCGGCGCGAGCTTCAACTGATCGATGAAGTCGCGGCTGAAGGTCGGGATCCGCTGCACCAATGTGTCGGAGATCTGCGTCGAGACCCCCTGGCGGGTCGGGGCGAAATCAGGGGTCGAGACGCCAACCACGTTGATGGCCGAGAGTTCGACCGCCTGTGCGGTGAGCTGCGCGTCAACGCGCGTGGCCTCGGACAGCTTGACGTCGATCCGGTCACGGTTGAACGGCTGGAACCCGATGGCCCGAATGGCGACGGTATACGGCCCGCCGACCTCGAGGCCCTGGATCAGGTACTGGCCATTGCCTCGCGTTCGCACCGTCGTCGTAAAGCCGCTGCCCCGATTCGTGACTTGCACCGCGGCTTCGGCAACGGGCTGGCCCTGTGGATCCGTCACCTTCCCCGTGATCGCGCCGGTGGTCACGCCTTGGGCCGGTGCTTCGCCCATGAAGAGCATTGTAAAGACAGCCGCGGCCACGAGGGCGCGGCCAGAGCCAACGATCCAGCGCATGGATGGACCTCTCCTTGGAAGGAACGGATGCAGGTTGCTTGTGCCCATCGAGACCGGGACAAAGTGGTCCCGATCCCAAACCGCGTCAAGGACGCTAGGTGGGTGCTTTACGAAGCAGATACACGGCTGCGACGCCAACGAGAATATTCGGCGTCCACGCGGCCAGCGCCGGGGGCAATACCCCTCCCGCGCCGACGGCTTTTGCCAGCTGAAACATCAGCAGCACGATGAAAGTCGTGGCGAGGCTCGCCGCGACACCCCAGGCCGCGCCGCTCTTGGGACTCGAGATCGCGAGCGGCGCGCCGAACAGCGCAATCAGGAGACAGATGAACGGAATCGCGATCTTGAGCGCGAGCTCGACCTGCAGCTTCTTGGCATTCGAGCCGCTCCGGGTCAGCGCATCGATGTAGCGCCGCAGCTCGC
>WNGG01002427.1_pt1 | contig 30178 bp, 30 predicted proteins | sample 5400661 | NCBI WGS metagenome assembly WNGG01 (sample SAMN13153372, study PRJNA577476) | soil metagenome | isolation source: 100 cm soil or saprolite under Garry oak tree replicate 1 | place: USA:California | collected 2016-06-15
GTGTCGCCTTGATCACGGTAGGCCGGCCGTGGTGACGTGCGGCCTGCGGGACGGAACCGGGGAACTCTTCCAGGCCGCCGTCCTCGGACGGGCTGGGCAGGCCGGTGACGAAGTCGCTGCCGAAGAAGACCGGGCGCAGGCCCGGTCGGCCGAAGGGGCAGCCCGGCGCGACGGTGCAGCTGACCGATCACCCTGATCACGTGCTCCGGCATGCGCCTTCGGCCACGCTATCGACCCGGAATCCGCCGGGCAACCGCGGGCGGGCAGGAATGAACCTGGTACCGGATCGGTTGTGCTAGTTGGTCGTAGTTGTCTTGTGTGTTCGTGTCATCTGCACGCTCGCGGAGAACGATGTTGCGGGCGCGCCGCTTCAGGGATCTGGGGAAAGTCGCGTCGAGAACCGGCCCGGGTGCCGCACCGCGCGGACCCGTATCCAGCCCCTGTAAGGAGCGACATGGCACAGGGAACCGTCAAATGGTTCAACGCGGAGAAGGGCTACGGCTTTATCTCCCGCGCCGACGGACCGGACGTCTTCGTGCACTACTCCGAGATTGACGGCTACGGCTTCCGCAGCCTCGAGGAGAACCAGCACGTGGAGTTCGAGGTGGCCCAGGGCCCGAAGGGCCCGCAGGCCACCCGCGTTCGCGCCGCCTGAGTCACGGCAGGCCAGGCCTGCCAAGGGAGTAGCCAGGCCTGGGCCCGGCACCTGCGGGTGCCGGGCCTCTGCGGTCTCCGCCTCCTGGACCCAGTAGGCCACCTTGAGCCGCGCACAGGCTGCTGACTGGTAACGATCCTGGGATGCCCACTCGAGGGTCGCGGTCGGTGCCTGGACCTGAACGATACTGCCGGGCAGTTTAAGGATCTCATCGCCGGTGGGCGCCCGAGGCGGTCCGTGAACGGCAATGACCTCGATGGGCGGGCATGCGCCAAGCACACGCCACCAGCGCCTGCGGAAGTCGAGGCGTCGCGGGGAGCACGACACCACGCCTACCCGCCACCGGCGTGACAGCCCAGGCTGGTTCCCGTCGATCACCCGGAGCCCGCATCGGACCCGGCCCGATTTCCGGAACCGGCGATCAGCGCGCATACTGGTCACGCGTCCGATGCCGGCGCCCGCAGCGTTAGCCAGGCCCCATTCGACAGGATCGACAAAATCGCCAGCCACACCGGCAAGTATCGGCTCTGGTCCGGTCCCCGGCAACCTCGGTCCGCCGGCATCCCAGCGGGCCGGGAGACCGAACTGGCGGAACAGCGCAGCTCGGGACCTTCTGCCCTGGCCTGGTGAACTCCGTCACACCAAGCGTCTGAATCGGAGGGCTGAGACAAGGCCTCGCTCACCAGGAGGCACCGACGCGCCACGTAGCCTCGCCAGATGAAGACACGCTTCAGGCTGCCCGCCCAGCCGCTGCGGTGCGCCCCGCCCCTTCAACCCCGCTGACCGCACTCGCGGCGGCCGGCGTCGTCTCAAGGGACCTTCGGCTCTGGGCAGACGGCATCGGTGGCCGCAGCCTGGCGCTATGACAGACCTCGGAGGTCGGGGCACTCATCCCCGGGCTGTGCGCCCGGCGCACCAGACCGCAGATCTGCCACCAGGCTACCCGCAGGAGTACGTGCGGCTGGTCACGCTGCGCGATGGGCGCAGCGTCCTCATCCGCCCCATCCAGCCCGGTGACGCGCCCGCGCTGGCCGAAGCGATCGAGTCCGCCGACGCCGACACCATCCGCCGCCGGTTCCTCGGCGGCCACCCGCAGGTCACGCCCGAACTCCTCGATTACCTCACGACCGTCGACTACACGAGCCGGTTCGCGCTCGTCGCCGTCGAACCCGCCAGCCAGCGCGGTGTCGCGCTCGCCCGCTACGAGCCAGCCGAACGGGACGGCACCGCGGACGTCGCCATCGCGGTCACCCCGGACTGGCGCGACGCCGGCCTGGCCACCGAACTCCTCCGCCTGCTCGCCCAGGCCGCCAGCAAACGGGGCGTACATACCTTCGTCGGGACGTACCTCACCGACAACCGCCCCGTCACGGCCCTGATCAACGAGGCGGATGAGCCAGCGAACCAGGTCACCTCGCGCGGCATCACCGAGTTCTCCGTGCCGCTCCGGGATCGAGGGCAGTAGGGCACGCGCTCATCCCGCGCTTCGATCCCGCGCGTCCACAGACCGATTTTCGGTGCCGGGTAAGCGACAATGATCTACCCGTTGTTACTCAAGATTTTCCTTGATAAAGTACTTCCTTGATGAAGACTGCTGCCGACGAGCTGAGCATGACCTTTGCTGCTCTTGCCGATCCGACCAGACGGGCCATCCTGGAGCGTCTTCGCGCAGGCGAAGCCACGCTCGGAGAGCTAGCAGAGCCGTTCGACATGAGCCTGCAGGCCGTCGCCTTGCACCTCAAGGTGCTGGAGCGCAGCGGCCTGGTCACACGGGGCCGGGCGGCTCAGACGCGGCCGGCCCGCATAGCACCGGGCCCGCTCGACAATGCGGCGCAATGGCTGCTGCGGTACCGGGAGTTCTGGGAAGGAAGCTTCGCGCGGCTCGACGGTTACCTGGCAGGCCTCCAGCAGGATGTGAAGCCATCGTGAGCAGCCAGCGCCTGGATGTCCTGGCGCCGCGAGACCAGCCGGTCATCGTCTTCCGGCGTCACTTCCATGCGCCGGCCAGGCTTGTGTTCGAGGCGTGGACCGAGCCCGAGCACCTGCGGCACTGGCGCGGTCCGCACGGGTTCGAGCTTGTCGCCTGCGAGGTTGACCTCCGCGTGGGTGGCGGCTACCGCTTCGTCCACCGTGCTCCGGACGGCCGCCTCCACGTGTTCTACGGGCAGTACCGGGAGATCGAGCGGCCCAGCCGGCTCGTGTCGACGTTTGTCTACGAAGCCGCACCCGCTACCGAGGCGCTCGACGAGGTCACCTTCGAGGAGAACGCCGGCGCGACCCTGGTCACGGGACGGTCGACCTTCCCCACCTTCGAGGCGCGCGACCTGTACCTCGCCGGAGGGGCGGAGCGCGGCCTGGCCGAGTGCCACGCACGCCTGGATGAGCTGCTCAGCACGCTCCCGTCACGACCATAGGAGAGGACAAGGAACGATGACGACGAGGAAGCTGATCGAGTCGACTCATGTCGCCCTCGGCGGGGAGATCGGCTCGCTACAGGACTGGGCGTTCCCCTACCTGGACGACGAGCACGTGCGCTACGCGACTCAACTGCTGGCCGGGGCCGACGCCCTGATGCTAGGCCGCCGGACCTACGAAGGACTTTCGGCCGCCTACATGGCCATGGCCTCCAGCCCGTTCGTCGACCGGATGAACTCGATCCCCAAGTTCGTAGCGTCCAGGACCCTCACGAAAACCACGTGGAATGCCACCGTCATCCCCGGAGACGTGGCTGATTTCGTCGCGGATCTCAAGCGCCAGCCTGGCGGCAGCATCGTGAAGTACGGGAACGGCCCGCTGGACCGGGTTCTTATGGCGAACCGCCTGATTGACGAGTTCCACCTCCTCCTGACACCGGTAGCGGCAGGGTCAGGCCAGCACTTGTTCGAGGAAATCCAGGGAGCCCCGCAACTGTCGCTGGCAGACGTCAGGCGCTTCGCCAGCGGCGTGCTGGTCTTGGTTTACACGCCCAAAACGGAGGGATAGCCCGTGCTGGCGGGTCTACGCGAGATTGACCGCATGGGCCTGCTCGGCGGCGGGCGGGTCAGGGGGCGGCGAGCGCACGCTGCTTGGCCCGGTCGGCGAGCCGGCTGGGAAGCGAGGTCAGCAGCGTGATCAGCGGCCTGGCGCTGGCTGGCACGACGTAGCGCGATCGCGGGCTGCGGCACTCGGCGGCATGGGCGATGGCGGCAGCGACTCGCCCCGGGGCGATGCCCTTCGCGATCTGCCTGGCCAGGTACCTTTCTCCGGCTGTCATCATGCCGGCGTACGCGTCAGGGATTTCCCGGCCGGCCTCGCCGTGGGCGTCGGCGGCCTCGCCGAGGCTCGTCGCGACGAATCCGGGTTCGATGATGACGACCTTGATGCCGAAGCCGGCTACCTCCTGGCGCAGGGCGTCGGACAGTGCCTCGACGGCGTACTTGGTGGCGCCGTAGACGCCCATGCCGGGGAACGTAGTGCGGCCGACTAGTGAGCTGATGTTGATGATGCGGCCCGACCCGCGCTCCCGCATCGCGGGCAGCACGGTGCGGGTCATCGTCAGCAGCCCGAAGACATTGGTGGCGAACTGGCGCTGCACGTCGGCGCCGGGCAGGATCTCGATCGGGCCCGGCAGGGCGAAGCCCGCGTTGTTGACGAGCACGTCGACGCCGGCCCCTCCCGTGCCGGCCTGGATCTTGGCCCAGGCGCGGCGGACCGAGCCCGCATCGGTCACGTCCAGGCTGACAGCCTGGATGTTAGCTGTGCTGGCGGCCAGGCCAGCCAGCACCTCCTCTCGGCGGGCCGCGGCGAAGACCAGATGACCCCGCCGGGCGAGCTCGACCGCCGTGGCCCGCCCGATTCCAGAGCTAGCACCCGTCACGAGCACATGAAGCTGACTTGTCATGCGGCCTCCTCGGTCAGGCGCAGCCACCGTCAGGCCGGGCCGGAAACAGATCGGTTTACCCTATGCACGGTACACCGATCTGTTTTCGGATGCCACCCCAGAGCGTAGGCTCGGAGGCGTGAGCAACCCCACTACACCCGGCCCTCGCCAACGGCTCCTGGACGCCGCGGCCGACCTGTTCTACCGGCAGGGCATCGGAGCCGTCGGGGTCGACCTCGTGACCAAGGCGGCCGGAGTCTCCAAGCGCACGCTCTACCAGCAGTTCGGCAGCAAGGACCAGCTCATCGCCCAGAGCCTGGATGCGAAGGGCCCGGCCATCCTGGGCATGTACCTGCAGGCTGCAGACGACAAACGACCCTCCCGCGAGCAGATCCTGGCGGTCTTCGACGCCCTGGCCAGGTGGACGGCATCGGATACGTTCCGCGGCTGCCCCTTCGTCAACGCCGCCACCGAACTGGCCGACCCCGGCCATCCGGCCCGGCGCGTCGCTCGTGACTACAAGATGCAGCTTCGTGATTACTTTGCCCGTCAGGCCGGGCGCGACGGCGCCGAGGATCCCCAGCGCCTGGCCGATCAGCTGATCGTCGTCTTCGACGGGATCATCGTGCAGGCCGTCATGGGCACCGCCCCGCACGCCGACGCCGCGCGCACCGCGGTGCAGGCGCTACTCGATGCGCAGCGCATCCCCTAGCCGCCGAAGCGCAGGCCGCCGGCCAGAACCACGCACCGCCGGCTGTGCGAGACTGGGCCGATGACCGGGCAGGCCACAGCGACGACGGAGACTATTACCGCCGACGAGCTCCCCCCGCCGGTCAGCCAGGCGCTAGCCGCCTTCGCCGAGCGCCACGGCATCACTGGCCTGGCGGCGCGAGCAGAGATGACGGTCCGGACGGTGACGCCGAGCGGGCCGCGACGCCGCCTGGCGCAGGCGGCGGCTCCGGCCATCAGCTACGCGATGCTCCTGCCGGGGCTGCTGGTGGTCGTGACCACAGCCGCCGAGGTGACCGTGACCGCATGGCAGCTGGCCGCTGCCGAAGCCAGGCGGATCACCGAGTCGTTCGGCGGCGTCTGGGTCACCGGCCTCCAGCTCACCGCGTTCCGCCTCGGCGGCACCGAACGCCAGGCGATATTCATCTCGCTCGCCGCCGATGGTGACGGATCAGGCTTCGAGACCGCAGTACTGGACAGGGTGTCTTCCTAGGCCCGCACCAACGGTGCCGCCGGCACCTCAAAGTTCCGCGTCGGCATCTTCCTCTCCTACGGCGCATGCGCCACAAGCAAAGCTCCGCTCGCTCAGCAAATCACCGGCGCTCACTAGCTGAGGCGCGCAGTTCAGGGCGTTCCGGCCGGGGCCGTCGTGAAGTGTGCCTTCACCGGGCGGCTGGGACGGCTGGGTTAACGGCGTGACGAGTGGTGAGCTGACCGGCTAGAACTGGACCATGCTGGCATATCCTCCCGGGCCGATCGCTGGCTCCACCGCGCTGCCGGCCGGCTTCGCGCACCCGCATGCCTCAGCGGAGGCCCGGGTGATCGCCGAGGGAGGCATGATCCTGCGGGTACAGGTCGGCTCCGGAGTGCACGGAACCTCCGTCACCGGGCAAGACGACCGGGACGAGATGGGGCTGTGCCTGGAACCCCCGCAGTTCGTCACCGGGCTGGCCCGTGTCCCCAACGGCATCCGCGGTCAGCGCCCGACGATGCGCTTCGAGCAGTACGAGCGGCACACTGCCTGGGACAAGCCCGGCGTCCTGGTGCTGCCGCCGCGACATTAGGCTCTTGGTAGCCAGGCCCGAGCGTCAGGAGAAAACTCGCCTTGAGCGTGACCGCCGATACTCCGGCCATGCTGCGCGACCGGGCAGCCGCGGTGCTCCACGGCAACGACGCAGGCAGCTGGACGAAGGCGTCACCTCACCTGTACCCGCACCAGTGGAGCTGGGACAGCGCCTTCAACGCGATCGGATGGGCGCACCTGGACGCGCGGCGGGCCATGGCGGAACTCGAGGAGCTGTTCGCGGCGCAGTGGTCGACGGGCATGGTGCCGCACATCGTGTTCCGGGCGGGGCCGGACGAGCCTTACTTCCCCGGGCCGGAGTGGTGGGACTGCGCCATCGCGACGGCTGCGCCGGCGCTCCCGGTACAGACGACAGGGATCTGTCAGCCTCCGGTGCATGCCCTGGCGCTGCAGCGGATCTGGCAGCTGACGCCGGAACCGCGGCGGCCGGAGATCCGCGCGCGCCTGCAGGCACTCTACCCGCGGCTGGTCGAATGGCATCGCTACCTCGCCACGCAGCGTGACCCCGAGGCATCGGGACTGGTCACCGTCTACCACCCATGGGAGGGTACGGATAACTCCCCGCGCTGGGATCATATGCTGTCACGCATCGAGGTGGCCAAGCCCGGCCCGTACACCCGCCTGGACACCAGTCAGGTCGGAGATCCGTCGCAGCGGCCCACCGACTGGGACTACGACCGGTACCTCTGGCTGGTCGGCCTGCTCAGGAAATACCGGTACGACGACGCGCAGATCCACCGCCTGTACCCGTTCCTGGTCAAGGACGTGTTCTTCAGCGCTGTCCTCGTCGCGGCGAATGCCGCGCTCCTCGACCTGGCCGGCGTGGCCGGGGCCAGTGACGGGGATCGCGGGCAGCTGGCCCGCTGGCTGTTCCGCGGCCGCGAGGGGCTGGCGCGCTGCTTCGACGCTGGATCCGGCCTGTGCCTCGACTACGACGTCCGCGCCGGGGAGCAAATCCGGCTGCGGACGTTCGCGGGTTTCGCGCCGCTCTTCGCGCGGACCGCGGATGCCAGCCAGCGCGCTGCCCAGATGCGCCTGCTTGACTCCGGTGACTTCTGCGGCGACCCGCGGTTGCGCTGGCGGCTGCTGCCGAGCACGAGTCCTGCCGAGCCGGCGTTCGAGCCGCACAACTACTGGCGCGGCCCGGTCTGGCCGGTGATCAACTGGCTGCTGTGGCAGTCGCTGAGCCAGCTTGGCTACACCGGCCGCGCGGACGAGCTCCGCCGCGACTCACTCGGCCAGATCGCCGCGGCCGGGGATTTCGCCGAGTATTTCGAGCCGTTCACCGGGAAGCCGCTCGGCTCCCCGCGGCAGTCCTGGACGGCCGCCGTCGCGCTGGACTGGTCCGCCTCCGATCACGGCGGCGAAGCAAGCCAGTCACAGTGAGGCGACGGGTGGCTCAACGGCCCTGAAGTCAGGTCAGCGTCGCGCACCGCTCCGTTTCATGCTCGGCCAACAGCTGCAGTCCCCAGTCGCGGCGCCACCAGGTCAGCGGGATAACGATCCACAGCCGGACCGGTGGGAGGCCACGCGCCGAGACAGCCGAGGCCGAGCCCGATGCCTGCCAGCAGGGCGGGCTAACGGCCGTGGAAACGCGGTTCGCGTTTGTCCATGAAGGCTTGAGCGGCCTCGCGATGATCCTCGGTGAGCCCGGTGTGCGCATGGTGGGTTACTTCCAGGTCCATGCAGTCACCCAGCTCGCCGGATACGGCCCGGTTCAGGTTCTCCTTCATGTAGCGGTAGGCGATCGACGGCCCTCGCGCCAGCCGGCGAGCACGCTCCATGACCTCCCGCTCGAAGTCGGCTGGCGGGAAGATGGCGTTGACGATGCCGAGCCGCTGGGCGTCCTCGGCGCTCAGCCGCTCCGAGAAGTAGTAGAGCTCTTTGGCTTTGCCGCTGCCCACCAGCCGGGTGAGAAACCATGTCCCGCCGTAGTCTCCGGCGAACGCAACCTTGGCGAAGGCGGTGGTCAGCACCGCTCCCGGTACCGCGTATCGCAGATCGCAGGCCAGCGCCAGTGACAGGCCAGCCCCGGCCGCGGGCCCCCCGATGGCGGCGATCGTCGGCTTGGGCATGCTCCACAGGCGACCGCTGGTGGCCCGCTGGTTCAGTCGCTGGCGGTGGATGAGAGCGTCCAGTGACCGGCCGGCACCGTCGCCGCGGTCGGCCGGCGCGGCCATGCTCTTGACGTCGCCGCCGGCGCAGAAGGCGCCGCCCGCACCGGTGAGCACGACGCAGCCAACCGCTTCGTCGGTCTCCACCTGGGCCAGGACCGCCCCCATGGCGGACACCATGGCGTGGGAGAAGGCGTTTCGCCGATCCGGCCGGTTCATGGTGATCACCGCAACGCCATCGTCGATCTCGGCACGCAGATCCTCGGTCCCGGTATCCAGCGCAGTCATGTCATCCTTTCCTCGCCGGCGAAGCGGACCCCGCCGATCACCCATGGCCCGCCGCCGGGCAGTCCGGCGATGGTCACCTCGGTGATTCCCTCGCCTCGACCGCCCTGGGCTGGCACGAACCGCAGCCGCTGGCCCGAGTCCGGCAGCTCTAGCGCTATGGCGTGCCCGCCGTCGGCCGCGGATATCCCGAGCACCGCCGCCCAGCGCCGTGCCGCGGCAGCCGGGTCGCTGACCTCGATCGTCAGCTCGGTCACACCGCCGGGAGCATGTTCGGGTACCTGCCCCGTCCACGACGGGCCCGCCCACCGCCACGATAGCTCCGGGTCCGCCCAGTCCAAAGACACGATGGCGCCGGGGACGTCCCTGGGATGAAGGTGGGTCGCGGCGATGTCGGGCAGGTCGGCGGCCCAGACCACCCGCACCCCCAGGGCGGCGACCCGGCGGCGGGCCGCCGCCAAGTCCGGGACCTGGAAAATCGCCATGTACCCGCCGTCACCGCCGCGCCGCTCGAGGTACCGGCCCGCGGTCGTGCCCGGCTGCGCGGGAGCCACCACCTCCACGAACGTGCCGCCCACCGCAAACACCGCATTGGCCAGGCCGAACCGGCCCACCCCCGGATCGTGAAAGGGCGGCAGCCAGCCGAAGGCCCGGCGTAGCTCGCCCGCCACCTGGCCGCAGTCGCGCGCCACCAGGGCCACCTGGCGGGTCAGCACACCCCAACAATAGGAGGTCCCGATCCGCCGCAACATACCCGTCGGTGCGCTCCCGGCTGGCGGGCACCGAGATCGGCTAACCCAGCGGCGCGAACACCTGGCCCGCGGCTGGGGCCGGAGCACCCTGCTGTAATCCGGACCACCGCAGGGGCTGCCCGGGTATCCCGGTCAACGATCCAGCTGGTCTGCCGCTTCACCGATACCGTGACCCTGGCCGGGCAGCGTGGGGTACTCGGTGGGGTAGAGCCCTGCGACGAACCCGTAGACCGTCTCGCCGGAGCGCGGCAGCAGCATGAATTCGTGGGTTAGCTGGAAGACACGCTCCCAGAACTCCGCGGCGCGGTCGCGGGGGATCCGGGCGTGGCGGATGATAGCCCGCAGGTCGTCGGCCTCATGCGCGGGGACGGACTCGGCAGCGGCCACGGACAGCGTGTTGGTGAACACGCGTGCCTGCTCCGGGCGGATGGCGCCGACGTAGAAGATGCGAGCGGTCCGGCCGTAGAACCTTTCGTCGATCGCGCGGACCCTCCGCGTGCGCACGACCCTGAGCATCTTCGCGCCGACCAGCACGCCCACGTGGTGGGCCACCGTGCTCTTCGGCCGGGCGACGGCGGCGGCCAGCTCACCGACCGTCGCCGCCCGCTCGAGGACCAGGTCGAGGATGGTGCTCCGCAGCGGGTCAGCCATCGCCCGGAGCTCCTGGGGTGACGACACGACGCGCAGGTCCTCGAGGTCGTAATCCGGGATCCGATCATTGCTCGACATATTTGGATCGTTCCGTTAGATTGGACTGATCGACAGGGCCAGATTATAGCCCGCTACCGGTACGGGCGGTGGCGCGCGAGATCGTTCGATCCTGGCAGGACCCATGTCACTGACGTGATGCCTGCGGATAGAGGGGATCCGGTGCGGCCGCTTCCGTCACAGAACAGGAGCGCAGAGATGGCCGAGGTGGTGCTCTTCCACCACGCGCAGGGACTGACTCCCGGCGTCGTCGCCTTCGCCGACGAGCTGCGTCATGCCGGGCACACCGTGCATACGCCCGACCTGTTCGAGGGCCGCACCTTCGGCACCCTGGAGGAGGGGATGCGCCATGCCGAGGAGATCGGCTTCCCCGGCGAGGTGATCAGGCGCGGCACGCAGGCAGTAGCAGGCCTGCCCGCCGAGCTGGTGTACGCCGGTTTCTCGCTCGGCGTGCTCCCGGCCCAGAAGCTGGCGCAGACGCGGCCGGGCGCGCGGGGGGCGCTGCTGTTCTACTCCTGCGTCCCGGTCTCGGCGTTCGGCTCCGCCTGGCCCGCCGGGGTGCCTGCGCAGGTGCACGGGATGGACGCCGACCCGATCTTCGTCGGCGAGGGCGACATTGACGCCGCCCGGGAACTCGTCGAGCAGGCCAAGGACGCGGAACTGTTCCTCTACTCCGGCGACCAGCACTATTTCGCCGACAGCTCGCTGCCGTCGTACGACGCGGACGCCACCGCGCTCGTGGTCCAGCGGGTGCTCGACTTCCTCCGCGCGCGGTAGGCGACCTCCGGCGAGGCAGCCGGGCGATCGCAGCCGGGCGATCATGGCGGAGACCAAGGGGGGCAGGCTCAGTGCCCGGCCTTTATCGGGCCCGCCTCGGCCCCGCGACCACAAGCCATGGCCGCTATGGTCAGTCCTTGGGCCCTGGCTGGCCGGGCGGGCGGCGGAGGCGCATGGCGACCAGCGCTGACGTGGCCATGGTGGCTACCCGCCGGCCGACCGGGATCTTCGCGGAGGCCGAGGCCGTGGCAGGGTGGGCCGCCGCGGCCGGCGCAGCGGGGACCGGCATCACCGGGGCCGGCGAGTCGACGGTGGGCGGCTCGCTGCTCAGGCACTCGCTGCTCAGGGACTCGCTGCCCGGGGGCTCGCTGCCCGGGGGCTCGCTGCTCAGGGACTCGCTGCCCGGAGGCTCGCTGCCCGGGGGCTCGCTGCTCAGGGACTCGCTGGCGCGCGGCTCGGGGAACGGCCAGGCGGGCTGGCGGGGAGCAACGCGGCTGACCTCGGCTGGCCGGCTGACGGGCGGCGGGCCTGAGTGGGAGCCGCTCTGCCAGGTCTGCGCCAAGATCACCTGGGTGGGCGCATCGTTGACCTGCTCGGTCCGCCTGGCGGAGCTTGTCAGCCGGTCCAGCAGCTGCTGCGCGGTCGGCCGGCTCTGCGGGTCCTTGACCAGGGCGGCTTCCACCAGCGGCCGCAGCGAGTCCGGGACCGTGTCGATGTCGGCGTCGCCGTACATGATCCGGTACAAGATGGAATGGGTGTTTCCCGTGCCGAACGGTGACCGGCCGGTGGCCGCGTACGCCACCGTCACCCCCCAGGCGAAGATGTCAGCCTCCGGGCCGGGGCGCCCGCTGATCTGCTCGGGTGCCATGAACCCCATCGAGCCGATCATCATGCCCGTCTTGGTCATGGCGGTGGTGTCCTGCCGCCGGGCGATGCCGAAATCGATGACCTTCGGGCCGGCATCGGTCAGGATGATGTTGGAGGGCTTGAGGTCCCGGTGCATGATGCCGGCCGCGTGGATCACGGTCAGCGCCTCGGCCAGCCCGGTGGCCAGGCCGAACAACATCTCGGGACCCACCGCCCCGTGCTTGTCGACGTGCTCGGACAGCGAGGGGCCCTCGGCGTATTCGGTGACCACGAACGGCGTGGACGACTGGGAGTCGGCCTCGATCACCCGCACCGTGCACACGCCCTTGACCCGGACCAGCGCGGCCACCTCGCGGCCGAACCGGCGGCGGAATTCCTGGTCCCCTGCCAGTTCCGGACGCAGCACCTTGACCGCGACCGGGCCGCCGTCCCAGGCCACGCCCAGATACACCACGCCCATACCGCCCGCGCCCAGCCTCGCGGTCAGCCTGTAGTGCCCGATCCGGGTCGGGTCATCAGGCCGAAGAGGCGTGCGAGCCAACGAAACTCTCCTCCCGAGATGTCATGGCGGCACCGGGCAGCCCAGCACACAACATTGCTTGCTATTTTCCTACCGTATCGACCGGGAGCATGCCGGGCTGTCAGCCGGCCGGAAGACGCAGGGTAATGAATTGCTGGCTTGCCTGCGCCTGGACCGAGTCGACGCCGGTCACCACCGCGCCGGACGCGGCCAGCGCAGTGACGGCGTGGCTCCCGCCGCCGGTCAGGCCGCTGACCGGCGATCTCGTCCAGGCCGCCCCGTTCGCCGAGGTCCAGACGGCGGCGACGGCAGGGCCCCCGGACGGGCCGAACTGCGCCGCGGCGGTGAAGCCGCCCGCGTCGGCGGTCAGCGCGGTGAAGCTGGTGCCGGGCCCCGGTGCGCCGAACGGCGCCGGCTGCCAGGAAAGCCCGCCGTCGCCAGACCGCTCGGCCAGCGGCTGGATGCCGCCCGCAGTGATCTGCTGGCCCAGCGCGACAACACTGCTCCCGCGGACCGCCGCCTGCTGGATCAGCCCGGCCGAGGCGCCGGCCGGGAGCGGCGGGTCAACGGCCGTCCAGGTACGGCCGTCGGGACTGGTCCACACCGCGGGCCGGTTGTCGTGCGAGCCGCCCGAGACGAAGCCCGACGGGCCGGCGGCGACGGCCAGCACCTGGTCCGAGCCGCCGGTCTCGTTCTGGTCCTGCGCTCTGGTCCAGCTGGTCAGGTCCGCTGACCACCAGACGTCCCGCGAGGGCGCGCCGCCCGGCCCGGCGACCGTGCCGGCGATCACGTAGCCGCGCGGGCCGCTGGCGGCTCGCACGCCGGATACGCCGGCCAGGTCGTGCGTGATCGCTGAGGCGGGCTGCCAGCTCACTCCGTCAGCCGAGGTGAGCACCAGGCCCGGCCCGGCGGCGAGCCACCCGCGCGGTCCGTGGGTGACGGCGGACAGCCCGGCCAGGTCCGGATCGGCGGATACCTGGGCCAGCGAGGAGACCAGGGCCCAGGGCCCGCCAGACACCCGGCGCCATACCGCGGGGTAGCCGTCGGCGCTGCCCGCGGCGATCTGCACGGTCCCCGCCGTGGCGGTGCTCCGCACTGCCTCCTCGGGGATGAAGCCGCCCTGGAGGGCGGTCAGCGAGACCGGCTGCACGTTTCCCGCCGTGTCCGCCTCGACGAGCAGGGCCTGCTGGCTGGTCTTGCCGCGGTTGGTGCTCCCGGCCGCAACGACGCTGCCGCCCGGTCCGACCGTCGCGGTGAAGCCGGGCCCGTCCGACGTGCTGCCGAGCGGCCCGGCCGGCCGCCAGCTGGTTCCGGTACCGGAACTGGTGTAAGCCACGTACTGGTTCGGGGTGTGGCCGGTGACCACGAAACCGTAGTCGCTGCCCTTGACCACGTCCGGGCTCCAGCCGCCGGCCGGGTCGATCGTACCCGCGTACTGCCAGGTCCGGCCGTCCTGGGAAAAATAGGCGACCCCGTCCTCGGCGCCGCTCGCGGTCGTGCCTGGCCGGACCGCGATGAGCCCGGCGCCGTCGAACGACACGCCGCTGACGGAGGTCTGGGCACCGTGATCGACAGGGATCGTCACCTGGGTCCAGTGCGCTCCGCTGTCGGTGCTCAGCCACACGCCGGAGCCGCGGTCGGAGATCACCGTGGCGCTCCCGCTCGAGGTGGCGAAGTCAATGCCCGCCGGGGTCAGGCCGGCCTCCTGCAGCCCCAGCTGCGCGGCCGTCATCCGCTGCCACCTGACGCCGTCATGAGAGGTCCAGATCACTGCCTGTTTCCCGGCGCTGGTCACCTCGTAGCCGGCGGCCAGGAACCCGCCGGGTGTGTTGGTGACCACGTTGACCGAGTCCGCGGGCTGCCGCGGGGTGATCCCGCGCGTGCCCGCCAGCGTCCAGGACAGCCCGTCCGGGCTGGTCCAGATGGCGTTGCTGCCTTCCGCCATCCAGCCGTGCGGGCCGCCGGCGATCCGGACGGCCTCATCCCCCAGCGGGGGCTGGCCGCCGCCGGGCAACTGCACCGGGGCCAGATGCCAGGTGTGCCCGGCATCGGACGATGCGAAGAACTGCTGGCGCACGGCGCCGTCGGTCTCCTGTGAGCCCGTCGTCACCATCGTGTTCCCCGAGGCGACGATGCGCTGGATCGCCTGGAAGACGCCGCGGGTGCGTTGTCCCGGGTAGGTCGGCAGGGTGTTCGTCGCGACCGGGTTCGCCGCCCCGGGGCCTCCCTCGTTCGCGCTGGGGCCTTCCTTCGGCGCGTGGGATGGCACCACGGTGAGGACCACGCCGACGGCGACGGCCGCGGCGGCCAGCACCGATACGCCTATCGTCGTGGTGCGGCGGCTGACCCGGCGCTTTCTGGCTCCGGGCGGCCCGGTACCGGGCGCCTCGGCCCCGGTCAGCAGGGCACCAGGCGGCGCGGCACCGGGCGGGGGGTCGAGCAGCAGCGAGCCTTGCCCCCCGCGGGGGTCTTCGGCGGCCCGGGCGCGGCTGGGATGCGGCCCGCTCTGCTGCCAGGTCCTCGCCAGGATCGTCTGGGTAGGCGAGTCCTGCGGGCGGGGCGACCGCATCGAGAGACTGGTCAGCCGGTCAAGAAGCTGCCGGGCAGTGGGCCGCCGGTCCGGGTCCTTGGCCAGGGAGGCGGCGACCAGCGGGCGCAGCGGATCGGGGACCGAGGCGAGGCCGGGGTCGGCGTGCAGAACCCGGTACAGGACGGAGTGGGTGTCCCCCGTGCCGAACGGCGACTGTCCGGTGGCCGCGTAGGCCACCGTCACCCCCCAGACGAAGATGTCAGCCGCCTGCCCAGGGTGCCCGCTGATCTGCTCCGGCGCCATGAAACCCGGCGAGCCGACCATCATGCCCGTCTTGGTCATCGACATCGCGTCCAGGACCTGGGCGATGCCGAAATCGATGACCTTCGGGCCGGCGTCGGTCAGGATGACGTTGGAGGGCTTGAGGTCCCGGTGCACGATGCCGGCCGCGTGGATCACGGTCAGCGCCTCGGCCAGGCCGGTGGCCAGGCCGTAGAGCATGTCGGGGCCGAGCCGGCCGTAGCTGTCGATGTACTCGGCCAGGGACGGGCCCTCGGCGTATTCGGTGACCATGAACGGCTGCGGCGACTCGGTGTCGGCCTCGATCACCCGCACCGTGCAGACGCCCTTGACCCGCAGCAGCGCCGACACCTCACGGCGGAACCGGCGCCGGAAATCGTAGTCATCGGCGAGTTCCGGGCGGAGCACCTTCACCGCCACCTGGCTGCCGTCCCAGCCCACGCCGAGGTACACCACGCCCATGCCGCCCGAGCCCAGCCTGGCCGTCAGCCGGTAGTGGCCGATCCGCACAGGATCGCCAGCCCGTAGAGGCGCGCGAGCCAAAAGAATTCCTCCAAAAGCTAATGGTGGCCTCTGGGCAGTCCGGGGCACAACCGCGCTCTTGTATTCAGTTTACGTATTTGGCCGCCCAAGAGTTCAATTCGGCACGGCCACTTTCGCCATTACCTGGTGTTATGCTGCCGCGCGGGCGTCAGCCGGGCGGCAGGGCGAGCAGCAGGAACCGCCGGCCCGCCATGGTGGCCGCCGAGCCGATGCCGGTGACGGCCGAGCCGGACGAGGTCAGCGCGGTGATCGCGCCGCTGCCGTCGCCGAGCGCGCTGACCTTGGTCTGCGTCCAGGCCGCTCCAGTGGCTGAGGTCCACCTCACGACGGCCTGCTGACCCGGCTGGCCGTACTGGCCCGCGGCGGTGAAGCCGCCGGAGTCGGCGGTCAGGGCGGTGATGACCGTGCCGGGGCCCGGCGCGCTGAACCGCACCTGCCGCCAGCTCGCGCCGCCGTCAGAGGATTGTTCGGCGAAAGGCACGGCGCGGCGAGCCGTGACTTCCTGGCCCAGGGCCACCACGTGATTCCCGTTGATCGCGATCTGCTGGAGCACCGCTGAGGAGGCCGCACCCGCCTGCCCATTCCCCTGCTTTGGCAGCGCCAGGTCGATCGTCGTCCACAGCCGGCCGTCGCTCGTGGTCCACACCGCGGGCCGGTTGTCATGCGAGCCGACCGACACGAACCCGTGCGGGTCGGCCGCGACCGCGAGGACCTGGATGGAGCCGCTCATCACGTTCATGTCCTCGGCCCTGGTCCAGGAGGTCAGGCTCTGCGACCACCAGGCGTCGGCCACGCTCGCGCTGGCCGGGCCGGCTGGGCGTCCGACGACCGAGTACCCAGCCGGGCCCGCGGCCGCCGCCACGGCCGACACCCGGCCCAGGTCCTTCTCGATGCCCCCGCCGACCCGGTGCCAGGCCTGACCGTTCGCCGAGGTGAGCACCACGGGGCCGGGCACGCCTACCGCGAGCCAGCCGAACGGCCCGTGGGTCACGCTGGTCAGCGCGGTCAAGCCCGGATAGGCGGAGACCACCGACAGCGAGGAGGCCAGGCGCCAGCCACCGCCCGGCGTGCTCTGCCAGACCGCCGGATAACCGTTGGCGCTGCCCACGGCGACCACGGTGCCGCCGGGAGAGGTGGCGGTGCTGTTCACCGCTAGTTCCGGGACGATCTCTGGATGGACGGAGACCGGGCGCACGCTGCCCGTCGTGGTCGCCTCGAGAAACACCGGCTGCTGGCTGACTGCGCTGCCGTGCGTGGCGCCGACCGCGACCACGGTGCCGCCGGGGGCGAGGGTCACGCTGGTGACCGACTGCGTGGCGGCCGGGCCGAGCGATCCCGCCGGCCGCCAGGTGGTGCCGTCGCCGGTGCTGGTGTAGGCGACGATGTCCCCCGTCGCGGTCTGGCCGGCGACCACGAAACCGTCATCAGTGCCCTTGACGACGCCGGGGGTCCAGCCCGCCGCGGGGCCTGAGCCGGCGGCGCCGGGCGGCGGCGGCCCGCGCGGGCTCGAAGAGAAGGGAAGGTTCCGGCCGCCGCCGGCTAACCCTGGGCTCGCTGGCGCGGGGCGGGCCGGTGCGGGGCCGGCCGACGGCGGGAGCGCTGGAAACGGGGGCGCTGAGCACGGCCTGGCCGGAGTGGGGCTGGGTCGAGGGCCAGGTGTAGTCCAGCACCGACCGGGCCGGGCGGTCGTGGCGGGCCGCGGGGTTGGCCAGCTGGTCCAGCAGCTCGTCCGCGGTCGGCCGCCGCTGCGGATCCTTGGCCAGGGCGGACATCACCAGCGGCCGCAGCGTTTCGGGCACCGCCGCCACGTCCGGGGCATCGTGCAGGATCCGGTACAAGATCGCCAGGGACTCCCCCGTGCCGAACGGCGGCTGCCCGCTAGCCGCGTAGGCGACCGTCACGGCCCAGGCGAAGATGTCGGCGGCCTGCCCCGCCCGCCCCGTGACCTGCTCCGGAGACATGAAACCAGCGGAGCCGACCATCATGCCCGTCTTGGTGACGGAGGTCGCGTCCAGCGTCTGGGCGATCCCGAAGTCGATGACCTTCGGGCCGCTCTGCCCCAGGATCACGTTCGACGGCTTGAGGTCGCGGTGCACCACCCCGGCGGCGTGGATCGCGCTGAGCGCCTCCGCGAGCCCGGTAGCCAGGCCGTACAGCATGTCAGCGCCGAGCGGCCCGTAGGCGTCGATGTACTCGGACAGCGACGGCCCCTCGGCGTACTCGGTGACCATGAACGGTCGGGACGACGTGGTGTCGGCCTCGATGACCCGGACCGTGCACTCGCCCCTGACCCGCATCAGGGCGGCGACTTCGCGGCCGAACCTGGCCCGGAACTCCGGGTCGTCCGCCAGCTCGGGGCGCAGTACCTTGACGGCGGCGCGGCTGGCCTGCTCGGCATCGGGCTGATTAGGGGCATCAGGGACAACGCCGAGATACACCACGCCCATGCCGCCCGCGCCCAGCCTGGCCGTCAGCCGGTAGCGCCCGACCCGCGAGGGATCACCATCCCTGAGCGGCTCGCGAGCCAACGAGCCCCCTTCCCCGAGTGACGACGGCTGAGCCTGCGCCGCTATGCGCAATACGTTCCGTGGGCATTAATCCGGATTGCTAATAATGTCAGCCTATTCGCCGTTCCCAGCCCCGGCCGGGCGCCCGTCATTACGTATGTGTGACGGACCAGGCGGGATCCGGGGGCCGCAGGCAGGCGCGCTGCGGGCGGCCTAGCTGGGCGGCTTGCCGCGGCGGGCCTGCGCGACGCTGACCGACACGGCAAGCAGGACGGCACCCCACGGGCCGCCCACCCAGACCGGCCAGGGGTAAATCAGCTGAGCGGTGGTGGCGCTGGTCAGGCCCCAGATCACCACGTTGACGAAGACGACCGACGCCCAGATGGTCCACAGCACCCTGAGCGGGGTGGGCAGGTCCGCGAACATCCCTGGCGCGGCGACAGGCCGCGGCCTCTGGGGAGCCAGTGCGGCAACGTCCCGTCGCGCCACGGTGCCGGCCTCCGGCAGATCCGCGTACAGCGCGGCGAGATCGCCGTAGGTCATCGCTTCGGACGCCTGTTCCATGCGCTGGACGTACTCGTCCATCTTCAGGCGACCCTCTTCCAGCGCGGTCCGCAGCCGCTCGATGACCTCCTGCCGGTCAGCATCCGACGCTCGCAACTTGCTCTTGTCGTGCTGGCCGTCCTGGCGATCATCCATAGCGTGGCCCCTTCGCTTGATGCCGCATACCAACACGAAAGGATATCGGGGCCTGGTGCCCGGACATTGCCTGCAGGCGACGGCGGCTGGCAGCATGGCGACGTGGACTACCTACTGGCACAGGTAAACGTCGGACGCATGCGCGAGCCGCTGGACAGCCCGCTGCTCGCGGACTTCGTGGCGGCTCTCGACCCGGTGAACGCGGCGGCGGATGCTGCCCCCGGCTTCGTCTGGCGGCTGCAGACCGAGGACGGCAACGCGACCGCCGTGCACGCGTTCGAGTGGGACCGCGCCGGGAGCGCCGGGGTCCTGGTCAACATGTCGGTCTGGGATTCGGCCGAGGCGCTCGCCGCGTACGTCTACTCCGACGCCCACCGCCAGGTCCTCAGGCGGCGCCGCCAGTGGTTCGAGCGGATGGCCGAGGCCTATGCCGCGCTGTGGTGGATACCGCGGGGACACACCCCGACCACCGGCGAGGCCGAGGAGCGGGTGCTCCACCTGCGGGAGTTCGGGCCCACGCCGTACGCGTTCACGCTCAAGGAGCACTTCCCGCCGCCGGGCACAGCCGGCCGCGGGCCGATCCGCAGCCCGGAAGAATGGACCTGCCCGGCCTGATCCCGGGTGTGGCCGGGCGCCTCGGCCTCGGTGCCGGCGCCCTGATGCCGACCGCCGGCTGCAGGCGCGGGGGCTAGCCGGAACCCCAGTGCGGCGGCCGCTCCCGGGAGAGGCGCTCGTCATCATCCGGCCCGGGCGGCTCACCCCAGCCGATGTCGGTGTCTTCCTGGCTCTGCGTCGGCAGGACCGGCTCGTCGCGCAGGTCCGGCGGGCTGACGCGGGCCGGCTGCTTCGGTGCTGGGTCCGGCGGCATGCCGTCATCATCGCAGAGGCAGCGGATGCCCCGGCCGGCGGCCATAGGGCTCAGCGAGCGAGGGCCGGCGCGGTGTGAGAGAGTGGCGGCGCGGTGTGAGAGAGTGGCGGCAGTACCAACGGGGAGAGGGGTGCCGCGGATGCAGCCGATGCCAGAGGACTGGGACCGGGCCGTGGCCGTGGTGGCTCACCCGGACGATCTCGAGTACGGCGTCGCCTCCGCTGTGGCCCGGTGGACAGGCCAGGGCAAACACGTCTCCTACCTGCTCGCGACCCGGGGCGAGGCCGGTATCGCCGGCATGGCTCCGGACCAGGTCGGCCCGCTGCGGGTGGAGGAAGAGCGCCGCAGCGCCGCGGTCGTCGGCGTAACCGAGGTCGAGTTCCTCGACCATGCGGACGGGCTGGTGGAGTACGGGATCCCGCTGCGGCGCGACCTGGCGGCCGCGTTCCGCAGGCTGCAGCCCGAGGTGGTCATCACGACGAGCTTCGACCTCACCTGGGGCGAGGAAGGCCCGGTCAATCACGCTGACCACCGGGCCGTCGGGCTCGCCACCCTGGATGCCTGCCGGGACGCCGCCAACGAGTGGGTATTCCCCGAGGCCGGCCCGCCGTGTGCCGGCATCAGGGACGCCTACGTGGCCGCGGTCGGCGCGCCGACGCACTTCGTGGACGTCACCGACACGATCGACGCGGGCGTCGCGTCGCTGCGTGAGCACCGCGCCTACATCGAGGGCCTGGGCCGGGAGTTCGATCCCGATGAGTTCCTGAAGAACATGGCGGGCTACGTGGGGCTGGGCGCCGGATGCGAGTACGCGGTCGCCTTCCACCGCTATCCGATGGGGTAGGCCTGCCCGACCAGGTCGGCAACCTGGTCCTCGAGCGGCACGGCCGCGGTCAGGCGGTTGTCGACGGTGAGGTGCGGAGCGGCCGGCGCGGTCCCGACACGCATGTTCCCGCAGAACTCCTCGAACTCCGCCAGTTTGGCCGAGTCACGCGCCAGCCCGCGGGCGGAAAGCCGGCGGCGCAGGGTGGCCTGGTCTGACCTGACCCAGACCAGGCGCACGGTCCCGGCGCCGAGTTCGGCGGCCCAGGACCGCCACCGCTGAGCGTCGTGAATCTGCCCGGTAAAGGGACCGGACAGCAGGACCGGGCAGCCGTGGGCGCGGATCTCGCGGGCGGTGGCCGTCATCCCGGCGTACTCGTGCACCTTGACGTGCTCGTCGTACCACGGCCCCTCACGCTCGCCCGGCGGCCGGCCGGCGGAGACGAGGACGGCAGCCACGAACGACCCGTACATGGTGTCCTTGTCGAGCAGCGCCGGAGCCGGCTCGAGCGCGGCGAGCAGCAGTTCCGCGACGGTGCTCTTGCCTGCGCCAGGAGGTCCGGCCACCACCCAGGCTGGCGCGGGGATGCTCATGAGCGGAGGACGACCCAGCTGTGCGCGGGTACCAGGGCCGGGTCGGCGGGCCGGGCGCCCGGATCGGGGGTCTCGGCCACCGCGAGCCCGGCCACGTCGACAGGGAACCGGAACGAGGTGTCGCCCGCGTTCAGCAGCACGATTATCGCGGCGCCGTCGGCGGCGGCCCGGAAGGCGATCGTCTCGCTGGCCAGGTGCTCGACGGTCGTCCGCGCCCGGACCAGCCACGGGTGACGGCGGCGCAGGCCGATGAGGCGCTGATGCAGCCGGTAGACCGGCCAGCCATCCGGCGGCAGCTCAGCCGGGCTGGCCGGGAAGGCGGGGCGGACCTCGTCGTCACCGCCGGCCCGTCGTTCCTTGACGCCGCGGAATCCCTGCTCGTCACCGTAGTAGATGCTCGGTATGCCGCCGACGGTGAGCAGGATGGCCAGCGCATGGCCGAGGTGCCGAACGTCGGTGAGCTGGCTGGCTAGCCGGGTGACGTCATGGTTCCCAGTGAACGTCTGCGGCATCACGCGGTCGAGCACCTGGTTGTGCCGGTCGAGCGTCCAGGCCAGCTCGAAGAAGTTCCGGTCGTTCAGTGAGCTCCAGATGGCCTTCCACAGCTCATACTGGGTGATCGAGTCCAGGCCGCTCTCCGCCGCGTAGGCTGCGTAGTCGCCGTGGATCATCTCGCCGACGAACCACGCGTCCGGGTGCGACTCCCGGATCCCCGGGAGCACCTTGGCCCAGAAGCTGGCCGGCACCGCGTACGCGGCGTCCAGCCGCCAGCCCGCCGCGCCCCGGTCCAGCCAGTGGGCCATGACCTGGGCCACGTAGTCGAGAACCTCGGGCTCTTCGTGATCCAGGGCGACGAGCTGATGATGGCCCTCGAACGTGGCGTACTCGCCGGTCGCCGCGTCGGGCCGGAACCACCGGGCGGCTGGCGAGCCAGGGCCGCCGGCCAGCGCAGCCTGGAACGCCGGGAACGAGCGCCCCACGTGGTTGAACACGCCGTCGAGAACGATGCGCAGACCACGCCGGGCAGCCTCGGCGACCAGGTAGTCGAAGTCCGACTGATCGCCGAGCCGGGGATCTATCTCGAAGTGGTCGACGGTGTCGTAACCGTGAGTCTCGGCCGCGAAGACCGGTCCGAGCAGCAGCCCAGAACAGCCGAGTCCGGCCGCGTAGTCAAGCCATCCGGCCAGCTGCCGAAGGCGGTGCCGGACCGGCTCCTGCGGCGGCAGCGCCGCCTTCTCCGCCCCCGTGAAGCCGAGCGGGTACACGTGCCACCAGATAGCGTGCTCAGCCCATGACGCCACCGGTTAACCATAGCGGGCGGATGTGACAGGCCGACGCGATCAGGTGCTACAACCACCAGTCTTGGGGCCTGTTCACAGCGGTGGTAGTGCCATCAGACGGGCTCCTATCCGTTATATTTACACATATGACGATCCGCGACGCAATACAGCTAGCCGAGGCCAGCAGGCCGCCCGACGGCGTCATCCGCTGCCTGATCTACGTGCGGATCAGCATGGACAAGGCCCACGACGGGCACGGCGTGGCGAACCAGATGGCCAAGCTGGAGCAGAAGGCCCGCGAGCGCGGCTGGACGGTGGTCTACCGGCTGTCGGATAACGACATCGGGGTGACCCGCAAGGACCCGACCAGGCCGGGGAAGTACCGGCCGGGCTATGAGGAAGCGATGCGGCTGGTCGATGCCCGCGCGGTGGACGCGGTGCTGTGCTTCAAGTGGGACCGGTTCATCCGCGAGCCGCTGGACCTGGAGTACCTGATCCCCCGGTTCGACAGGGCCGGGGTGCGGTTCGCCGAGGTGGACGGGAACATCGACCTGGGCACCGACTCCGGCCGGCTGCGGATCTTGATCGCGGTGGCCAAGACCGAGCAGGAGCGTAAGGCCGAGCGGCAGAAACTGGCCAACGAGCAGGCCGCGATCAACGGCAGGCGGTTCCTGGGCGGCCCGCGCCCGTTCGGGTACCGCGAGGATCATGTGACCGCGCACCCGGTGGAAGGCCCGGCGGTCGCGGAGGCGTGCGCCGCGCTGCTGGGCGGGGGGACGGTCAGCGGGATCATGCGGGAGTGGACCGAGCTTAAGCTGACGCCGCCGCAGCAGGACCGGCGCGGCACGACCCGGTGGAATCGGACCAGCATCCGGATGATCTTGCTGAACCCGAGGATCGCGGGCTTGTCGGTGTACCGGGGGGAGATCGTCGGCCAAGGGAACTGGGAGCCGCTGGTTTCGGAGGAGATCTGGCGGGCGGTGCACGGCATCCTGGAAGACCCTGCCCGGAAGCCGCCGCGCGGGGTGCGGACCCTGCTGGGCGGGCTGGCGCTGTGCCCATGCGGGAACGTGGTTACCGGGATGCCGTCCCACACCGGGCATCACATCTACCGGTGCACCCCGGCCACCCGCAACCACGCATACAAGGGCACGCATGTGGCGCGGCAGGCGGTGCCGGTGGAGGAGTTCATCGAGAAGATCGTCGTCGGCCGGCTGTCCCGCGCGGATGCGGCGGACCTGGTGTCGGTGGAGGAGACCGGGGTTGATGTGGGGGCGTTGCGGGAGGAGGCGGCGGCGATCCGCCGGAACCTGGAGGAGATGGCCGCCGACCGGGCGCTGGGGCTGATCACCCGACCGCAGATGCTGGCCGCGACCGAGCGGGCCGGCGTCCGGCTGGATGAGATCGGGGACGAGCTGGACCACGCCGCGCGGGAGAACGTGCTCGCCCCCCTGGTGGCCGCCGAGAACGCGGCCGGCATGTGGGAGACGCTGGACATCAGCCGCAAGCGCGCGGTGATCAAGACGCTGATGGCGGTCACGCTGCATTCGCCGGGCAGGGGTCCGCGCCGCCCGTTCGACCCGGCCACGGTCACGGTCACCTGGCGGCAGCCGGCCGCCGCCTGATACCGGCCAGGACATCCCTCCTGGCCGCTCACCCGCGGCGCGGGCGGCGCAGCAGAAGCGCGAGCGTATCCCGCTGCTCGCTGGTCAGCGGCGGAGCGGCATCGACCAGCTCTTTGATGTAAGCATCCAGGCCGCTCTCACGGTCCTCTGCGGTGCGCCCGTCGTGATCGTGACGCTCCTGCTGCTGGCTGGGCGTGGCCGGAGGCGGGCAGGACCGGGCTGGTCGCGGACTGGCAGCCTGGATGCCCTGCCGGATCCTCATCCCGGTCCCCTTTCCGCAACGATGCTGGTCCCTTCGGGCCGCATGATTTAAGCTAACTGGCATTTACGGTGGTGCTGCAAATCAACGTGCGCCAACATAGACCGCGCTAAACGACACTAGGCATCACTCAGCAGCACTGGGCATCACCCGGCAGCACTGGATACCACTGATTAGTCCTGCAAATTTTTTTGCTTGAACACGTAAACCGGGGATACGTCCCCGTCCTGCGTGTTCAAGCATTCCAGTAAAACACCAACCAGGGTGATCGTCGGCCCTGCACAGTGTGACCGTGACCCCAGCGGGCACACGATTCCGGCCGCTGGCCTGCGGCTCAGCGTGGCCAGCAACCCCGGAAGCGGCGAGGAGAACCGAGGGCCACGAGGAGACCTCGTCGGTTTTCCGATGCCACCACGACCACCAGATCAGCACCGAGGAGAGGAAATGCACGGCCATTCACCGGCGCCCGTGACCCAGGCCGGAAGCGGCCGGAACCACCGGAAGCAAGATGTGGGATAAACCCCCCTTTACGTCTGGACCGGGCGCGGTCCAGACGTACACTAGCACCGGGGCATGGCCCCCCAGTAAAACCTCCCGACCCAGGGAATCGGCGGGAGGAAAAACAAAGACGGTCAGGAATTGGACGCAGCGAGCGGGGAGCATAACGAATTGACAGGCACCAGCAATGGCAGCAGCGGAGCCGGGGTCCGCGGGCAGGGGCGGCGGGCGAGGCAGTCGGTCCCGCGTACACGCCGGGTGGAGTTCACGCTGACCGGCGAGGAATACGCGGTCGTCATGGCGGCGGCGAGGCAGACAGGGCTGGCCCGGGGCGCGTACGCCGCTCAGGTCGCGCTGGCCGCCGCCGCGAACGGCAACCACATCGGCGATCAGGAAGCGCTCGGGCAGGTGCTGATCGAGTTGATGCGCGCGGCCGGCCTGGTCCGCCGCATCGGCACCAACTTGAATCAGGCGGTCGCGAAGCTGAACGCCACCGGGCAGCCAACCGGGCACCTTCCCGCCTACGCCGCCGAGAACATCCGCCACGCCGACCACATCGACGCAGTAGCCGACGCGGTACGCAAGGCGCTGCGGCGACGTTCGTGGTGACGCGGAAGGCGATCACGTGATCGGGAAGATCAGCACCCCGCGCGGGGAGCACGTCGGGCCACTCTTGTACTACCTGTTCGGCCCTGGCCGCCGGGAAGAACATACAGATCCCCACATCGTCGCGGGCTGGCGTCACCCGGCCAGCCTGGAGCCCCCGCTGCGGCCAGATGGCGAGCGGGACTTCACCAAGCTGACCGGGCTGCTCTTGCAGCCCCAGGCCGCCCTCGGGAAGCGGGCGTACGCGCGGCCGGTGTGGCACTGCGCGATGCGCGCCGCCCCCGAAGACCGGATGCTCAGCGACGACGAGTGGGCGGCCATCGCCTGCGAGGTGATGCACAGTACCGGGCTGTCGCCTTACGGGCAGGAAGACGAAGCCGTCCGGTGGGTCGCCGTCCGGCATGGCGACGACCACATCCATATTGTCGCGATGCTGGCACGCCAAGACGGCGGCAGGCCCGGCCTGTCCTGGGAACGGTACAAGGTCCGCGCCGCCTGCCTGGCTGCCGAGCAGCGCCATGGGCTGCGGTCCACCGCGCCCGCCGACCGCACTGCGGCCCACCGCCCGACCCGTGCGGAGAACGAGAAGGCCGCCCGCCGCGGCCTGGACGAAGCCCCCCGGATCACGCTGCGGCGGCAGGTCACCACCGCCGCCGCCACGTCCGCGGACGGCGAGCAGGAGTTCTTCGCCCGCCTCGATGCGGCCGGGGTCCTGGTACGGAAGAGGTTCAGCGTCAAGGACCCCGGCCAGGTCACCGGGTACTCGGTCGCGCTACCCGGCGACACCAGCAGGGACGGCGGTCCCGTCTGGTACGGCGGCGGGAAACTCGCCCCTGATCTGAGCTGGCCCAAGCTGCGGCAGCGGTGGACCCCGCACCGGGCCACGCCCGGCCGCCCGCCTCTGAATCTGACCGCCGGGGAGCGGAACGCGGTCTGGGAGCACGCCACACGCATCGCCGCCGACGCCACGGCGCAGATCCGTAACCTGGCGTGGACCGACCCGGCTGCCGCCGCCGATGCCGCCTGGGCCACCTCCGATACCCTGCACGTGGCCGCCGCCATGCTCGGCAGCCGCATCCTGCGGCAGGCCGCCGACGCCTACGACCGCGCCGCCCGCTCACCCTACGGCCGCATCCCGCCGCCCATCCCGGCCGGGAACCGGCTGCGGCAAGCAGCCCGGCTGCTGTCGGCGTTCGCCTACCTGACCGGCGACCGGTCGATGGCCCCGATCGTGCTCATCACGAAGCTGGCCGCGCTCGCCGAAGCCGTCGCCGAGTTGCGCGACGCCCAGCAGCACGCCGCCCAGGCCGCCGCCGCCCGCTCCGCCGCCGAACGCCTGTACGCCGCCGCCCGACCGGCCCTGCCTGCGCAGCCACGCCCGGTCCCGCGCGCCAGCACCGCCGCCCACCTCGCCGGGCTGTCCTTCCCCCAGCCAGCACGGCCCGCCCCGCAGCCGGCCGCACCCGGACAGCCCGGTCCCGGTCAAGGCGGCCCGCCGCCAGCACGCCGGCCGTCACCACCACGGCCACGCGGCCCCAGCCGCTAACCCGCTCCGTCGCAACACCGAAAGGGCAAGGAAGGAAGATCATGGAGGAGTCTGCTTTACTGGCCGGATGGCGATGATCTGTCCCGACTGCCAGCAGAACCTAGACGACGTGCCAGTGGGTGATCCGTGCCCACAGTGTGGGGGTAATCAGCGCAGCGCTGTGGTACATGCCCAAGCCGCTATTGTAGGGGTGTCAGCCATGGCGCCGACGGTTTCCATCGGCTACAGCCTGGAACCGGGATGGGCCTACCAGTGGCACGGAATCCAGCGACACCTTGCGCGGCTCCGCGAGCAGTACCAGGGCATGAACACGCTCGGCAACGTCGATGTGGAACAGACTGTCCATTCCCTGTTCCTTGGCCTCTACCATCTTTATGACTGGCTACACCAGGATAGTGCCCTATCGCTCTCCAGTACTGTGGTAAATGACTGGATCGTCCAGCATCCAGACTCGCTCGGCATATGCCGCGCCTACGCCAACACATGGAAGCATAAGACGCGTGATCGCCCCGGCGCGCTGATAGCCCAGATCACCCTCATTGAGTCTGGCCCGAATGGACAGAAAGTAACAATTGGCTACCGTCCCTGGGATCAGCCCAGCCAACCCATGACAGAGGTAGACGGCATGGCGCTGGCTGAGCAATCCGAGCAGGATTGGCGCGACTTCCTGAAGATGCACGGTATCTCCATACCGCCTTGAGTGGCCAGAAGAACAAGTCGGCCCAGGGAAACGTGTGCCCGGGCGGAGCTATATAAGTGCCTCAGCTTCAAGGGTTACGTGTCGAGCGATTCGTTCCACTCCGAGCCCAGCACCCACGACAGAGCTGACATCCTGCCGCTTAGCAGTCCCCACTCGAAGTCGTCCCAGCCTAGGTTCTCGCGCCCGTACTTCTCCTCAATCCGTGCACAGGCCTCACAGGCTCGCTCCAGAATCTCGCGCTGCCCTTCCTTTAGCGGCTCCTGACCAGATTCGATCTTCTCGTGCCAGACCTGGTGGCGGTTCCACCAGACCTTGTCCCAGAGCTCGTTGTACTCCGCGAGAATCTGCCTGTCGTTGCGGCGCAGAAGCATCGGCCAGAACTCGCCCGGATTCTCGTCGTCAGGAATCCACTCAACCTTGTCGCCCTCGGGCGTGTATCCGACGCGGTGGCCGTTCGGCCCGGTTTCCTGGTTGGCCGGATCGGAGGTCTGGGCTGCGGTCCGCTCCAGATGCTGTGTGCCGACCTGCTCTCGTGTGAAGTCACGATTGAGTTCCTCGATCTGCGCCATAAGGTCGGGATCGAATCGAGCAACTTCGATACCAGCTTCACGGAGGCGCAGTTCTCCACGGCCGCGGATTGCGTCGTTCGGATCGAGCACGCCGATGACGACGCGGGCGATCCGGCGCTCGATGATTCTCTCGGCGCAGGGGATCTTGGGGTTGTTCCGCGATGTGCATGGTTCAAGCGTGGTAAAGATGGTCGCGCCCGCCAGCGTCTCGTTCCCGAGCTTGGTCTCCAGAAGTGTGTACTCGGCGTGGTTGCCGGGAGCGAGCTCGCCTCGGAACGCCTCGCCCAGCACCACGCCATCCCGCGCGACGACAGCTCCGACCTTGGGCGAGACGCGGCGTGGTTCGCTCACGCACTGCCGCGCAAGCGCGACGGCCCGCTCCATATGCGCTCTCTCCACAAGCGCTCGCTGCCGCTGCGATGCGGAGTGGTAAACGGTCATTGCCCGATGATACTGGCGCTGGGTGAGCGATAGGTGGCGCAGAGCACGGAGAATAAGAGTAGAAGTGTGCGCGGTCATGGTGTCTTCCTGGTGCATGCAGAGGAAGACACCGCGCTGCCCGACCGGTGAGGACGCATGTCCTCGCGGGGTGCCGATACCGCGCCATGGCGTGAGCCGGGCTACGAGAAAGTCTACCGCAGGGCGGGGCATGGGAGCCTCCACGACTAAGGCCCTACGTTCCGTCCGGGACTTCGCCCGGAAGGAATGGCCCCTTCGGGGCAGTGTGGCTGATGTCCTGACGTGAGGTGCGGGTTGCTTCTACGGTCAGCGGGTGGCCGATGAGTTCTCGGAGCGGTACGGGGACCTGCTGACCGGTTCGTATGACTGCGTGGACCGGATCGTGCTGAATGCGTATTACCCGCTGGGCCATAATCCGGGCGGGTTCCGGGTGTGGTGGCGGCGCTGGCATGGCGACTCCGACGAGGACCTGGATGACACGCACCTGATGCGGCTGGCGGGCCGGTTCGCCCGCGGGTCAAGGCGTGGGGAAAGGCGAACGGCGTCCCGGTTATCTTCTGCGCCGCCGGGGAGGGCAAGCACGAGATCGCGGAGCAGTACCTGACGGAGAACGCTATCAGCGCGGGAGTCTTCCTGGTCCTGGTCGCGCGGGCGCGGGCCTCGGTGTGGAAGGTGAAGCGGTCCGCCGGCGGGGTCATCACGAACCTGGAGAAGAGGACCGAGTTCGTCAACCACTACTCGTTCCACATCATGGACCCGGAGCGGGGGCACCTGACGGTCAAGATGTCCGGGCACCCGCCGTTCGGCGCGCAGGTGATCCTCAACGGCCATGAGTACGTCGCGTGCCAGGCGCACGCGGCCGGGATCGGTTTCACGAAGGAGGGGAACTGCTGACACGAAAACTGGGTCCCCGGTGGGCGCGCGGCAGCGAACCCTGGCCGGTGCGGTGGCAGGGGGTGCGGGATGGCGCTGGTTGTCCGGCGGGCAATGGCCGGGGTGCCGGGTCGGCGGCAGCTCCGATGCTTGGGGAAATCAGGGCTTGCGGTTACTCGCCGGGTGGTAAGGCCGCCTCCGGCGGGCTGATGGTGATGGTGATCGTGCAGCCGGGGTGGAGCTTTTGCAGCTGGCGTTCGAGGTACTTCTGCTGCTCCTCAGGAGAGTTCCGCCGGGTATAGAAGTCGGCGCCCAGGTCCTGGTACGGGGTGCCGCTCTTGAGGACCTGGCAGGCGATCTTGAGCAGGGTGTGCGCGATCGCGGTGATCGCCTTCTTCTTCGCGGCCGGGTTCTTCTGCCCGCCGAAGCGGCGCACCAGCCGGCTGTACCGGGCCTGCAGCCGGCCGCGGACCCGGATCGCGGACCAGGCGGCCTGGATCAGCATCGGCTTGATGTAGGTCCCGGCGTCGCCGGTCCGGCCGTGCTTGCG
>WNGG01002700.1_pt1 | contig 30139 bp, 25 predicted proteins | sample 5400661 | NCBI WGS metagenome assembly WNGG01 (sample SAMN13153372, study PRJNA577476) | soil metagenome | isolation source: 100 cm soil or saprolite under Garry oak tree replicate 1 | place: USA:California | collected 2016-06-15
CACAGGACCGCGTCGCGCTCGCTCGGGGACAGGCCCTCCAGCAGCTCATCGGCGAGGCCGCGGACCTCGGCGTAGGAGGCGGCCAGCTCGCAGACGGGCCAGTCCGATCCGAACATGACCCGGTCGGGCCCGAAGCTGGCAAGCACGTGGTCGGCGTACGGCCGAATGCGCTCGGCGTCCCAGTCGTCCCAGCGGGCCTCGGTGACCAGCCCGGAGAGCTTGCAGCTCACGTTCGGCAGCCGGGCCAGCTCGGCGAGGGCGTCCGCCCACGGCTCCATCGCGCCGGCGGCGATCGGCGGCTTGGCGGCGTGGTCGAGCACGAACCGTCCCTCGGGCAGGTCCCGCACCGCCGCCAGCGCCTCCGGGAGCTGCGGGACCAGCACCAGCAGGTCGTAGGCGAGGCCCGCCTCGGCGACCGTGCGCAGCCCCCTGCGCACGGCCGGCCTGGACAGCCAACCGGGATCGGACTCGTCCTGCACCTGGTGACGCACGCCCACCAGGCGCTGGCCGCCCGGCAGGGCCCGCAGCCGCGCCAGCGCGTCGGCCACACCGGGATCGGTCAGCTCGACCCAGCCGACCACGCCGGCGATCAGCCCGCCGCTGGAGGAGGCCAGCGCCAGGAACTCCTCGGTCTCGGCTTCGTCGGGCACCGTCTGGACCAGCACGGTGCGCTCCACGCCCGCCGCGGCGGCCCGGTCGCGCAGCTCCTGGAGGCCGTAGGGGCGGCGGATCGGGTCGAGCGCCGGCGCGGCCATCCACGGGTAGTCCCTGACCCGCGGGTCCCAGAGGTGATGGTGGGCGTCGAGCGCGCTCATCCCGGTGCCCCGGTGGCTGTCGGCCGGGGGATGGGCGCGTCCGGCCGCAGCAGGCCATCGGAGATCAGCTCGGCCCACAGCTCGGCCGGGACCGGCGTGGCCGCCAGGTCGACGTTGCCGGCGACCTCGGCGGCGGAGCGCATGCCGACCAGCACGCTGGCGACGGCGGGGTGGCCGGTCGGGAACGCCAGCGCCGCCTGCGGCAGGCTGACGTCGTGCCGGCCGCAGACCGCCGCGATGCGGCGCGCCCGCTCGATCAGCTCGGGCGGTCCGGGGGCGTAATCGTAGGTGGCGTCCTGCCGCGGGGCGGCGGTCGCCAGCAGCCCGCTGTTGAACACTCCGGCGGCGATCACCGAGACGCCGCGCCGCTCGCACAGCGGCAGCAGGACGTCCAGGGCCGACTGGTCGAGCAGGGTGTAGCGGCCGGCCAGCAGCACCACGTCCAGGTCGGTGTGCCGGACCAGGTCGGCCAGCATCCGCCACTGGTTCATCCCGGCTCCGATGGCGCCGACCGCGCCGGCGGCGCGCAGCTCGTGCAGGGCCGGGTAGGCCTGCTCGACCGCCTGCCGCCAGTGGTCGTCGGGGTCGTGCAGCAGGGCGACGTCGACCCGGGCGAGACCGAGCCGCCCGAGGCTGGCGGCCAGCGACCGCCGCACCCCGTCGGCGCTGAAGTCCCAGACGCGGCGGTGGCTGGCCGGTACCTCGAACCCCTCGGTGTCCATGCCGCCGCCCGCCCAAGGCGCCAGCACGCGGCCGACCTTGGTCGAGACCGCGTAGTCGTCCCGGGGCCGGGCGGCCAGAGCGCGGCCGAGCCGCTGCTCCGACAGGCCCAGCCCGTAGTGGGGTGCCGTGTCGAAGAAGCGCACGCCCGCCCGCCAGGCGGCGCTGACCGCGCCGGCGGCGGTCTCCTCCTCGACCGCCCGGTACAAGTTCCCGATCGGCGCGCCCCCGAACCCGAGCGCCGTGACCCTCACCCCACTGCGCCCGAGCTTCGCGGTGCGCATCAGCGGTTGCGGTCGCCGGGCGGCGCCTGCGCCGCCGGCGCCCGGAGGCGGAGACCCTGCATGCCGCCGTCGATGGCCAGCGCTGTGCCGGTGGTGGCGCCCGCCAGCGGGCTGGCGAGGTAGGCGATCGCGGCCGCGACCTCCTCGGCGGTCACCAGCCGGCCGCTGGGCTGGCGCGCCTCCAGCGCGCGCCGCTCCGTGGCGGGGTCCTCCGCTACACCCAGCAGCCGGGCGACCCATGGCGTATCGACCGTGCCGGGGTTGACGCAGTTGACCCTGATCCCCTCGCCGATGTGGTCGGCGGCCATCGCCAGCGTCAACGCCAGGACGGCCCCCTTGGAGGCGCTGTAGAGCGCCCGGTTCGGCAGCCCCGCCGTGGCCACGATCGAGCAGGTGTTGACGATCGCCGCGTGCGCCGAGCGGCGCAGGTGGGGCAGTGCCGCCCGGGTGGTTCGGACGATGCCGAGCAGGTTGACGTCCAGCACCCGCCGCCACTCGTCGTACGGGTTGTCCTCGATGGTGCCCTGGGCGCCGATGCCGGCGTTGTTGACCAGCACGTCGATCCCGCCGAGCCGCTCGGCGGCGAGATCGACGGCCTTGCGGGTCGAGGCCTCGTCGGTGACGTCGGCGCTGATCCCCAGCAGCGGCTCGGCCGCGGCGGACGGGTCCAGATCCAGGCAGGCGACCGCCGCCCCCCGCGCCGCCAGGGCCCGCGCGGTCTCCAGGCCGATGCCGGAGCCCCCGCCGGTCACGACCGCCGCCAGTCCGGCGAACTCCTCGCTCACGAGCGCCGTCCCCCTTCGAGGTCAGGCCTTCACGGCGACGCCGCCACCCACGACCGTCAGCTTATCGAGATCTGTGACCGAGCCCTACTCCTCATAATCGGGGAGCGTCCTGTGGGGCGGCAAGCGGGTTGGTGGAGGGTGGCAGGTGCGCGCCTGTAGGCCCCCGGCTCGGGAGCAGGAGGAGACATGAGCTCGCGTGGAGGGAACAAGGTGGTCCAGGGCATGGAGGGCGCGCTGGCGGCGGTGAGCGCCGAGCGGATCGCGGAGCGGATCGCGGCGCTGGCGGCGATCGGGCGGGACCCGGCTGGGGGCATCACCCGGTTGGCGTTGACGGCAGAGGAGGAGGGGGCGCGGGAGCTGGTCCGCTCGTGGCTGGCGCCGCTCGGCTACCAGTGCACCCAGGACGACGCCGGCAACCTGCACTGCCGGACCGGTGAGGGGCCCAGGCTGCTGGTCGGGTCGCACCTGGACACCGTGCCGCAGGGGGGAGCCTACGACGGCGCCCTCGGGGTGGTCGCCGCCGCCGAGGTCGCCGAGGCGCTGCATCAGGCCGGGATCGCCGTGCCGCTCCAGGTGGTCGCCTGGACCGGCGAGGAGGGCCCGCGCTTCGGGACCGGCCTGTTCGGCAGCGGAGCGGCCTGCGGGCTGCTGCCGGAGGGAGCGTGGGAGCGGCGCGACGCCGCCGGTGTCAGCGCGCTGGAGGCCGCCGCCGAGCTGTTCGGCCGGCCCGTCGATCCGGGCAGCGTCGAGCTCGATCGCCAGCAGATCGGCGCCTACCTCGAGCTGCACATCGAGCAGGCCTCGACCCTGGAGCGGCGGGGCTGCCCGCTCGGGGTGGTGAGCGCGATCGTCGGCCTCCACCACGGCCGGGTGCACGTCCATGGCCGGGCCGACCACGCCGGCGCCACCGCCATGGGCGAGCGCAAGGACGCGCTCGCCGCCGCGGCCGAGTGCGTGCTCGCGGTCGAGGAGGTGTCGTCGGTGGCCGCCGGCGGCGCCATCGCCACCGTCGGCGAGATCGAGGTGCGGCCGGGAGCCCAGAACGTCGTCCCCGGCACGGCGACCTTCTCCCTGGACGTCAGGTCGGTGTCGGCCGAGCGTCGCGCGGACGCCGTGGCCGCCATCGCCGACCGCGTCGAGCGGATCTGCACGCGCCGCGGGCTCACCTGGCGGGTCGAGCGGCTCGGGGAGGCCACGCAGGTGCCCATGACCGAGGAGGTCGCGGGCGCGCTGGCGACCGGCTGCGAGCGCCTCGGGGTCGAGGCGCCGCGGTTGCCGAGCATGGCAGGCCACGACGCCCAGAACCTCGCGGCCATCGGCGTCCCGACCGGGATGCTGTTCGTCCGCTCCACCAACGGCAGCCACAACCCCGACGAGCACGCCGACGCCGCCGACGCCGCCCTGGGCGCCCAGGCGCTGCTGCTCGCCTGCGCCTCGCTGTGAGCCTCAGGCGGCGCGCCGCTCGGCGACCCTGACGCGCACGCGCGCGAGCACGGCGGCCACCGGGACCAGGGCGGCGCCGGCGGCCACGATGGCGATCCCGGGGGTCGCCAGGGTGGCGACGACGCCGATGACCGGGCCGCCGAGGGTCTCGCCGACCGCGTCGGCCTGGCCGATGGTGGACAGCACCGTGGCGCGCACCTCCGGCTCGATCATCGGCACCACCCAGGCGTCGTAGAGGGGCTCCCGCAGCCCGCGCGCGCCGCCGTAGGCCAGGTAGGCGGCGACCGCGGGGACGAACCCGGCCGCCAGCCCGAAGGCGAGCAGGCCCGCCGCCTCCACGGTGGTGAGGGCCAGCAGCAGGCGGCAGAGCGCGGCCGGGTCGCCGGTGTCGATCCGCCGCCGCGCCGGCGCGATCACGGCCGCCCCGAGCACCAGCGACAGCGCCTCGATGATCCCGAACCAGGCCACCGGCGACACGCGCCCGGTGGCGGGGAATCCGACCTCGCGCAGCAGGTGCAGCTCCCAGAGGCGGTCGATGCCCTCGGTGGACATCCCCGCGAGCAGTGCCACCGCCAGCAGCGCCACCAGCACCCGGTCCCGCCGCGCCGCGGCGAGCCCATGCCCCGCCGTACGCCCCAGCTGGGCCCAGAGCCCGGCGACGGTCCGGGCGAGGCCGCTCGGGGGGCGATGGAAGCCGGTCTCGGGCATGGCGAGCAGCAGCCAGGCGGCGAGGCCGAGCTGGAGGGCGCCGCCCGCGATCAGTGGCAGGCCGAGGCTGAGGTTGGCGAGGCCGACCGCCAGGGCGATGCCGGCGGCGGCGGCCAGGCGCCGGTACTGGGCGGCGCGCAGGAACAGCCGGCCGGCGGCCAGGTCGCCGACCTCGCCGGCGAGCCACGCCTGCGTGGCGCCGCTGGTGAACGTCTCGCCGAGGCCCCAGAGCGCCTGGCTGGCCACCAGGGCGGGAAACCGGGGAACCGCGCCGGTCAGGATCAGCGCGGCACCCATGATCAGAGTGCCGACGATGATCGAGCGGCGACGGCCGGCGCCAAGGCGGTCGCGCCTTCCAGCACCAGGTAGACGACGCCGGCGTCGCGGTCGCGCATGGTGTCCTCGCCGAGTGTCCGGGGATGCGTGCAGGTGGCACGACCACCCGGGCCGGCATCCGGGCGCACACCAATAAACGGCGGCGCCTCTGGCCGTCAGCGGGGACGGAAGCGTGGTGCGGCTATGCGGGTCGGTACGCCCCGGCAGCACCGAGTGGTCGTGGTGCGACGATGCTGCTGGCTGGCAACCGGAACCCCGGAGGGCTCGGCATCCTGGCCGGATCAGCATCCCAGCGGCGCAAGCGCGCGTCCAGGGAAATACCCGGCCTGCGGGGACGCCGTACCCTCGACGAGGTCGTCCACCGCGGCCGCTGGTAGCCCCCGGCGCTCACCGGAAGGCGTCGACATGCGCCCGGGCCCACTGCTCGAAGGTGCGTGGGTGCCTGCCGGTGACCTCGCGCACGGTCGGGAGGACCTCCGACTCGTCCAACTTGCCGTCGGCGAAGAAGCTGAAGAACGCGTCGACGTACTGGGCCGGCATGGCGCCGCTCATCTCGGCCCTGGCGTCCGCGTCGGACTGTGCCTCGAACCGCAGGTCGCGTCCCAGCACCCTGGCCAGGACGCTGACACGGTCGGCTGGCAGCAGCGACTCCGGGCCGCTCAAGCGATAGCTGCGACCCTCGTGCCCGCCGGCGAGCGCCGCGGCGGAAACCGCGGCGACGTCGTAGGGGTCGATGGTGGCGACCCGCACGCCGGCGAAGGGCGCGTGCACGACGTCCTCGGCGCGAAGCTGCGGCGCCCACTGGAGCGTGTTGGACATGAAGCTGTCCGGTTGCAGGAAGGTCCAGGCCACGCCGGACTCGCGCACCGCCGCCTCTGAGAGGATGTGGTAGCGCGCGACCGCGTTGCTCATGTCGCCGCCCGGGACCGCGCTGCTGGACTGCAACACGACCCGCTCCACACCAGCGCGACGAATCTCGGCCAGGGCCCCGGGCATGTCCTGGTAGCCGCTCAGCAGGTGCACCCCGCGCACGCCGGCCAGCGCCTCGGACAGCGTCGCCGGCTGGTTGAGGTCACCGACGACGCCCTCGACACCGGCCGGCAGCGCGGACCGGTCCGCGTCGCGTCGGATCAGTGCGCGCACCCGCTCGCCAGCACCGGCAAGCAGCCGGACCAGTTCGCCGCCCACGTTGCCCTTGGCGCCTGTCACCAGGAACATCCTCGGCCCCGCTCAGAAGGGGATGTTGATGAACGGGGAGCTGTAGTCCGCGGCGGCGGCCAGCACCTCCTCGGCGTCGGCGACCGGCATCGTCCCGACCTGCTTTTCCGCCTCGATCACCAGCGGGAGCAGGCGGATGTCGCCGGGCGTGGCGATGCCGGTGACCTCCTCGTGGGAGAGCACCCAGACGACGGCGGCGGTGATGCGCTCCTGGTCGTCGAACGGCTCGTACCAGGTGGTGTAGGGCCTGGCGTCGTCGGGCCAGTTCCGGCGCGAGACCGTCTTGATGATCATCAGCCCGGTCCCCTGGGTCCGGACCTCGCCGACCAGCTCCTCGTAGTCGCCCATGTAGACCGGGTCGAGGCTCAGCACGTAGTTGAGCGGGCTCAGCACCGTGTCGAACGGGAAGCGCCGCAGCGCCTCGCGATGGGTGGCCGGCGCCTGGTTCCCGTGCCCGGTGATGCCGATGGCGCTGGCCAGGCCTTCGTCCCGGGCGCGCAGGGCCGCCTCGAGCGCGCCGCCGGAGCGCGTGACCAGGTCCAGCTCGTCGACGTCGCCGACGGCGTGGAGCTGGATCAGGTCGAGGTGGTCTGTCTGGAGCCGCTCGAGGCTGTGGTTGATCTGCGCCCAGGCGGCGTCGGCGGCCCGTTCGCCGGTCTTGGTGGCCAGGAAGATCTGGTCCCGGATGCGAGGCATCCAGGGGCCGAGCCGGAGCTCGGCGTCCCCGTACCCGGCCGCCACGTCGAAGTGGTTGATTCCGGCGTCCAGCGCGAGCTGGATCGAGCGGTCCGCGACCTCCTGGTCGACGTCGGAGAGCGCGGCCGCGCCGTAGATCAGCACGGAGCTGGCATGGTCGATACGCCCGAGCCTGCGTTGCTGCAAGACGATCCCTCCCGTCGCCGCCGGTGGCTGCTCCATAGAGCGCCGGTCACGTACCCCCGGTGCGCGCCATCACGGCTCGCTGGTACCGCAGGTGATCGAGGCGCGGCACCGATACATGACCGGCGCTCTGATCCATACTGGACCTGTGCGCGCCGTCCCTCCAGGCGCGGCGGGATCTGTGGACGAGCTACGCGCGCAGGGGCGCGTTGGAGAGCGCGGCGACCGCCATCTCCGATCCGGAGAGCTCGACGCGCGCGGCCTGCTTCCTGCCCATCAGGTACAGCGCCACCTCGCCGGGCGCCCCGCTGATCTTGACCTCGGGGAAGCCCTTGCGCAGCACGGCGCCGCGGCCGTCCGGCCGCTGCGTGACCACGCCGAAGCCGCGGAGCCCGCGGAGCTGCCGCCGTCCGGCGACGGGGAGCATCCGCCACAGGGCCATGTCGAGGTCGGGATCGGAGGGCCTCGGCTCCATGCCGTTGGCTCGGCGGGCGTCCTCGTGGTGCACGAAGTACTCGCCGACGTTGACGGCCTGCATTGGGCCCAGCCGCCAGAGGCCGTACGGGCCGCCGCGCAACCATTCGATGAGGCGCTGGTAGCCGCCGGCCTTGGCCGCCTCCATGCGGTGGTGGTTCAGGGCGACGAAGGGGCCGGGCAGCACGATGCCGGCCGCCGCCAGCGGCTCCCGCTCGCGCACCTGCAGGTGCGCGGCCAGGTCGGCGGTGGTCCAGCCCTCGCACAGCGTCGGGGCGTCGGGCCCCAACGAGCTGAGGGTGTCGCAGAGCGCCTGGCGTTCCTTGCGGAGCAATGATCTGGAGTCCATCGGTCCTCGCTGTTGCGCTCCGTAACGGGGGGCAATCCGATCATACGCGCCGCCGGAGGCAAGGGCGGTCGGGCCCGCAACGCCCCTGCCCAACGGGCTGTGCGGCCGCCGATCCCGCGCACCGGTTCACGCTGGAGACCGCCGTCCTCGGCGCCCGCCTGCTCGGCTGGCCCAGCACCCCGATCGCGCCGGCCGGGTAGCGGAGTGGGCTCAGGCGCTGACGCCGGCGGCGTCCAGCGGCGGCACCTTCACCAGGCCGATCTGCGCGGGCTCCACCAGGATCAGCTCGCCGACCCGCCCGGTGAGCGCCTCGCGCGCCTCCGGCTCCAGGCCGGAGTCGGTGATCAGCACCGACGCCTCGTCCAGCGAGGCGATCGTGGACAGCCCCACCACGCCCCACTTGGTGTGGTCCGCCAGCACCACCAGCCGCCGGGTGGCGGCCACCATCGCGCGGTTGGTCTCGGCCTCGACCAGGTTCGGCGAGGTGAAGCCGGCGCCCGGGTCGATGCCGTGGACGCCCATGAACAGGCAGTCGACGTGCAGCGAGTGGATGGTCTGCACCGCCACCGGCCCGACCAGCGCGTCGGAGGGGGTGCGGACGCCGCCGACCAGGACCACCACCCGGTCCGGCCGGTCGTGCGCGTACAGCACCTCGGCGACCGGCAGCGAGTTGGTCACCACCGTCAGCTCGGGGATGCGCGTCAGATGGCGGGCGAACGCGTGGGTGGTGGTGCCGGCGCTGATCGCGATCGCGGTGCCCGGCTGCACGAACTCGGCCGCGCGGCGCGCGATCGCCTCCTTGGCCGGCCGCTCCTGGCTGGACTTGGCCTCGAAGCCCGGTTCGTCGGTGCTGCCGCGGCGGGGGAGGGTGGCGCCGCCGTGGACCTTGGAGACGAGCCCGCGCCTGGCCAGCGCGTCGAGGTCGCGCCGGATGGTCATGTCGGAGACGCCCAGCAGCTCGGTCAGGTCGCTGACGCGCACGCCGCCGCTGCGCTGGAGCTCCTCCAGGATCCGCTCCTGCCGCTGGGCTGGCAGCATCTCAAGCACCGTCCTCTCGCACGATGGCCACGGCGCCCGCGGGCAGCGCCAGCCGCCCGGCGACCTCGGCGCCGGTGAGCAACTCCAACCCGCTCGCCTCCAGCGACGCCGGCTCGTCGCCGTGGTTGATGGCGAACAGCCACGAGGCCCGCCCCCCTTGACCGGGGTCGCGACGCCGGACCGCCTCGACCCCAGGGGGCGGGGCCGAACCGCAGACCGGCGCGACGCCGGCATGGTCGCACACCCGCGCAAGCAGGCGCCCGAGGTCGGCGGGCGCCAGCCTGGTCGACACGTACCAGGCGGAGCCGTTGCGCGTCACCGCCGGGCCGCCGGCCACCGGGCCGTCCGCGTAGCGGGCCAGCACCTCGGCGCCGTCGGCGTGGACCAGCTCGCTCCACAGCGAGCCGGTCGAACCGTCGTCGAGCCGCACGCGGCCACCGGCCGGCAGCGGGAACAGCTCCTCGACCCGGATGCCCAGCAGCTCGCGGAAGGCGCCGGGGTAGCCGCCGAGCCGCACCTGGTCGTGCTGGTCGACGATGCCGCTGAAGAACTGCACCAGCAGGCTGCCGCCCGCCTCGACGAAGCCGCGCAGGTTGGCGGCGGCCGCGTCGCTGACCAGGTACAGGCTCGGCGCCAGCACCAGCCGGTAGCGCTCCAGGTCGGCACTCGGGTGCGCCAGGTCGGCGGTGACGCCGCGGCGCCAGAGGGCGGCGTGGTGGTCGCGGACCAGCTCCAGGTAGGACAGGTCGGCGCTGGGGTGGGAGTCCAGCTCCACCGCCCACCAGGCCTCCCAGTCCCACAGCAGCGCCACCTCCGCGTCGACCCGGCTGCCCTTCACCTCGGCGATCCTCCGCAGTTCGCCGCCGAGCGAGACCACCTCGCGCCAGACCTTGGTGCGCGTGCCGGCGTGGGGGACCATCGCCGAGTGGAACTTCTCGGACCCGGCGCGTGACTGGCGCCACTGGAAGAACAGCACGCCGTCGGCGCCGCGGGCCACGTGCGCCAGGCTGTTGCGGCGCATCTGGCCAGGCAGCTTGGCGAGGTTGCGCGGCTGCCAGTTGACCGCGCTGGTCGAGTGCTCCATCAGCACCCAGGGCTGGCCGCCGGCCAGCGAGCGGCACAGGTCGCCCGCCAGCGCCAGGTCGATATGGCCGTCCGGGTCCTCCCCGATGAGGTAGTGGTCGTTGGCGATCAGGTCCAGCTCGGGGGCCCAGGACCAGTAGTCCAGGGTCTTGAAGCGCGCGGCCATCAGGTTGGTGGTGATCGGGATCGAGGGCGTGTGGCGCGCCAGCGCCTCGCGCTCCGCGCGGAAGCACTCCAGCAGCTCATTGGAACTGAAGCGCCACCAGTCGAGCTGCTTGGTCGGGTTCACGAAGGTCGGCGCCGGCCGCGGGGGGTCGACCTCGTCCCAGTCGCCGTAGCGCTGGCTCCAGAAGGCGGTGCCCCAGGCCTGGTTCAGGGCGTCGAGGTCGCCGTAGCGGCGCCGGAGCCAGGCGCGGAAGGCCTCGGCGCTGGCGTCGCAGAAGCAGTGGCCGTTGTGGCAGCCGTACTCGTTGTGCGCGTGCCACATTGCCAGCGCCGGGTGCCCGGCGTAGCGCTTGGCCAGCGACTCGGCCAGCCGCACAGCGCCGGCGCGGTAGGCCGCCGAGCTGGGGCAGAAGGTCTGGCGGCTGCCGGGCCACAGCGTCCGGCCCTGGAAATCGACCGGCAGGCTCTCCGGGTGGCGCCGCGAGAACCACGGCGGTGGCGCGGCCGTCGCGGTGGCGAGGTCGACCCTGATCCCGTGCCCGTGGAGCAGGTCGAGCACGTCGTCGAGCCAGTCGAACTCGAAGCGGCCGTCCTCCGGCTCCAGCCAGGCCCACGAGAACACGCCCACGGTCACCAGATTGACCCCTGCCTCGCGCATCAGCCGCACGTCCTGGAGCCAGACGTCCCGCGGCCACTGCTCGGGGTTGTAGTCGCCCCCGTAGCAGAGCCCGCCGACACCCTCCGGCCATCGCGTCATGGCGCCAGGATCGAACCATACCCACCGGAAGTCAACACGATGGCACAGTTCGCCCTTGACATGAACCGTCCGGCACGCTGGTATATGTGCAACGTTGTGGGGTTGCGTTGAAACAGCTCGTTTCAGCTCTCTGATGAAGGAGGCGCAATGACCCGCTCATCGAGGTCCCCCACGTCCCTGCCGGGCGCTGCCGGGACCCCGGTCGTGAACCGGCGCGACCTGCTCAAGTTGCTCGGTGTGACCGCCGGAGCGGTCACCCTCCCTGAGATCCTTGCCGCCTGTGGGAGCGGCAAGAGCGGCGGTGGTGGGACCACCAGCAAGGTGGTGACGGTCGGGTCCAACGCCTCCGACGCCGTTCCCAAGCAGGCCTATGTCGACGTGTTCGCCAAGGCCAAGGCCGCCACGGGCCTCGACATCCAGGTCAACACCGTCGACCACAACACGTTCCAGCAGCAGATCAACACCTATCTCCAAGGGACGCCGCAGGACGTGTTCTTCTGGTTCGCGGGCAACCGCATGAACTTCTTCGCGCAGAAGGGGCTGGCGACCCCGATCTCCGACGTGTGGGGGAAGATCGGGCCCAACTTCACCGAGGCGCTGAAGGCCGCCTCCACCGGCACCGACGGCCAGCAGTACTTCGTGCCCTTCTACTACTACCCGTGGGCGGTCTTCTACCGGAAGAGCGTCTTCGAGCAGCACGGCTACCAGCCCGCCAAGACCTGGGACGAGTACGTCGCCCTGCTCAAGCAGCAGCAGAAGGACGGGCTGACCCCGCTGGCGATGGCCGACGACGGCGGCTGGCCGGTGATGGGCACCTTCGACTACATCAACATGCGCACCAACGGCTACCAGTTCCACATCGACCTGATGAACGGCAAGCAGTCGTGGACCGACGCCAGGGTCAAGACCACCTTCGACCACTGGGCGGAGATCCTTCCCTACCACGACCTCCAGGGCGGCCTCGCGCGCAAGTGGGAGGAGGCCGCGGCCACGCTGGCGCAGAAGAAGACCGCCATGTTCCTGCTCGGCATGTTCGTGGGCCAGCAGTTCCAGGGCGCCGACAAGGACGACCTCGACTTCTTCGCCTTCCCCGAGATCAACCCGCAGTTCGGCCAGGACTCGGTGGAGGCGCCGATCGACGGCTTCATGCTGAGCCGCAAGCTCAAGAACGAGGATGGCTCCAAGAAGCTGCTGGAGTACCTGGCCGGCGCCGAGGCGGTGCAGGCCTACCTCAAGTCCGACCCCAACAACATCGCGGCCAACACCAAGGCCGACACCAGCGGCTACAACTCGCTCCAGAAGAAGGCGGTCGAGCTGATCGGCTCGGCGCAGCACATCTCGCAGTTCCTGGACCGCGACAGCCGGCCGGACTTCGTCTCGACGGTGATGATCCCGTCGCTGCAGCAGTTCATCAAGAACCCCAAGGACACCACCAGCCTGCTCAGCTCGATCGAGAAGCAGAAGCAGTCCATCTTCGTGGGCTGACGCGGTCCGATGGCCACGGTCCCCAGGACGGCGCCGGCGGGTCCAAAGCCCCGCCGGCGCGCTCGCAAGCTGACCCGAACCGACAAGATCGTGCTGTCGGTGATGGTCGGCATCCCCGCGGCGCTGCACGTCGCCCTGGTGTGGGTCCCGACGCTCGGCTCGATCGCGCTGTCGTTCTCCCGCTGGGAGGGCGTCGGCGGCTTCGACACCATCCAGTGGATCAGGACGCTCAACTATCGGCAGATCTTCACCATCTATCCACCGTTCTGGCCGGCGGTGCGGCACAACCTCATCTGGCTGGCGTTCCTGTTCCTGGCCACCGGGTTCGGCCTGTTCCTGGCCGTGCAGCTCGACAAGCGGCTGCGCATGACGCGCTTCTACCAGAGCATCATCTTCCTGCCGGTGATGCTGTCACTGGCGATCGTCGGCTTCATCTGGCACCTGGTCTACGCGCACGACGACGGGCTGCTGAACAACCTGCTCGGCACCCACGTCGACTGGCTCGGCAACTCCAACATCAACCTGTGGGCGGCGCTGGTGGCGGCCGGCTGGCGCCACGTCGGCTACATCATGGTCATCTACCTCGCGGGCCTGAAGAGCCTCGACCCATCCCTTGGCGAGGCGGCGGCGATCGACGGGGCCAACGAGTGGCAGACCTTCCGCCGCGTGGTGTTCCCCGCGCTCAAGCCGATCAACGTGGTCGTGCTGGTGATCACCGCGATCGAGTCGCTGCGCGCCTTCGACCTGGTCTACGTGATCAACAAGGGCACCAACGGGCTGGAGCTGGTGTCGGTGCTGGTGACCAACAACATCATCGGGGAGGCGAGCCGCATCGGCTACGGGTCGGCCCTCGCCGTGATCCTGCTGGTGGTGTCGCTGGTGTTCATCATCCCCTACCTGGTCGTCTACTTCCGCGGCAGCTTCTCGGCCAAGGGGGTGCGCTAGATGGCCGCCACCGGCGTCGGCGTCGGCACCACGCGGAGCACGGCCGCCGCGCCCGCCACCGTTCGGCGGGCCCGGCGGGTGCGGCCGCCCAGGGTGCTGCTGCACGCCTTCCTGATCGTGACCGTCCTGGTGTGGCTCGCCCCGCTGGTCTGGACCGTCTACACCTCGCTGCGCCCCTACCAGGACACCTTCCGGCTCGGCTACTTCTCGATCGGCGGCCACTACGGCTTCGGCAACTTCAGTCACGCCTGGAACCAGGCCGACCTGATCAGGTTCTACGGCAACACGCTGATCGTCACCGTGCCGGCGGTGGTGCTGACGCTGCTGCTGGCCTCGTTCGTGGCGTTCGCGGTGTCGCGCTTCAGCTGGAAGCTCAACGTCGCCGTGCTGATCGTGTTCACCGCCGGCAACCTGCTGCCGCAGCAGGTGATCATCACCCCGTTGTACCGGCTGTTCCTGATGATCCCGCTGCCGGCCTGGATGAACCCTTCCGGCACGCTCTACGACTCCTACTGGGGCCTGATCGCCATCCACGTGGCCTTCCAGACCGGCTTCTGCACCTTCGTGCTCAGCAACTACATGCGCACGATCCCGCACGAGCTCACCGAGGCGGCGCTGATCGACGGGGCGTCGGTGTGGCGCCAGTTCTGGCGGGTCATCCTGCCGCTGACCCGGCCGGCGCTGGCGGCGCTGGCGACGCTGGAGTTCATCTTCATCTACAACGACTTCTTCTGGGCCCTGGTGCTGATGTCCACGGGCGACAAGCGGCCGATCACCTCGGCGCTGGCCAACCTCCAGGGCATCTATTTCACCGACGACAACCTGATCGCCGCCGGCGCGCTGCTGGCCGCCCTGCCGACGCTGATCGTGTACCTGACCTTGCAGCGGCAGTTCGTGCGCGGCCTGACGCTGGGGGCCACCAAGGGATAGGGGATAGGAGGAGCCTTCCGTGGGGTTCGCCGAGATCGCCGAGATCCAGGTCGACCCGCGCGGCGCCCGCGTCTACGAGCACGGCTGGCAGTCGTGGACGCCGACGACCACCTACGGCCTGGACGAGCGGCCGCACCGCCCGGTCGGCGAGGTCCGCCGGACCATGTGCTACCGGCCGGAGCGAGTCCCCCCCGACAGCGGCTTCCAGGGCGAGGGGCTGCTGGCGATCGACCCCGGGGACGGCGGCCCCGTCCTGGTGCTGGCCGCACCCGACGGCAGCGCCGAGGTGGCGTCGATCCGCGCCGAGCGGCGGGACGGCCGTGTGGTGATCGAGGCCGACGGCCCCGTCGAGCAGGCCGCCTTCGAGGTTCCCGCCGCGGCGCAGGGCCGCCTCGGGCGGGTCGGGCCGGCGCTGGAGGCCTGGGCGGACCGCTACGCGGAGTGGGCCGGCGTCGGCACGCCACGGCCGGCCCCGACCGCATGGTGCTCCTGGTACCACTACTTCACCCAGGTCACCGAGGCCGACATGCTCGAGAACCTCGACGCCATGGACGAGCTGCGCCTGCCGATCGAGGTCGTGCAGCTCGACGACGGCTACCAGGCCGAGATCGGCGACTGGCTGGACCTCTCCGGGAGGTTCCAGTCGCTTGGCGACCTCGTCCAGCGCATCCGCCAGCGCGGCAGGCGCGCCGGCATCTGGGTCGCCCCGTTCCTGGTCGGGACCCGCAGCCGCCTGGCGGCCGAGCACCCGGACTGGCTCGTCCGCGGCGCCGGCGCCGGGCACAACTGGGACCAGGACCTGCTCGCGCTCGACGTCAGCCACCCCGTCGCCGGCGCCTGGCTCACCGAGGTGTTCGCCTCCCTGGCCGGCCTCGGCATCGACTACTTCAAGATCGACTTCATCTACGCCGGCGCGCTCGAGGGCGGGCGGCACCAGGACGCGGAGCCGATCGCCGCCTACCGGCACGGCGTGGAGCTGATCCGCGACGCCATCGGCCCGGAGCCCTACCTGCTCGGCTGCGGGGCGCCGATGCTGCCGAGCGTCGGGCTGTTCGACGCGATGCGCATCAGCCCGGACGTCGCACCGCAGTACGAACCGCCCGACAGCGACCTGAGCCGGCCGTCCCAGCGCGCCGCGGTGCTCACCGGGCGCGGGCGGCAGTGGCAGCACGGCCGCTTCTGGGTCAACGACCCGGACTGCCTGCTGGCCCGGCCGGCGGTGGAGCGGCGGGAGGCCTGGGCGGCGCACGTCGCCGAGGTCGGCGGCCTGGTGGCCAGCAGCGACCGCCTACGGGACCTCGATGACTGGGGCCTGGAGACGACCCGGCGGCAACTTGATGCCGCATCCACGTTTCGCGCGTGACTGGTGAGGTAAGGGGCCAGGACGGACGCATCTCCAACCGAAAGGTGATCCGCATCGTGCTCACCATCACCACCGAAGCGGCTGAGGCCATCAACGCGATTGTCGGGTCCTCACCGATGCCGCAGGGCGGCCTCAAGATCTCGGCGAAGCCGGTGACCGACAGCGAGTCCACGCTCGAGCTGTCGGTCGTGGAGTCGCCGGCCGAGAACGACCAGGTGATCGAGGACCAGGGCACGCGCGTCTTCCTCGAGCAGCTCGCCTCCGATTACCTTGAGGACAAGGTCCTGGACGCCGAGGTCGAGGGCGAGCAGATCCGCTTCACCCTGCAGGACCAGGGCCCGGGGCCGGCCCCGCGCGGCGCTCCCGAGCAGAACTGACACAATCGGCAGCAACCGGACGCCGGCTCGGCACGCTTCCGCTGAGCCGGCGTCTTCCTGTCGTATCGTGGTGCCATGCCGGCTCGAAAGCAGCTTCTCGAGGTCGCCGGGCGCGAGGTCACCATCAGCAACCCGGACAAGCTGTACTTTCCCAGGACGGGTCATACCAAGCTGGACCTGGTCCGCTACTACCTGGCCGTCGCCGACGGCGCGGTCCGCGGGGTGGCCGGGCGGCCGATGGCGCTCAAGCGGTTCGTCAACGGCGCCGAGGGCGAGTTCTTCTTCCAGAAGCGGGCGCCGACCTCACGTCCTGACTGGATCGAGACGGTCGAGCTCAGCTTCCCTTCCGGCCGGACCGCCGACGAGGTGGTCGTCAGCGACGCGGCCCAGCTCGCCTGGGTCATCAACCTCGGTTGCATCGACCTGAACCCGCACCCGGTCCGCGCCGCCGACCTGGATCACCCCGACGAGCTGCGCGTCGACCTCGACCCGGTGCCCGGCGTGGGCTGGCCGCAGATCCGCGAGACCGCGCTGCTCATCCGCGAGGTCCTGGAGGCCTTCGGGCTGGTCGGGTGGCCGAAGACCTCGGGCTCCCGCGGCTTCCACGTCTACGCCCGCATCGAGCCGCGCTGGACCTTCACCGAGGTCCGGCGCGCGGCGGTCGCCCTGGCCCGTGAGGTGGAGCGCCAGGCCCCTGAGCTGGCCACCAGCAGGTGGTGGAAAGAGGAGCGCCAGGGCGTCTTCATCGACTACAACCAGAACGCCAAGGACCGCACGGTCGCCTCCGGCTACTCGGTGCGGCCGACAGCCGACGCCCGGGTGTCGACCCCGCTCCGCTGGGAGGAGGTCCCCGACTGCGAACCGGAGGCGTTCACGATCGACACCATGGCGGAGCGGTTCGCGCGGGAGGGTGATCCCTGGGAGGGCATGGACCAGGCCGCCGGCTCGCTCGAGCCGCTGCTCGACCTGGCCAGCCAGCACGAGGCGGTCGGCTTCGAGGACGCCCCCTGGCCGCCGCATTTCATGAAGCAGGAAGGCGAGGCGGCGCGGGTGCAGCCGTCCAAGCGGCGGACGGGCGCCAAGGCCCGCGAGGGGATCGTCCCGCCGCCCGCGCCGGGGAAGGCCACCGGGCCGACCGGGCGGCGCCGCTCGACCATGCCGCTGATCGAGATCGCCAGGGCGGCGAACCAGGCCGAGGCGATGGACGGGCTGGAGCGGTGGAAGGCGCGCCATGCCGAGGTCTGGAGCCGCCTGGAGCCCGCCGACGTGCTGGTCGACTCCATGCGTGGCCGCAGCACCACCTGGTACCGGATCCGGCTGAACCTGCGCAACGTGCCGGAGCCCGAGCGGCCGCCCCAGGAGCCGCTGGAGATCGATTACGACCCCTGGGCCGGCCCCGGCCCCCCGCAGCGCTCGGTGGCCGAGGGCCCCGAGGCCTGATCGCAGCGTTAGGCGGCCGAGCCCTCGGCCTCAGGGCGCAGGACCTGACGGCCGTCGATCCAGGCCGCCTCGACGCGGGAGCGCACGTCCAGCGGGTCGCCCGACCAGATGCACAGGCTGGCCGCCTTGCCGGGCGCCAGCGAGCCGAGCTGGTCATCGACGCCGAGGACGCGGGCGGGCGTCAGAGTCACGGCGCGCAGGGCGGTCTCAGGGTCCAGCCCTTCCTTGACGGCCAGCGCGGCCTGCACGTGGAGCAGGTGGATCGGCACCACCGGGTGGTCGGTGATGATGCCGATCTCCACGCCGGCGGCGGCCAGCTTCCCCGGGTTGGCGAGTGAGCGCCGCCGCAGCTCGACCTTGGAGCGGGAGGTCAGCAGCGGGCCGATCAGCACCGGCACGCCGCGCTCGGCGATCCGGTCGGCCAGCAGCGCCGCCTCGGTGCCGTGGTCGATCACCAGTCGGTAGCCGAACTCGTCGGCCAGCCGCAGGGCGGTGGCGATGTCGTCGGCGCGGTGGCAGTGCTGGCGCCAGGGGATCTCGCGGCGCAGCACCAGCGCCAGCGCCTCCCACCGCAGGTCGCGCTCGACCGGCTCGCCGTTGTTGCCGCCGCGCTCGTGCTTGTCGAGGTAGTTGGCGGCCTTCACGAAGCTCTCGCGGATCACCGCGGCGGTGCCGAGCCGGGTCGATGGGTACTCCTTGCGCTCGCCGTAGACGCGCTTGGGGTTCTCGCCGAGGGCGGACTTCAGCCCGCTTGGGGCGCGCAGCACCATCTCGTCGACCGTGCGTCCGGCGCAGCGCAGCGCCACCGTCTGACCGCCGATCGGGTTGCCGGACCCGGGGTTCACGTTGACGGTGAGCACGCCACCGCTGATGGCGTCCTGGAAGCCGAGGTCGTCGGGGTTGATGGCGTCCAGCGCGCGGACCTGCGGGGTGACCGGGTTGGTCATCTCGTTGGTGTCCTGCCCGGCCCAGCCCTCGGCCTCCTCGTGAACGCCGACGTGGACGTGGGCGTCGACCAGGCCCGGCAGGATGACCTTGCCGTCCGCGTCGACGCGGTCGACGCCGTCCGGAACCGGGATGTCCGGGCCCAGCGCGGTGATCCGGCCGTCCTCGATCAGGATCGCGCCACCCTCGAACGGCGTGCCCTCGATGGGGAGGACCCGCCCGCCGACGATCGCCAACCGTCCCTTGCCCGTGGTCGCTTCCAACGCTATCTCCCGTCAGCCCAACCGCGCCGCCCCGGCTGGAGCGGCTCCCGCCCTAAGTGAAGCAGCGATGGCCGCCGCTCGACGAGTCCACGCGTGCTCGAACCGTTACCGCGGCGGGCCCGGTCGTCGTCCATCCGTGTCCGGCCCGTGTCCTCCGGCGCCCAGGATCGAGCCATTGCCGATCGCGCAGGGGGGAGAGGGATGCTGCGCACAAGGCTCGCCATCGCCGCGCTCGTCACCATCGTGGCGGCCGCCGGAGGGATCACCGCCGGCGTCGTCAGCGCACACCGGAACGCCGCCGCGCTCGACAGGCCCGCCACCACCGTCACGCCGCCAACAGCTCCGACCACCACCACCCACGGCGCCGGAGGCACGCCCACTACCCGGCGGACCACCGACGTCACTGAGACCACCGGGACGCCGACCGCGCCGCCGCGGATCCCCGATCCGAAGGTGGCGGCCAGGCGCCTGTTCGACGCCTGGCAGGCCGGCGACCGCAAGGCCGCGCTCCAGGTCGCCTCGCCGGGCGCCGTGCGGGCGCTGTTCGCGGTCGAGCCGACGCCGGTGCCGCACTTCAGCAACTGCCGGTCCCGGAACCTCGGCTTCGACTGCCAGTACGGCTACCACCAGGACAGCGGCCTCTGGTTCATCGTCATGCGGGTCGAGGGCGGCGCCTCCGCCGGCTACCAGGTGGTCTCGGTCGAGGTGAACTGGCGGTTCACCGGTCCCGCCGACGCCGCCAAGGACCTCGTCGACGCCTGGCGTGCCAACGACCGCACCGCCGCCCACGGCGCCTCGAAGGCGGCCGTTGACGCGATCTTCCGCCTCGCCAGCCGGAGCAACCCGCCGCGGCCGCTGGGCTGCCGGTTCGGCGGACTCCAGACCGGCTTTCTCTGCGACTACACCGGCGGCGAGTCAGAGCTCCTGGTCCTGCGCGTGCAGGGCGGGGCGTCCAGCGGCTGGATCGTCACCGAGGTGACCGAGGTCACCGACTGACCGTCGCCTCCGGTGGGCTGCCGCGCTGGAACGGCGCGGCAGCCCACCGCTGTGCTCGGACCTCGAGCAGGCGCTCCAGTTCAACAAACAGAAACTCATACTTGCCAGAAGTTAAGACCTGTGTTTCTAATAGTGCAGACAAGAGAGCGGCAGCGAAGCCAGAGGGGTGAGGGTCATGCATTTCAGCGCGAACGAGTCGATCGCCCGTCAGCACATCGCCGAGCTGGAGGCCGAGGCCGAGAAGCGCCGCCTCGTCGGGCTGGAGGCAACCGGCGTCGACCTGGCGCCGACGGCGATCGAGCTCGCCCGCGGCAAGGCCAGGGATCTGGGCTTGGACGCCAGGTTCCTGGTCGCCGACGCGCTCGACCTGGCGGCCCTCGGCGAGCCCTTCGACACCGTGCTCGACTGCGGGCTGTTCCACGTCTTCGACAACCATGACCGCCAGCTGTTCGTCGACAGCCTCGGCGCGGCGGTCCAGCCGGGCGGCCGCTACTTCATGCTCTGCTTCAGCGACCGCCAGCCCGGCGACTGGGGCCCGCGCCGGGTCCGCCAGGACGAGATCCGCTCGAGCTTCGCCGACGGCTGGCGGATCGACTCGATCGAGCCCGCGGTCCTAGAGATCACCATCGACCCGGCCGGCGCCGCGGCCTGGCTGGCCGCCCTCACCAGGACGCCCTGACGCACGCGGCGCCTCGACAGCGACCTGGACCCCACGCGCCGCTCGTCTTGACAGCTTTGCCTGGCTGGCGGGATCGTGCTGGGCGTTGCAAACGATTGCGAGCGGGCCCCGGCACCATCGGCGCGGGGCCCGGCTTCCGCGGGACGTCCCGAGGTGCGGGTGAGTGCGACGAGCCAGAGCGATCAGGTGACCGACGAGCGGGTACGGGCGGCGACCGCGCACTGGGCGCCGAGGTTCGTCGCCAACGGCACCGACTACGTCGACTTCCTGGCGACGCTGTCGCGGATCACGAGCTGGGACCAGTGGTGCCGGCAATGGGGCGTGACCGCCTCCGCCTACGAGGTGATCGCCGAGCGGGCCGAGCGGCAGGGCCGGCGGCTGACCGCGGCGGGCGCCTGGCGGCGCGCGGCGCTGTGCTGGCACTGGGGCAAATTCCTGTTCACCGAGTACCCCGACGAGCAGCGCGCCGCCCACGAGCGCGCGGTCGCCTGCTACGCGCGCGGCGCCTGGGCGCTCGACCCGCCCGCCGAGCGGGTCGAGATCCCCTACCGGGGCACCCGGCTGGCGGCCTACCTACGCCTGCCGGCCGGCGGGTCAAGCGCCCAGGCGCCGGCGGTGGTGATGATCCCCGGGCTCGACTCGGTCAAGGAGGAGCTCCAGGCGACCGCGGCCTACCTGCTGGAGCGGGGCCTGGCGACCCTGGCGGTCGACGGCCCTGGCCAGGGCGAGGCCGAGTACGAGCTGCCGATCGAGCCGGCCTACGAGCGGGTGGTGGCCGCCTGCTTCGACTGGCTCGAGGCCCGCGGCGACGTCGACGCGGAGCGGCTCGGCGTCTTCGGCGTCAGCCTCGGCGGCTACTACGCCGCCAGGGCGGCGGCCTTCGAGCCCCGCGCGCGGGCCACGGTCGCCCTCGCCGGCCCGTACAACTTCGACGACGGCTTCGATCAGCTACCGGTGCTCACGCGGGCGGCCTTCCAGCGGCGCTCGGGCGCCGCCACCCCCGAGGAGGCGCTCCGGCGGGCGGCGGCGCTCACCCTGGAGGGCGCCAGCCAGCGGATCATCCGGCCGCTGCTGATCGCTTTCGGCAAGCAGGACCGGCTGATCTCCTACCGCCACGCGGAGCGGCTGGCGGCCGAGGCGCCAGGCGCCGAGCTGGCGATGTTCGACGACGGCAACCACGGCCTGACCAACCACGTCTTCGAGTCCCGCACGCTCATGGCCGACTGGCTGGCCGAGCGGCTGGCGCCCCCCGCCTGACCCTTCTCAGGGGCAGTGATGCGTCTCGGTCCGCATCGACCACTATCCTGCCAGGCGGTCGGGGATTACGCGGTCTTATGCCCTCTGACCTCGGGAAATGAGTCACCGCGATGGCCTGATCTAAGGCGCTGGACCGAGGTGGGGATGGGGGTCTTAGCCGTACCGTCAACAGTGTCGAAACGAGAGCGATCACGACGGAGGGCGAGATGACCAACATCCTCTTCGACTACGACAACAGCCTGATCCAGCAGCACATCGAGGACCTGCGGCGCGACGCCGTCAAGGCCCGCCTGGCCCGCGGCGTACGGCGCAACCGCCGCCAGCGGCGCCAGCAGGTTGCCGCTCAGGGGACGCTCCGGCCGCTCCAGGCCCGCTAGACCCCCGCCGACCATGAGCGCGCCGACCGCCACGAGTCCCCAGACCAGACGCGATCGAGGGCCGGACCCAGTGTCCGGCCCTCTGCCGTTTGCAACGTCGCAGGCGGGCGCGATACTTGCCGACATGGCGACCACCCCCGGCTCGGCCTTCATCGGCCGGACCCACGAGCTCGCGCGGCTCCTGGAGCTGCTCGAGCAAGTCGAGTCCGGCCGTCCCGCCGTGGCGCTGGTGGCCGGCGAGGCCGGTGTCGGCAAGACCCGCCTGCTCGCCGAGCTGGCCGCCCGCGCCTCCAGAGGCGGTGCCAGGGTGCTGGTCGGCGGCTGCCTTCAGGTCGGCGACGTCGGCCTGCCCTACGTCCCGTTCATCGACGCCTTCCGCGACCTGGGCACCGGCCCCGACGAGGCCCCGCTGGTCGCCCCGCTGGTCGCGGCCGTGCCCGGCCTCGGCCGGCTGCTGCCGGCCGCCAGGGAGGACGGCGCCGAGCCGCCGCCGCCCGGCGACGGCTTCGAGCAGGTCCAGCTTCTCGACGGCGTGCTGACGCTGCTGGAGCGCCTCTCCGAGCGGGCGCCGCTGGTGCTGGTGATCGAGGACCTCCACTGGGCCGACGCCGCCTCCAGGCACCTGCTGGGCTTCCTGGTCCGCACCCTGCGCTCCAGCCGCATCCTGCTGGTGGCCAGCTACCGGTCCGACGAGCTGCACCGGCGCCACCCGCTGCGCCCGCTGCTCGCCGAGCTGATCCGCATCCCGAGCCTGGAGCGGATCGAGGTGCCGCCCTTCAGCCGCGAGGAGCTGGCCGAGTACGTACAGGCGCTGGTCGGCGGCGAGGTGCCGAGCGGGGCGGTCGACCGCATCCTTGCGCGCTCCGAGGGCAACGCCTTCTTCGCCGAGGAGCTGGTCGCCGCGGGGGCCGTCCGCTCGGAGGTGCTGCTGCCGGACGCCCTCGCCGACGTGCTGCTCGGCCGCATCGAGGCGCTCCCCGAGCTGGCCAGGGAGGTCCTGAAGGTGGCGGCGGCCGCAGGGCGCGGCGTGGGCCACCAGCTCCTGCTGGCCGCCGCCGGCCGGCCGGAGGCGGAGCTGGAGCAGGGGCTGCGCGAGGCGATCGCCGCGCAGGTGCTGGTCACCGACCCCACCACCGAGAGCTACCGGTTCCGCCACGCGCTCCTCCAGGAGGTGGTCTACGGCGACCTGCTGCCGGGGGAGCGGAGCCGCCTGCACGCCACCTATGCGCGCTTGCTGGCCGACCAGGGCCCCGCCGCCGAGCTCGCCTACCACTGCCTGGCCGGGCACGACCTTCCCGGCGCGCTGGCGGCGCTGGTGCGCGCCGCCGGCGAGGCCAGGGCGGTGTTCGCGCCGGCCGAGGCGCTCGGCCACCTGACCGCCGCGATCGAGCTGTGGGAGCGGGTCCCCGACCCTGCCACGGTGGCCGGCATCGACCTGGTGGAGCTGGACCTGCGCGCCGCCGCGGCCGCCAGCGACTCCGGCGAGTTCCGCCGGGCGGTGAGCCTGGCGCGGGACGCCGTGGCCGGCGCGGAGGGGCTGCGCGCCGCCCAGGCCAACGAGCGGCTCGCCAATTACCTGCTCCAGGAGGACGGCGACGCCGAGGCGATGCTGGCCGCCAGCAGGCGGGCGGTCGAGCTGGTGCCGGCCGACCCGCCCACGGCGCTGCGCGCCCGGGTCGCCGCGGGGCAGGCGCGGGTCCTCCAGGCAATGCGCCGGTACGACGAGGCGCGGCGCTGGTGCGACGAGACGCTGGCGGTCGCCAGGGCGGCGGGCAGCGCCAACGAGGAGACGCACGCGCTGATCACTCTGGCGGTGCTGGAGTGCCGGCACGACAACGCGCCGGTCGCCCGCACGCTGCTGCACGACGCGCTGCGGCGCGCGTCCGCCGCGGGCGAGCACTGGCTGGAGCTGCGAGCCCAGTGCATTCTCGGGACGCTCGAGCTGGACTTCGGGAACCTGGTCGAGGCACGCGAGGTGCTCGGCGAGGCCGTCGCGCTGGCGTCACGCCGGGGCCTGAGCTGGAGTGAGTACGGTCTCCAGGCCCGCATTCAGTGGCACTACGCGCACTACGTGACCGGTTCGTGGGACGAGTCGGCGCGGCTGGCCGCCTCCCTCGACGACTGCGCGCCGTCGTCGGCGAGCCTGCTGGCCGTCACCCTGTTCGTGGAGGTCGGCAGGGGCGGGGAGCGCGCGGCCGAGCGGGTGGAGCGGCTGGAGCGGGTCAGCCACGGCGACGGCTGGGCCACCTACATGACCCTGGGGTGCGGCATCGAGCTCGCCTGCTGGCAGGGCGAGCCCGACCGGGCCCGTGAGCTGGTCCGCGTGGTCCTGGCCGAGCTGGACGCCGCCGACGAGCAGTGGGAGCTGAGCTACATCTGGCCCGCCACCCAGGGGCTGGCGGCCGAGGCCGACCGGGCCGAGCGGGCGCGGACGGCCGCCGACGAGGCGGTGGTGGCCCAGGCCGTCGAGGCCGGTCACCAGCTGCTGGAGCGGGCCCGCGCCGCCGAGCGGGGGTCACGCTCGATCGGCCGCCAGATCGGGCCGGAGGCGCTGGCCTGGCTGGCCAGGGCGGACGCCGAGGCCGCGCGGCTGGAGGGCAGAGCCGACCCCGACCGTTGGGCCGCCTCGGCGGAGGCCTTCGGGTACGGCCATGTCTACGAGCAGGCACGCTCGCGCTGGCGGCTGGCCGAGGCGCTGCTGGCCTCCGGCCGCCGCGAGGAGGCGCAGGCGGCCGCCGCCGCGGCCCACGAGGTCGCGGTGCGGCTCGGCGCGGCGCCGCTGCGGTCCCAGGTCGAGGCGCTCGCGCGCCGCGGGCGGCTGGACATCGGTCTGGGCCCGGTCCCAAGCGACGGCGCCACCGGGCTCACGCCCCGGGAGCGCGAGGTCCTGCGCCTGGTGGCCGCCGGCCGGTCGAACCGCCAGATCGGCGAGGCGCTCTACATCAGCCGCAAGACCGCCAGCGTCCACGTGAGCAACATCCTCACCAAGCTCGGCGTGCACTCCAGGGGCGAGGCGGCCGCGACCGCGCACCGCCTCGGGCTGGACGGTGCCGCCGATGGCGACTAGAACGCCGGTCATGGGTCGGTGCCGCGCCCTGGTCGCCCGCGGCAACGTGCGGCCGCAATGGCGCGCACCGGGGGCCCTTGACTGGCGTTCTATGCTCGGGCGCATGCCGGCCAGACCATTCGCGTCCTCCGCCGACCTCGGCGACAAGACCGAGACGCTGGAGGTGCTGGGTGACGGGGTCTACGCGCTGACCGCCGAGGGCGACCCCAACGTCGGCGCGGTCGAGGGCGAGGACTTCCTGGTGTGCTTCGAGGCCAGGGCGACGCCGGTGGCGGCCCGGGACTGGCTCGCCAGGCTGCGCCAGCACACCGACAAGCCCGTGCGCTACCTGGTGCTGTCGCACTACCACGCGGTGCGCGTGCTCGGCGCCAGCGCCTTCGACGCGCAGACCATCGTCGCCCACGAGAAGACCCGCGAGCTGGTCGCCGAGCGCGGCAAGCAGGACTGGGAGAGCGAGCTGGCGCGGATGCCGCGGCTGTTCCGCGATCCCTCCTCGATCCCGGGGCTCACCTGGCCGACGATGACCTTCTCCGAGCGGCTCACCATCGACCTCGGCGGCGACCGCGGCCACCTGGCGCTGCGCTACTGCGGCCGCGGCCACACCGCCGGCGACATCGTCGCCTGGCTGCCGCGCGAGCGGGTGCTGTTCGCCGGCGACCTGGTCGAGGCGCGGGCCGCCCTGTACACCGGCGACGCCTTCCACACCGACTGGTCCACCGGCACCCTTGACGCGGTCAAGTCGCTCGGCGCCGAGGCGCTGGTCGGCGGCCGCGGCGCGGTGGCGAGGGGGCGCGAGGCCGTCGAGGCCGCGGTCGAGCAGTCGCGCGACTTCCTGCTCGTCATGCGCGACCGCGTCGGCCGGGTCCACGCCGCCGGCGGGACCCTCAAGCAGGCCTTCGAGGCCACCCACGAGGCGCTGGCGCCGACCTACGGGCGCTGGCCGATCTTCGAGCACTGCCTCCCGTTCAACGTGCAGCGCCTCTGGGACGAACTGGACGGCGTCGACTGGCCGCGCATCTGGACCGCCGAGCGCGACCAGGAGGTCTGGAGCGCGCTCCAGGACTGAGTCGGAGGACCGTTGTGAGCGAAGCGACCGAGGCGGCCGGCGGCCGCCGGGCCACCGCCCTCGATGCGGAGATCCGGCCGTTCCGCCTCGAGATCCCCCAGGCCGACCTGGACGACCTGCACCAGCGGCTGGACCACACCCGCTGGCCGGACGAGCTTCCGGGCGTCGGCTGGGCGTACGGCGCGCCGCTCGGCTACGTCCGCGAGCTGACCGACTACTGGCGCAACCGCTACGACTGGCGCGCCAACGAGCAGCGTCTCAACGAGTTCCCGCAGTTCACCACCACCATCGACGGCCAGCGCGTGCACTTCCTGCACGTTCGCTCGCGGGAGCCTGGCGCGATGCCGCTGATCATCACCCACGGCTGGCCGGGCTCGGTGGCGGAGTTCATGCAAATCATCGGCCCGCTCACCGACCCCCCGGGGTCGTTCGCCGGCGACCCCGCCGACGCCTTCCACGTGGTGGCGCCGTCGATCCCGGGCTTTGGGCCGTCCGGGCCCACCGGCGACGCCGGCTGGGACCGGCGCCGGGTGACCAACGCCTTCGTCGAGCTGATGCGGCGCCTCGGCTACCGGCGCTACGGCGCCCACGGCGGCGACTGGGGCGCCGGCATCTCCAGGGACCTGGGCCTGATCGACCCCGAGCACGTCGCCGGCGTGCACGTGACCATGCTCGGCTCGGCCTTGCCCAGGCACGAGCTGGAGCCAGCCGAGATGGCCGAGCTGAGCGAGGCCGACCAGGAGCGCGTGCGGGAGTCGCTGCGGCGGTGGGCCCGGTGGAACCGGGAAGGCGTGGGCTACGGCATGATCCAGTCCACCCGGCCGCAGACGCTGGCCTACGGGCTCACCGACTCGCCGGTCGGCCAGCTCGCCTGGATCGTGGAGAAGTTCAAGGAGTGGACGGATTCCTCGGAGCGGCCCGAGGACGCCGTCGACCGCGACCAGATGCTCACCAACGTGTCGCTGTACTGGTTCACCGCCACGGCCGGGTCCTCCGCGCGCCTGTACTACGAGGCCGCGCACGGCGGCGGCTGGGGCGCGCCCGAGGAGCCGTCGGTGACGCCGACCGGCGTGGCGGTCTTCCCGCGCGAGATCTCCCTGCCCATCCGGCCGCTGGCCGAGCGGACCAACGCGATCATCCACTGGTCCGAGTTCGACCGCGGCGGCCATTTCGCCGCCATGGAGGAGCCCGACCTGCTGATCGCCGACGTGCGCGAGTTCTTCCGCGGTCTGCGGTGAACCAGGCGGGCGGCCGTGGTGCCCGCCCGCCCGGTTCCGGGTCGCTTCGCTCCTAGCTAGCTAGCGCAGCGTGAAGGCCGCGGTCAGGTTGTCGACCATCGCCTGGTAGGCGCCCGGCTCGACCGCCGGCCGCCCGTCAGCGTTGATGTCGGCCGGGGTGACGGCCAGCCTGCTGGCGGGGAACGACACCTCGACGGTCTGGGACTTGCCCGGGTCCAGGGTGACCCTGGTGAAGCCGACCAGCCGCCGGTCGGGCGCGACCACGTCGCTGACCGGCTGGTGGACGTAGACCGGGACCACGTCGGTGCCGGCCCGGTCGCCGGTGTTGGCGACCGTGAAGCGGACGGTCACCGTGCCCCGGGTGGACACGGTCCCGTTGGTCTGGAGCCCGCTGGTCTGGAAGGTGGTGTAGGAGAGCCCCGTGCCGAAGGCGTACAGCGGGTCGTAGCCCGACCCCTGGCCGAAGTTGGTGCCAGGGAGCTGGTCGAAGAACTTCGGCTGGTCACCAGGCACCGACGGAGCGCCGGGGTTGAACTGCGACAGCGGCGGGCTCTGGGCGCCCTCCGACGGCCAGCTCACCGGCAGCTTGCCGCTGGGGTTCACCTTGCCGAACAGCACGTCGGCCACTGCCGAGCCGCCCTCGGTGCCCGGCAGGTAGGCCATCAGCAGGCCGTCCGCCTTGGTCCCGGGGCCGAGCGCGAGCGGCCGGCCAGCCATGACCACCACGATCACCGGCTTGCCGGTCGCCTCCAGCGCCGAGATCAGCGCCTGCTGGTCGGCGGCCAGCGCGGGAGTGGGGTTGTCGCCGAGGCCCTCGGCGTAGGCCTTCTCGCCCACCACCGCCACCACCGAGTCGGCGTCGGCGGCCTCCTTCACGGCGCTCGCCTGGTCGCGCGCCAGCACCACGTCGCTGGAGGGCGCGGCCGCCTTGATGCCCTGGAGCACGGTGGTCGCCGAGGGGATCTGGTCCGACGGCCCGATGCAGCAGTTGCGGTGGTCGGCCGGGTCGAGCGGCTGGAAGGAGCCCTGCCAGCTCACGCTCCAGCCGCCGAGCTGGTTGGCGACCGGCGCCGCGCAGTCGGCGCTCCCGGGGGTCTCGCAGCCGGCGCTGGGACCGGCCACCACGATCTTGCCGAGGCTGGTCGACAGCGGCAGCGTCGGCGTACCGGCGGCGTTCTTCTGGTTGCGCAGCAGGGTGATCGACTCGTCGGCGGCCTTGCGCGCCAGGTCGCGGTTGGCCTGGACCGCGGCGTCAGCCTTGTCCGGGTCGACGAACGGGTGCTCGAAGAGCCCCAGCTCGAACTTGAGGGTGAGGATCCGGCGCACGGCCTCGTCGACCCGCTTGGTGGAGACGGCACCGGACTTCACGTCGGCCAGCAGCGCGGCATTCCAGCCAGCGGAGTCGAACGGGGTCATCGACATGTCGACGCCCGCGTTGACGGCCTTGGCGACCGCCCCGGCCAGGTCGGCGGCCACGTGGTAGCTGCTCTGGAGCGCGCCGACGTCACCGTAGTCGCTGATCACCACGCCCTTGAAGCCCATGCGGTTGCGGAGCAGGTCGGTCAGCAGGTAGTGCGAGGCGGTCGCCGGGATGCCGTTCAGCGAGCCGGAGTCGACCATCACGGTGGCGGCGCCGGCATCGATCCCGCCCTGGTAGGACGGCAGGAACACGTCCTGGAGGTAGCGGATCGGGAGCTGCGCCTCGACACGGTCGTGACCGTTGATCGACTCCGAGTAGCCGGCGAAGTGCTTGACGGTGGCCGCGACCTTGGGCGAGTCGAAGCCGCCGCCCTGGAGCCCTTGGATGTTGGCGCCGCCGAGGGCCGCCGACAGCGCCGGCGCCTCGGACCAGGTCTCGTAGTAGCGGCCCCAGCGGTTGTCCCTGGCCAGGTCCTGGACCGGCGCGAAGTCCCAGTTGCCGCCGGTGGCCAGCAGCTGCCCGCGGGTGGCCGCGCCGGCGGCCTCGGCCATGGCCGGGTCCCAGGTCGCACCCATGCCGATCGACTGCGGGAACAGCGTGGCCTCGAACGGGTGGCCGAAGCCGTGGACCGCGTCCAACCCGAAGATGATCGGGACGTGCAGCCGCGACTTCTCGATCGCGAAGTGCTGGATGGTGTTGTACTGGTCGGCCCAGCCCTTGCCGGTGTTGTCCTTGGGGTTGTCGGTGCCGCCGGCGAGGATCGAGCCGGTCAGGTTGGTGACCAGCACGTTCTGGAGGCAGGCCGGCTGCAGCGGGTCGTTGTTGCCGCCGTTGCAGTCGCCGTTGGCCGGGGCGCTGGCGGCCTTCAGCTTCCCGACGACGATCTGGTCCATCTGGCCGACCTTCTCGGCCAGGGTCATCCGCTTCATCAGGTCCTTGACCCTGGCGCCGATCGACGCCCCGGAGTCGAGGTAGACGGGCGTGCTGCCGCGCTGGGCGGCGATGGCCGGCACGCCGAGGGTGGCGGCGACACAGCAGGCGGCGAGCGCCGCGGCGACCAGGATTCTGGCGCGCCGGCGGCGCGGCCAGGGAAGGGAAGGAAGGGATGGTCGGGGGAGGTGGCGGAGCTTGCCGAGCGGCATGGCGTTCCCTCCGTCTTTGGATACGGAAGCCCCGAAAGGCCGGCTTCGACCGATCGAAGCGCAGTCTGGAACCGCTCCCAAGACCTGTCAAGAGC
>WNGG01001111.1_pt1 | contig 30108 bp, 29 predicted proteins | sample 5400661 | NCBI WGS metagenome assembly WNGG01 (sample SAMN13153372, study PRJNA577476) | soil metagenome | isolation source: 100 cm soil or saprolite under Garry oak tree replicate 1 | place: USA:California | collected 2016-06-15
CGGTCTACGAGGCGCTGCTACCCCTAACGACAACCGGATCAGGACGGGACGAGCCCAAGGCGGCCGGGAAAACGGCCAGTCCGCGGGGCGAGGCGAACCGTGATCCCACGCGCCCATTCCGGTGGCCGCTGCTTGCCCCCGCCACCAGCCGACGCAGCCGGGCCGAGGGAGGGGCCAGGCTCACCGACGTCGAAGCCGGGCTGCTACTGGACAACGTCCGCGCGCTCCTGGACAGCGACCGGCCGTCCGAGGCGATCGGCCTGCTAGAGGACGGTATCGAGCGCGTCGGCCATGACCCGGCCCGGCAGCTCCAGTTGCGCCACCTTCTCGGCGCGGCGCTCTTCTACGCCGGGGAGTACACCCGCGCCGCAGCCGCGGGACGCGACTACCGGCGGTACTTCCCGCCGGATGACCCTGACGTCCTGGACTGCGCCTACCACGCCGGCTATGCCTACGCCGAGACGGGCAAGCCCGGTCGGGCACTGCCTCAGCTGCGCTTCTACGTGCAGAACGCCGACACGTCCGCAGGCGGAGACGAAGCGCGCAAGGTCCTCGAAACCCGCTTCGTCATCGCGCAACTACTGGCCGCCGACGGCTACCCTGACGAGGCGCTCGCCGAACTCCGGGCCGTCCGCTCGCTCCTGGCCGAGGCCTTCGGCCCGGACTCCACGCAGGTCCGCAACCTCGACAAGCAGGCCGCCCGCTTGAGGACGCCGCAGTAGCACCGGCCGAGCCAGTCAGTTGTTGCTGCCCTACGAACTCGCGCCACGAGGCCGCGGTGAATCGGTGAACGTGGCCGTGGCCGTGGTCCTTACCCGTCGGCCCTGGCGCGTGTGGAGCAGGCGATCACCGGTCTTGGTCGCCGATGCGTGCCTCCGGGCCATGACGGCTGTCCCGGCCCACCGGGCAGGCGTGCCGTATCACTTCCCTTGGGCGACTCCGCAGCCTCGGCGAATATGTCCGGTCCGCTGGTTCGCATCTCGCGCCATTGCACGGCTCGATAGCGGTATCCCACGGTGCCGCCTGGTCAAGCTGGCTACACTGCGTGGCATGTCTGAGCGGGTGCACCTGGTCGGGATCGGCGGTATCGGCACGTCTGCCCTGGCGGTGATCTTGGCGCAGGCCGGCATGGTGGTGTCGGGGTCAGAGGAGTCGCGGACGATCCTGGCGGGTGAGCTGCTGGAGCGGTTCCCGCAGATCCGGGTCTATGACGGGTATTCGGCGGCGCATCTGGACGGCGTGGGCCAGGTGGTCCATTCGGTGGCGGTCAGGCCGGATAATCCTGAGCTGGCCGAGGCCAGGCGGCGGGGGCTGCCGGTGTTCAGCTATCCGGAGGCGCTGGGCCGGTTCCTGGCCGGGGCGGATGTATGCGGGGTGGCGGGCACGCACGGCAAGACCACCACGACGGCGATGATCGCGGCGGCGGCCGAGGGGGCGGGGCTGCCGGTGTCGTACCTGGTGGGTGCGCCGTTGCAGGACGGCCGCAGCAATGTCCAGTACACGCCGGGCAGCCCGTTCGTGCTGGAGGCCGATGAGTACCGGGGCGCGTTCTTTGAGTACTGCGGCCGGTTCGCCCAGCTCGTGATCACGAACATTGACTTCGATCACCCGGACTACTACCCGTCGCAGGATGCGGTGGAGAAGGCGTTCGGTGAGCTGCTGGTCCATACCCCGCCTGGCGCGCGGGTCTTCGCGTGCGGTGACTCGCGCGGTGTCCAGGCGGTGGCCCGGGTGCATGACCGGATCACGACCTACGGGTTCGGCGCGCACAATGCGGTGCGGGTTGAGCTTGCCGGCGCTTCCGATGCGGGGAGCGTGTTCACGGTGACCGGTACCGCAGACGACCTGGTGCGGCTGCGGGTGGGGTTGCCGGGGCGGCACAACGTGCTGAACGCGACGGCTGCGTTCCTGGCCGCCCGCGCGCTGGGCTGCCCGGTCCCGGCGATCGGCACGGCGCTGGAGGGCTTCGCGGGGGCGCGGCGCCGGTTCGATGTGCGGCTGAGCACGCCGCAGGTCGCGGTGGTCGATGACTATGCCCATCACCCGGTGGCGGTGGCCAGCTTCATCGACGGGCTGCGGCAGCGGTACCCGGGCCGACGTCTGGTGCTGGTGTTCCAGCCGCACACGCTGACCCGCACCCTGGCGTTGTTCGACGAGTTCGTGTCGGTGCTGCGTAGCCCGGAGCAGGTGGCGGTACTGGATGTGTACGTGGGCCGGGAGCTGGAGGACCCGGCCGAGCCTGCCCGGCTGGCCGCCCGGCTCCGTCAGGCACTCCGGAGCCAGGGCGCTCATGTCCTGGAGGCGGCAGAGCCGTCCGACGTAGTGATAGCGCTGGCCGAGCTGGTGGCCGGGGAGCCGGTGGTGATCGGGACGGTGGGGGCCGGGGACGTGTGGAAGACCGTGACTGAGCCGCTGGTGGCCCGGCTGGGCTAGGACGCCGCGGCGGCAGGGGCGGCGAGCTGGTCCAGGACCAGGTACGGGCGGCCGGTGCCGAAGCTGACCACCACGTCCCCGGCGCGGATCATTCCCGTCAGCGTGTCGGCGGCGGCGTCGTAACCGTCGCAGGTCACCACCCGGATATGGCCGTGCCTGACGGCCGCCTCGCGGAGCGTGCCGAGGCTGGCTTGCCGACCGTATTGCTCATCGCCCAGGCCGGGTGAGATGGGCAGCAGCAGGCAGACGTCAAACTTGGCGAGCGCGCGGGCGAACTCGGGGTAGAACAAGGCGGTGCGGCGGTGCTGGCGCGGCTCGAACACGGCGATCAGCCGGTAGCCGGGGTAGTAGCCGCGCAGCGCGCAGGCCAGCGCGGTGATCTGGGCGGGGTTGTGGGCGTAGTCGTCGAGCATCAGCACGCCGTTACGGCTGTGCCGCAGCTCCATGCGGCGCGACACTCCACGGTAACCGGTGATGCCTTCCCGGACGGTCTGGGCGGGGACGCCGAGTTCCAGGGCGGTGATGGCGGCGCGGGAGGCGTTCAGCGGTAGCGCCGGGCCGCGGTGGGCCGCGTGCAGGTCGAGCACGGTGTGCCCGTGCCGGTCTTCGATCCGCCAGGTGCCGTGGGCGGGCTGGATGCTGGTGATGCGGTAGTCGGCGTCTGGGCTTTGGCCGACGCTGATGACCGTGCGGGCGGCGCGGGCGGCCTGGAGCGCGGCCGGGTTGTCGGCGTCTGCGACGGCCAGGTCCAGGCTGGCGGCGAATGCGGTGAAGGATTCGGTGACCGGGCGTCCGGGGCCGAAGTAGTCGCGGTGGTCGTAGTCCATCACCGGCCCGAGGATGCCGATGTGGCGCGGCAGGTCCAGGAAGGCGTCCTGGTATTCGTCGGCCTCCGCGATCAGCAGGCGGCGCGCTCCGGCGGCGTAGTTCCGGCCGCCGAGGTTGGGGCAGCGTGCCCCCAGGTACACGGCCGCCTGCCAAGAGGTGGCGGTGAGGATGGTGGCGAGGACGGCGCTGGTGCTGGTCTTGCCTGCCCCGCCAGCGACCGCGACCACCTGGCCGAACAGGCTCGCGTACAGGCTGAGGGCCTGGTGGCGGCGCAGCACCGGCAGCCCGAGGCGGCGGGCCGTGTCGAGTTCGGCGTGTCCGGCCGGGACGGCTGTGGAGTACACCAGCGCCGTCATCCCGGCCGACACGTGGCCCGGGTCGTGGCCGCTGGCCACGGGGATGCCGAGCTGGCCCAGGTGGTCACGCAGCGCGCCCTGTTTCTCGCTGCCGCGTTTCCCGCCGACGTCGCAGCCGGACACGGTCGCGCCATCGTGGCGCAGCAGGGCGGCCAGGGCGCTCTGGCCGTCGCCGAGGATGCCGGCCAGATGCGGGGCGGCAAGCGCGGCGGGCAGCGTTAATGAGTCGGGTTTGCCGGGCATGGGCGTGCTCCGTTACTGGGTGAGGTGGGCGTCGACGGCGGCTACGAGGTAGTCCAGGTCGGCCGGGCTGGTCACGGTGGCCAGGCAGCCGAACCCGGAGGGCGCGATCACCACGCCGTGCCGCAGCAGGAAGCCCGACAGCTCAGCGAGAATGCGGCGGCTCACGTGGTGGCGTGCCTGGCCTGGTGAGGCGGGCAGGTTCCGGTGCGGCCAGAAGTGAAACAGCGAACCCGCCCGGCGCGCCGACCAGTCCGCATCCCGGCGCGCGAACAGGTCGTTCAACTTCTCGCACACTGCGGTCGTGGCGGAGTCCAGATCCGCAACCTTGTCAGCGCCGAACCCGGCCAGCGCGGAGATGCCGGCGGTCATGCTCAGCGGGTTGCCGTTGAACGTGCCGCCGTGCCCCAGGCGCGGCTTGTGGTCGGGGGCGAAGCACGTCCTGAGGTCGCGGCGCATGGCGATCGCGCCGATGGGCAGCCCGCCGCCGATGTACTTGCCCAGGCACACGACGTCCGGCTGGAGTCCGTACGCTGCGGCCATGCCGCGCGGCGCGGCACGGGAGGAGACCACCTCATCGGCGATCAGCAGCGCCCCGTACCGGGCGCAGCCCTCGCGGATCTGCTCCGCGAACTCTTGCGTGGCCGGGGACAGCGCGCCCCGCACCGGGCACAGATCGGCCAGCACAGCCGCAACCCGGCGGCCATGATTCTGGAAGAGGCGCCGGAGCAGGTCGGGCGCGTTGAACGGGCACAGCAGGTAATCCGGGGACGGCGACTCGGCCTGGCTGGCGGGCACGAACGCGCCGTGGTAGCAGTGTTCGAACACCACGATCTTGGGCCGCCCGGTCGCCACCGCAGCCAGCCGCACCGCGAGCATCACTGCTTCGCTGCCTGAGCTGGTGAACCGGAACAGCGGGTCATCGACCGGGACGAGCGGGGCGAGCAGCCGGGCCAGCGCGGTCTCGTGCTCGTTGGGGAATGGCATCGCCTCAAGCTGACGGCTCTGCCTGGTGACGGCTTCGGTGACCGGCTGGTAGCCGTGGCCGTGGATCAGCGCGGTGTGGTTGTACAGCAGGTCGATGCGCTCATCGCCGTCCACGTCCACCAGCACCGACCCGTGCGCCGACGCCATCGCCGGCGCATACGGCTGGCGGCGGATCGTTTCCCGCGTGATCCCGTCCGGCAGAAGCCGGGCGGCATCGGCCGCCAGCAGCCGCGAGCGGGAACCGGCCTCCAGGAACCGTGTTGTCTCCTGTACCTGCGTTAATGTCGCCATCACTGTCTCCTTCTGCTGATGGCCGTCCGGGTGCTTCACCGCACGACGGCCCACACGACCTTGCCGTGGTGGTCCCGGGCAGATGCGCCGACGTGTGCGCCGGGGAAGTACCAGCCCCACTGCTCGCTGATGGCCTCGACCAGCAGCAGGCCCCGGCCGTTCTCGGCGTCCTCACCGGCGTCTGCCCGTTCCGGTGGCCGCAGGCTGGCATCCCAGGCCAGGACCATCACCTGTGTCCCGTCAGACGCCAGCCACAGCCGGACGGCGGCCTGGGTCATCGCGCGGGATACCTGCACCGCGTTCGTGACCATCTCCGAGACCAGGAGTTCGGTGCTCTCGGCAAGACTGGCCAGGCCCCATTCCCATAGCACGTGCCTCGCGTGAAGGCGGGCACACGGCACCGCGCCGGGAAGCGCGCCGAGCTCGAGGAAGCTCTGGAGCGGCCACTGATCCACGGGGCTGCCTTCCTGGCGGGCCGCGAACGGCGGAATCCGCACCGCAGCACCAGCCGGGCGGGCACGAGAATCGCTGTGAACCAGCGGTGTCACTGCCCCGTGCGCTGTCCCGGCGTGACGAGCATGCCCGCCCGCGCTGGCATCTGGGGCGGTAGCGGTACTCGTCGTGGCGTGCATGAAGTCTCCCCTTACCGTGCGGTCATCCAGCCCGCCCCCGTCCGGTGCTGCCGGCGGATACCAAGCGCGCCTCGCTCCCCCCGAGCGGACGCGCGCCCCTTACCGGACAGGCAGGTCTCCGGGGCCGTGAGCTGGTCCAGCAGCAGCCACGGGTTCACGCCCGGGTCACGCGCCATGCGGCGCAGCCACGCCCCGGCCGCGTACATGCCTGGTCCGCGAGTGAGCATCGTCGCCGGCCACGTGCAGGGTTCGGATTGGCCGGTCACCACGCGGGATGCCTCCGCTCGTTGCGTGCAGAGCCTTGCTGCCCACGACGCTATGGAGCCTCGAACGAGCACGGAAGGGAATGTGCATGGACTTGCACGCGACTTCAGCCGAGCGCGGCGATTGCGCCGGTGATCAACGCTCGCGCCGCCTGCCCGTGGACGGCCATAGCAGACAGCGCCGAGAACGCCCGGTCGTAAATGGCGATCTCGCGCGGCTGTGTAACCGCCACCCGGGCGGACAGCAGCTCGGCATCAACCCGGACGGCATCGAACATGACGAACCCCTCAACCGTCCACATCGGCCGTTCCCTGACTGTGAAGGGGATCACGCCTACGGACACCCATGGCATCGAGATCACCGACAGCAGGTGCCCGAGCTGGCCAGCCATCACTTCGGCGTTGCCTACCTGGTAGCGCAGGACCGCCTCCTCGATGACGACATCGAACTGGCGGTCCTGGTCGTACAAGATGCGGGAGCGTTCCAGGCGGGCATCGGCTGCTCGCGCACTGTCATCGGGGACTCCCCGGAAGGCGATGATCGCGGACAGCAGCGCCGCCGCGTAGGCCGGTGTCTGGAACAAGCCAGGCACCACGTGGGACTGATAGAGGCGGAACCGGGCCGTCTGCTCATACAGCGGGACGAGGGATTCCTGGAGATGCCGCAGGCCAGTGACTTCCAGCCGCCGCCATTCGGTGTACATCGAGTCGGCTGCACGTGAGGAGGCGATCAGGTCAGCGGCCTGGTCCTCGGCGCGGCAGATCCGGCACCACAGCCGGATGTCGGCCTCGGATGGCGCCGTCCTGACGTGCTCGATCCGCGAGCATTTCGATTCGTGCCAGCCAGCGGCGAGCGCAAGCGCCCGCGCGGTCAGCCCGGCGTCCAGCCTGATCTCCCGGAGCCGCTGCGCGAGCGCAGCCCGCGCCTGGCGCACGCTCGATGACGGCGAGATAGCCATGTCAGCAGGCAGGCGGAAGGTCAGGCAGGCCGGTAGTTCGTATGGTCGACGGCCCGTTCCCAGACCGCCTCGAAGGCTGCCGCGCACAGCTTGATGACCGCAGGGTCGTCTGACATCTCGTGGCCGATGCCGGTGCCATCGCCGGCGAAATGACCGAACCGGACCAGGCAGTCATCGAAGACCCAGAAGTCGTTGCCAGGCAGCGCGAGGTCGGACGCGCGCCACCGGGGCAGCCAGCGCACCTGCTCCCCCGCGGCGATGTTCATCGAGTCCGTGACGTCGTACTCGAACCGGATGTACGGCGTCACCGGCTCGGAGATGATGCGCGCCCGGCGCACTACGAGCCCGCGTGCCCGCGCACCGCCGATCAGGGCGTGCCAGTCCGCCTCCCGCTGGGTGCGGTCATAGGGCGGCCCGCCCTGCCATGCGATGAACGACGGATCGTTGGGCACGTACGCGTCGCGCATCTCCAAGTGCACAGCCGAACGCTGCGTACCCGCGATCAGCTCCTCAAACGGCGGGACCTCTCCTGGCACTGGTGGCCACCTCCTGGAAGAACTGCGCCATGCGTCCCGGGAATCGCATCACTACCTCGCGATGGTCCGGCGCGGTCGCTGCCAGCATCACCGGGTCAGTGATCTTCCATCCCTTGAGCACGAAGTCTCCGGTCACGTCATCGACCCAGACCGTGGGGCAGTCATGCCCGTCCGTGCCGGGGTCGATGCCGATGAACTGTAGCGCCATGGTGGCCTCCTGCGCTCGGGTGTCTGCGCGGACTTGCACACCGACTATCCGTCCGGCACGACGGCCCGGCTAGTGGCCAAACTGGTGGCCTTCGATCTCGGCCAGCAGCATCCGCAGCGTCAGCGAGTGCTTTTGCGGCGGCAGGGCCGCCATCGCCGCATGCGCGTAGGCGGCTCCTCCTGCCTGGTCCCCGGCACGCGCCAGCATCAGGCCGCGGTGCAGTTCCAGATGGGTCGCGAACCTCGGCATCGAGGCGGGCAGCGATGCCGCTGCGGCGTCCTGGGCCTGGACCGCCAGCCGCTCGTCACCCAGGCGCGCAGCCAGCAGCGAGGTGAAAACATTCATCCGCCACCACGGCACCGCATAATCGCTGTCCTCGCCGCCGTCGCTGCCCACCGCATCGAAAACCAGGCTCCCCTCGGTGAGCAGTTCCCGTGCCGTGCGGATGTCACCGCTGACCGCCGCAGCGTGCGCCTTTCCCATGATCGCGTTCAGCCGGCCCAACGATGGGGCAGGGTCAAGAGCCAGTGCCTGGTCGGCGAACATCCGGGCGAGCGGCAGTGCCGCGCCCTCATAGCCGAGCGCGATCGCGGCCCGGCCGCGCACCCATACCCGGGTCCGCAGGTCGCCGCCCCGGTCGGCGGCCTCGGCTGCCATCCGGTACCAGTAAGCCGCCTTCGCCCCGTCGTTCCCGGGGAACGTCTTGCCGTACAGCACCATCAGCCGCGACGCCACGTCCCACATCACCGGGGTGTCGAGCTGCTGCTGCAAAACCACCAGGTCAGCTGCCAGCCGGCGCTGTATCTCCGCCGCACCCGCTGTCATGTAGTCGCGGCCGTAAGCAGCCAGCTTGCCCTGCCAGACCTGAGCAGACGGACGTGCCCGCAGCGCGGCGCTGAAACCGTGCCCGATCAGGTCCGATGCCACAACCGGCGCGACCGCGCCCGCCGCCAGGTCGGTCAGGAACGTCCGCCTGTCCACCCTTTCACCTTCCTCCAGCACGGTCAGCGGAACCTGCAACACCGTGGCCAGATGCCTCAGCCAGAACCGGCCCGGGCTCCGCTTCCCGTTCTCCCACCTCGACACGTACTCGCGGGTCAGCGGGACACCGGACGCTGCCTCCAGCGCTGCAACGAGCCGCCCTTGCGACCACCCGTTCGCCAACCGTAGATCACGGATCAGCGCACCTAGAAGGACCGCATCCGCATGGCCACTACAACGGCTACTAGCGGAGCCGGGAGAAGACATAGCCATTGGCCCCTGCGCCTCCGGAGAACGACAGGAACCACGATACGCGCAGGAGCGCTTACGGTACGGCTCACTTGCGCCACCTTGCGTTAATTCAGGGTTGAAGGCCCGCAAACGCGCTGACTATGGACCCGCGCCCGGTAGGCACGGCAGGTAGCGCTTCTGCCTTGCTCCATCCCCCGCTCGTAGGTGCCGCCGGCCAGCGCGGGTCAGTCGTAGGCGACGAACATGGTGACGCCGCCGGTGGCGAAGTTCGGGACGTCGGCGGTCGCGCCTGTGCTTCGGCCGAGGACAGGGCGGCGCCCATGGCCTCCTGTGAGGGGAAGCTGAGCTCGGCGAGCAGGTAGTAGGGCGGCTGCGAGCCGTCCAGCGACGCGCAGTGGCGGTAGGTGTAGCTGGTCATGCCGGGGATCTTCTCCGCCAGCGGCGCGTGGGTGGACGTGTAGTACGAGTCGAACGCGGCCGGGTCGGCCGGGTGGCCGTAGCAGACGGTCAGCACGTGCATGGTGACTCCCTTTTGGTTAGGTCCCGAAGACATATTTTGCGGGCATGGCGGCGGGGTTCCACTCGGTGGGGGTTGCGGCCTGGGGGGCGGTGGCGGTGACCGGGCGGGCCTGGACCACGCAGACGGGCTCGCCTTCGCGGCGGTGGCGGTCCAGGACCCACTCCACGTCGACGGGGTACCCGTAGTGCCGCTCGACGGCGAGCACGGCATCGACCACGGCGGCGATCTGCTCGTCGTCGAGCACGCGGCGGTCGACCAGGCGGGCCGGCATGGCCGTCTCGATCACGCGGCCGACGGCGTAGTCGAAGTTCGACACCACGGTCTTGGTTGCCACCTGGTACTTCAGCACACGCCCGTCGGCCTTGCCGATCTCGATGTGATCCGGCGTGACCAGGCCCTGCACCACCGCCTCACCCCAGCCCCAGCTGGTCTCGATGACGATGCGGTCGGTCTTCCCGGTGACCGGATGGGCGGAGAACGCCACCCCGGAGGCCCGGGCGTGGATGAGCTCGATGACGCCGACGGCCATCGGCATGTCCCGGTGGTGCGTGCCCGCCCGCAGCCGGTAGGACACCGCCCGCGCGTTGAACAGGCTGGCCCAGCACCGGCGGACCGCGTCGAGCACCCGGTCCGGGCCGGACACCCCGAGGTAGCTGTCGAAAATCCCGGCGAAGCTGGCCGTGCCGGAGTCCTCGCCGATGGCCGAGCTGCGCACCGCGGTGGGGACGTTGATGTCGAAGCAGCGCGAGCTGAGCTCCTCGTAGGCGTCGCCGATCAGGGCGGCCAGGTCCGCGCTGAGGTCCCGGCCGGCCAGTTCGGCCCGGATGGCGCTCGCGGCGGCCTCGACCTCAGCGGGCCCGGCCTCGGCGCCGAGCCCGCCGAGCGCGGCATCGGCCACCTCGTCCAGGCGTGCCAGGTCCCAGTGCCGCCGGAACGCGTCGACCGTGACGGTGAACCCCCTGGGCAGGCTCACACCCGCCCGGAACAGCTCGGCGAGCCGGCCCATCTTGGCGCCGCAGATGCCGACCGCCTGCTCCGGGGCGATCTCGTCCACCCAGGCGATCGCCTCCGTCCAGGTGGCAGGGTCCGGCACCGCGTTCAGCCTCGCCCGTTCGGCGCCTGCTTGAGCACGGTGACACGACCGGTGGTGCCGTTCACCTCCACCTCGTCGCCGTCGGCGATGACCATCGTGGCCAGGCCGACCGCGGTCACCGTGGGCACGCCGTACTCGCGCCCGACGATGGCCGCGTGCGACAGGGTGCCGCCGCCGTCGCATATGCAGGCGGCGATCTTGGCGAAGGCCGGGGTCCAGTTCGGCGAGGTGGACTCGCAGACCAGCACCTCGCCCGGGCTCAGCCGGTGCAGTTCGCCGGCGTTGTGCAGGACGCGGGCGGGCCCGCGGCCGGTGCCCTTGGAGGCGGGCACGCCGGTCAGCGTCTTGACCTGGCTGCCCGAGCTGACGGCCTCTACCGCCCGCAGGAAGTGGCTGTTCAGCCCGAAGATCTCGATCAGGATCGGGTCGTTGACCGACTCGGGGATGGTGCCGACCACCTTGGGCAGGGTGGGCCGCCGCTCCAGCCAGTAGTCGAAGTACTGCTTGCGCTGCTCCACCAGGCTGCGCAGCCCGGCGTCGTAGGGCCGACGCCCGGCCGACACGTCCATGATCTCTTCCCAGAACAGGTAGAGCGTGTCGTCCTGATGGCCGGCCCCGACCCGGTCCGCGATGGCCTGGCAGGCCCACCGCATCGGCAGCGAGATGCGCAGGTCGATGTAGTAGTTGTGGTCGTCCTGCCACCACGGGAAGTTCGCCGCCCGGCAGGAGGCCAGGCCGCCGTCGAAGAGCTTCTGCTCGTCCAGGGTGAGGGTGGACCTGGCCGCGTCGACGGCCGCCTCGCGCTCCTCGACGGCCGCGCTCAGGGCCGCCGCGAAGTCGTGCTCGGTGTCCTTCTGCAGGAACGTCTTGATCGTCCCGAGGGCCGGAGTCGGGTCCTCGATCCAGCTGGGCAGCGCGATGTCGCAGGAGCCCTCGGTGCGCCAGCCGTAGACCTGGAGGAAGTCGTCGAACGCGGTCAGCCAGGTGCTCGCGGCGCCGCCGTGAGCGGCCAGCGCGGCCCGTATCCCGTCCGCCTCGTGGGCGGCGAACACCGATTCCAGGCCGGCCGCGCGGGCGGCGGCGGTCAGCCGCCACAGCTCCCGGTCGGTCTCCATGATCTTGGTGTCGGAGCCCTGCAGGAACTTGCCGATCTGGCCCGGGTCCAGGCCGAGCTCGGTGCACATGCTGTGGAAGCCGACGTAGTTCGCCAGCAGCGGGTACATCACCTGGAAGTGGATCTCGAAGGCGCGCTTGTGGTACTGGCGGGCCTGGATGAGGTTCTCCCGCAGGTCCGCCAGCGACAGCCCGGACAGGTCGACGCCGCGGAAGTAGTCCCAGCTCTCGTTGACCTCCTCCCGCATGTCGCCCCAGATGGTGTCGAAGTTCTGCAGGAAGGGCGGCAGGGCGCGCTCGAGCCGCCTGGCCCGCTGGCCGATCTCCCGCACGTCGTTGACCGGCAGCGGCGAGCCGTAGGTGTGGGTGCCGCCCAGACGGCAGGTGATCCCCCGGCCCGGAGGCAGCGGCATCTGCTCGGCGGCCAGCTGCGAGGACCAGTTGTAGCCGTCCTCGTTCCAGATCAGGCCCATCGGGGTGAGGCCGCGCGGCCAGTGGAAGTCGAGGAACCAGAAGTTCTCCTCGTCTTCCTTGCGGAACGTCTGAACCGGGTCTATGTACCAGGGCGCGTGGGCGTAGCCGGGCTTGAATCCGGGGTACCACTCGTCGGTAATGAACTCGTCGACGGGAATGACCGTGGCCACTGCGTCTCCTAGGGCTGGTTGGGCTCCAATGTCCAGAAGGTTTCACTGCCGTTTCGCCCTGGCAACGAGCGCGTTCCCCAGCGCGGAACGCCGCCCGCGTTCCGCGCGGCCGAGCGGCCCGCTTTCCCGGCCCGGCAGCGTCGCCTGGCGTCGCCTGTGAGCGTTATCCATACCGGCCTAGCGAGCACGGGCCTCCGCGGGGGGTGCCAGGGGGGTCGTCCCCCCGTGGCCAGCACCTGCCCGTGCGAGCGGCCGGTGCAGGTGACGACGGCGAGAAGCGCAGCCGGGATATGGATAACGCGAACTTTCAAATAAGACATCGTGTCCCACACGTTACGGGCTGGCCCTGGAACCGACAATGCTCGGCCAGCAGAAACCGGTCCCGCCCCGCGGGCGGGACGGGACCCCGGCGGAGAGGCCGTTAGGCTTCGGCGCGGCCTTCGTGCAGGAGTTCCGGGCCGGTGTCGTCCGGGACCTCGGGGAGCCCGGGGCCGGGCCTGCTCATCCGGGACGGCCACCAGTTCCACCGGCCGAGCAGCACCACCGTGGACGGCACGAGCAGGGTACGGACCAGGAAGGTGTCCATCAGCACGCCCAGCGCGAGGCCCGCGCCGACATCACGGAACTGGGTGGATCCCTGCTGGGCGCCCACGATGGCGAAGACGGAGAACGTGCCGCCGAGCACCAGCCCGGCCGAGGTGACCGTGGTCCCGGTCGCGACGAGCGCGCGGCTCACCGCCTCCCGGAGCGGAAGACGCTGTGCTTCTTCCCTGATCCTGCTCATCACCAGGATGTTGTAGTCCTCGCCCAGCGCCAGCAGGAAGACGAACATCAGGAAGGGCAGGAAGAAGACCAGCCCGCCGTCTCCGGCGATCTTGATGAAGACCAGGACCGAGAGGCCGAGCGCGGCCAGGTAGGACAGCCCGACCGAGACGATCAGGTACAGCGGCGCGACGAGGCTCCGCATCACCAGGGCGAGCAGGAGCCCGATCACCACGATGGCTATCGGGATCACGTGGGCCAGATCGCTATTGGAGATGCTGCTGATGTCATAGACGGCCGGAGCCTGGCCGCCCACGCCGTAATCCGAGGCACCGATGCTCCGCATCACGGTGGCCGCCTCGGCGCGGACCGCGGGGATGGCGTTCATCGCGGCGGTCGTGGACGGGTCGCCCGCCTTGAGGCCGGTCTCGAACTGAACCGTCCGGCCGTCCTGGCTGATGTACAGCCCGGTCGCGCGATAGAGCTGGTAGAGGGCCGGCGAGACGCTGGTGCCCGCGGGCGGAGCGGGCGGCAGCGACTGGGGCGGTCCGAGCTGGCCGTGCAGGGTGGCGAGCTGGGCGGGCGTGAGCACGCCGCCGTTCGGGTTCAGCGGCCCGGTCACCGTCGTGAACACTCCGCTGGCCGCGAGCTGGCTTCTGGCCGTGGCCAGTGCTTGCAGGTCATTCCACGCGGGCTGGCGGAGCTGGTAGATGATGTTCGTCGGGTTGGCCGACGTCTGCGGGAAGTGGGCGGACAGGATCGCGGCTCCGGCCGCGGAGTCGGTGCCCGCGGGCGCTGTGGTGCTCCCGCCGAACCCGGCCGCCGTATTCGCGCTCACCGCGACCGCCAGGCCGCCGAACACCAGCACGCCGACGATCAGGGTGAGAGCCGGGCGGCGCACGATCCTGACCGAGACGCGTCCCCAGACGCCGGCCTTGCCCGCGCCTGCCTGGGTCTTGCTGGGCCAGAACACCGCCCGGCCGAAGACGGCCAGCAGCGCGGGCAGCAGCGTGAGCCCGGCCAGGAGTATCACGCCGATGCCGATCGCCAGCGGGATTCCCAGGTTGGAGTAGAACTCGAAGGTGGCGAAGAGCAGGGACAGCAGCGCCGCGATGACGGTGGCGGCCGAGAAGGTGATCGACTCGCCGACCCGTTCCACGGCCGCGATCACCGCCTGCTTGCGGTCAAGTCCGGCGCGCAGGTTCTCGCGCACCCGGAAGACGAGGAACAGGCCGTAGTCCGTGCCCGCGCCCAGCACCAGCACGATCAGCAGGATCTGGGCCAGCGGCGATACCTTCAGCCCGTGATGCGCGGCCTCGGCCACGAGCGGACCGGAGATGGTGACGGCAATGACGGCGGGGATGAGCGTGACGAGCGGCGCCAGCAGGGCCCGGAAGACCAGCAGCAGCAGCCCGATGATGAAGATGATCGACAGCAGCTGGATCTGACTGTCCGTGTTGCCGGATTTGGCCTGCTGGTCCACGTTGATCGCGATCGCCCCCGCGAGGTGCACGGACAAACCGGATGGCGGGCGGTCGCGGGAGATCGTGTTGCGCAGGTCCTTGACCAGCGTGGTCAGGCCGCTGCCGCTGCCGCCGCCGCTGACGTTCGACAGGACCTCGAGCTGGGCGGCCTGCCCGTCGGGCGCACGGCCGAGGTCACGGACGCGGACGACAGTGGACACCTTGCCCAGGTCTTGCTGAAGCTTCTGCAGCCAGGCCTGGTCCGCCGCGGTGAGCGTCCCCTGGGCGGACGCGGCGACCACTGGCACGGGCGTGAGGGTCGACCCGCCCAGCGGCGCCGCCAGCTTCAGGGCATGCTCGCTCGGCGCGCTGGCCGGGAGGAAATTCGCGTTGTTGCCCTGGGTCACGCTGGACAACGACGGCAGGGCGCGTGGCACGGCCACGGCCGCCACGACCCAGGCGAGGATGACAAACCACCGGAATTTGACTGCGAATGAACCTATGCCCCTGAAAACCCCGTGAATGCGCACCCGTAGAGCATATTGAACCGGAGCTGAGGCTCGGCTGAGAAGAGTCCCGGCCGGCCGGAGCGCGGGCAAGCCGGCGGGGGGCCAGTCCGGCCGGAGCCTGGCCCCGAAGCCCGCCTCTTCCAGCGCACTTGCGTTTCCGCGGAAACGCTCCGTTCCGCCGGGCTTTGCCGGACCGGTGCCGGAAATTCACCGATTTGTATCTGCGGCGGGCGCGTCAGGCAGCGCCCCGAGGTCAACCCGCCGAACCGGGATCGTGCGGGCGGATCCAGGTCGCACGGGCGGCGGCGGTAACCTGTCCGGCCGCCGTGAACAGGGCAGATCCAGCGGTCAGCTTGCGGCCGTCTTGGGCCAGGCGCCAGCCGGCCACGACATGCGGCTGGCCGGCCTTGACCGGGGCCAGCTGTCCCGCCGAGAGCCGCCCCAGCACGTGCGGCCCGCCGCTGGGGGCCGCGTTCGCCAGGGCAATGCCGCCCGCGCAGTCAAGCGCGGCCCACACGAACTCGGGCCGGACGTAGCCATCTGACCCCGCGAGCGTCTCATCCGGGCACCAGACGTCAGCCGACAGGTCCCGGCCCGCGACCGGCCCGACCATGATGTGCAGTCCATCCCCGCAGGCCCTGTCCGGACCGCACACGAAGCAGCCGGGAAAGGGATGTTCGTCCGGGTGGACCCGCAGATGGCAGCGGGTGCCAGCGGCGCGAGCTTCCGCCAGCGGGACCGGGCCTGGCAGCTCCATGGCCGGGCTGTCCGGCGCGGGAACTCCCTCGGCCACCAGGGTGTCCGCGGCCAGGATGCGGACCGCGCCCTGGCGGTCTCGCTCGACGGTCATGGGCATGGCCAGCGGAGGTGGCCGGCGCAGCGTGACCGTGGCCGGGCCGTCGAGGTAGGCGGCGATGCGGCCGCAGACATAGCCGCCGTTGCCGCTGCCCGGCGGGCCGCAGAAGCGGGACGGGATGACGAGGGGGGCTGTCATCTCGCCGCGAGGAGTTTCCGCACGGCCGCCGTGCCCGCGATGGCCTGGTCATGGTCGGGTGACTGCGGGATGAGGTTGAATTCCGCGCAGCCCGCGGCGGCGTAAGGCGCGAGGAACCCGGCGACGTCGTCGGCGGTGCCGTAGGGGCAGTAGCGTTCGAAGCGCTCGAACGGGAGCTGGTAGAAGGCTTCCATCGCCGGGGCCAGGCAGGCACGGGCAGCCTCCCTGGAATCGGCGAGCCCGCACCACACCTGCATGGCGTGCCGGCGAGGCGGGTCGGGCCTGCCCGCCCGGGCGGCCTCCGCGGCCGCGAGCCCGGCGGCATCGGCAAAACGGCGGGGGGAATTCCAGATGCCGAGCCAGCCGTCACCGAGCCGGCCCGCGCGCCTGACCGCCATGTCCGAACGCCCCCCGACGATGATGGGGATGGCCTCGGCCGGCGCGGGGCCGATGACCGCTTCCTCAAGGTCGAAGAACCTGCCGTGAAAGGTAACCGCCTTACCGGTCAGGAGCTGACGCACGATGGTCAGGCATTCCTCCATCCGCAGGCCCCGGGTCGCCGGGTCCACCCCGCAGATGGAGACTTCGCGGCGATCCTCGCCCCCTATTCCGACGCCGAAGACGAGCCGGCCGGGGGCGATCCGGCCGAGATCCGCGAGCTGGCGGGCCACCAGGACGGGATGGCGCAGCGGCAGCAGGTACACGCCGCAGTGGACGGGCAAGGCGGGGTGAAGCATCGCCAGCGCGGTGGCCTGGACGAGACCGTCGAACCCCGCGCCGCCGAAACTCACGTGGTCGCCGCAGCAGATGTGGTCGATGCCCGCCTGGCCGACGTCCGCCAGGAACGCGCGAGCGGCCTCCGGGCCTTGCTCGAGCAGGCCGAAAGGCGCGAACATGCCGACCCGGACCGCCGCCGCCCGGGCCGGCGGGCTAGCGGGCCCCGTGGTAGCGGGCCCTGTGGTAGCGGGCCCCGTGGTAGATGACATGCTTCGACGCTATGTGGCCGGCCGCGGGCCCGCCATCGGGTGAACTACCGGCATTCCGCCGCTGTCCCCCGGTCGGGGCGCCTGAGCCCCGTGCATACCTCGGTCGGACTACCGATGCGCTCAGCGACGGAGCCGGTGCTCGGTCACCCACGCGGCGATCTGCGCCCGGGAACGGACCTGCAGCTTGCGGCGGATGTTCTCGACGTGCGCCTCCGCCGTCCGGGGCGCGACCGCCAGGCGCCCGGCGATGGCATGGTTGGTGAGCCCTTCGGCGACCAGTTCGGCCACCTCGAGTTCACGGGCGGTGAGCCGCGGCCCCGGGTAGGCGGGCTCGCCCAGGAAGCCGAGCACCGCGTCGAGGACCCCGAGCCAGTCGCCGTGGTAGAACAGGTGGCTGGAACCAGGCAGCGGGATCAGCGTCGCCCCCGGGATCAGCGAGGCGACCTCACGTCCCAGCTCAAACCTCGTGCCCCGGTCGTCTTCGCGGTGCAGGACCGCCGTGGGCGCCGCGATCGCGGGCAGCAAGGCCCTGATGTCGGTGGCGTAGTACTCCTCCAGGAGCCGGGCCGCCACCTCGGCCGAGGCAGCCGCCCGCTGGAGCCGGCTGAACGCCGCCACCTCCTCGGCGGTGGGGTCGGGGACGAAGAGCCCGGTCAGCACCTTCAGCCCCAGACCCCAGTGGGCCCGTACCAGCGCCACGATCGAGTCCCTGACCTCGGCGGGCGCCAGGTCGCTGCCGCTGGCGCACGTTCCGTACAGCACGAGCGCCTCCACCCGGCCCGGATGCCTCGCCGCTATCGCGGCGGCGAGCTGTCCGGCCTGGGAGGCGCCGAACAGGCGGAACCGGCCGGCGCCCGCCGCGTCGGCGACCGCCAGCGCCGCGGCCACCTGGCCATCGAACGACAGGTCGATCCCGTCCCGGTCGGAAAGGCCGCAGCCGGGCTTGTCGTAGCGGATCACGGTGAACCGCTCCGCCAGCGAGGCGAAGAACGCGCCGAAGGCGAAAAGATCCAGCTGCCCGCGCAGATGGGTGGTCCAGCCCGAGTCGCACAGCAACGCCGGGCCAGCGCCCGCCACGGAGTAGGCGACGCGGCCGGCGGGAGTGGCGCAGTACCTGATCCTCGGCCTCACCCGTTCAGGCTGGCACCCCCGGCCGGCCAAGTAAAGCGCAGGGCCGCTCAGCGCGCGCCGGTCAGGCTCCTCCCCAAAGGCGCTTGGTCGCGATCGCGGCGCCCTCGGCGAGCGCGGCGAACTTGGCCCACACCACGGTCGGGTGCACCTCGGGCGCGAAGCTGGCCCGGGAGGAGAACCCGCAGTCGGCGCTGGCGATGACGTTCTCGCGGCCGACAAGACCCGCGTACTGGCAGATGCCGTCGGCGATGAGCTCCGGATGCTCGACGTAGTTGGTCGCGTGCCCGAGCAGCCCGGGCAGCAAGATCTTCCCCTCGGCCAGCGGCACGTCGGCCCAGATCCGCCACTCATGCTGGTGCCGCGGGTTGGCCACCTCGAAGGAGTAGGCGCCCGCGTTGATCCGCAGCATGACCGGCACCACGTCGGCGAGCGGGATGTCGTTCAGCCGGGGACCGTGGTTGAGCCCGTAGCAGGTGTGCAGCCTGATCCGGTCTTCCGGGATTCCGCGCAGCGCGTGGTTGAGCGCCTCCACGTGCTCCTGCGCCCGGCGGCGGCGCTCGGCCTGATCACTGCGGCCGTCGTCGGTGAGGATCTCGATCAGCCACGGGTCGTCCACCTGCAGCAGGAAGCCCGCCTGGACGATGGCCAGGTACTCCTCCCGCATGGCCTCCGCCACCGCGGCCAGGTAGTCCTGCTCGGAGGAATAGTAGTCGTTGCGGCCGAAGCCGCTCGGGCTGGTGGACGGCAGGAACGCCTCGACCGGCCCGTCGACCTCGGCCAGCGCGGCGCGGAGGTTCGCGATGTCGGTCTGCACCGCGTCCCGGCCGATGTAGGCGACCGGTCCTGTGCACACCATCACCCGCATCGGCGCCACGGCCGAGGCGTACTTCGACATGTAGGCCTGGTAGTACTCGGGGAAGTCGTCGATCTCCCGCTGCCAGGAAGGCGGCAGCAGGGTCTCGCCCTCCATCTGGTCGAACCCGGCCAGCCGCTCCTTGACGTAGGTGAGGAAGGAGACCTTGCCCTGCTCGCCGTCGGTGACCACGTCCAGGCCCGCGTCGGCCTGCCTGCGCACCACGTCGCGGACCGCCTCGGCGATCATCTCGGTGAAGCGGGCGTAGTCGTACGGCCGGCCGTGCTCCTTCTCCCGCATCACCTCGAGCAGGTCATGCGGGCGGGCCAGGCTGCCGACGTGAGTGGTCAGGATGCGTTCGCTGCTGCGCTGCATGACCTAGTCCTCCGATGCCGGGGTGATCAGCGTGCCGACCCGCCGGGCGGCCCGGCACACGCTGGCCACGATGAAGTCCCTACGCAGGCCGAGAATACGGGCCGTCGGCCCGGCCACCGAGATCGCCGCCACCGGATGCCGCATCCCTTCCCGGCGGCCGGCACGCCGAGCTGGACCATCTCGCGCAGTTGCTGCTGCAGCTCGATCAGCACCGGGCGGGCGGCGTCGCGGACCGGCATCCGTTCGGCTGCCAGCACGCCGAGCTCGAACATGCGCAGGCTCAGCCGGTACCGGCCGCCGCCGGCCCGGTCGAGCAGGCCCCCGGCGGACAGCGCGGACAGCATCCGGCAGGCCGTGCTCTTGGCCACGCCGAGCTCGCCGGCGACCTGGGTGGCCCCGAGCTCGGCGTGGGCGGCAAAGCAATCGAGCACCGAGGCCGCGATCGACACCGACCGCAGGCCCGGCGAGTCCTCCGTCAGCGTGAGCACGCTGTCAGTCCCAGGCCGGCATCTCGTCGGGCGGGGGGACGTTCACCTCGGTGACCCGGTTGCGGTAGGCCACCAGCGCGGTCCCGCCGCCGCGGCGGATCCGCACCACCACTTCCTCGGTGTTGTACGGCTCGCCGGGATCGTAGCCGTGCGCCCAGGTGGCGAACGCCCGGATCGGCCCGGAATGGGTGGCCGCGATGATCCGGGTGTCCGGCGACTCGGCCATCAGCCGGTGGAAGCCGCGCCAGAACCGGCGCACGCAGGACTGCGGCGGCTCGAAGTACATCAGCGGGATGGTCAGCCACATGGAGATCGGGTCGGCGCCGCCGAGCTGGGTGCGGTAGAACCGGTCGATCTCCACCAGCCAGCGCGGCCGGTCGCCGGCCGCCATCCGCTCCAGCTTCTCCATCAGCGCCTGGTACTGGCGGAAGGCCGAGGTGACGTCGCGCGGCCCGTCCGGCGTCCAGACCTGGAAGTTGCGCAGTTCACCGATCGGCTCGGGCGCGGAGATCTCGGCGCTGCGACCCCACTGCTGCAGCCCGTCGGTCATGCCGCGGTAGATCTGGTCGGCGGTCTGCCGGGCCCGGCTGGTGTCGGCGCAGACGATCCGGACCTTCTGCCCAGGGCGGACGCTCTTGGACAGGCTGTGCCCGCGCTGGTGGGACTGCCACCCGCCCATCGGGGTCAGCCCGGCGTCGGTGGAGTAGCCCTGGGTGATGCCGTGCCTGATGATCCGGATCTCGGTGGCGAAGTCCTCCTGCGGCTTGCGCTCCGGCGGCGCGACGATCTCCTTGTCCCGGGTGGTGCCGGCGTACTCGCTGGTGAAACGCTCGCCGTCCACCTCGAGCAGCGCACTGGAGGCGCCGCGGCCCGGCCCGTTCCCGCCGCGCTCCCGGAACCGGCGCAAGTACAGCGGCAGGTCGGCGTCCCCGTCCGCCTCGCCGGGGCTCGCGGACTGAGCCGCCTGCTCGCGCCCACGCCGTTCGGCATATCTGGCTAGGTAGTAAGGAGCATCCGTGCGGTCGGTACGGCGGAACGCGGGGCCAGCCGGCGCCGGCCTCCCGCCGTTCGTGTCGCTCATCAGGTATGCACCGTGAAGAAGCGCTCGTTGACCTCGCGGGCGTAGTAGAACATGGCCCGGCCCATCTCCTCCTCGGTCCAGGTGATCGGCTCGAAGTCCGGGTCGACCCAGTAGCCGCCGGTGAAGACCTCGTTCCTGTTGCCGACCGGGTCGAAAAAGTAGACGGTGTAGCCACGGGTGACGCCGTGCCTGGTGGGCGCGACGTCGATGGTCACCCCGTTGAAGGCCAGCAGGTCGGCGGCCTCGCGGACGGCGTTCCAGTCGTCGATCCAGAAGGCGAAGTGGTGCAGCGCGCCGTTCGGGCCGGTGACGATGGCGATGTCGTGCGGGGAGTGCGACCGCTCCAGCCAGGTGGCGAGCTGGTGGCCGTCGTTGGCGAGGATCTGCTCGGTCAGCCGGAACTCCAGCACGTCACGGAAGAACGCGGTGGCGGCCTCGACGTCCTCGGCCATGATGAAGATGTGGTCAAGCCGGGGCGGCGCGATGCCGACCAGGTTGGCCGGGCGCGGCGGCGGGTTGGTCAGCGGCAGCATGTTGCCGACCTTCTCCATGCCGTGGACCAGCTCGACCAGGTGGCCGGACGGCGCCTCGAACCTGATGGCCTCGCCCCAGCCCGGCCCCAGCTCCCGGGGGGCGAAGCGCTTGACCGCGAGCCCGGCCTTCTCCACCCGGTCGGTGTAGTAGTCCAGGTCACCCGCCTCGGCCACCTTGAACGACATGTGGTCAAGGCCGTAGGTGGGCGCCTGGCGCAGCACGACCGAATGGTGCTCGTGCTCGTCCCAGCACTTCAGGAACACCCGGCCCTCTTCGTGGGCGACCTCGATGAGGCCGACGACCTCGGTGTAGTAGGCCGTGCACAGCTCCAGGTCCGGGACCCTGACCTCGACGTGCTGCAGGCGCAGGATGCGGTCGCTCATTGGGGTGCTCCTTAAGTGTGGAACCGCAGGAAGCGCTGGCTGACGACGTTCTCGTAGTAGAAGAGCCCGCGGCCGAACTGGTCCTCGGTCCAGGTGATGCTCGGGAAGTCCGGGTCCGGGCGGTACCCGCCGGTGAACACCTCGTTCCTGATGCCGAGCGGGTCGAAGAAGTAGATGGTGTTGCCGCGGGTCACCCCGTGCCGGGTCGGGCCCTGGTCGATCTGCACGCCGTTGAAGGCCAGGATGTCGGCGGCCTTGCGGACCTGGTCCCAGTCGTCTAGCCAGAAGGCGAAGTGGTGCAGCGCGCCGTTCGGCCCGTTGACGATGGCGATGTCGTGCGGGGAGTGGCTTCGTTCCAGCCAGATGCCGAGCTGGTGGCCGTTGGCGTCGAGGACCTGTTCGGTCATCCGGAAGCCGAGGACCTGCTGGAAGAACGCCCCGGCCTCGCCGACCTCCTCGGCGTTGATCAGCATGTGATCGAGCCGGGGCGGCGCGATCCCGGGCAGGCCGGGCGGCGGCACCGGCGCCGGGTTCAGCTTGCCCAGCAGGCCGCCGGTCTTGGTGAGGTGGTAGACAAGTTCCATGGTCTGCCCGGACGGGATGCCGAACCTGATCGACTCGCCCTGGCCGATGGCCTCGCCGCGGCTGACCCGCTGCACCTGGCAGCCGTATGCGGTGACGGCGTTCTCCAGCTCGGCCAGGTCGTCCTCGCGCTCGACCCGGAAGCTGAACAGGTCCAGGCCGGTGCGCGGGTCGTAGCGGAGCCGGACCGAGTGGTGGTCTTCCTCGTCCCAGCACTTGAGGTACACGGTGTCCTCGCCGCGCCCGGCCAGCTGCAGCCCGAGCACCTCGGTGTAGTAAGCGGCGGACAGCTCGAGGTCGGGGGTGCGGACGTCGACGTGGGCTAGGCGCAGGATTCCCACGGTGCCTCCCGGGGCTGGTGACGCTTGACGGCTCGAACATACCTCGCCTAATGTTCCAGATAAAGCCCCAGCGTTCCATATAGAGGAACGTTGCTTAGCTTCGCTGTGGTGAGCCCTGCTATGTCCACGCCGCCCGCGCCGCCCACGCCGTCCACGCCGTCCGCGCCGGAACAGATGCGCGCGGCCGTCGCGCACTACGTCGAGGAGATCCACCGTGCGTACGTGGCGCAGGCGCTGACCTTCCCGGCCGCCGTCCGCGGCCGGATGCCGCTGCTGGCGCCGGGGCCGTTGACGGTGGCCGCGGTGGGCGCGCGGAACCTGCACGTGCTGGCGACGCGGGACTCGCTCGGACCGGTCCGCGCGCCCGAGGTCGAGCTGGCCGGTGCGGTGGCGGGGCTGGAGTGGACGCTGCGGTTCTTCGACCCGGTCGTGCTGCCGGAACTCGCGCTGATCGACGAGTCGGGCGAGCCTGCCTTCGCTGAGGTCCGGCACGCGCTGGGCGTGCGGACCGTGGTATATCACTTCGTGGCATCCCCCGGCGCCGGGTTGTCGGCGCATCAGGCGGCGCACGTCGGCACCGGGCTGGCCGGCGGGCACTCGGCGGCGGCGCGGGACTTCGAGACGATCCGCAGCCGGGTGCGGGGCCGGGAGGACCTGGTGGACGAGATGGCCGGCGCCGCGGCGGCCGGGCTGGTCCGGGCGCACGCCATGCTGGCCGCGGCGATAGCGCCGCGCAATCCGGTGCTCGGCGCGCTGGCGGCGCAGGCCCGTCCCGATCCGGACGCGGTGCGGCGCGAGCTGCTGGCCGCGGTCGGCGGGCGGACGCAGTGGCAGCCGCCCGCGGAGCCGGCGTCGTGACCACGGGTGCCGCGCCCGGGGGCGGCCTGTCCACGGTGCGCAACGCGGCCCGGCTGCTCAAGGTGTTCCGGTCCCGGGAGGCCGACCTCGGTGTCTCCGAACTGGCCCGGCGGCTGGGCCTGGGCAAGAGCACGGTGCACCGGATGCTCACCACGCTGGCCGCCGAGGGGCTGATCGAGCAGGACCCGCGCACCGGCGGCTACCGGCTCGGGATCGTGATGTTCGAGCTGGGCGAGGCGGTCCGGGTGCACATGGACCTGCACGCCGCGGCCGTCCCGGTGCTCGCCGAGCTGCGCGCCCAGACCGGGGAGTCATCCCAGGTCGGGGTGCTCGACGGGCACGAGGTCGTGTACGTGGACCGGCTGGAGAGCACGCACTCGCTGCGGCTGTTCACCGAGACCGGGCGGCGGGTGCCGGTGCACTGCACCAGCTCGGGCAAGGTGCTGCTGGCCTACCTGCCGGAGGCGCAGCGGTCAGCGGTGCTGCGCGCCGCCCCGCTGACCGCGCTGACCCCGCACACGATCACCGATCGTTCCCAGCTCGCGCGTGAGCTGGACCGGGTCCGCCGCCGCGGCTGGGCCGAGGCTGTCAACGAGCGCGAGATCGGCGTGGCGTCCATCGCGGCGCCGGTGCGCGACGTCAGCGGCGAGGTGGTCGCCGCGATCAGCATCGGCGTCCCGCTGGCCCGGTGCAGCGTGATGTCGCTGCGTAGGCTGGCGCCTGTGATCATGGAGGCGGCCGAGGCGGCGTCGCGCCGGCTGGGCTGGTCCCCGGAACTGTCTCCGCAGCAGCGGAGGGAAGGCTGAGGTTCAGATGCCGCTGACCGACGTGCCCGGCAAGGCCCGGGCGCTGTACGAGGCCCGCCGCACCCGGCAGCCGATCGAGCCGTTCACCGACGCCGACCCCGACCTCGGCATGGCCGACGGCTACGCGGTGCAGGAGGAACTCACCAGCCTGCTGCTGGCCGACGGCGACCGCATCGTCGGCTACAAGGTCGGGCTGACCTCCAAGCCGATGCAGAAGATGATCGGGGTCGACCAGCCCGACTACGGGCCGGTGCTGGGCTCGACGCTCTACGCCGACGGCGACGCGGTGCCGGTTTCGGCGTTCATCCAGCCGAAGATCGAAGCCGAGATCGCCTTCGTGCTCGGATCCCCCCTGGCCGGGCCGGGCGTGAGCGTACTGGACGCCCGCCGGGCGATCGCCGGGATGACCGCCGCGGTGGAGATCGTCGACTCCCGGTTCGCCGACTGGCGGATCAGGCTCGCGGACACGGTGGCCGACCTGGCCTCCAACGGCGCGGTCGCGGTCTCGAGCCGGGTGGTCCCGCTGGAGGGCGCGGACCCGCGGCTGATCGGGATGGTGCTCACCCGGCAGGGTGAGCTGGTCGACACCGGCGCGGGCGCGGCCGCGCTCGGCGACCCGGTCCGGGTGGTGGCCTGGCTGGCCAACACCCTGGGCGAGATGGGCGCCAAGCTGGACGCCGGGCACCTGGTCATGACCGGGGCGCTGCACGCCGCCGTGCCGATGCGGGCCGGGGACGTGTTCCGCGCCGACTTCGACCGTCTCGGCCCCGTCACCGTCCGCGTCACCGAGTAAGGATGCTGCCATGACCTCTGTTGACGAGATCGCGGCCCGGCTGGCCAAGGCCAGGGCCGATCGCGCGCCGATCAGCTCGCTGTCCGCCGAGCTTTCCGATTTCGACCTCGCCGCGGCGTACGAGGTGCAGCGGGTGCTGCGGATCGAGGCCGGGCCGCTGGCCGGCTGGAAGCTCGGCGTGACCTCCCGCGCGAAGCAGGCCCAGGTGGGAGTGCACGAGCCGGTGCGCGGTCACCTGGCCGCCGCGGACGCGCTCGACCTCGGCGAGCCGCTCGTGGTGGACCGGCACATCCAGCCCCGGTGCGAGCCGGAGATCGTGTTCATCATGGGCGCGGATCTGTCCGGGCCGACGGTCACCTCGTCGGCGGTGCTGGCCGCCACCGCCTCGGTGGCGGTCGGCCTCGAGGTGCTCGACTCCCGCTACACCGACTACAAGTTCACCATGCCGGACGTGGTCGCGGACAACACCTCGGCGAGCCGGTACCTGGTGGGTTCGCCGGTCCCGGCGGCCGGCCTGGACCTGCGGCTGATCGGCGTGGTGCTCGAGCACAACGGCGAGGTGGCGGCGACCGCGGCAGGCGCCGCGGCTCTCGGCCACCCGGCGGCGGCGGTCGCCTGGCTGGTCCGCTCGCTGGCCGCGGAGAACGAGGGCCTGCGGGCGGGTGACATCGTGCTGTCCGGCGGGCTGACCGCGGCCGTGCCGGTGCGGGCCGGCGACGTGGTCACCGCGACCGCCGACCGGCTCGGCACCGTCGAGCTCGGGTGCATATGAATTCACCGAACGAACCAGGCGGGGCCCTGGTGCCGCTCGACCGCCCGGACGGGCAGACGCAGTGGACGTTCTCGCACGCCGGGCGGTCCTACGCGGTGTTCTGCGCCGGGGACGCCTGGTACGTCACCGACGGCGCCTGCCCGCATCACGGCGGGCCGCTGGCCGAGGGCCTGGTCCGCGACGGCGTCGTCACCTGCCCCTGGCACTGGTACAGCTACGAGCTGGCCACCGGCCGGTGCCGCACCGCGGCGGGCTACGAGCTGCGGCGGTACCCGGTGGTGCTCGTCGGCGGCCGTCCGCACGCTTCGCTGCCGGAGCCGACGCCGGCCCGGAGCTGGTCGCAGATCCTGCGCGCGCACGCCCGGCCGGGCGACGGCCAGCACCCGGCCGACATTGGCTAGCCATATCCCCATTCACCGAGACCGAACGGGACACCATTGCTTATGGCCAGGTTATTGAGCGTGGCAAGGGGATCACTGCGGCCGGCCGTACGAGATCATGTGACAACGGGCGTCGGAAATGACGCCTAATGGCACGTGATCCCTCAGGACGGGGTACGGGTGGGAAGTACATGGGGCGTGACCTGGCGGGAGTGCCTGGCTGCTGGCGGCGCGCTTGATGTTGGTGTGGTGGCCGACACGCTGCGCCGGGCCCGGCGGGAAGGTCTTACCTTTGACGTGCTACTTTCCGAGGGCCTTTCATTGCCGCTGGCGGACGCGTACCGGGTCCAGGACCAGCTGACCGCGCTGCGGCTGGCCGACGGCGAGCGGATAGCCGGGTGGAAGCTTGGGTACACCTCGGCGGCCATGCGGGCGCAGATGGGCATCGAGGCGCCGAACTTCGGTCCGCTGACCGACGCCATGCTGCTGAGCTCGCCCGCGCTGCTGCCTGACGGGGCGCTGCAGCCGCGGGTCGAGCCGGAGATCGGGCTGCGGCTGGGCCGCGGGCTCACGGCGCCCTGCTCGGCCGAAGACGTCCTGGCCGCGTGCGATGCCGCGCTGGCCTGCCTGGAGATCGTGGACTCGGTCTGGTCGGGCTACCGGTTCACGCTGGAGGACAACACCGCGGACGGCTCGTCCGCCGCCTGGGTGGCCGTGGGTGCGCCGATGCCCCTGGCGGACCTGGCGGCGCTGCCGGTCGAGCTGTCGGTCGACGGGGAGGTCGTGGAGCACGGCACCGGGGCCGCGGCGAGCGGGCACCCGGCGGCCGGGGTGGCCTGGCTCGCTGCGGAGCTGGCCGCCCGCGGCCGCGCGCTCGAGCCGGGCGACCTGGTCATCACCGGCGGCCTGACCAGCGCGTGGCCGCTGGAGCCGGGGCACCGGGTCAGCGCATCGTTCGGCGGGCGCTGGTCCGTCGAGGTGCGCCGAGGTGCGCCGCCTGCCGGTTGACAGCAGCGGCCATCCGGGCGAGACTCACGGGCATCACTCTTATGAGAAAGCTACTTTCATTAGATGAAAGTAGCTGCGGGAGGGCTGAGCCGGTGCCGGATGTGGTGATCGCCGGGTACGGGGCCGCGGGGGCGGCCGCCGCGATCGCGGCCCATGATGCCGGCCGCAGCGTGCTGGTCCTCGAATCGGCCGAACGGGGCGGCGGAAACGCCCGCTACAGCGGCGGGTTCCTGTTCGATGTGCCGGGCGAGGCGGCCGTGGCTCACCTGGACGCGCTCTGTTTCGGCCGCACGGACCGGCGGGTGCTCGGCGCCTACGCGGCCGGCCTGCACGAGCTTGACGGCTGGCTGCGCTCGCTGGGCGGGACCACCGCCCCGTTCGAGCCGCCGCCGGCCCGGCTGCCCGCCCCGTTCCCGTCCTGGCCGCACCTGCCGGCCGGGCGGCGCATCCGGTACCGGACGGTAGCCGGAGGGACGGGCCGCCGCGGCGAGGCGCTGTGGGACCTGCTGGATGCCGCCGTGCGGGCGCGCGGCATCGAGGTGCGCTACCAGGCCGGCGCGGAGCGCCTGGTGCTCAGCCCGGACGGGGCGGTTACCGGCCTGGCCGCTCGCCACGGCGGGGAGCCGGCCGGCGACGGCGGGGAGCCGGCCGGCGACGGCGGGGAGCCGACCCGCCGGGCCGGGGCGCCGGTCAGCCACGAGGCGCTCGGCGGGGTGGTCCTGGCCTGCGGCGGATTCGAGGCTGATGCCGGGCTGGCCGACGCCTACCTCCCGTTCGGCCCGTCCTGGCCGGTCGGCCATCCGGGGAACACTGGCGCCGGGCTGGTGATGGCCCAGCAGGCCGGCGCGGCGCTGTGGCACATGTACGGGTGTTTCGGCTGGTTCGCGTTCCGGACCCCGGAGTTCCCTGCCCCGTTCGCGGTGGACTTCTTCGCCGCCAGCCACGTGTTCGTGGACGCCGACGGCCGCCGGTTCGCCGACGAGACCGGCTACGAGGTCCATGACCGCCTCCGCGCGCTGCTGACCTACCTGCCCCGCAACCCGAACCGGCCCCGGCTGCCCAGCTGGGCGGTGTTCGACGAAGCGGCCCGGCTGGCCGGCCCGCTGAACGGCCTGCTCGGCACGCCCAACGACTACGCCTGGAGCCCGGACAACTCGGCGGAAATCGACCGCGGCTGGATCATCCGCGCCGCCAGTCCCGCGGGACTGGCCGCGCCGATGGGCGTGCACCCCGGGGTCCTCACCGCCACCCTGGAGCAGTACAACGCGTCCGCCCGGGCTGGCCGCGACGAGGCGTTCGGCCGGTCGGCGGACACGCTCGTGCCGATGGACCTCAGCCGGCTCTACGCGATCCAGACCTGGCCGGGGATCGCCGGGACCACCGGCGGCCCGCGGCACGACGAGCGGGCCCGGGTGCTGCGGCCGGACGGTCAGCCCGTCCCCGGGCTCTACGCGGCCGGGGCGGTCAGCCTGGCCTGGGGGCACCTGATCGAGCACGGCGGGGGCCTCACTGACGCCATGGTGTTCGGCCGGATCGCGGGAGCCGAGGCGGCCTTCCGGGCCGCGCAGGCCGGCACCCCGCAGGCCGGCTCCGCGCAGGCCGGCACCCCGCAGGCCGGCACCCCGCAGGCCGGCACCCCGCAGGCCGGCTCCGCGCAGGCCGACACCGCGCAGGCCACTGCCTCAGCGGCGGCTGGCGCGTGACCGGCCCCGGCCAGCGGGCGGCCGGCTCTGATCGGCGGGTGGCCGCGGTCACCGGCGGCGCCGGGGCCATCGGCGCGAGCATCGTGGCGGCCCTGGCCGCCGCGGGGCACCAGGTGATCATCCTGGACCAGGCCGGCGATCCGCCCGTGGATCTGGCCGACGAGCAGCAGGTCCGGGCGGCGGCGCAGGGGGTGCTCGGCCAGGCGGGCCGCTGCGACGTGCTGGTCCACGCGGCCGCCGCGTTCGACCGGGCCGACCTCGCCGGCGTGGACCTGGTCACCTGGCGCCGGGTGCAGGCCGTCAACGTGGAGTCGGCGCTGCTGCTCGCCCAGGCTTTCGTGCCGGGCATGGCCGCCCGCGGCTTCGGCCGGATCATCTTCGTGGTCTCCGACACCATCTGGGCGCCGCCCGCCGCGGACCTGCTGCCCTACGTGACCAGCAAGGGCGCACTGGTCGCCCTGGCCCGGACGCTGGCCGTGGCGCACGGCGCAGACGGAATCGCGGTCACCTGCGTGGCTCCCGGGCTGACCGCCACCCCGGCCGCCCGGGCCGGGATGCCGGCCGCCGCCTTCGAGGCGGTCCGGGCCCGCCAGGCGCTCCCCCGCACCCTGCTGCCGGGCGACGTGGCGGCCACGGTCGCGTTCCTCGCCTCCGACGGCGCCGCCGCGCTCACCGGCCAGACCCTGTGCACCGACGGCGGCCTGGTAATGCGCTGACCGCCCGGCACCTGCAGGCGCGGTACGGCATCGCGGTCACCGGCCGTGGCCCGGCCGCCCTGACGCTGTGCGGGGGTGGCCCGCCTGAGATCGGGCCGGCTCGATGTGGCAGCGGGCCGGCTGGGGCCGGCTCGTTGTGATGCGATGAAGGAGCGGGCCTCCGCTCCTGGCGGATGCTGGAAGTGATCAAGCATCCGTCTCCACCAGGGAACAGGAGGCCCACGATGGCGGAAGCATATGACGGCCGGCAGGTC
>WNGG01001112.1_pt1 | contig 30090 bp, 30 predicted proteins | sample 5400661 | NCBI WGS metagenome assembly WNGG01 (sample SAMN13153372, study PRJNA577476) | soil metagenome | isolation source: 100 cm soil or saprolite under Garry oak tree replicate 1 | place: USA:California | collected 2016-06-15
AGGCGAGTCTTGTAACCGGCCTCGCCGAATGTCTCCTCAGGCACGAGGTCGACCTTGGCCCGAAAGACAAGCGCCGAGCGGATCGCGGCCTCGATCTCGGTCGCCAGCCCCGGGTCGGCGTCTGCGCCAACCTCGACCTCGACCGGTATCGGCGGCTCGATGCTGACGTCGGGCCCCTTGCGAACGACGCGGGCGCGTCCGGTCACCCGCGGCCGGAACCGGCCGACCACGGCCAGGATCGCTGACGGGTACACATTCACACCGCGCACGATGAACATGTCGTCGCGCCGGCCCAGGACGCGCATCCGGAAGCTGGCGCGGCCGCATGCGCATGGGCTGCCTTCGATGCGCACGACGTCGCCGCCGAGGAAGCGCACGACCGGCAGCGCCTCACGCGTGAGGTGGGTGTAGACCAGCTCGCCGGTCGCGCCCGCTTCGATTGTCATCGGCTCCCGGGAGTCGGGGTCCACCAGCTCTGCCCACACGTGGCCGCCGCCGCAGAAGTGCATGCCCTGCTGGTGCAGGCACTCGCCGAACAGCGACGGCGCGATGTCACCGATGCCCATGACCTCGGTCACGGTCGCGCCGAGCTCCTCCTGGATGTGGTCGCGAACCGCCGGGATTCCGCCGCCCGGCTCGCCTCCGGTGACGATGTGCGCCACCGAAAGCCCGCCGTCGTCGCGATTGGAGAGGTACTGGGCAAATGACGGGGTGCAGAGCAGCGTGTCGGCCAGGCCGGCTTTCAGTCCGAAGATGACGCGCTCCGTGTCGCCCGGGGCGACCGGCACTGAGCGCGACCCGATTCGCGAAAGCACGAAATGCGTGTGACCGGCGACGAAAGGCCCGGCGCCGAACGTCGTCAGCACGCTGCTGTGGTCGTGGATGCCGGTCGCGAAGTAGCTGCGCGTGCCGATCGCGGTCCACATCTCCATGTCGGCGTGCGTGAGGGCGAGGACGCTCGGAGCTCCGGTCGTGCCGCTCGTCTGATACACCCGCTTGACCCGATCTTCGGAAACGCACAGGTTGGTGCCGAAGGGCGGCCGCTCGTCGATGGCCTGCTTCTGCTCCTCCTTGGTGGTGAACGGCAGCCGCGCGCTGTCGCGCAGCCGCACGTGGGCCGAGCCGACCCCGGCTTCGCGGAACTTGCCCGCGTAGAAAGGAGAGTCGTCGAGGAGATGGCGGAACTGCTTCTCCCAGGCCGCTTCGCCGCGGGCCAGGGCCTGCTCGTAGGACTCGGTCTCGACCTCGCGGTCCCAGATCGGGTCGCGCTCGCAGACGTCGCCCCGCAGGCGCCCGCCCGCCTGCTTCGAGATCATGCCACCGCCGGACCATCCGGCATCTGGGCCGCGTCCAGCCATGTCCGCAGGTGGTCATCGGCAATGCGGCGCGCCCCCGACATGGGCCCACCGGCGTCCTCGAGGCTGGCGGCCGTGAGCTCCCGAACCCGCGCCTCAACAGCGGCGACAGCATCGTCTGCGTTCCGCACCGTGTCCGTGACGTAACCGATCGTCGCACCGGAGTTGCAGACGAAGTCGGCCAGGGCGGGGATGCCGCGCTCGCGCAGCACCTCCAGCGCGCGCGCTGTGTAGGGCACGTTCGCGCCGGGCGCGACGACGCGTGACTTGAGCGCCGCCGCCGTGGCCTCGTCAATAACCCCGATGCGCGCGCCGGGGACTAGCACGTCCGCCTCGACGGTGAAGAGCTCTGCGGCCGGGTTGACCTTTTCCGCGACGTGCTCGATGAGCCTATCGCCGTGCTTTGCGCGCAGCTCGAGGAGCTCGTCAACGTCAAATCCGCTCGGGCGCTGCACGCAGCCGTGGATGGTGGAGAAGGCCACGAGGCGGGCGCCCCTGCGGGCCATCGCCAGCGCCGTCGCGCCCCCCACCTTGCCGAAGCCCTCGATCGCGACCGTCCTTCCCTCCAGCCCTCCGAGCGCGGTTTCCGCGGCCACTGTCACGCCGAGCCCGGTTATGAATGCGTCCAGGGGCATCCCGTGGTACCGGCTGTGCATGAGGTCCTCCTGCCCACCGCCGGGCAGGGTCCGGAAGTCCTCAGGCGTGGTGCCGAGGTCGGTCGCCGTGAGGAACGTGCGCTGCTCGACAAGCGGCCGGATCTCGTCGCAGTAGCGACGGATGGCGTCTTCTCTGTCCGCAGGGGTGGCGCGGATTGCGGCTTTGGCGCCTCCGAAGTTCTGGCCGAGCACGGCGAACTTGTAAGTCATGGCTCGAGCCAGAAGCTGGGTTTCGCGCTCGGTCACGTCTGGGGCCAGGCGCGTTCCGCCGGCGCTGGTGGGGCACTCGAAGTCAAACGAGACAAAGGCCTCCACGGTCTTCAAGCGCAAAGTCCTCATGGGAACTAAGGTTGGCACGATGGCCGACGTGCTGTTGACGACCGTGGTGGGCAGCTACCCGCAACCGGAATGGCTGGTCGATAGGGCGATGCTCGGCAGCCGGCTGCCGCCGCGCACACGCGCCGCGGAGATCTGGCAGGTGCCGCCGGAGCACCTGGAGCTGGCCCAGGACGATGCCACCGTGCTCGCCATCCGGGACATGGAGCGGGCGGGAATCGACATCATCACCGACGGCGAGATCCGTCGCGAGAGCTACTCGAACCGGTTTGCGACCGCGCTCGAGGGGATGGACCTGGACAACCCCGGCTCGGCGCTCGACCGGACAGGCCATCCGAACCCTGTGCCTCGGGTGGTCGGGCCGATCAGCCGTACGCGGGCTGTTGAGGTGCAGGACGTCGAGTTCCTGCGCGCCAACACCACCCGCGCCATCAAAGCCACGCTGCCCGGCCCGTTCACGATGTCGCAGCAGGCGCAGGACGACTACTACCATGACGAAGAAGCGCTGGCGATGGCCCTCGCTGCGGCCGTCAACCTGGAGGTGCGGGACCTGTTCGCGGCGGGCGCGGACGTGGTGCAGCTCGACGAGCCCTACCTGCAGGCGCGCTCGGAGAAGGCGCAGCGCTTCGCGATCAAGGCCATCAACCGCGCGCTCGAAGGGATCGACGGAACCACCGCGCTTCATACATGCTTTGGATACGCACACATCGTCCACAACAGGCCGGCGGGCTACCCATTCCTGCAGGAGCTGGCAGACGTCACCGCGAAGCAGATCTCGATGGAGTCCGCGCAGCAGAATGTCGACCTTTCCGTGCTCAAGAGCCTGTCGCGCAAGCAGCTGATCGTGGGCGTGATCGACCTATCGGACGAGAGCCCGGTCGAGGATGTCGACACGATCGTCGGGCGGATCCGGAATGCCATGCGCTACGTTGCGCCCGAGCGTCTGATCCTCGCGCCCGACTGCGGGATGAAGTACCTGCCCCGGGCGAAGGCGTTCGGGAAGCTGACGGCTCTGGCGCGGGCCGCCGCCAGGGTGCGCGCCGAGCTTGGTGTAGGGCTGCCTGCGCGGCTCGCCTGATAAGGATTGATGGGGCCGGGTTCTTATCAAGTCGAGACGTTGGCAAGGTCCGGGGCACGAGCCGCTGTGATCAAAATCGGTATTGCGAGCACCAGCCCGATGCACGTCAGTGAGATCGCGATACCCGCGGCGATGGCTACCCATCGCGACCACCCCGCGCGTACGGCAACGCCCACAATGGCCGCCACCGCCAGCGCGAACATCAGGGCGAAGGCCGTGAGGAGCACGAAGTCGGTAGCGGTTCTCGATCCACCAGCCACAGCAACCGTGCCGGCCAGCGAGATCAGCCCCGTGAGCAACGCGTCTATCGCGAGCGCGACGATCAGCACGATGCGAAGCCCGGGCGAGCGTGCGGCCGGCGGCGCCGGCGTCCAGCCGGCGGGGGATGGTGGCCAGATGGCGGGAGGCCGTCGGTAGTCGCCCAACATTTCGCTGCGCGGGAGCCACCGCGCGCCATCCCACCACCATTGGCCGTCGGCCGACCACTGGGGCGGTGCGCTCGGCGGTGGCGGCGTTGACATGGCGCTAGCCCGGCACCCTGGTCAAGAATGCTCCGAACATCGGCGCCGTGAACGCGACGCGGGCGCGTTCGGGTCGGTAGATCAGGCCCTTCTGGATCAGGGCGCTGATCGTGGGCTGGATCTCGTTGTTGCGCTTTCCCGACGCCTGCTGCAGCTGCTCGATCGTCGCGCTCTCCCCGAAGCTCGCGATGTTGCGCATCAGCAGCCGCTCGTGCGGCGACGCACGCACGTAGCGCGCCCTGAAGAATCCTGCGTCCAGCGTGGCCAGGATGCGGGGGCGAAGGCGGCGCAGGTCCGCCATCGTGATCGTCTCGCCCGTCGAGCCGCTCCACAGAGCGTCGCCGTAGACCTGGATGAAGAACGGATAGCCGCCGCTGTCCTGCATGACAGCCTCGACGACGTCGTCCGCATACCTGCGCCCCAGCCTCACCGCCGGGTCGACCAGCGCCGCCTCGTCCTCCGGCGGCCGCAGGTTGCCAAGCTCCTGAGTGAGAAACATCCGCTCCGAGTAGCTCTTCGAGCGCGACAGGTTGTCGACCACCGGGGGCAGGCCGCAGAGCATGAGCATCAGGGGGAGGCTGTGCTGCTGGATGGCGGAGGTCGCGCTCAGCAGCGCGCTGAGGGTCGGGGCGCCAGCCCGCTCGCGGATGACGTGGAACTCGTCGTAGCGCAGGACCAGGCCGCGGTATTCGCTCTTCATGCAGAGCTCGCAGATGTGGGTAAGGGCCTCGCGGAGGTCGTCGTCCAGACGGCGGACCGGTTCGCCTCTGCGGCGCCGGGTGTCGACGCTGACCTTGAACTCGCCGTACGAGACGGTGAGCGCGCCGACCACGTCGATCGTGGACTGCAGCATTTGCCCTGCCCTGTCCTTGAGGCGCGCTGACAGGCTGAGGCGGCGCAGGGCGCGGTTGACGTCGGTGAGCACGGCGTTGGCGAAGGCATGTGGCTCTGCGTCGGGCTCGGAAAACTCGCGGTCGACGACAATCCAGCCCAGCGCCTCGGCCTCCGCCTGCATGCGATTCAAGAGCACCGTCTTCCCCACGCCGCGCAGGCCCGTGATGAGGACATTCCGCGGGTGTCGCGGGTTGCGCAGAAAACGCCGAACGGCCTCTATCTGCTCTTCGCGGTCACCCAGGTAGGGCGGGTCGATGCCATTGCCGGGACGGTAGGGGCTTGGCGCCCAGGCGGTCGCCATTTGATAGGGGATGATAAGGCCCGCGAATTATCATTCCAGGCGCCCGGTCGGAGCTTGGCTAGCAGCCCACCCAGCCCACGATCTGCTGGAGCCGGATCTGGTCCAGGCCCCTGACGATGTGGTTGGAGCCCACCCTGAGAATCGGCAGGCGCTCCCCGTCGAGGTCTTCCCACTCCTTCCTGGCGACCAGGTCCCGGCTGACGGAGCGGTACTCGAACGGCACGCCGAGCTCGCGGAGGAGATCTGCCATCGCGGCGGACTCCTTGGAGCCGTCCCAGCCATAGAGGATGGTGTCGGAACCGTTGCGGGGCTTAGGACTCACATCCATGACGTTATGGCTCCAGGCAGGTATAAAGCAAATCGATTGTCCTGATGGCTTGCATAAGCGCCGTTGATAAGGGTCCCACCATAGGTACCAACGCAGCACCGGACAAAAACACCGAAAAAGATCGCTCGGTCCTCAGCTCTGCAACTGCGGCCATGGACTGGATTCGGGAGCACGCCAAACAGCGCTGAGCGCCGCCGGGGGGATCGCGGTCATGCCTGCCGTTCGAGGACGACGACCGGGATCACCCGGCTGGTTTTCTTCTGGTAGTCCAGAAATCCCGGCCAGATCTTGGCTTGCTCGGCGTAGAGACGGTCATGTTCGGCGCCGCTGTCGAGGACGTGAGCACGGGCCTTGAACTTCTCCGTGCCGCCGTCTCCGGCGACCTCGACCTCGACCTCAGGGTTGGCTTTGAGGTTTCCCAACCACATCGGGTTCTGGGGCGCTCCACCCTTCGACGCGATGACGATGTACCTGTCGCCGTCGCGTCGATAGACGAGCGGCGTCGTGATCTGCTCTCCGCTCTTGGCCCCTTTGGCGGTCATGAGCAGGAGGTGGTCGCCCCAGGGCGCAATGCCCCGGCCGGCACGGGCGTTGAACTCGTCGATGGTCTTCTGGTTCCAGGCTGTTGCTCTCACCCTTCGAATTTAGCGAAAGTCCTGACCGCCCATCGCGAGGTGACGAACCAGAGGCCGTCCTCGAACTCAACTCGGATGTTGCGGGGGCCCGGGCCGCGGCCGCGTGCAGTCACGCGGCACGGTTCGCCATTGCGTTCCGGCAGGTACTTGCGAAGGCGCCAGATCAGCAGTCGGCGGTCCAGTAGGGGTCAGCCCTGAGTGATACCGGCCCTCGGCGCGAGTTTCGCCGAGGGCCAGTATTGCGGCTACAGGATGTGGCGCACTCCGAGCCGCGCTTTGCTCGGAGATGGGCTACTACCCAATCGCTCCGCGCAGACACCCCGTTCTGCGTTAGCAAGGTAGCGCGTCCTGCGCAATATGTGTCGTCAAAATGTCTTCTCGCTTGGCGGTCACCTAGGGCCGATCGGCGATCCGCCACGCGCGGACCTGAAGCGCCCCTTCCAGGCCGCCCACCAGGGCAAGGTTCGACGAGACGAGGTCGCCCTCGGCGTGGGTCGTGGGAACTGAACACACCTCTATCGAGCTCGACTCGAAGGTAGGGACCTGGTGCTCGGCAATGCGATACGGCGTGATCGTGTCGTCCGCGTTTCTTCGCGACTCCCAGACGATGAGCTTCTGCTTGGACCCGCCGTCTTTGATGGCCGTGACCAGCCCTGAGCTGCCAAACGGTACAAGCGACGGCCGCTCGAGGATCACGTCCGTCGTGGCCGTGGTGTCACCGCGCTTGGTGAAGTCCTTGAATCCGCTGAAGTCGAAGTCCACGCCGGCGTAGAAGATCCGAAGGAACCCGGCGTCGGTCCGGACCGCGGTAGCGAAGTAGACCGGTGCAAAAATCTCGTCGTCCGGCAGCCGTGGTTCCACCGGTATCGCGGTGATGCTCACACGGTTCGCCGCGATGCCCGTGCTGAATGACCCGACAGCCGCGATCGTTCCGGCGACCGGATCGAGTGACCAGAGCTGGTTGGCCGCGGTGCCGTTTTCGCTCTTTCGCACCGCAGTGGCGAAGTAGTAGAGGGCGCCCACAATGAAAGGGCCCGCAATAGAGACCTGGTCGAGGGGAAGCGATGGGTTCAGCGACCCGACGTTCACAAGCTTGGTGGCCTTGGTCTGGCTGCCGCCTTTCAAGACAGGCTCGACCTTCCACGACTTGAGCACGAGCGTCCCCTGCTGGCCGACGATTGCGCTCAAGAAGAGGCTGTCGTCAATCGGGAGAAGGCTCACGGACGTGCCGGCGCCGGCAGGCACGTCCTCAACGGCGAGACTCGGCGTACCGTCCTGCGCGACTCTCCAGAGCGAGAGCTTCACGCTTCCACCCTGCGGGGCGGCGTTCAGGCTCGGAATACCCAGCGTCTTGGCCGTGATGATCGAGCTGCCACCGAGCCGTATCGCCTTGACGTCCGCAAGGAACTGAGCAGCCGACTGGCTCGCCCCCTCTGGCGCGCTCTCGGCGACCTTCGTGATCGTCGATCCGTCGACGTTCACGCCCCACGTCGTCAGGGTCACGCCATAGTCCGGCGCCATCGCCGCCGTGACCGCGCGACCGTCGGGAAGGCAGGCAAGAGCGTGATCGATCCAGCCAATCCCCGAGCCGATCGAGTCGCGCAGGTCTGGGTGGAAGAGGCGCGCGAACGAGTAGTCGAGCGCGAGCGTCGGGTCGTCCTGCGTCGGCGGGTAGCTTGCCCCGATGAGGCCGATCACGAGCCGCCGCCCGATCCGCTTCGTACTCATGATCGAGCAGTTGAGGTTGTACGGGCTGCCGGTGCCGCTGCCGCAGGCGCCGGAGCTGCCGCCCTTGCCTCCGTCCCAGCCGGGATAGCCGTTGGTTCCCCAGCCGAAGCGATACTGCTTCTGGGCATCCCCGAGGAACGTCGAGAAGCTGTAGGCCGGTCCAGGAAAGCCGACGACCTGGCGGAAGAGCGGGTCCTGGAAGCCATGCTCCCAGAGCCGAGCGAGGTCGCGCGCTGTCGTGTAGTGGATGAAGCCATTCTTCTTGTACGAGTCATTGCAGAACGATTGATCGAGGTTGAGCACGGTCCCGTAGGCGTCGGTGGTGGGGCACCAGTTGTCGAGGCCGGCGGGGTTCGTGAAGTGGCTGTTCGGAAGGCCCGCTGGGGTGATGTGGCCGGACAGAGTGACGTCGTTCATCAGCTCGACGAAGGTGCTGACGCTGCCGGCAACATGCTCAGCGATCGCGATCGCCGCATCGTTGCCCGACGGATACATCATGCCGCGAAGGAGATCTGCGAATTGGACCTTTTCACCCAGCTGCAGCGGGATGTAGGAGTTCCAGGTTCCGAGATCGTAGAAGTCGACGTAACGAAGGCGCGGGTCGTCGCTCAGAAGCGTGATCGGGTTCGTGGTCGGTTGCGGGTTGGTGCCAAGAAAGAGTCTTTCCCCGCTGTCGAACTGGCCGTTCGAGTTCGCGTCATAGACGATCCACTCCCCGCTGTCGCGGGTCCCGTTGTTGTTCGAATCGACGAACGTGACGTGGGGGTCGTCGGCGAGCGCGGCGCCGGTGGCCGGCGTGCCGTTCCCGGTCGGCAGGAGGACGACCTCGCCCGCACCGTAAGTGGCGTCCTGGTCTGCGTCGATGACCAGGAACTCGCCGTAGCGGTCGCCCATGAGCGAGCTGCAGCCGCCCATCAGCGAGCCGCAGGGCACCCAGGGGGACTTCGCGACCGCGTTCGCGCTCACGGTCACCCAGTCGCCCAGCGTGCAGAACCCGGCCGGCGAGGTTGGGCACGTTCCTGGGATACGACCCATGAGGGCATCGACGGCCACGTGGAGAGACACGATCTTCGTCGTGCTGGCCATCCCGTTAGGGTCGTCGGGCGCACCGGAGAAGAGCTCGCCGTTCGGTCCCTGGAAGTCATAGAGGGGGTCGCCGACGAAGTAGCGGGGCGCGATGAGGGTAGGCGCCGTGGAGTCTGCATAGGCGACCTGTGATGTGGTGGTCAGCGCCAGAACGACGGCGGATGCGACGGACCTGGCTATCCTCGGCAGATTTCTGCGAGTCGGCATCTCGGCGGCCTTCCTCTTTCGGACGACTGGCATCGCACGATGCCCGGTGCCCTAGGCTAACAGTTGGAGGCCTTTTCCGGGCACCATTTTGCGTTGGTGCTAATTCAGCGCCAGTCACAACGGTAAAGGGGTCGCGTAAAAAGGTTCCGTTACCCTTCCCGATGAGGCCGGCGTAGCTCAATTGGCAGAGCAGCTGTTTTGTAAACAGCAGGTTACGGGTTCGATTCCTGTCGCCGGCTCCAGCTATCCCGGCCCGCCGTTAGGGCCACCTGGCGACAGTTGGCCCGATTCACTGCCTGGCGATAGGGCCATCTGGGCACAGTTGCACGCAACCTGATTCCGAACGGGCTCGCGGAGCCAGCGTCAACACGCCTATTGTTTTCGCGTGCTTGTCGCGATCTACGCCACCAAGGACCCTGGCGGCAAGCGATTCCTGACCACGCTCCAGCGCCGCATCGCCCGCCAGGAGATTCGGGCCTGGGAGGTCCGGCGGCGCAACCCGCTGACCCTGGTCCACTCCGGCGACCGCTACGCCGGCGTCCGCGTCACTTTCCAGGGGGCCGGTACTCGTGGCTTCGCCCGCATCGCCAATCCAGGCGCGCTGGGCGCGTTCAGCGACCCGCCACCGACCCTGCTGGCGAACATCTCAGGCGCCTCATCGGCCGACCGAGTGCTGGGTTTCCTGGTCGGCTTGCTGACCCGACACGCCGAGCCGCTCGGCGTCTCCGGAGTGGGCATCCCGCTGGCCTAGAAAGCCTCTAGCCGTCCTTCTTCAGCAATCGGGCGACCGCCTGCAGGTCGGCGACGAACGCCTCCATGGCTGACCGGCGAGCCTCGTCGTCGGGCGCACGAAGGATCGAAGACGGATGCACGGTGGCGACGACCGGCACCTCGAAGGGCGAGTCCATGACCTTTCCACGGTGCTGCGTGACCTTGAACGTAGCGCCCATCACAGACTGCGCCGCCGTGGCCCCCAGCAGCACGAGCACCCGCGGCCGAACCACAGCCAGCTCGGCCTGGAGCCACGGCCGGCACGCACGCACCTGCGCCGCGTTCGGCTTCTCGTGGAGCCGCCGCTTGCCCCGCCTGGTGAAACGGAAATGCTTGACGGCGTTGGTCAGATATAGGGACGCGCGCGAGAGACCCGCGCTCTCGAGCGCCTCGTCGAGGATGCGGCCCGCCGGTCCGACAAACGGCTTCCCCTCACGGTCCTCCACGTCGCCCGGCTGCTCTCCGACCATCATCACCCGCGCGTCCTTGGCGCCTTCCCCGAACACGGTCTGGGTTGCGTTCCTCCACAAGTCGCAGCCCTTGCAGCCCGCCGCCGCGTCTCGGAGCGACTCGAGCGACAGCTGGCGCGGCAGAAATTCGGCTGCGCCCGCGTCGGACTCGGCGATGGCCGAGGTCAGGATTGGTTTCGCCATATGCACTAAGAGAACGCGCGGTACTGCGCCTCCAAACAGGTAGGAGGTTCGGCGCGAAGCGTTATTGAATTGAGGGCACGTGCGTGCCCGCGTGGGTTCCGCACGCACAAAGGAGAGGTAATTTCATGGCCCAGTCAGTTCGCGAAGTCATGACCCCGCAGCCGGTTCTCCTTCAGGACTCGGCCTCGGTTGTCGATGCGGCGCGCTCCATGCGCGATCAGGATATCGGTGACGTGATCGTGGTCAAGAACGGCGAGATCTGCGGCGTGGTCACGGACCGCGACATAGTCGTGCGCGCAATCGCGGATGCACGCGACCCAGCGTCGGTGACGCTCGGCGAGATCTGCAGCACGGAAGTCGCCACCGTCGACGCCGACGAGGACATCGACAAAGTCGAGAAGATGATGCGCGAGAAGGCCATCCGTCGCATACCGGTGGTCGAGAGCGGCCGTCCGGTCGGGGTGATCTCCCTGGGCGACCTCGTCATGCAGCGCGACAAGAAGTCGGCCCTTGCCGACATCAGCGAGGCCCCGCCGAACAACTAGGTCGCACCATCGCTCACCCTCCCCCGTTTCGCGGGAGGGAATCGTCCACAATCTTCCTGCATGGAGGCGACTGAGCGGTCGGCGCTGATCCGGCGCTACAGGGAGGGCCATGGCGCTGTCATGCAGGCGCTGCAGGGCCTGAGGGAGGACGAGCTCGATCGCTCGGCCTCCGGTGAGTGGACGCCGCGCCAGATCGCTCACCACCTGGGCGATAGCGAGATGATGTCGGCGATCAGGCTTCGGCGCCTCATCGCTGAGGATCACCCGGTGATCCAGGGCTACAACGAGGGGGAGTTTGCGCAGAGGCTCACCTCAGACCGCCCGATCGAGCCTTCACTGCAGGCAATGCGCTGGGCGCGCGAGACCACGGCTCAGATCCTCGACCGGCTGAGCGAGGAGGAATGGCGCCGCACCGGGACGCATGATGAAAGCGGCCCCTACTCCGTCGAGACGTGGCTGACGATCTATGCGGCCCACGGTCACGACCACGCCGAGCAGATCAAGCGCTCGCGCGGCATGAAGTAAGAGTGGCGACCACCCAGGTCCTGCAGGAGGCCGCGCTCGCGCGAGCGGCCGCCGCGCGCGAGGCCGACCTCGCCGACTTGCTCGAAGAGCTCAGGATCCCTTCGGTCAGCACGCTGCCCGAGCATCGTGCCGACTGCCTCCGCAACGCGGAGTGGCTGCGAGACCGCCTCGCCCGCATGGGGATGGAGGCCGAGATCGTCGAGGTTCTGCAGGGCCGGCTGCCGATCGTCGTCGCGGACTGGAACGGCCGGCCCGGCAAGCCCCACCTCACGATTTACGGCCACTACGACGTGCAGCCGCCCGACCCGCTGGACGAGTGGACATCGCCGCCATTCGAACCCGACGTCCGCGACGGCGTCCTCTACGCGCGTGGAAGCGCAGACAACAAGGGCAACCACATGGTCACGGTGAAGGCGGTCGAGCACCTATTTGCTGCGGGGGAGCCGCCGATCAACCTGCGTTTCATCCTCGAGGGTGAGGAGGAGATCTCGGGCGAGTCTCTTCCCCACTACCTGCGCGCGAACGGATCGAAGCTGAAGACGGATGCGGTGCTGGTGTGGGACAGCGGGTTCGACGAGGACGACCACCCCACACTCGCGACGGCACTGCGTGGGCTTCTGTATGTCGAGCTGCACGCCAGCGGCCCGGCTGTCGATCTCCACTCGGGCATGTACGGTGGCGTCGCGCCAAATCCCATCAACACGCTCGCCCGCATCATCAGCGAGCTGAAGGATCGCGACGGGCACATCACCATCCCCGGCTTCTACGACGACGTGAAACCGCCCACCGGCGAGGAGCTGGCAGATTGGAGGCGAAAAGACAGGCGCTACCAGGAGGCGATGCTGCAGCAGTCAGGCGCCCCCGGGTTGGAGGGTGAGCCCGACTTTCTGGCCCTCGAGCGCACCGGCAGCCGGCCCACCCTCGACGCAAACGGGATCCTCGGCGGATTCACGGGCAAGGGCGAGAAAACGGTCATCCCGGCGCGTGCATTCGCCAAGGTGAGCTTGAGGTTGGTACCCAACCAGGAGCCCAAAGTCATGCTGGCCGCTCTCGAGAGTCATGTCCAGGCGCTCAGCACGCCGGGAGTGAGCATGCGCGTAGAGCTGCTCAGCTCAGCCCGGCCGGTGACGTGCGATGCCGGCTCCCCGGCGGCCCAGGCACTGAAAGACGCTTATGCCGCGGCGTTCGGCTCGGAGACTGCGCTGGTTCGCATCGGCGGCTCGATCCCGGTCGCGGTGGACTTCCAGGAGGCGGTTGGCGCGCCGCTGGTGATCAGCGGCATCGCGCAGGCAGACAGCGCGCCTCACTCGCCCAATGAGCGGCTGGTGGTCGCCAACTACCACCGCGGCATCGAGGCGGTGATCCGCTTCATGTGCCGCCTGGGCGAGTAGGGCCGCACTCTTTCCGCACGTTTGGCGCCAGAAGCGCGGTTGGAGTGCACGCAATCGGCTCGTTTGGCGCCAAAAGCGCGGAATCTCTACGCGATCTCGATGGTAGTTTCCGCGCTGTTGGGATTGATCCGCCCGTCAATGAGCCCCCACGTCAGGAGGTAAGAGCCTCGAGGCGCCGATGCGGGGACATCGATGCGCATCTCGAACGTGGCACCACCTCCAGGCGCGATGTGATCCATGGGACCGCAGTTGAGCTGATAGGAGGCGTTGGCGAGCTTCCCATCGACCGTCTCCACGTAGTCCGGGCAAGTCTCGAGGCTATAGACCGTGTGGCTCGCGTTGGTGAGGGTAACGAAGTAGGCCAGGGTCGACCCGTGCCGCACGGATGCAGGAGCCTGCATCGTGATCACGACCTCGACGAACAGGAACTCGGAGGGCGGATCGAACCCGGACGGGCTGAAAGGCCCCCGCGACAACGGGGTCAGCCCGACTGTGCCCTGAGACTCGCACGCCTGCGAAACGGCGGCCTTGAAGGGGAACGGCACAATCAGCCGACCTGCGCCAGTCGGAAGGTCCACGGCCACATTCGCGGCCTGCGGCGCTCGGCAGTCGTACCACGAGAGGTTCATGAGTGCCTGGCCACGCACATCGGGTATCGCATGCGGCCCCGGGTTGGACGTCGTGGAGAAAGTCGGCGTATCCAACTCCATCAGCACAGGCACGCCGTGCCAAACGTCAAAGTAAGTTCCACGCCCGGTCAGGCCGGCCACCTGTGCAAGGACCCTGCCGTCTCGACTGAAGACGGTGACGTCGGCGAAGCCCTCCAGGTAGCAGCGAGATGCTCCGCGGTTCCGAAGAACGATCGGCATGGTGGTTTGGCCCATTTCTCCGCGCATCCCAGGAGCCCCACCTTCGAGTTGATTCGCGCGGCAGGCTGGGGTGCCTGGCGGAATGACCACCGGAGGGCCAAGCGGCACCGTCGACTCCGGGGCAATAAGGACCAGGCCTTTGGGCGGCAGGGGCAGCCAGGGCACGTAGTGCTCGGGCGGCGCAGCACCGGAAGGGGCGACGGCCGAAGCGCATGCGGCTGGCAGCACCAGGGCACACGTCAATGCGACGGCCAGGGCCCACCGACCCATCTCAATATTGCTAACGCGGACGCCAGCCCGCGGTTACTGAGACAGACCCGGCGGGGCCCCGTCGGCCCCGCCGCTCCCCCTCCTCTTTCCTTACCTGCCTAATGGCCGGGGCACATCTTCACGCTGGGGTTGTAGTTCGCGAAGATCCCATCCGGGTTCGGCTTCCAGATCCAGGCATGCAGCACCCACAGGCCAAGGGCGTCGTTACGGGTGAATGACCGCCCGAGCAGGCTCGGCGGCTGCGAAGAAGTCCAGGCGGACTGCGGGATGATGTACTCGACGGCGCCCAGCTTCAGCGTGTTGCCGTCAACCTCGTAGACGAGAGCCTCCGGCTGTGACGGCTCAACCGTGGCGTCGAGCAGCGAAAGTTTCACGTAGTGCTGGCCCATGCCGCCGACTCCCGGAAGGTCGAAGCACGCGAGCAGCGGGTGGTATCCGGCTGCCTGGGCCTTGTCCAGGTCATGGAAGCTCGCTGTTGCGTTTCGGATTGTGGCCAGGTTCGCCTGGCCCGCCGCGGCCGGCATGACGAGCACCGTAAGCAGCGCTGTGACGATGGCGGTTCCGACCCATGCTCTGATCAACCACTTGTACATTTCACCCTCCCTTATCAGCGGTAGAAGTACGGGTCGAGGACGCTGACCTGCGTGATCTTGTCCACCGGCAGGGCGTTCTTGCCGGCGGTCTTGCGGATCGCCTCCGGGTTCGGCGCGTCATAGACGCAGAAGGTTTTCGCCTTGTCTTCGCTCACATACGAGTGAACCCACGTCACACCCTCGTCTGCGTTGTGGTCGACGACAGTGAGGCAAACCTGCGCGCCCTTCGCGTCGACGGGAATGTGGAGCCCGTCATTGAACGTGCGCTCGACGATGTATCTCGGCATCTTTACGCTCCTCCGTTCAGTTGATTGCCGCGGCTGATACGAAGGTAGGGGCGAGCATGCCGATACCGAATCGGCAGCGCTACCCAGATTGCGCTGGGGCGTTACCTAATTTGCGCTGCGGCCTGGGTACGGGTGCTGACGCCGAGCTTGCGGAGGATGGCCGAAACGTGGTGGTGCACCGTCTTTTCTGAGAGGAAGAGCCGCTCGGCGATCTCCGCGTCGCGGAGGCCCCTGGCGACGAGGTCGAGCACCTCGACCTCCCGCGCAGTGAGATGAGCCGGGTTCTTGCGGGTGGCTTCTCGCGGCCCTCGAGGCAGATCGCGCGCGCCTAGTTCGCGGAGGCGCCTCGACACGATGGCGACCGCGCCCCGAGCACCGAGTTTCTGCAGCTCGACCAGCGCGGCTCGAAGCGCTGCCTCGTCGCCCGCGCCGATGAGGGCGATCGCTGCGTCATACGGGCAGCCGAGGTCGGTCCAGAGCTGGTGAGCCTTCTGCCACTCCCCGCGGAGCTCGAATCCGTACGGTTCGGGCAGGCCATCGGTTGCCGCCGGGACACCTCCCGCGCGCCATCGCCAACATTCCATTTCGCCGACGACCCACGCCGCGTTCCGAAGTTTTGCCAGGGCCAGGACGGGCGCCGTGGCTTCGAAAATGGATTGCTCGCGACCCTCGAGCCACATCGCTTCCGCCCTGGCCGCGGCCGCCGGCTCGAGTCGCTGGAGCTCGCCAGTGTGCTCCGCCAAGGCCCACGCCTCATCGAGAGGCTGCCCTGACGAAGGGTCGCCTCGGCGTGCCCGGATCAAGCCCAAGACGGCAAGACACACAATCCTGGGCATGGGAGACGTGCGCGGATCCTGAATCACCAGCTCGGCCCAGCGAATGGCTTCGTCCCACCGCCCCCTGTCAAGTGCCTCGCGACATCTATATGCAAGCAGGTAATGACGCCAGAGCTCGAGCCCGCGCTCTGTGCAGTATTCGACGCCAGCCTCGAAGTACGTGTCGCTCACCGCATAGGCCTTGCTGCGCGGTGTCCACCAGCAGAGGGCCACGAAGACCCGGCCTGCGTGCTCATCCAAACCGTGGTCTTGAGCCAGCTGGAGCGTGCGTTCAAGGCGTGCCGCGATATCCGTCGTGCCGCCGAGGAGGTCGGCAATGTCGAGGTTTATGAGCGCGTATACCTCGGCCTCGATGTCCCCGGTACGCTGCGCCAGATCCAGAGCCCTCCTTCCCCACAGGACAGCGTTCTCCACGTCCTCTGCATTCACGAACAGGTGCGACAGATTGCAGTAGGCCAACGCGAGCTCGCGCCCTGGCGGCAATGGCTCCAGAATCGCCACTGCGTCGTATGTGACCTGGAAGGCCTCAGGCACCCTTCCCACGTAGCGAAGCAGCCGCGAGTACGAGCGGAGCGAATCGCCCTCCTGGAGACGATTGCCGAGGCTGCGCCAGCACCGTATAGCCTGCTGCTGGGACTCGATCGCCTCGGCGAACTGGCCGGTCAAGTAGGCGGCATAGGCACGACCCTCGCAAAACTCGGCGAGGGTCTGAGCCGGGACCCCCTTGCTGAACCTGATCGCGCGCGCGTACTGCGCCGCCGCCTCGCGATGGGCTCCGAAAGATGAGGCTTGAGCTGCAGCCGCCGGCGCCAGCCCGAGCACAGCCGATGCGTCTCCGGCCGCCTCCGCGTGGTGTGCGAGCCGGGTCAGGTCCGGTTGGCTGCGTTCCGGAGCCGACAGCGTGGCAAGCGCCGCACGATGAAGCGCCAGTGCCCGATCTGGAGGTGTGGACTCCTCTATCGCCAGCCGGGCGAGCTCGTGACGGAAAGCGACCGCGCCCGGCTTTGTGACGAGAACGCCGGCAGCCAGGCACTCCTCGAGGTGGCCGGCGGACCGCGGCGCAAGCGCCTCGAGCAGCCAGAGCTCTGCTTGTGGCGGCACGATCGCGACGGCTTCGACCAGGGCTCGCGCCGGCTCGCTCAACCGAGCCGCTCTCGCCAGCACGACGTCCCGAACTGTGTCCGGGATCTGCGCGTTGCCGGCGGCCAGAACCTCCGCGATGAAGAATGGGTTGCCACCCGTTTTGTGGTGTAGCTCTTTCGGGTCGACCCCATGCGACCGGGCGAGCGTTGCCACCGCCTCTGCAGAAAGCGGGGCCACCTTGAGGCGGATGATGGTTCCGGTCGCCTGCATGTCCCCAAGCACGACCCGAAGCGGATGGGTCCGGTCGAGCTCATCGTCACGGTAGGTGATGAGCACAAGGGCTGGCACGCCTTGCATCCGCCTCCCGAGCAGCCGGAGAACGTCCAGGGTGGCTTCGTCGGCCCAATGAACGTCCTCGATGATGAGCAGGGAGGGAGATCTGGCCCGCAGCTCGTTCAGCAGCGCTGAAGTAATCTCATGCGGCTTCCGCCCGGCTTCGACAAGCGCTTTGAGCTCGCCTCCAACGCTGTGGGCGATGTCCAGCAAGGGCCCAAGTGGGTGCGGCGTGAACAGCGGATCGCATGCCCCCGCGAGGACGCGCACGCCTCGTTGCGACTCCGCAAAGTGGTGGACGAGCGCGGTCTTACCCACGCCCGCCTCTCCGCCGATGAGCACGAGCCGCCCCCGCGAGCCCGCACTGACGGCCTTCAACTGCTCGGCAAGCACAGTCAGCTGTGCCGAGCGCTCGAGCAGGACTCCCCTTGCAGGGTCGTCAACAGGGATCCGTGCCACAGGTGTTCCACATCGTGACCCCGATGGCCGGACGAGTTCAAGCAGACTGTCACGCGATGAGGACGGGTGTGCGGGCTGCGATCCTGGCGATGGCAGCCGCCGTTTCTTGCAACGGGGCGCAGCAGGCTGCCCCTTCGCCCTCTCCCACTCCGACAGCGACCGCCACGGTGTCGCCATCGCCCTCGCCAGAGCAGCTACAGCAAATGGAAGCTCCCCTGCCCGTGGCCCTGGAGGAGGCGGCGGCCGCGGCGGCGGGCGGCAAGCTTTATGTGATTGGCGGCTTTGATGCCGCCGGCAACAGCCTGCGGACGGTCTGGGTTTTCGATGGCTCGACGTGGAGCGCCGGGCCGGGCTTGCCGCTGGGGCTCGACCACTCGTCCGCCGCGACGCTTGACGACCACGTCTACATCGCCGGCGGGCACAGCTTTGGACGGGACAGCGCGCGCCTGTTCAGGCTCGACGGCGCGTCCTGGACAGAGCTGCGGCCAATGCGGCACCTGCGTGGAGGCCATGCGCTCATCGCCTTTCAAGGCCGGCTCTATGCGATCGGTGGGAACACTTCTTCCACGAACGTGGCCGCGGTCGAGATGTACGACCCTGCGTCCGGAGCATGGACCGACGTTGGGTCGCTGCCCGCGCCGCGAAACCATGTTGCCGGTTTCGTGTTTGCGGAGAGCGTCTGCGTGGCTGGCGGACGATCACCGAACACGGCGCGAGTCGACTGTTTCGATCCTGCGGGCAGGACGTGGCTTCGCCTCCGGGACCTGCCTCGCGCGACCAGCGGCGCGGGGGCGGCGACGCTGGAGTCCGGCGACGTAGTGGTCATGGGCGGAGAGGATGCGCAGGAGTCAAGGATCGTCGGTCTCTACGCTCACCTTCCCAGCACGAAGGTCTGGATCTCGTCTCCAATGCTGGTGCCGCGACACGGATTTCAGCTCGCTGTGTTCGAAAGCCGCGCCTGGGCGTGCGGAGGCGGCGCGCAGGCCGGCCTGCACCCGGTGACGACATGCACCTCAGTGGTGTGATCGCGCGGCGGCGAGGTAAACGGCGGCGAGGATGATCAGCGCCGGCACGCCGTAGTTGAACTCCGGCGTGGTGAGGATAGGAAAGTCGGCGTCGAAAAGGGTCTCGACGAGGTAGTCGATCGTCTCGATGATCGCGAAGAAGGCGAGGATGAGGACGTTGGCCCCGAGCGCGGTCCGCACCACCGGCTCGCGAACATAGGCAAGCAGCACCGCCAGAGGCACCGCCGCGAGCGACGGTCCCAGGAAGTTGACGAGCGCCTGACGCACCGTGCCGACGGGTTGTTCGGGCTGAACGTGGACGGCGTAGACGCTCAGGTCGACGAGCGCCAGCCGCCAGGGCCGAACCACGATGGCGCCCTGCCCGCCGACTGCGTAGAGGACCGCGAGGTGCATCACCTCGTGGGTCGCGAAAGCAACGACGAACAGGAGGAGCGACAGGAGCAAGACCGCACGCGCAGCCTGGAGCTTTTCGACCACTGGATCGTTACCGGTGCGGGATACTCTGCCATGAGCTACGATCCGCGCGCCATGCAGGCACGCGGCCGGAGGTTCCTCGCGCTCATAGCCGGCGGGGCCTTGGGTGTGGCCCTGGTCGTGATCCTCCTTCTCAACGTCCTGGCGACCTCAGCCTGGAGCCGCGCCAACCTCGGGGCGATCAAGACCGCTGCGGCGCGTGTCCAGGCTCCGATCGACAACCAGAACCATCTCTACGTGCTGGACGGATGGGGCGGTGTCCACCCTGTGGGAGCGTCGCCGGCGCTGTCCATGACCGCCTCCTGGCCCACCAAAGACATCGCTTTCAGCCTCGCCCTCTTCCCGGAAGGGACCGGCGGCTACGTCATGGACGGATGGGGTCGTCTGCACCCCGTGGGCACGGCGCCGCCGGTGGACAGTGGCGTGTACTGGCCGCACTGGATCGGAGCGCGCGAGATCGTGCTGGCGCCGTGGTCCTCGAGCAGCCATCCGGCGGGCTACCTGCTCGACGCTGACGGCGGAATTCATGGGTTCGGGGGCGCGCCGCCGGTCACCGGCGGCGACGTGTGGCCGGGCAAGGGCATCGCGCGCGCTCTGGTCCTGTCAGCTGACAGCACCCCCGCTGCCGTCAAGGGCTACACGCTCGACGGCTACGGGGGGATCCACGCGTTCGGCGGTGCGCGTGCCGTCCTGGCGAACTCGACGTGGGCCGCGGACATCGCGCGCGGAATCGTGCTCATCCCCGGCCGCAACGGATCGTTGGTGCAGGGCTACACGCTCGACTATTCGGGCGCGATCCACCCGTTTGGAGGAGCTCCGCCAGTGAAAACGTCGGCCGAGTGGCCGGGCCAGGACATGGCCGACTCGATCGTGGCCTGGTCAGCCGCGCCCACCGAGTCGCCTGGCGGCTGGGTGCTCGACCGCCACGGTGATGTCCACGCGTGGGGCAGCGCGCCGACGCTGGCCGCCTCCCAGACGTGGCCGTTGTGGGACATCGCGCGAGGGCTTGCCGGCGCGGGGAGCGGCGGCGGCAGCACGGAACGGCTGATCCTGGAGGCCCGACCGCTCAGCGACAGCTGGGGCGCGTATTTCAACCAGCGCGACGCGCGCTGGGCGTCGAAGAGTGTCGGCCCGGCGCTGCACCCCGTCTGGAAGATCGGCTGCCTCCTGGCCGACCTGGCGATGGTCTACTCGCACTTCGGCTACAGGTCGGTCACTCCGGCGACGGTTGCTTCCAACATAGGCTGGTTCGACGGCCGAGGATCGATCTTCAACTCGGCGCTGAACATTCCCGGTCACACGACGATCATCAAATGGAGCCCGACGAGCGCATGGATCAGGGCACACGTCGGCGCGGGGCATCCGGTTATCGTCGGCATGAACCTGCCCACCGGCGGCACGCACTTCGTGACGCTGACCGCCCTGAACGGTGCATCGGACTACTGGACGAACGACCCCTGGGAGCAGAACGCCATGCACGTCTCGTTCTCGGGCGATTGGTTCGACCGCGGCCCGATCTACGAGGCGATCGCGTTCATCTGATTCGTCGATTTCGAGGCCGTGGGATAATCCCGGCCGGGGACAACCAAGCACTGGCGCCGGAATCTCCGGTACTGGTTTGCGATCGGCCCCCACCTCGCCTGCAAAGCGTTACGAGCCAAGCCTCGGGGAGTCGGCGCCGCGCGCACCCGGCAGATGGCCATGCGGGTTCAGACCCCCGCCGTCTGGCGGTGACTCCTCGAGGTGAGGCCCTTAGAATTCCTCACCTAACCGATGCCTTCACTGATCGCAATCCTGGCCCTTGTGATCGCCGCGGCGGTGCTTCTCTACTTGTCGCCGAGGCGCGTAACCGTATTCGAGTTCGAACGGGGGCTGCGCTACCGGCGTGGTCGGTTCATCGGCACTCTGCAGCCCGGGACCCATTGGGTCACGCGGCGCGGCGGCACGATCACAAAAGTCGACGTGCGGCCGCATGTCCTGGTGATCCCGGGTCAGGAACTGCTCACGTCTGACGGCATAGGCGTCAAGGTGAGCCTGGTGGCGGGCGTTGAGGTCGTTGACCCTGCGGCTGCCATCAATCAAGTGCAGAACTACACCACGACGCTGTACACGCTCATTCAGGTGGCCCTAAGGCAAATCATCAGCAGCCGATCGCTCGAGGAGCTCCTCGCGGGGCGCGCCGATGTTGGGCCGAAGGTCCTCGAGGCGTCGGCGCAGCCGGCCCTAGCCTTTGGCCTGAAGGTCGCGTCCGTCGATGTGCGCGATGTAATGCTGCCGGGCGACCTGAAACGGATCTTCGCCCAGGAGGTCGCCGCTCGCAAGGAAGGTCTGGCGGCGCTCGAGAAGGCTCGCGGCGAGACAGCAGCCCTGCGTAATCTCGCGAATGCCGCTCGGATGATCGAGGACAACCCAGCGCTCATGCAGCTGCGACTTTTGCAGCAGCTGGGCGCCGCGGGAGGCAACACTGTCGTGCTGGGCGATGGCAGCATCATTCCCGTAGCGAAGAGGGAGCGGCGACCCGTCAAGAACAAAGACAGCGTCGCTGAGAGCGACCCTTCCAGCTGAAGACTGGCGGAGAGGGAGAGATTCGAACTCTCGATGGGCCAGTGACCCATAACGGTTTTCGAGACCGCCGCCTTCAACCACTCGGCCACCTCTCCGAGCCCCGCCAATAGTGTTCCCCGCGGAGGGGGATCGTGGCGGTCCCGACCGGATTCGAACCGGCGTTCTCGGCCTTGACAGGGCCGCGTGTTTGGCCAGGCTACACCACGGGACCGACGGCGGCTAAGTCTACCAGCGGCCCGAGTTCAGACCAGATTCAGGCAGTACCGGGGTGGGAGTTCCGAACACTGTTCCTATAATTCGTTCGGCGTGAGCGACTCCCATTTCGGAGGCGGGTCAGCGGATGAGCTGAGAAAGCGCTTCCAGATCCTGGAGCGCGTAGCGATCTTTTTCACCCTGCCCGACAACGTTCTGCACGCCCTGGCCCGCCGCCTGGCGCCCGCCTCGGCCTCCAAGGGCTCGGTCATCGTCCACCAGGGCGACCCCGGCGACACCATGTTCCTGGTCGAATCCGGCCGCTGCGAGGTGTACGTCGAGGAGTCGCCCGGCCACACCATCACGATCGCCCTCATGGGCCCCGACGACTTCTTCGGCGAGATGGCGCTCATCTCCGAGGAGACGCGCACGGCGAGCGTGCGGGCCCTCGAGGACTGCAAGCTCCTGACCCTCGACCGCAAGACCCTCTATGAGACCCTCCCCGCCGAATCGGACGCCATGATCGAGCTGACCAAGCTGGTCGAGCAGCGCAAGGACACACTCCCCAACCTGATCGCCCGAGCGCGGATGGTCGCCCCCGAGCAGGCCGCCTCGACCGTCGCCGTCTACTCGCCCAAAGGCGGCTCGGGTCGCACGACCATGGCCGTCAACCTCGCCGCGGCCCTGGCCAAGCGCTTCCCCGGCGAGGTGCTCCTCGTCGACCTCGCCCTCCCTTACAACCACGCGGCGCTCATCTCATACCTGACCCCGACCGGCTGCCTTGCGGCGGCCAGCCAGGTGCCGCCCGCCAACTTCGAGGAGGCCGTGCTCGGCGCGATCCTCCACCACCCCGGCGGCATGATGCTGCTGCCCGGCGTGCTCCGTGCGGAACAGGCCGACCTGATCACCGTCGACCTCGTCAACCGCGCGATGGGGATCCTGGTCAACGCCTTCCGCTACATCGTCTTCGACCTCGGCGTCGCCTTCACCGACATCGTGATCAGCGTCCTCGACCACTCGCAGCGCGTGCTCGTGCTGGTGACGCCCGAGCTCTCCTCCCTGAAAGACGTAGGCGAGCTGCTGCAGATCTTCACCAACGTCCTGAACATCGTGCCCGGTCGCGTCATCCTGTCCCTCAACAACAAGGTTCCAAAATCGGTGGTGAGCAAGGAAGACGTCGTCCGCACCCTCAAGCAGGACCTGGCGGTCGAGATCGACTTCGACGGGACAAAGCCGGATGAGGCCGCCGTCAAGGGCGAGATCCTGGTCCTGACCGACCCCAAGAGCGCCATCTCGCGCGGCGCAGAGCAGCTGGCCCAGCTGATCGCGGGGTCGACCAGCGCCGAGGCCAAGGGCGGCGCCAAGAAGGGGTTCAAGCTAGGACGCGGCTAATCGCCGTGGTACCATCGATCTCGTGATCGAACAAGCTGTCGTCTCACTAACCCCCGACGCGCAGTCACGCCTGAAAGAGCTTCTCCAGAAGGAAGGCAACCCCCAGCTCGCGCTCCGGATCTTCGTCAGCGGCGGCGGGTGCTCCGGCATGCAGTACGGCATGGCCTTTGACGACATGCGCCGTCCGGATGACCTTCTCATCGAAAACGAGGGGGTGCAGATCATCGTCGACGACTTCAGCGCCCCCTACATCCGCGGCTCGGAGATCGACTACGTGGACAGCCTGATGGGCGCCGGCTTCACGGTTCACAACCCCAACGCGGTGCACTCGTGCTCGTGCGGGCACTCGTTCGACACGGGCGACGACGCGAGCTCGGCCCAGTCCTGCGGCTGCGGCCACTAGCCCCGCTCAACGTTCCGATCCAGGCGACTTAGGGAGCTCGTCCTCCTAACCCTCGGCGTCATCACGCCGATCGGGATCCTGGCCGTGAACGCCTCCGCCTTCGTCATGGGCCACCTGCCGGAATTCCGGCTTGGCATCGCCGCCTGCGCCCTGCTCAGCGGCCTCGTCCTCAACGGGCTCACTGCCTGGTGGCTGCTGCGCCTGGCCAGCCTGCACGCGCCCCCGCTCTTTCGCGAGTACCGCACCTGGGTCATCGGGGTTGCCGCCTTGATCGTCCTGCTGACCTCCGCCGGCGGCGGCTACCTGACCTTCCTCGGCCTGCGCGATCCGCACCGCCTGCCAGACGCCCTGTCGATCGTGGTGGCGGCGTTCATGCTGCTGCTCCCCTTCGCTGTGACCTTCGCGGGCCGCCGGATGGCCGGCATCGGAGGAATCATCCCGGTGGATGAACCGAGTGGGGATGGCCCCACCCGGCGACTTCGCCGCCGACCTCCCCACGTGGTGGGGAGGGAGTAAAAAGGAGCCCCCGCCGAAGCGGAGGCTCCTTTACGACGAACTTAGTTCGCCTTCGTTACATCATGTCCGGGGACATGCCACCTGGCATGCCGCCGCCCCTCTTCTCCTCGGGAACCTCGGTCACCATCGCTTCGGTGGTCAGCACCATCGCGGCGATTGAGGCTGCGTTCTGCAGCGCAGACCGAGTGACCTTCGCGGGGTCGACGATCCCGGCCTCGAACATGTTCACGAACTTGTCGTTGAGGGCGTCGTAACCCTCGCCCGGCTTGCTCTTGCGAACCTGCTCGACGATGACCGAGCCCTCCTTGCCGGAGTTGAAGCAGATCTGCTTGATCGGCTCCTCGAGCGCCTTGCGCACGATGGCGACACCGGTCGCCTGGTCGTCCTTCAGGCCGAGCCCGCCGTCGAGCTTCTTCTGCGCGTTCAGCAGCACGGTGCCGCCGCCCGCGACGATGCCCTCTTCCACCGCGGCCTTGGTCGCGCTCAGCGCGTCCTCGATGCGGTGCTTCTTCTCCTTCTGCTCGACCTCGGTGGCCGCCCCGACCTTGATCACGGCGACGCCGCCGGCGAGCTTCGCGAGCCGCTCCTGCAGCTTCTCCTTGTCGAAGTCTGAGGTCGTCTCCTCAACCTGAGCCTTGATCGCCTTGATGCGGGCCTGGATCGCTTCCGGCTTGCCCGCGCCCTCGACGATGGTGGTGTCGTCCTTGTTGACGGTCACCCGCCGAGCCTTGCCCAGCTGCTCAACCTTGGTCTGGTCGAGCTTGAGGCCGAGGTCTTCGCTGATGACCTGGCCGCCGGTCAGGATCGCCATGTCCTCGAGCATCGCCTTGCGGCGGTCGCCGAAGCCAGGCGCCTTGACGGCGACTGCGGTAAAGGTGCCGCGCAGCTTGTTCACGACCAGCGTCGCTAGCGCCTCACCCTCGACGTCCTCGGCGACGATCAGCAGCGGCTTGCCGTGCTGGACCACCCGCTCGAGAACCGGGAGCAGGTCCTGGATCGCCGAGATCTTCCGATCGGTGATGAGGATGTACGGCTCCTCGAGCACCGCTTCCATCCGGTCGGGGTTGGTGACCATGTAGGCCGCGACGTAACCGCGGTCGAACTGCATCCCTTCCACAACCTCGAGCTCGGTGGCCACGGCCTGGTTGTCCTCGACGGTGATCACACCGTCCTTGCCAACCTTGTCCATCGCGTCTGCGATGAGCGAGCCGATCTGCTCGCTCTGGCTGGAGATCGCCGCTACGTGAGCGACGTCCTCGTGGCCCTTGACCGGTACCGAGAGCCTCTTGATCTCTTCGACCACGGCCTCGACGGCCTTCTCGATTCCGATCTTCAGCTGCATCGGGTTGGCGCCCGCGGTGACGTTGCGGAAGCCTTCGCCGATCATGGTTTGAGCCAAGAGCGTCGCGGTGGTCGTGCCGTCGCCCGCTACGTCGTTGGTCTTCGTCGCCACCTCGCGCAGCAGCTGCGCGCCGGTGTTCTCCATGGGGTCCTTGAGCTCGATCTCGCGCACGATCGTGACGCCGTCGTTGGTCACGGTCGGAGCGCCGAACTTCTTCTCGAGGACCACGTTGCGGCCCTTGGGCCCGAGCGTGATGCGCACGGACTGGGCCACCGTGTCGATGCCCTTCTTCAGGGCCTGCCTTGCGTCTACATCGAATGTGACTTGTTTTGCCATATACCTCTTACCCTCTTGCCTTTGTTACTTCTTGGCCTTGCTGGCGGCGCCTACAGGCTCCGCCACTTTCTTGCCGTTCGAGCCGACGACGGCGAGCACGTCCTTCTCGGAGACGATCAGGTACTCGATCTCGTCAAGCTTGAATTCGTTGCCGGCGTACTTCGCGTAAAGGATCTTGTCGCCGACCTTGAGCTCCATCGGCACCTTGGTGCCGTTGTCCAGGATCCTTCCAGTCCCCACGGCCTGGACGATGCCCTCCTGGGGCTTCTCCTTGGCGGTGTCCGGAAGGACGATCCCGCTCTTGGTCATCTCTTCTCTTTCCACAGGCTTGACCACGACACGGTCGCCTAGCGGCCTCAGGTTCATGTGCACCCCTCCATAGCTGAAATTCAGATTGTTTGGCAGTCCCCGTACCCGAGCGCTTAGCACTCGGAGGGAGCGAGTGCTAATTGTACTACCCGAAGGGTTCGGGCTGCTAAACCTGCTCCGCCGTGTTCTCCGAGGGCTCCTCCGCGGCCTGGCGGATCAGCTCCTCGGCCGCTCGCGCCTGGTCCTCGGGGACCAGCACGCGGGCCTCCGTGAAGTCGATCGCCGGCGAGTAGGCGTGGTCGCCGAACACCTCGACCCGGATGCCGTTCGCGTCCAGGACTGCAGCGATCAGGTCGGCCTTCAAGCGATCGCCCCGGTAGACGATCTCCCATCCCTTGACCCCCATCAGTCCCATCCTAGAGAGGGTTCGACCGTGGTCGGAGCCAGCGCAGGGTTGAAGTGGCTCGCCGCCGCGATCATCGCCGCATTGTCAGTGCAAAGCTCGAGTGGGGGCATCGTGAGCCGGGCCCTGCCGGCGACCACCTCCCGGGCCCTCCGGCGGAGCAGGGTGTTGGCGGCGACCCCGCCGCAGACCACGACTTCAGGGCAGGGCTGCTTCTCCAGGGCCGCGGCGAGCTTCTCGAGCAGAGACTCCACGACCGAGGCCTCGAACGCCGCCGCCAGGTCGGCCCGCTCCTGCTGGCCGGCGCGGTCTGCCATGTCTCGCAGCCGGTAGAGCAGAGCAGTCTTCAGCCCGCTGAAGCTGTACTCGAGGCCGGGCAGGGAGGGTCGGGGCAGGGGCTGGCGGCTCGCGTCGCCCGACCTCGCCAGACGGTCGAGCGCGGGCCCGCCGGGATAGCCGAGGCCCAGCATCCGCGCGGCCTTGTCAAAGGCTTCGCCGGCGGCGTCGTCGCGCGTGCGGCCGATGACCTCAAAGCGGCCGTGGGCAGGCATGCGCACCAGGTCGGAATGGGCGCCGCTCACGACCAGGCCGAGCAGCGGCGGCTCGAGCTCGGGGCGCGTGAGCAGGGCCGCATAGATGTGGCCCCACAGGTGGTTGACGCCGGTGACGGGTCGCGACCAGGCGGCGCCCAGCCCCTCGGCCACGCCGACGCCGACCAGCAGGCAGCCGGCGAGACCCGGGCCGCGGGTGACCGCGATCCGGCCGATGTCGGCAGGCTGCACGCGTGCGCCGTCGAGCGCCAGGTCGAGCAGGTGCGGGAGGCGCTCGAGGTGGTCGCGGGCGGCAAGCTCGGGGACCACGCCGCCGAACTCCTTGTGAAGCTCGAGCTGCGAGTGGATGACGTTGGCCAGCACCCGGCGCCCATCCTCGACCACGGCGATGGAGGTGTCGTCGCATGACGTTTCAATGCCGAGTGTCAGTTCCAGAGTGTTCGCTCCCCACCCGGCTTCGCTTCGCGAAGCCGACCTCCCCACCTGGTGGGGAGGGTCACCTTGTCAGTCGCCCTTCGTCAGCAGCTCTCGGCGCAGCCCACGCACCTCGGCCTCGATGCGCTCCAGGTTCGCCTCATACGCCCGGCGAAATCGTGGCGAGTGGATTGAATCCGACCACATCACGATCGCGTCCTCGCCGTTGTCGGTGTAGTAGCCCTTGCGCCGGCCGATGACCTTGAAGCCGAAGCCCTCGTACATGTGCATCGCGTTCTCGTTGGAGGTGCGCACCTCCAGCGTCACCCACTTCGCCCCCATGTCGTACGCGGCCTGCACCAGCCCTGCAAAGACGATCCGCCCGTATCCCTGGTGGTGGAGCTCCCGCCGGACGCCGATCGTGGTCACGTGGGCCTCGTCATACATCCGCCACATGCCGCCATAACCGACGATCGTCGGATCCATCTCGTTCGAGCTGGCGGCCGGCCTGTCGACCAGCCCCTCATAACGCAGCACCACGTAGTGGGCGCTGGACCGCGAAGCCAGCTCCCGGTAGTAGGCGTTGCGGGGCCAGGGCGTGGCAAAGATCTCACGCTCGATCTCCTGCACCGTGCCGATGTCGCCCTCGCGCATCAGCTCCAGCGCCAGCTGCTGGCGGAGCTGGACCATCACGACGTCCCTGATGCCGTGAACGACTGCATGTATTCCAACCTGAGACGATCATAGGCAACTTCGCGCGCCGACTCCAGCAAATGCACCGCGGCCTGACCGAAGGTCCGCATCTCCTCAACGGGCTTGAAGCGAAGCCCTGCCTCGCCGACCGCGGCCTCCATGCGCGGACCGAGCATGCCGGCGAGAAAATGGGTCTTCGGCAGCTCACCCGGCTCGCCCAGCGCCGGCTGCCCGCCCGGCACCAGGTAGTAGAGCCGCCCTCGTCCGGCCTCGGAGACGGCGATCACCGGCTCGTCGCTGCGGGCGGCCTGCAGGTCGAGCGTGGGCAGCGGCACGATCGGGATCTTCAACCCCATCGCCAGGCCCAGGCCGAACGAGACGCCCGCGCGCAGGCCCGTGAAGGAGCCGGGCCCGATCGCCACCGCGACGTGGGTCAGCCTCTGGTGTGCGGCGATCTGTCGCATGCGATCGATCAGGTCTGGGCTGCGGGCGGGAAGGAGCATCTCAGAGTGGACTGCTCCCGAAGGATCCAGGATCGCCAGCCCGCTGATCCCCGAAGAGGTGTCAATGAGGAAGGTCACGCGTCACCCGGATCAAGCGGTGGTTGCCGCCGCGGTGCTCGATGACAACGACAGCCGCGTCCGGTGCCTCGATGCGGTCGCCCCACTCGACGACCACCGCACCCGCATCCAGCAGCTCGTCCAGGCCAAGCTCGGCCAACTCCGAGTGCGATTCCAGGCGGTAGAGGTCGACGTGCGCCAGTGCGATTCGACCCGGATAGACGCGGACCAGCTGGAACGTCGGGCTCGCCACCAGCGCCTCCGAGCCAAGGCCACGAGCGATCCCGCGCACAAATGTCGTCTTGCCCGCGCCAAGCTCGCCCTTGAGGAGGACGAGGTCGCCCTTTCGCAGGCGGCGGCCCAGCTCTTCGCCGAGGACCTCAGTCTCCTCGGGGCCCGCCGTCTCACGCAAAGTGGTCGTAGCCATGGGCCTCGAGGTGGAGATCGTCCCCGTCTGGGCCGATGACTCGAACTGAAGGATCAGATGTCATCAGGCCGATCGGTTTCACGCCTGCGTGAACGACCCTGTCCTCGGGCCCAACGCACACAAGCTCCGCCTCCTCCCCGCTGGTCAGCGCTTCCTCGATCGTGGCGCCCGAGGCGACCGGCACGTCCGCTGCGCGCAGGACGCACCCGACGCCGGACACCGCGGCGTATTTCTCCATCTCACGAACCAGGCCGTCCGAGATGTCCCCACAGCTCAGCTCCGCCTGGTTCAGATGAACGCCGTCCTGGAATTTCGGATCGGGCAGATAAACCCGCCGCTCACGCAGCGCAACCGCGGCGGCGCCGAGGTGGCCGGTTACTCCCACAACCCATCCCGGCCGGACGCGTGCACGCGCCAGTGGCACGAGCGGGGTCGTACCGAGAACTGTGAGGGTCAGCACGCCCGGCCCATCGATCGCGGTCGTGTCGCCCCCCGCGATGGCCATGTCGACGCGATCCGCGAGCCTTCGAATTCCTTCATAGAGCCCGGTCACGGTCTCGACTGACCACGATCTCGGCGCGGCGAGGGCTACCAGGGCGTACTTGGGGGTGGCGCCTTTGGCCGCGAGGTCACCGAGGGCAAGTGCCAGGGCGCGATGGCCTGCGTCCGCCGCGGCCATCCACGACAGGTCGAAATGGACTCCCTCGACCGACGAGTCGCAGCTTGCCACCACGTAGTCCTCTGGGTG
>WNGG01005280.1_pt1 | contig 30007 bp, 19 predicted proteins | sample 5400661 | NCBI WGS metagenome assembly WNGG01 (sample SAMN13153372, study PRJNA577476) | soil metagenome | isolation source: 100 cm soil or saprolite under Garry oak tree replicate 1 | place: USA:California | collected 2016-06-15
AAAGTTATAGACAGTGATCAAAGAATAAGTAAACTGCGGCCATGGGCAAAACATTTCGTTCATACGACATGAATCAGCAATTGCTGTTGCCGCCGGATCTGCGGCAGTGGCTGCGACCAGAGCACTTGGCGCTTTACGTCAGCGACGTGGTTGAGTCGCTTGATCTTTCTGGGATACTGAATGTGTACGAAGAAGGCGACGGTCGCGGTCGGCCTCCGTACCATCCGGCGCTGATGGTCAAGCTGCTGGTCTACGGTTATTGCACTGGAAAGATGTCGTCGAGGAAGCTGGAGCAAGCCACTTACGACGATGTGGCGTTTCGGGTATTGAGCTGCAATCAACAACCGGATCACGACAGCATTGCCGGGTTTCGCAAGCGACACCTGCAGGAGTTGGGACGGTTGTTCGTGCAAGTCTTGCAGTTGTGCGAGCGCGCGGGGTTGGTGAAGCTGGGGCAGGTAGCGATTGATGGCACCAAGATCAAAGCCAACGCCTCGAAGTACCAGTCGCTCTCCTACGCGCGGATGCAGGATGCGGAGCAAGAGCTGGCGGCTGAAGTGGCGCGCTTGCTGGGAGAGGCGCAACACATAGACGAAGAAGAGGATAAGCTGTACGGCAAAGGCAAACGGGGTGATGAGTTGCCGGAAGAGTTGCGTGATCGGGAAACGCGACTGGCTAAGATTCGAGCCTTGAAAGCGGAACTGGAGGAGGAAGCGAAAGCCACCGCCGCGCAACAGCGTACTGAGCAGGAAAAGGCAGAAGCCGGCGCAAAGCGCTATCGGCGTCCGAAATGGGAGGTATCCGCACAAGGAGAAATCCTGCCGCTGCCGAAGAGTAAGCGCAACCTCACTGATCCGGATTCGCGGATGATGAAGGACTTGGTAACGCAAAGTTTTCAACAGGGATACAACGTTCAGATTGGGGTGGATGCGCAAGCGCAGATCATCGTCGGGGCCAAGGTAGTGCAAGCGGGAAACGACCAACAACAGTTGGTTCCGGTGTTGCAGGAGGTAGCACAAAATCTGGGGAGAATGCCGGAGGCGGCTTCGGCTGATGGTGGCTACTTCAGTGTGGCGGCGCTGACCCACGAGGCGGTGCGCGGAGTTAATCTGCATGTGCCTCCGAACCAGCGGGAGCCGGACCTGGGTGCTCTGACAGAGCCGCTGCCGGCGAGTGCCAGTGTGCAGCAGCAGATGTGGCACAAACTGAAAAGCGCCGAGGGTCGCGCGCTCTACCACCTGCGGCAAGCGATCGTGGAACCGGTGTTCGCTCAGATTAAACACATACGTGGCTTCCGCCAGTTTCTGTTGCGGGGACTGGCCCAAGTCGAGGCGGAGTGGTTGCTGGTTTGTCTGACGCATAATCTGTTGAAACTATTCAGAGCAACGAAACAAGTTCAGATGCTTTGAAAAAAGGTTCGAACGAACCCAAAGCGCCGCGCCCCCGCAATAAGCTGGGCCAGTCAGTCGCCAAGGCCCAACTCGGAAGGCAAACCACCAATCGTGTTTGCCAGGCTGATTCGCTCAAGTCATTTCAATTGAGCGCTCAGCTAGTCAATAAGCCGACAGACTCGTTATAGGTGATGGTGGTTCTTTGGTGGCGCGATCGACCGGGTGCTCTGTGAGCATTCGCATTGCTTCCTGGACCGCTCGCTCGAGTTGTGGATCGCGTCCGGCGATTACATCTTTGGGCCAGTTTTCGACGTCGACGTCGGGCGCGACGCCTTCGTTCTCGACGGCCCATTTGTTATCGCGCGCGAAGAAGCCGCCGCGCGGGGCAATCATCGATCCGCCATCAACAAAGGTCGGCGTGTCGGCAGTATGGACAAGGCCGCCCCACGTGCGTTTGCCCACGAGCAAGCCGATCTTCCGGTGCCTGAACATGTAAGGCATCAGATCACCGCCAGAGCCAGCCATCTCGTTAATGATCATTACTTTCGGTCCCCAGATGCCCGCCGATGGACTCGTAAACGGGTAGCGATCGCCGGCAACATTGTTGAAGTAGCCGTCGACCTCGCGCTGCAGCACGTCAATGATGTAATCCGCCGCTGAGCCGCCGCCGTTGTAACGCTCGTCTACGATTACTCCCTTCTTGTCCTGCTGCGAAAAGTAATAACGATTGAAGCTCGCATAGCCGGGCTGTCCGGTATTCGGCAAATAGACGTAGGCGAGTTGACCGTCCGAAAGCTTTTCAACCAGGCGACGATTCGCTTCAACCCAGGCGCGGGTGCGCAGTGCTTGTTCATTAGCGACCGGCACTACGATGACGTGGCGGGCGCCCTCCATCGTTGGTTTGTCATTGACCGTGAGCGAGGTCTGCCGATTCGCAGTGCCGTCGAGCAGACGATAGATGTTATCCGGCGCTTTCAACTCGATGCCGTTAATGGCAATGATGTAATCGCCGACGTTTACGTTCGCTCCGGGCACTGCTAAAGGTGAACGCAGATCGGGATTCCAGTTTTCATTGTCGTAGATGCGGGTGACCTTGTAGCGGCCGTTTTCGACAGCGAAGTCGGCGCCGAGTAGTCCACCTTGTATCGGGGGCACGTCAGGCATGTCGCCGCCACGAACGTAGGAATGGCCAATGGCAATCTCAGCTCCCATCATGTCGATCAGATAATTTAGATCGGCGCGATGCATGACGTACGGCAGCATCGCTCCATACATCTCTTTATCTTTCACCCAATCGGTGCCGTGCAGGTTCGGCACGTAGAGGTAGTCGCGCTGGTTGCGCCAGCCTTCATTGAAGATCTGTTTGAACTCCTCTTTTGGATCGAGATACATGCGCAGGTTCACGTTGAGACGCCCAGCACCCGGCTGTGGCGGAGTTCGATCCGCGTCAACGATGAATAGAGACGGAGCCGGAGGTCGTCCACCGAAGGCGGCGGGACCGCCGCCGCCACCCCCGCCCGCGGCGCGATACACAAGCTTGCGACCATCCGCGCTGATGTCGTAATCAGCAACCCCGTTGATGAAGGTTATCGCGCGCCGATCGCAAAGCCGATAACGAATCAACTCGTTACCCGCGCCGCCGCCAAAGCCGCCGCCGCCACCCGCTCCGCGCGCGGGCGCTTGCAGGTAGTAAACGATTCCATCGGCGCCCGAATGCAGAGCTGAGTACTGTCGCTCAGGAACGCCGGGCACTGAAATAGTTCGCTTTTGCAATCCGTCGAAATCAACTTGAACAGTAACGGGCTGCCGCGGACCACGAGGAGTCTGCGGTTGTTGTTCGCCGGCGGCCGCTTCAGTTCCTGCTGCGGGAGCATCGCCGGCGCAAGCTCCGGGCGGCAGTGAGCGACGGCCCGTGCCGACGCCGCGATCTTCGTCGCTTTCCGGAAGCAGCGGAGTGGAATCACTCTTCCTCAGCACGACGAAATACAAACCAAAATTCTCATCGTGATCGTAAGAAGTCATGTCGAGCCATTGCGAGCGCAAGCCAAAATCAGTCGAAGCAAGGAACCAGAGATACTTTCCGCCGGCATCCCACGCGGGCCAGACCGCGTCGGCGAGGCCATCGGTGATCTGTCTTGTCTCGCCCGTCTCGACATTGCTCACGAAGATTGCGTGATACATCGATCTTAAACGGCTCGAGTACGCTACCCATTTCGAGTCGGGACTCCACACCGGATTGAGAGTGCGCTGGGGCACCATCCAGGGATCGTTGCCGATAACTTTGGCTTTGCCGCTGGCGACATCGAGCACCCAGACGTGCAGGTTCGTGTCGGTGAAGACGATCTTCTTCGAATCAGGCGACCACGAAGGCGTGTAGTAATGCGTCGGATGCTCGAGTGCGATCTCGCGCGGCGGCGTCAGACCATCCTGCGCCTCGATGTAGAGACGATACTCGCCTGATTTGTCGCTGAAGTAGGATATAGACTTTCCATCCGGCGACCATGCGGGATCTCGTTCAGCCGAGCCGCTTGAATTCGTGAGATTGCGCACGTCTCCTTTCTCGGCCGGGATGGTGAAAATCTCTCCGCGCGCCTCGACGACCACGCGCTTGCCCGTAGGTGAGATCGCCATGTTCGTCAGACGATTGCTCACGTCTTCCCACTTCGGCATCATCCAGGGAAAATCGCCGGCGGCTGTTATATTTACGATGTGTTCTTTGCCGGTCTTGGAATCCAGCTCGTGAATGTAGCCGGCCTGTTCGAACACCACCGCGCCCTCGCCGGAATCAATTGTCTTGACGTCGAAATCAGTAAACTTGGTGACTTGCGTAAGTTTCTTTGTCTTTGTTTGATAGACCCAAACATTAGCAACGCCGTCGCGATCGGAAATGAAATAGACCGCATCGTCGACCCAGACGGGATCCATGTCCTTCGAATCCGTCCATGGCGGCGAGACAAGATCATAGCTTTTGAGATCGACAATCCAAATCGGACGGTTTTGTCCGCCACGGTAGTTGCGACGCTCTTCGTCCCAGGAGTTGTTCATCCGGTAAGCGATATGAGTTCCGTCCGCCGAGATCTTGCCTTGATAACCGCGAGGCAACGGCATGGGTTCCTCAACGCCACCGGCGGCGGGCACAGTCCAAAACCGCGGCGCGCCGCTTGGCGTCCAGGTCGCGCGCGATGATGAGAAGAGCACCGACTTGCCATCGGGCGTCCAACTTTGCACCTGATCAGTGCCCGGATGCCAGGTGAGTCGGCGCGGCTCGCCGCCCTCGGCGGGCACCACATAAACATCGAAGTTGCCAGCATACTCGCCGCTGAACGCAATCCACTTTCCGTCAGGCGAGAAATGCGGATTGGTTGTCTGGCCCTGAAAACTTGTCAGGCGCCGCGCGGCGCCACCGGCGCGCGGCACGATCCAAATGTTGTTAGCGTACGCGAATGCTATCTGCGAGGCACTGACGGTTGGCGTGCGCAACAGACGCGTCTGACCGTTTGTTGTTTGCACGCTTATCACAACGCAGGCGAATACGAGACCGAAGATCAACAGAGCAGCACGCGGAATGAAAGTACGGCGGCAAGGCTCCGCCGGAAAAGTGCGCGTAGACATTTGGTTGTCCTCCAGATGAGCCGGGATGAATTGCGTCCGCGCCCCTTTTAGCATGAAGCACGCCGAGGAGCAAAGTTTTCTGAATTGAGCGTAGTGTCTTATTCGATTTTCTCTGTGCCTCCCTCTGTGCTCTCGGTGTCTCTGTGGTGAGTGGTTTCCAGGACTATTCACCACAGAGGCACAGAGGGCACGGAGGTTTGCACAGAGGAAAAGACGTCAAACTGGACACTATCCCACCCGGGCACGGATAGCCGAGCGGAGAGATCGTCCGGTAAGATAGAGATAATGGGTGTGGCGAAATTGACAGAACAGAATACGATCGTGCCCGCGAGCAAATATGCGCGCCTGGAGCGGGAACGTCGGTATCTGCTGCGGGATCTGCCGGAAGGTTTGACGCGCGCCGATCATCATCTCCAGATCACCGACAACTACATCACGGGCACGCGGCTGCGTATTCGCAAGGTGCGTGATCCGCGAACGAACAAGTGGACGGTGAAGTTTACGCAGAAATTTGCGCCTAATCCGGAAAACCTGTCGCGCACGGTCATCACGAACATCTATCTCAATGCCCAGGAAGCGGAAACGCTCGCCATCTTTGAGGCAAATGAGATTCGCAAGAACCGCTATCCGTTTAAGTTTGAGGGACGAAAGTTTTCAGTCGACATGTTTCTCGGCGAGCTTTTTGGACTGGTGCTTGCTGAGGTGAGTTTTGAGACCGATGAGGAGCTGGACAGTTTCCGGACGCCGCCGTTCGCTATTGCTGACGTGACGAACCATGAAATGTTCACGGGTGGCAAGCTTTGCGAGTTGACGTTTGAAGATATTCGGAACGAGATGATGAAGAGCGGAATAGCCCGAACAGCCTCTGGCACGTGAAGGTATTTGTTACCTCCTTTCAGGACGAAGAAGAATGAACCCAAAGAAACTTATCGCATTGACATTGCTAACGATCGCGCTGGCGTTTATCGGCGCTTGCCGGAAAAACCAGAGCGCGAATTCGACAGCGCCAACCAGCGCCGCGCCAGGTTCTGCCTCACCCGAACTCTCTCATCTGCCGGAAGGTGGAATTACACCAACGCTTCCCACCACACATTTCAAAGGCTCGATCGGTAATAGTAATGGCCTGCAGATGAAACTCACTCGCGACGGCGAGAAGCTGACAGGGACTTACTTCTATCAAAAGATCGGCGCCAGGATCGATCTCAAAGGCACAATCGACCGAGACGGCAATGTGACGCTTGAAGAGTTTGACCCCAGCGGCAAACAGACCGGCGTCTTCAAGGGCGTCTGGAAGACTGACACCGAAGACGGTCGGGCAAGTATCGCCGGCAATTGGTCCAAGCCGACCGGTGAAAAGAAAACGGCGTTCTCGCTCCACGAGGAACCCATCCAATTCACCGGCGGTGCCGACATCGTTGCGAAGTCGATCAAGGAATCGAACAAAAAACTGAATTACAAGATCGACGTTCAGTATCCGGAGGTAACGGGAGCGCTCGATAAGCGCTTCGACAAGTTCAACCAGGAAGCGAAGAACCTGGTCACGAAACAAGTCGCGGCGTTCAAAAAAGAGCGAGCCGATGCCGCAAAGGAAGAAGCACAGATGCCCGAGCCGCCAGCTCTGTCGGACCTTGGAAGCGATCTCAGCGGCGGCTACACGGTCGCCTTCGCGAACGACGATCTGATCAGCATCGAATACGATATTGGCGGCTACTCGGCCGGCGCCGCGCATGGCAATTCAAGCTCATCGGTACTGAACTACGACGTGAAGGCCGGCAAGGTATTGAAGCTCGCCGACCTTTTCAAGCCGGGCGCCAAATACTTGCAGGCGATCTCGGCTTACTGCCTCAACGATCTGAAGAAACAATCCAAGAAAAACGGAGACTCCTTGCCGGACGACATGATTAAAAGCGGCGCCGGACCCGAGGCCCGGAATTTTCAGAGTTGGACCATCACAAAGAAGGGATTGGACTTTACCTTTGATGCCTATCAGGTCGGGCCATACGCGGCGGGTCCGCAAAGCGTGGTCGTTCCTTATTCTGTGTTGAAGGAGCTCATAAACCCGGATGGGTCGGTCGGCAGTTTTGCAAAGTGAACGTGGCGCAGACTTAGTAAGCCTTCGGGCCTCAGTGTCGGAAAGATCTCTTCGAAACTTAGCGAAGCGGTTCCTCGACGATGAATCGTTTTATTGGACTGGTGGTGATCGTTGGCGGCGTTTGTCTGATTCTTGTCGGGCTGTTGATCTATTCCGGTGGCTTCAACTGGTTTGGACGCTTACCCGGAGACATCCGGTACGAAGGCGAGCGGGTGCAGATCTACATTCCTATTGTCTCGATGCTGCTGGTGTCGCTGGCGCTGAGTTTGATCTTCTATTTGCTTCGCCGGTTCTTTTGATTCAAGCAAAGGCGCCAATGCTAAGTCAGATCAAACTACTTCTGCTGTTCTACCATCTGAATATTCCCCAGCGTGCGCGCGCGCGAAATAGACGCCGAGCAGAAAAGCTGCCAGCATGATCACCGCAGCCGCCCAAAACGTCGCGAGGATCGAGTGATCGCTCATGTTGTGATAGGCACCGTCAAACCCCCTGGCGGCAACGGCGCTGTAAATCAGCAGCGCCTGCACTGAAGGCCCGACGGCCCGCGCCAAACTGGCTACCGATTGCGTCACTCCCAGCACGACACCCTGTTCGGCTTCGCTGACGCTTTTTGACGCGAGACTCGTCAGTGATGGCGTGGCCAGCGAGTTGCCAACCGCAAACGCGCCGCCCACCGCGAGCAACGTCAGCAGTCCCGTGTGGGGTCCGGTGAAAGGAATCAGAAACAGACTCAGAGAAAAGAGCGAGGCACCGATCAAAACCAGCGGCAACTCACCGAATCGTTTCACCAAACGTCCGATCAGTCCACCCTGAATCAGCGCGCCAATGATGCCGACGTAGGCAAAGAGATAACCGGTGTGTGAAGCGTCATACCCAAAGCGAAACATTGTGAACAGCGAGAACGTCGTCGTCATGATCGAAAAGGCGACAATGAACAGAAAGTAGATCGTGAGTACAAAGCCGAGCTTTGGTTGCCTAAGAGATTTGAGAACCTCGTGCCAGTCGCGACCGCCCGCGGCCGAGACGCGCGCCGGATGATCCGGTGTCACAGTCTCGGGCAATGTGAAGTAGAGCAGGATAGCGTTGGCAAACGCGAGCCCGGCGGCAAAAAAGAAAGGCACGCCGATACCCCAATGACTCAGCCCGCCGCCAATCGCCGGGCCAAAAACAAAACCGAGACCAAACGCGGCGCCGACCAGACCCATACCCTTCGCGCGATCGGCTTTGGTCGTCGAGTCGGCGATGTAGGCCTGCGCAGTCGAGATGTTGCCGCCGGTGATCCCATCGAGAATGCGGCCGACAAACAGCATCCAGAGCGTGGTCGCAAACCCGAGAATGAGAAACGAGACTCCCGTGCCGATGATACTGACGAGCAATACCGGACGACGGCCGTGCCTATCCGAAAGCCTTCCTAAAATCGGCGCGAAGATCAACTGCATGATCGAGTAGGAGGCGAACAGGAGCCCCACGTCGCGCGGCGTGGCATTGAACCGCGTTCCTTCGACGTAAAAAGGCAACACGGGCATGACGATGCCGAAACCCACCAGGTCGATGAAGATCGTGATGAAGATGACCAGCAGCGGAGAACGCTTCATGGATTTGGTCTCTGATCTTTGGATCTTTGGCTTTGGAATCTGTCTGGTAACTGATCTCGAAACTCAAACATCGCATATTAAATTATCTGACTCGAAATGTCGCCGGTTCGCTACCGGCACTTTTAGACGCCTAACGCTGGTTCGTAGTAACATGCCCACTCTTGAACTGCCTCCGCGCCAATTCCGAAAGCGAAGGACCAACAACTATGCGCCAAAGATGTTTGTCTATTTTCATTTTGCTGATTCCGACAATTGTTTGCGCGTTCTCCGCGACGGCGCAAACCAGCAAGCAGGACGGTGGGCAAGAAATTACTTATACGGTTTCGATGCCGAAGCCTCACACCCATCTGCTCGAAGTTGAAATCCATGTAAAGCGCGGGCCGAGGGCATGGCCCGCGGAGGATACGCTGGTGATGCCGGTGTGGACGCCGGGCTCGTATCTGGTTCGCGAGTTTGCGCGCAACGTTCAGGACTTCGCTGCGACAGACGCATCAGGCCGAGCGCTGCCGTGGGAGAAGATCAATAAGAACTCCTGGCGGGTGAAGACACATGGTTCGGGCGCGGACGAGTGGCGCGTAACTTATCGAGTTTATGCGAACGAACTCTCGGTTAGAACAAATGAACTGAACTCAGATCACGCCTTTTGGAACAACGCGGCGCTGTTGATGTACCTGGATGGTTATCTCAAAGAGCCCTCGACGCTGCATATCCTTGCTCCCCAGCCATGGCAGGTGGCGACCGGGCTCCCCGTGGTGCCGGGCCCGAAGAATTCATTTCGCGCCGAAAACTTCGACGTCCTCTACGATTCACCGGTTGAAGTCAGCACCTTCAAGACGCTGTCGTTTGAAGTAAAAGGAGTACCGCATCGGATCGTCATCGACGGCGAAGGGAATTATGACGCGGAGAGAATGCGCGCCGATGTGAAGAAGATCGTTGAAGCAGAAGTAGAGTTGATGGGCGGCGAGATTCCGTATCACGATTACACCTTCATTCTGCACTTGAGATCGAGCGGCGGTGGCGGGCTTGAACACCTGAACTCTACTGCGCTGGGCTTTCGTCGGTTTGGCTTCAAGCCAGAGGATAGCTATCGCGGCTTTTGGGGACTCGTAGCCCACGAGTTCTTTCACTTGTGGAACGTCAAGCGCATTCGACCGGACGCGCTCGGGCCGTTTGACTATACAAAAGAGAATTACACGAAAATGCTCTGGGTTGCGGAAGGCATCACCGATTACTACGCGGAAGTCGCCGTGCGAAGGGCGGGTTTGATCTCCGACAAAGATTTTCTGACCGAAAGTGCCAGACGGTTTCAGACCTTGCAAAACACGCCGGGTCGGCTGGAAATGAGCGCCGAGGAATCAAGTTTCGATAGCTGGATCAAGTATTACCGGCAGGATGAGAATTCTGTAAACTCGCAGGTTGACTATTACAACAAGGGCTCTATTCTCGGTTTGTTGCTTGATCTGGAGATTCGCAAACGCAGCAACGGCGCAAAGTCTCTGGACGACGTGATGCGCTACCTCTACACCGAGTTCTTTAAGAAGGGACGCAACTATTCGCCGGAAGATTTTCAGAAAGCTTGTGAGCTTACGGCTGGCGCAAGTCTGGAACAATTCTTCGCCAGTTACGTTCGTGGCAGAGAGGAGCTCGATTATAACGCGGCCCTGGCCATAGCCGGGTTGCGCCTGGACACGACCGGCCCGACTCCTGCGGCGAAACCAGTCGAGAAGGCTTATCTTGGCGCGGACCTCGTGCAGGAAGGCGATCGGCTGATGGTCAGACGAGTCTATGCCGGCTCACCTGCATACGAACAGGGTCTAAATACCGGCGATCAGATCGTGGCCTTGAACAACTTACGGGTCAACAAGGATTTCTTCGACGCGCGCATTGCCGAAAAGCGCCCTGGAGATCCGATTAGCCTCACGATCTTTCGCTCAGACGATCTGAGCATAATGCTAATCAAACTCGGCGGTCGGTCCGATGCGCGCTATCGCATCATTCCAGTTGCCCAGCCAACCGACGAGCAAAAGCGCATTTACCAGGCGTGGCTTGGAGCATCACTTGAAGCAAAGTAATCTTTGACGAGATCGCGGACTAATTTCGAATGGGATACGAGAGCATCAAATTCGCGATCGAAGATCGTGCGGCCCGCATCACCCTGGCCCGGCCGCCGCTCAATGTCCTGAACATCGCGATGATGCAGGAGATTGGTCAGGCACTCGACGATCTGGTAAGCGAACGCGAATTGGTGGCGATCGTCTTTGATGCCGCGACGGATGCGCGAACCTTCAGCGCTGGTGTCGCGGTCGAGGAACACGTCGAAGAAACGATCTATCAAATGCTCGAAACGTTTCATGCAATCTTTCGGAGTTTGGCTCAACTGGCAAAACCCTCGATTGCGGTGGTTGATGGAGCAGCGCTGGGCGGCGGATGCGAGCTGGTCGCCGGTTGCGATATCGTCATCGCCAGCGACCGTGCGCGCTTCGGACAACCTGAGATAAAACTCGGCGTGTTTCCGCCCGTGGCCTGTGTGTTGTTGCCGCTAATCATTGGCGACAAGCGCGCGCGCGAACTCATTTTGACGGGCGATCTGATCGACGCCAGTGAAGCGGCGCGGCTCGGATTGGTGAATTACGTCGTGCCTGGCGATCGCCTGGAGCAAAAGACGCAGGAGATTCTCTCAAAGCTGCGCGAGTTTTCGGGCGCGTCCCTCGAAGCAACTCGACGCGCGCTCGATCTCGGCCGCGGACGTTCGCTGGATTCGGTGCTGGCCGAAGTAGAAGATATGTACCTGCACGAATTGATGAAGACGGAAGACGCCAACGAGGGCATCAACGCATTCATCGAGAAGCGAAAGCCGGTCTGGAGGAATCGGTGAGGCGGGCAGAAAGACGGGGAGAACGGGGGATGGGGAGAAAGGGCGAACCGTCGTCTCCGTATCTCTCTGTCCCCCCATCCCCCCGTCTCCCCGTCTCCCCATCTCCCCGTCTGCTGGTCTCCCTCCTCGCGCTGGCGCTGCTTATTCCGACGCTCGGCGCCGTGGCCCAGCGGCGGCGAACGCAGAGTGGATCGCATCCGAGCCGCGCGTTAGAGACTCTGTCAGTTGAAGAGCGCGAGTTGGTCGAACGGGCGATCGGCGTGGTTTGCTCGGAGCGAGCGCGGGATGACAAGGGCAGCGCGCCGATCGATGACATGCAAAAACGACCCTCACTTCCTTTGCGCGCCCCCGAAGTGATCGCCGGCGCGCAGCGCGCACAACGCCTACTGAGTACGGCCAAGAATCTCGTTACCGGTACGTTGCGCCAACTCTCAGACGAATACAGAGCCAGCAACAGCAAGACTCACGGGGTGAAAATCAGCCGCGCGATCGCGCGCGTCCAAGCCGTCAACCGCGTCAAGCCGGATGTGGACGCGCGCGACAACGCGTCGGTCTATCTCAAGAACCCGCACTCAATCACCTTCGGCACAATTTTTCTTGCGGGATTGCCTTCCGACGAAGGGATGGTTAGTGTTCTGGCCCACGAGTTGGTACACATCGCGGACGGCGACGCGGACAACCTGCGAGCGTTGTTTCGCGCAGTCGGCAATCGAGCCTCACGTCTTACGGGCCTGCGCATTCACGACCAGCGCGCCGAAGAATTGACCTGCGATCTCGTTGGCGACCTGGCCGCGCAGTCATTGATCTCGAGCACACCAAACTACGAGCCGCTGCCGCGGCGGCTGGCGCGATCAGTCGAGCACAATTGCGTGGACGAAGACGACTCGGACGAAGATCATCTTTCTCCGCGCAACACTATTCGCGCGTTGCTGGCTCTCGATCCGAAGCTCAGGCGAGGGCTTGTCTATGGCAAGTGAAGGTTGTGCCGACAGCTTCGTCCTGCGATCGGCCCGTCGTTGACAATGATTTCCCGCGTTTCTATCATCGTCCGTTCACATGAAGTACAAATCACGCCGACACGATCACCCGAAAGCGGAAGACACAGAGCCGCAGGGGAAAACTGAAAAGAAACCGTTCGACAAACCCGCCGAGTTCGTCAAATCTTCCTGTTTGCGAATCACTGCGACGCCGGCAGCGTTTCTGATCGCGATAATCGTTACCGGCTGTCAGAACAAAGTAGAGCGGCAGGACGTACGCCCGCTAATTCTGCGCGATGTGCCGGCCCAAAGGCTCGCGTATCACTTTGAGGCCGACACCGGACTGCCGTCAGATATCAAGACTCAAGATACAAACGAACAACTGGCGACGATCCGGACCGACTTTATTGCGAACCGCAAAGCCGACGCGCTGATTCGGACGGTTTTGTCGCCGGACGGCCTGCGGGTGCTGGCACTTTATGGAACCGCGGAGGAACCAAACGAAGCCTTTCGCATCGACATCTATTCGTCGGACGGAAAGTTCCTGCGCAACCTGACGCCGCCGGATCTCTCTTGCGCTTTTCCCGAAACCGTGGAGTGGTCGCCTGACGGCAACTACATCACTTTCATCGCGCACCGCAGCGCGAAGCCCAGCCCGACTCCCCTGGAGGACGCCGAGCCGGTGCTGCCGACCGGTTCACCGACTCCGGTCGCCTCGCCGTCGGTTGCGCCGGCGTTCGCGCCGGTGTCTTTATTCGACACGGAACAGATCTACATCTGCAATCGTGACGGCTACGAATTGAAGCCCCTCACTAAGCGCGAAGGTCTGATCTATTTCTGTTTTTCCTGGGCGCCGGACAATCATGCGCTCGCCGCGCTGGCCTGCAAAGAAAACGAATGGAAGGCGCGCGCGAAAGAGTCGCGGTTGGCGACGGGCCGTCCGCGCCTGATTGCGCTTGATGGGAAAGAGCGATTGCTTGACGATCAATCGACCGAAGCATGCCCTGTGTGGTCGCCCGACTCTTCCAAAGTCGCCACGGCATTCAATACGGATGTTGGCATCTACGACGCCGCCATGAACAAACCAACTCAGGCACGCATCCCACTGCGCGACGAACTGCTGAACGCTTCGCGGGTTTACGAACAGAAGATGAAGAAGCCCGAGAATCAGAACGGCAAGACTGGGAGCCCACCCAATACAGCGGGCGCAGAAGTGCTCGGGTCATTCAATCCGATTGTAAAGCTGGAATGGCCCGCTCCGGACAGACTCTACATCCAGACTGCGGCCATTCGCCTCAGGCCATATGACTTCTACACTTTCGCACGCTGGCACCTCGTGTTTCTGAGCCCACAGGCAGCGATACTGAAATAGTGTTAACCAAAAGTGAGAGAGGGATCAGAACGCGTCTGCCAGCGAGCGCACTTTGAGCCGGCGGCGAAATTCATTCAGGGTAATTGGATCGTGCGCGTGGAACTCTACCTCCGTCGTCCTTCCTGGACTCAGGTCGAAATAATTGTCGGAGAAAGTTCCGCCGGCGTTTTCAACTGAGAGATAAGCCGCCCTTGCAAACTTGTCCGTTGTCAGAGCGATTGTGAAACCACTGCGAATGCGGTTGATGCTGGTGCTGATCTGAGCTTTGGACAACCCCAGGTCTTTGTAAGGCTGAAAGAAAAGTTCATTGCTGGAGACAGCCTTGCCGTCTACGAGTAACTCGCAAAAGATAAACACTTTGCTTCTATCCTGTCCTCTTAATAGATCGCTTTCAGAGACACTAAAGTAGGACCTGCTTTGCAAAGCAGCTACCTCGACATCCTGGCCCATGCTCGTCAACGTGTGGCCCTCAAAATCCATCCGGCTGATGTTGAGATGCGCTCGCGTGGCGCTGGTTCGATCTGAAACGACATAGAAATCAATTTGGCCGTTGTCTTCATGAGGACTGAGGAGCACGTCGCGGTAGAATCTGCGCGCATAGTAATGCAGCGCTTTCCAGCGCCCGAGATAGTCGATGCTCGACCAGGAGGCCACCGGCCAGCAGTCGTCAATCTGCCAGTAAAGCGAACCCATATTGCGCGGCCGGATGCGGCGCAGATGTTCGGCGCCGATTTTGATGCCTTCGGCTTGCAGCACCTGGCTGGCGTACAGGAACGACTCAAGATCTTTTGGCGGCGGGTATTCGCGCAACAGGTACTGGCGAATCAACTGGTTGCCGCGCGGATGCTTCTGATGGAGCAACATCACGGGCGAATCAATCTTGCGCTCATCTGGCAGCGTATACGAATTTATGGTCTCGATTTCGGGGAACGACTGAAAACCGTATTCACTCATGAAGCGCGGGAACTGTTTTTCGTAAGCGGCAAATGGCAGAGCCGCATGCCAGACGCCCCAGTAATGCGAATCGCCGATGCGCTGCGACTCGGGATCAGCTTCCAGGTTCGCACTCGGCGAGCTGGGCCAGTAAGGCCTTGAAGGATCGTAAGCTGAGCAGACTTCGGGCAACACACCGTGAAAGATCTTCTTGTAATCATCCCAAACCTTCGACGGCAGATGATCTTTCCAGCCCCAGTGTAACCATGCGGTCTCAACCTCGTTGTTCCCAACCCAGATAACAATGCTCGGATGATTCCGCAGACGCTTGACGTTATCGATCGCTTCCTGGCGGACACTATCGAGAAATTCCTGATCGCCGGGATACATGCTGCAAGCGAACATGAAATCCTGCCAAACCAGAATGCCCAGCTCGTCGCAGAGGTCGTAAAAGTCGTTGCTCTCGTAAATCCCGCCGCCCCAAACACGCACCATGTTCATGTTTGTGTCACGCACTGATTGAAGCAACTCGCGATACTTCTCCCTGGTGATGCGCGTCGGAAAACTATCCGCCGGAATCCAATTGCCGCCTTTGGCGAAGACAGGCACACCATTAACGACGAACTCAAAACTCTTGCCCCATTCATCCATCTCCTGTCTTAGTTTTAGCGAACGCAGGCCCGTGCGCGTTTGTTTCTGGTCGGTCAACGAGCCAGCAACAATCAAACGCGCTCGGAAGTTGTATAACGGGTGCGCGCCAAGGCCATTGGGCCACCAGAGCGATGGGTGCGAAATCACGAAATCCAACAATATGAGATTTGATCCGGGCTTGAGCTTAATCACTTGTCGAGCGGCCACTGTCTTGCTCGTCAAATCGTCGATGAAGACAGTAGCGTCGACATTGGCCGCAGACATGATTTCAACTTCGGCGGCAAGGCTGGCCGCGCTGGCGTCAACTTGTTTCTCAACGATGTGAAGATCACTGAGGCGCGCCGTGTTCCATGCTTCGAGCCCCCGCGCCTGAGCACACTCTTGCAGGACACGCGCCAAGTGCGAAACATGTTGTTTGTATTGAGCAGGCGAGTATCGTTGAGAAAAATTTCCGCGTAAGTATCCAAACCATCAAACACCAGCTCGATGTTTTCTCGCTTGAGGAGTTCAGGAGTGACGTCGAACGCTGTTTCGTATTCCCAATCTGTTTTCCCGATCCATTGCAATTTCTCTTCATTGTCGCGAAAAAAGGGGTCGTCGATCATTTTATTTCTCAGTAAATCCGTGTGCACACAACCGGGGACGATCGCCGGATGCCAGTCCACCCTGCCGGCCTGACTAAACTTCCAACCACTGTGCAGGAAGATTTTCGTTTTCGCTGCGGCGTTCGTGGGGGCGGAAGATTGAGAATGGATACTCTGAGCCAGCAAGAGTAACAGAGTGAACGCCGATAAAGATTTGATTCGCTTCAAACGCGTGTTCCTCGGATTTGCGCGCAGCTCCCTGATTTGAAATCGTGTTGGTCCTCAGTGTCCTCTGTGTAGCAAGTTCACAACTTCTTGTTTCTTGCGCAAGAACGTAGTTGTGCTTTAAGCCCGATTCATCGGGCTTTCCCAAAGGGTTACTAGACCGGCCGTTTGACGGCCGGGTTCGGTGGTGACGACCGGCCGCAGCGTGCTTTAGCGTGCTTCCTTGCTCAGGGCTTTAGCCACGACAGCCAACTGGCTAAAGCTGACGACGAGAAGGAGGCTAAAGCCCCCTGATAAACTCACGTTGCCGCACTACCCAGCCGTAAACGGCTGGTCTTGTAACCCTGCGGGCACGCCGCATGAATGCGGCTGCAAAGCCTGATCGTATTTCATCTTCTCAATCCATTTGGTTGCCGCCTAGGCCGCGCTGTGCCTCTGTGTTGAGTGGTTTGTCAGCGCGATTTCACCACAGAGACACACAAAAGCTGCACAGAGAAGACCATCAAAACCAGGAAGCCTTAAGTATCGGGCCGTCTACGACTCCCGTGCACCTGCGCGATCGTCGTAGTACATGTACTGCGCGGAAAGGGTCTCAGGTTCGGCCCGCGCAGATGAGTTGAGGCGGTCAGGTGAGCCGTCGAGCTGTTCATAAAGCGGCGTCGGAATCTCGGCGAATTCGGACATTGGCCCGAAGACCTCATCCACGCCGTCACGGAAAACGTCGCCGATCAGCAGGTTGATGATGTTGACGCGCTGTTCAGGATATTTTCGGAGGAATTGCGCGAAGCTGAAACCGTCGTTGTAGAAGGCGTAGCAAAGCTTGCGCATCGACTCAATGCCCTGATCTAATTTGGCCTGAAACTGGCTCAGCCGCTCGGCCGAGAAGTCATCGTGTTTGAAAGCATCGTGAATGGCATCGGCGGCCATTTCAGCCATTTTGAGCGCCAGCAGCACACCCGAAGAATAGATCGGATCGAGAAAACCGTACGCGTCGCCGATCAGAATGAAGCCGTTGCCCGCACACCGTTTCGATCGGTAAGAGTAATCGAGGATCGAATAGATCTTATCCACGCGCGTGCCCTCGGCGACGCGGCGGCGGCACGCTTCGCACTTCTCTATTTCCTCTTCGAAGATCTTTGCCAGGTTCTGGCCGCGGTCTTTTAGTAAGTATTCGGGATCGGCGACGATACCGACACTGGTAATGTCGTTTTCGAGCGGGATATACCAGAACCACCCGTTGCTGCCGGGTGGCGTGCGCAGCACCAGCGTGGCCCCGCCGTTGAGATCAGGCTCGCGCTGCGCTCCTTTGAAGTAGGAATAGAGCACGGCCTTCTTGAGCTTCGGATCGCGGACGCGCCAGCGGAACTTGTTCGACAGCATCGCGCTCTGTCCGGTGGCGTCAACGACTACCTTCGCATAAAAACTTTGGCGGGAGCCGTCTTTCATCTGGACTTCCACGCCGACGGCCTGGTCTCCATTGAAAATCACCTGCTTGACCGGAACACCCTGATGAATAGCCGCCCCCTGGTCGCCGGCGTGCTCGATGAGCATCTTGTCAAAAACCGCGCGGGTCACTTGCCAGGTAACGGCGCTCTCGTGGTGCAGGGCCTCGAAAAAATAGAAAGGGCGCGACTCCTTGCCCGCAGGGTTCGCGAACTGGACGCTGTACTTGCGGACGAACGGGCTTTCCTTGAGCTTTTCCAGGAATCCCATGCGCTGGAAGGTCCAATAGGTGTCGGTCATCAACGACTCACCAATGTGATGACGTGGGAACTCTTCTTTTTCAAAGAGGACGACGCTGCGGCCTTCGCGGGCCAGGATGCTGGCGATAGTGCTGCCCGCCGGACCGCCGCCGACTACGATAACGTCATAACCATTTTTATTAGTTTCCATCGCTTGCCATAGCGTCCGGTTGCTTTTGGATCTCAGTCACACCTCGCTTCAGCGAGGTGATCGGCCGTATTGCCGAAAAGCCCTAAACAGTTTCAACTGTTTGCCGTAAGCCGTTGAAACGGCCCAAGTACCTTCAGTACATTGTCACCTCGCTGAAGCGAGGTGTGAATAAGAAATTCAAAATGACACAGGCTCAGCATCAAGCGTAACGAACAGCTCGCAATTCCGGTTCAAAAAATTCCAAGAGGAAGGTCTCTACTTCCAGAAGACCACGGCGTGTAAGCGTAATCGTTTCCCCATCGCGCTCCAGAAGCTCCTCCTCACTCAGTCGTTCGTAAACAGGCTGAAACTGCTGCCAGACATCCACCCCGAACTTATGCCGAAAGTATCCGGTATCAAGCGAGCCCGTCTTTAGTTGCAGGATCATCTCGCGGATCAACCGCTGCCTTGGGGTCAACGAAACGGCGCGCAAGAGTGGCAGTTCATCGGTCTTAAGGATGCCAACATACTCTTCGAAGTTGTGCGCGTTCTGGAAATTCACGCCCCCGAAATGCGAGAACGACGAAACGCCAAGTCCGATCATATCGCCGCCGTGCCAGAGCGCGTCGGTGTAGATGAACCGGCAGTCTTTTTTGTTCGTCGCCACCGTATAGGTGCTGGCAATGCGGTAGCCGTGCTCTTGAAACTGGTCGAAGGCGTAATCGAGCCAGTGCCGCTTCGTGGGCCAGTCGGCTACCGGCGACGTGCGTCCCTGCTTGAGCATCTCCTGCGAGATGATCGTGTTGTAAGGGAGTTCCATCTGATAGATCGTCACCGAGTCAGCCTCCAACTCGATGGCGCGCCGGACCGTGTCGCGCCATTTCTCTTCCGACTCACCAACCATACCGGCAATGAGATCGATGTTGATCTGAGGGAAATCGACCTCGCGCGCCCAGCCGTAGGCGCGGTAAATTTCCGGAGAAAGATGCGCGCGGCCATTCACAGCCAGCACGTCGTCATCAAAGTGTTCGATACCGAGGCTCAGGCGGGTGACGCCGATTTGCTTGAGCGCTTCGAGCTTCGATTTTTGCAGTGTACCCGGCTCGCACTCGAAGGTCACCTCCTCCGCGTTGGCCCAACTCACATGGGCGTTGAGGCCGGCAACCAGATAATGCAATTGCTTTTCGCTGATGTACGAAGGCGTGCCGCCGCCGAAGTAGACGAACCGTAGTTGTCGTCCCTGAAAAGCGCGCGTGCGGCTGTAGAGTTCATTCTCTTTTATGAGCGCGTCGAGGTACGACTCAATCTCGGAAGCATTCTTGTCAATGTAGACTTTGAAGTAACAGAATTTGCACCGCTTGCGACAGAATGGGATGTGGAGATACAGGCCGAGCGGATCCTCCACGCGTGGCGCCTGACCCAGCGCCGCGAGCGCGTCACTAATGAATTCCGGTTTCCACTGCGAGAACGGCGGATAGTTCGACACAAAATAGTTGCCGACTTCAGTACCGGTTTTGGAAGTGTCTATCGTCATCTGATCATTTTTGCGGACGCGAATCGTAAACAGAATTCTCCAAAAAAGCCCTGAGATTCCGGACATTGGCCGCTGGGCGATTTCTCGATTGAATAAGATGCTGCGCGGCTGGCTTTCGGTTCTTCACTGGCCTAATCAAATTACCATCAGTGTCGCCCGATGATCAATCAGCTCTAATACGCTACGACCTCCTGGTAAGTTACATGCCGCTTTCTTTTTCGCGTTGTCTCAGCAAACTATTTCTGGTAATACGTCTTCAGTTCTATTGTTAGCTTTTTAGGCGGCGCAAAGGGCCAGTCTACAAAAGAGCGAGGCGCTATTGCCGGAAGCCAGTCTTTTCACCACCAGGCATTATCTGTCTTATATTGCGCTGCTCTTATTATTTGGCGCCGGGATTTGGTTCATCCTGGCGGCTGGTTCTCGTCTTAATTCCAACCGAACCATCCCGCTATTGCCCGGCGAGTCATCATCGCTTAATCCTTCCTCTAACCAGCAAGATAAATCTGAATCTCCTCGCACGTACATCGGCAAAGTCTTTCAAGAAAACCTCAGAAGCCCTCTGAGCACTTTGCTCCTGCAACTAATTGTCATCATCTTGGCCGCCAGACTGTTTGGTAAGCTCTTCCTAAAAATCGGCCAACCTTCAGTGATGGGAGAGATGGTTGCCGGAATTGTGTTGGGTCCGTCCGTGCTCGGCTTGCTATTTCCCGGCGCCATGGCATTTCTTTTTCCTGCGTCGTCGATGCTCACGTTAAGACAGCTAAGCCAGGTCGGAGTAGTACTGTTCATGTTCATCGTTGGGATGGACCTGGACATTCAATACCTGCGAAAGAAAGCCCAGGCGGCGATTATGGTCAGCAATGCGAGTATCATCGTTCCGTTCTTCCTGGGTGTCTCGCTTTCGCTGCTGCTCTACCGCCCCCTGGCGCCGGTGGGCACCCGCTTCGCTCCGTTCGCGCTGTTCATGGGGATCGCAATGAGTATTACCGCCTTCCCTGTACTGGCTCGAATTCTCGAAGACCGCCGGATAGCGCAAACATATCTGGGGAGCATCGCCATCACGTGTGCGGCGGTTGACGATGTCACCGCCTGGTGCATTCTCGCGCTGGTAATTGCCATCGCGCAGGCGGATGGTATCCGAGCATCAATACTCACGATCGTGTTCGCGCTGGTTTTTATCCTTTTAATGCTTTTCCTGATCAAGCCCCAAATCGCTCGCTGGCTCAAAAAGAGAACGGAGAACTGGGAATATAGTCGAGGGCTGGTGGCGGGGATTCTCGCATTTGTATTAGCCAGCGCGCTGTTCACTGAAATGATCGGCATTCATGCTCTTTTCGGCGCCTTCCTCGCCGGCGTTGTCATGCCCTCATTTCCGGGCTTTCGGCTGCTGCTCAAAGACAAGCTCGAAGCCGTCGTCTCATCTGCTTTGTTGCCGCTCTTCTTTGCCTTTACAGGTTTGCGGATGCAGATCACCCTGCTCAATGATTGGCATAGTTGGCTAATGTGCGCAGGAATAATAGTGGTCGCAATCTCCGGCAAACTAGGTGGGAGTATGCTGATGGGTCGGTGGACGGGAATGAGCTGGCGGGACTCGTTTTCATTGGGTGTCTTGATGAACACCCGTGGCTTGGTCGAACTGATAGTGCTGAACATCGGCTATGACTTGGGTATCCTCTCGGCGCGCACTTTCGCGATGATGGTTCTGATGGCGCTGGTTACTACTCTTATGACGGGGCCGCTGCTTTCATTGGTGAGATTCCGCAAGACTGGATGAGTCGCTGCTGCCGGCTGCATAAGAATCGCATGTTAATGCTAACGGCCTTCGCAGCAACATGAATCAAACGATGCTGGTAACCAGAGCGGCGAGCAGATTGAGGTTGAGACCAGGCTCAATCACTCCTTACGGTGAACGAAGGGTAAAAGACGGTTACTTCGAACAGCTCTTTTTCATGGGTGGGCACCAGTCTTTTTGAGGATTATGGTAAAGACCTCAGTGCCGAGCCAGCCTCCCAGGATAGGTACTACGACTGCGCTAATCTGATTTAGGACAGCGAACCGAGGAATATGAGAAATCAAACCGAAAAGGCAAGCCCAATACAACACGAACCCTGTGATTACCCCAATGGGTATGCGCCACAGAGTTTCGGGCTTCACTTTGTACGCGATCGATCCTCCTAAGAATCCGCCAATAGCCGATAAGAACAAGAGCAAGAGCGGAGTAGTAACTCGAAGGGTAACTTCCCGCTTTTCAAATCCCGTCATAAAAGCCGTGATACTGACATCCCCTCTGGCGGTAGGAATGAAGCTTGTTCGGCCCTCAAAGTTTCCTGGTTTTATCGAAATGCTTTGATCCTGAAGGCTGCCGATAGGGGAGTTCAACTCAAAGGAAACCTTTCGCTCCTGGTCGGTATTTACAGGTGTATGATTGGCATCATACAGCCGCACAATAATCTCGGCTTTGTCGATCAACGGGATCATTGGCGGAGTTGCGGAAAACCCTACATTATCGATCGGCGCCGCGAATTGGACCTCAAGTTCGTTCTTAGCCTGTAATCTGACATTGGGCTCCGATCGAATAAAGTGCAGCCGCACAGTGCCGGCGTGATCGGATGTCAATTGCACAGGTGAGTCCGATAAAAGCTGTCCCTTCGTGACAGATAAGGTCGTAGATTGTAACTTACCGCCGTTGGCGGCCAGATAAATTACGATATTCTCCGGCGCAGGTTGGCTTAGTACAACTGAAATGTCAGCGGCATCTTTCCCGTCAGCCATCAACGCTCTTTCGGGAGGCATTTTTCTGAACGTCAGTACGAAGTCATCTTCCCCGGAAGTTTCAAACGCGGCTTTCATTAACTTGGGATTTGTCTCAGAAGTTTCCCCGCTTCCTTTTTGGTCCAGGAGGGCCTGCGCCGCCAGGTCGGTATCGCGTGCATCTCCAAAACTAGTCTTGATATTGCGAGGCAGTCCATAAGCGTTTCTCCAAAGGTCGGACTCTTGAGTTATAAGGTTTTCGACAGGGGGTTTCGAGCGGCGCGACCTTATGGTCCTTCTAGCGGGTGTTGTCTTGGGTATTGCTCTTGATTTAACGGCAAAGAGAGTTCCGCCCTCAAGTAATTCCGGCTGTTGGGCCTGGACTTCCAAGACTCCGGGTTGCTTTGAAGGATAGAGTTGAAAGGTAACGGAATCAGTACCAGCCTTAATCGTGACCTCCCTTTGCTCCACGGTATCACCCTTCTGGGACTTAACGGTGATGCTTATCTTGAAATCCTTGCCGGCAAAGGTCTGATTGTTCTTTTTGTCAACGAGCCTAACCTTGATCGTGGGCCCGTCTCCGACATACACAAAATTTTCCTTAGACTTCGTATCGAGTTTGACGTCTAGTTTGAGAATACTACTGCGTTGTTCTGCCATTTGATTCCATGGCGCCGTCTCTCCGAGTGAAGTAAAAATCACAAGAAAGATAATGAATAGAAAAGCACCTCTTGTCGGCAGTTGCGGTTGGAATAACAACTTGTTGTGGGGAAACATGAGCGTCCTCCTGGCTTTGTTTGATCAATGTGCATTCCGTAAAGAGTTACGGTTTTGCCCTTGATCGCTTATTTGAAGCTGGCGGGAGTGGAGACTCTCGTCAACGCGAGATCTGCATTTGACGGCTCTGACGTATTCGCCGAAAACGAACACTGTTACGGGCAGCAGCATATTCTGCTGCAAGGCGCACTGTCAATAATCTCGGCGCTGGGTAGTGGGGTAATTCTGTGTTGATAAGTTACTGAGCCCTCCCTAACCGCCCCACCCCAGCCGAGCTGCTCGGCTGGGGACCCCGGGGTCGGGCTTTAGCTTGGTTGGGGCACGCCAAGCAGAAGCCCGCGCGTTAGCAAGGGCTCTTGGGTTCCCTGGACTCCTCCGGTACGCCAGCAACCAATCGAAGCCAATCGTAACAAGCCGTCAACACACAATTACCCCACTCTCCGGCGCTGAATATCTGGTTAGGGCGCTCAAGAGGTGGGTAACGGTGCTAATGGGCGGCAATGTTGTAGGCGGCCATCTCCGTCGCGTTGCGAACGAACAAAAGACCATTGCTCATTGCCGGGTAGTTCCAGGTCTTGCCCTCGAGGGCTGAGAAGCGAGCCACTTCCGAAAACTGATCGGGGACGGCGCGCACCAGCACGACCTCGCCCGCGTCGGTCATTACGATCAAATGACCGCTGGCAAGCAAGACTTGTCCGTACCCGTAGCGCCCACCTTTCCATTTGCGTTGGCCGGTGTTTACGTCGAGGCAGGTGAGAATGCCTTCATCCAGCCCGTACACATAACCCTGATGAAGCACGGAGCTGTTAAACTTGTTCTTCATATTCACGTTTTCCCATACAGCGCGCGCGGTGAAGTTTTTGCCGCTGCCGTTGACTTCCACCACCGCGGCGCCCTTGCCGTATCCCGACGAGATGAAGAAGCGATTCTTGTCCACGATGATTGGTTGCGAAACGTTAATGCCATTATCGGTTGCCCACGGATAACTCCACAGCAATGAGCCGTCCTCAGGAACGAGCCCGACAACCTCCGAGGCGCTGACTACGACAATCTGGCGACGGCCTGCCAGCGTTACGAGCATCGGCGACACGTAGGCCTGACGATCACTTAACGCTTTCCAGACCAGAGCGCCCGTCAACTTGTTATAGGCCACAACAGAATTTCCCGCGCTACCACCGGGTTGCACAATGACCTTGTCATCTACGATCAGCGGCGACGCGGCCATCGCCCACGGCAGATTCTGCGCCCGGTTGTCGCTCAGGATGTTCTTGCCCCAAATTACCGCGCCGGTTTTCGCATCAAGACACCGAAATTCGCCGGTGGCGCCGAGCGCGTAAAGGCGGCCATCGTCCCAGGTCGGGGTCGCGCGTGGGCCATCGCCCGTCTCGTCCGTGAATCCCGCATTCCAGCTCTGCGTCCAGAGTTCGCGCCCCGTCTCGACCTCGTAAGCCGCGACGACTTCCTTCCCGCGTCGCTGTTCGATGGTGTACGCTCGTCTATCTGCAATGACAAACGACGCATACCCCACACCTACAGGCTGCTTCCAGAGTGGCGGCAATCCCTGTGCGGGCCAACTGGTCAACACTTCCATCTCTTCGTAACGACCGTCGCGATTGGGCCCGCGGAAATTGGTCCAATAGTTTCGGGCGGCGTGCGCAGAGGCAGAATCGGTGGAAGTTGTGCCGGCAGCAGGACTCGACGCCTTCGCGTCCAGTGGTTGCCCGGCATTAGCAGTTGGCTGATTGGGCGAAGCGGTGGGCTGAGTCGCGAGCTGAGCGGCCTCGCGCTGTTGCGCGCGTTGTTGTTCCAGCGCTGCATAGTGGGCCTCGTGCGAGCCCGCGCGCCAGGAGCTGTAGAGATAAAAATATCCGGCGCCCAGCGCCGCGACCAGGAGTGTGCCCAGGAGCTTCGGCCTGACGCCCCAATCACGACGGGTCCAAAGAAGAGCCAGCCCGGCGGGTGGCAAAAGCATCGCTGCCAACACGAGACCCGTCAGGGAACGGTACCAGGGGGTTGATTCTTGCTGTTCAAACATTTCTGTGTCTCCTCACAGTTCCGTAGGAACGGAATGTTTATTATCCAACCCGCGTTTGATAATCCGCGAGCTCTGTAGAAGTGGGATACGCCCGTTTGACCGCGAACGTTCCGCTCCTGACGGAGCTGGATCGCTGGATTCGCATTCGGTCTATAAACGTTCCGCTCCTGACGGAGCTAGGTCAGATAATACTCCCGTGACCCTTTGTTGTTGGGCATCCTAACTATGAAACGCTTCCGAACCGGAATTATTACCGGTTTAGACGCGACGAGCGCCTCGATTGTTCCCTCTACAAACTTCAAATGCCGATGCAGTAAATATTCCTTTCGCCGCGAATAAAAATCTTTCGGTCGGCGATGGCTGGGGAGGCATAGACTGGTTCGCTCAGCGAGTTAGTGCCAAGGATTTCGTGCTTCGGTCCGGCTCTTACAATGAAGGTATCTCCGTCCTCGCTGGTCAGCAGAATCTTTCCCTCAAAGGCTACCGGAGACGCTGTGAACGTGGCGGCAATGGGAACCCGGCCGCCATCGTATTTCACCTCGCCCGTTCTGGCGTCAAGACACGTTAGAATTCCTTTATCAGTTGTCAGGTAGAGATAATCGCCGTAAACGATTGGCGAGGGAACGTAGGCTGTACCTTTAGAATATTTCCACGCAACGTTGGCGGAATTGGTCAGATCGCCTGACCCACCTAAACGGATCGCCATCGCGATCTTGGCGGGAAATCCAGCCGTGACGAAAACCATCTCCTGGTTAGCAACCGGAGAAGGAATCGCGTTACTCTCCACACCTTTGTGACGCCACAACTCTTTCCCAGTCGCCGGATCATAAGCAATGACTGTTTCACTACCGCTGGCGATCAATTCCGTTCGCTCGGGCGCACGAACCAGAATGGGTGTGGCCCAACTTACCTGCACTTTGCGCGGAGTCTTCCACACTTCTCTTCCTGTTTTCTTGTCGAGCGCGACGATAAACGACGCCGCCCCATTCTCCTCATCACACTGCAAGATCAAGAGGTTCTGATAAAGAATCGGTGACGTTCCCGTACCCATGCCGACGGTCCCCAGTTTGCCCAGGTCAGCTTTCCAAGCGAGTCTGCCGCTCATGTCATAGGCATAGAGTCCTTCCGTGCCGAAAAAGGCGTAGACCAGTTTGCCATCAGTCGCCGGAGTTGATGACGCAAAAGAACTTTTCCGGTGGCGATTGTCGTAAGGCGTGCCTTCGTATGCCGTTTGATCCCAGAGAATCTTACCCGTGTCGGCGTTGAGGCAAATCACCTTGAAAGTGTGCTTGTGATCGGCGCCGACGCTGTCAGGGTGCAGGAATTCTTTGTCACCATCCATATGCTTAACTGCCTTGGCGCCCGGCACAATAGCCCCTTCAATCGCGGTCGTGAGAAAAATCCTGTTTCCCCACACGATGGGCGAGGAGTGGCCTCGGCCGGCAATTGGAGTTTTCCACTTGATGTTTTTGGTCGCGCTCCATTCGGTCGGCAGATTCTTCTCAGTGGAGATCCCCTGTCCGCCGGGACCTCGCCACTGCGGCCAATTCGGAGCTGCGGAACTGCCGGCAGTCGAGTTGAGAAGCATGACGCTCGAAAGAAGACTGATGACGACAGCGGGGCTGATTCGGTTGAACAGTTTCATGTTGGCGATACCTCCGGGTGGCCTCGTAGCGGCGCTTCGCGCCAGCGACGATTCATTCGCGTTCTTGGTTCAAACGTTGCCGCTCAATACAGAACCGGGAGCGGTAGCGACCGGATGCAAGCATTCAACCACGACAGAAACCGCGATCAAGGACGAGTTCAGTTTAGGACCCGGTCGCTACAGCTCCCGGTTCTGTATTGAGCGGCAATCGTTCGATGTCATGATGCTCTAGGAGCATCCTCCATTCTCAGTTTTGAAACAACTCTTGAAAGGTCGGAGCTAAATCACTTTGCCGCTACTTCGCAAAAAATAGCAGAGCCCCAAGAAACAATCCAAATACTCAGGGTCCCGAGTTCGAAGCCTTACTCTTCGCTGTTGTAGCCTCGCCAAAGGCGAAAAGGTGATTGATTCCGCGCACAATTACCAGCCCGTCGGAGATGGCCGGCGTCGCCATCATCACTTCGCCGACGGGGTTTGTGGCCAGCAGCTCGTACTTTGGTCCGGCTTTGACGACGAAGACATCGCCATCCTCGCTCGACAAATAAATCTTCCCGTCTGCGGCTACTGGCGAACTCGTGAATGCGCCGCCCTTGCCGCCGATTCGCTCCTGATAAGCCCGCTCCCCGGTCTTCGCATTGTAGGCCGCGAGCACCCCCTGGTTCGAGCACGTATAAAAGTAATCTCCGTAGACAACGGGCGTTGGCATGTACGGTCCGCCGCGCTGCTTACTCCATGCGACAAACTCGTTTGACTCCTTGCCGTCTTTCAAAGAGATGTCGCCGCTGGCGCCGGGTCGAATCGCGTAGATCGGCTGTATCGGACGGTAGCCATTGGTCACGAAGATCAGATCGTGAGCCGCGAAAGGCGTTGGCGTCGCGATCTCGGAGTTGGGACCAATGCGCCAGAGCTCCTTGCCGGTTTGCGGATCGTAACCGCGAACAAACTTCGCACCGTTGGCGACCAGCTCCGCGCGACCGTTGCCTTCATAAACTGTAGGCGTGCTCCACGAGGGAATCTCATCGCGAGACGTGCGCCAGATCTGCTTGCCCGATGTGATGTCATAAGCGGCGATGAAAGAATCTTTTTGGATGTCGGCCTGCACAATGACGAAGTTACGATAGATGATTGGCGAGCTGGCGTGGCCCCACTGATAATCGGCGTCGTAGAACCAGCCGGAATCGAGGACTCCAATATCCTGCTTCCAGAGAAGCTTGCCGTTCACGTCGTAACAAATCAGAAAACCCTGGGACCCGAAGAGCGCGACGACGTGTTTGCCGTCGGTGGCTGGGGTCGAAGAGGCATGAGTCGATTTCGGATGGCGCTTAGTCCTGGGCACGCCCTCGTAGGCAATGCGATCCCAAATAACTTTGCCGGTCTGCTTGTCGAGCGCCATGACGTGCCACGTGTGCTTCGGTTCATCCTTTACCGGATCGACGTCGCCATAGAGCCCGTAGCGTGAAGTGGGCTTTGCTTCGCTGCTCACTGCGGTCGTCAGGAACACGCGCTCGCCCCAGATCACAGGACTCGAATGGGCCAGCCCTGGAATAGGCGTCTTCCAACGAACGCCGGTCATCTTCGTAGCGTCCCACGCGGTGGGCGCGACCTTTCCTTCTGCAATACCCTGCGCGCCGGCACCGCGAAACTGTGGCCAGTTCTGCGCGTGCACGACCGATAGGATCAGGAAGATGGCTACGCAGACTGAGACAGAGGATTTCATCAGTGTCACCTCAAAGTTCAGACGAACAACCTACCCGGATCATCAACTAAGGAGAATCACTTCGCGAGCTTCTTGAAAACCTGCGCGTTGGCGCCCTGCTTCAGCGTAAAACTTGTGGCCTTGCCGTTTTCGACATTGAAGGTGAGCGTTACTCCCTCGATCTCGAGCGGGCGGAATCGCAGATTATCGAACGCGCCGAGCACAAAAGCCTGGCCTTGAAAAGCGGCAGTCAGTTTTCCGTCCTTGTTGACCGAGATGACTACTTCCGGGCCAGCTTCGGGCTTGTAAGCACCTTCGTAGCTCTTGAGCGTTTCTGCCGCAACCTGGAAATCAGCTTTGGGCGGCGGCAGCGCGCCAGCCTGTTTGAGCAGCTCGGCAATCTCAGTCTTCTTTTCTCGCGTGGCGTTGGCGAGGGCAGCCGAGAGCGTTTCGGCGCTCGCGCCACCTTTAGCGAGAGCGAGCTTGACCAGCTCGACTTTTCCCTGCCCGACGCCTTCCATCAGCACATCGTCCACGCCACCTTTTACGTCTTTGTCGAGCAAGGCGCGCACAACCTCGATGTGTCCCTTGTCCAGCGCCCAGGTGAGCGCCGTGGCGCCGTAGAAAGTGTCGCGCACGTTCACATCCGCGCCGTTTGCAAGTAGAACTTTTACGACTTCTGTGTTACCCCGTTCGGCCGCTTTGAAGAGCGCGGTCTGCCCGTAGCGGAACCTGGCGTTCACGTCCACGCCTTTGGCCAGTAGCTCTTTGACGGCGGCGGCGTCGCCGGTGCGCGCGGCTTCCCAGAGCTGATCGTTCAGGCTCTGGTTGGTCTGTGCCAAAGTGGCCGCGCCGAATAGAATGGCGAGTAGGATGGCGAGTGGCAACACTGCAGCGGCTCTTAGCGTCATAATCTTCATTCTCCATGCGCGGACGCTGAAGGTTCCAACTTGACTCAATCTGCCCCAGGCGGAACAATAATCGCCTTAGACGGTGTGGGCGTCAAGAAAGTTTCCGAGGCGAAGCGCAACACTTAGGCGACGGGTTGCGTATTTCACGCTTACCAGACAACTGCGTGGACAAAAAAATGAAGACCCTATCTACTTTTTCGCGCGCAATCCTACCGCTATTCCTTCTAATGGTTGTTGTTTCTGTGTCTGCCAGCGATTGGGCCGACTGGCGCGGACCGGCACGTGACGGGATCTCTTCCGAGAAAGGCTTGCCGGCAAAGTGGTCACCGGCAGGCGAGAACCTGGCATGGAAAGCCCCATATGGTGGACGCTCCGCGCCCATCGTGATGAATAATCGCGTTTATCTCCAGAACACTGCGGGCAAAGGTGAGACGGAGCAGGAACGCGTCATGTGCTTCAATGCCGACACGGGTAAGCTG
>WNGG01001119.1_pt1 | contig 29975 bp, 26 predicted proteins | sample 5400661 | NCBI WGS metagenome assembly WNGG01 (sample SAMN13153372, study PRJNA577476) | soil metagenome | isolation source: 100 cm soil or saprolite under Garry oak tree replicate 1 | place: USA:California | collected 2016-06-15
CAATATCCTCTTCTCGCACCAGGGGATACTCGCGTGCCGCCTGTCCACCCGCAAAGGCGGTGACGTTCTTGACCGCCACTCCCGCCAGACAACACAAACCGTTGAGGTCGAGGGGCGCAATATTGCCCTGGGGTCCTGCCTCCACGGCATGTGCTGGAACGGTGACAATGCCAAAAAGAGGGGGATTCCCGGCAGGCAGCAAGGCCGGAGCATCCGTCGTGACTCGTATCCCATCTGCACCCACGAGGAGAGTTCCTGCCACAACCGTTTGCGCATAGGTCGCTGCATTGTAGAAAGTGAGGCCACCTTTCGCCTGGTGTGCCGATGTGTGTCCTTTGCCAGTCGCTGGCACGGTTTGCGTGAGCTCCGGGCTGGTGATTGACACTATCCGCACCTGAACAGATGGCTGGTTGTGGGAAGTCCTGTCCGGCGGGCCGATGATGGCAGGGACCGTCAGCGTGGCGGAGACGGGGGACTGCATGGGAAGGATGGTCACGATCGCCGACGGACCCAGTCCAGGGAACAGGGTTATCAGAGGACCCAGCAGTCCAGGGGCTTTGTCAGCCACCAACAGCAGGATCAGAATGAGGGTGCAGACCACCCATGCTGCTCTGAAGCTCTGCCGCCAGCGCCTGGTGCTCTGAGAACCGGAATGGGGAGCTTGCCATTCATTGGGGGAACTCCCTTCCTCACTGGCAAGCAGCGTGCTGGCAACGACGGTTCCCTCGACAATGGGCGGTTGTTGTGCTTCACCATCCTTTCCTGCTTTTGGGGCAGTCCTCTCCTCTGTGCGTGGGGTGTTCTGTTCGGTCTCCTCACAAGAGCACAGTGGCGCAAACATCCCCTCCTGTCCGATCATGAGTTCTCCCTTCATACGGCTCCTCCTTTCCTCAGCTCTCTCAGAGTGCCCCTATAGAGCAACCGATAGCGAGCACACCAAGAGAGCACGGCTTGTGTTAAGGTTGACGTACCTGGAACGTCTTCCCATCATTGAGGAAGACCACTTGTTGTCCCTCGAAATGAAGCACCAGGTCGGGTTCGTGGTCATGATTCCTGTCCTCAAAACTCACGGTGAGCGGCACTTCATCCTGTCCCGGTCCATAGAGCATTGGCCCGATGTAGATCAGGGCCTTACTTGGATTGCCCCCAGGCAGTTCAATCACCTCCAGTTGCCCCTGCAGGTTGAGGGCGATAAAGTGACTTGGATGAGCTGCACTATCCCCATGGCCCACCACTGCATCCACCTGGTAGGTACGCGGAAAACCGTACTGCCGATCATCCAGCCAGTGCCCAACGGCTGGCGGAAGGGTCAGCAAGGCGGCAGTACAGGCCACGATCACCATGCCGGTGAGTCCAAGGCGCACCAGGGGATGCCACTGTCGTATGGGGCGTGGAGGACCAGGACGGGGGGGACGGGGAACCACCGGAACCTCGGGACGCCCTCGCCAGCGGATCGCGCTCCTGGGAGAAAGCGATGGGAAGCCATCCCCATCATCTCCCTCTTCTTCGGTCCGTCGCGGGAGAGTCAGCCCCGACCGGCGGATGGTATCCGACTGGAAGGGCTGGTCTTCGGGATGCAGCCCGGCGGAGTGCCCGAACCCATGGGGCGAGGCAGGCGGGACCACAGACTGTCGGTAGTGTTGTCCCTCCACCGTCGCACTGCTCCGTTGAGGAATGGGACTATGGAAGGCGATCTGTTCTCTCATCGCGTCCCCCTCTCCTTCCACTGAGCATCACAGCCTTGCATGGTGTCCTCGTAGACCAGTTGATACCACAGCAGGTGTTCCCGCACGAGATGCTCCGCGATGCAACAGATCCGCACCCGTTGGGCAAGGGCGCTACTAATGAGAACGCGGATCCCCTGCTCGCTAATCGTCTCAGGGGAAAAGTCTCCTTCGGCGAGGCTATACTCCAAGACGCTTACCGCCTCCATCCAAGATGAGGCAGCCTGGGTCAAGGCGTCGATCGCGCATTGCTGTTCGTGCAAGGCCTGTCCCCAAGAAATCTTCGTGGGGGCGCGTCGTCGCTGTTCCTGACAGGCACACGCCGAATGGTGCAGAGCGGTGCGCTCCTCACTCACGGCAGCAAAGGCGTGACTGATCGCTTTCGTTGCACAGGCGCTTGTAGTTGCTGTGGCAAAGGCCGCCCATTGTTCAACCAGACCCTCCAGGGGCATCCAGGGTGTGGGAGGAGAGGCGGGCTGCTCTTCCAGCGAGTGCGGGGAGAGAATGGGAAAGGTTTGGAGAAACGAGGGCTTCTGGGAAATGGCGTGCATCAGAACCTCCAGATCACACTCTTGACCATCTGGCCTCACAATGCGATAATGCACGCTGAGGACCAGAGGTGCGTTAACTCTACGCTGGTTCTCACAATCGCTGGTGAGGTGCTGACGACACCTCACCAGCAACCATAGACGATGATGTAATACGAGGACATCCCTACGACAGACGCACTACGGGGCTACTCCAGCAACAAGTCCTCCAGATACGACCCAGCAGGAACTGTTCCTCGCCTGCTTTGGAAACGCTCATTCCGTACCAGGAACGAGGCTACTTTAGTTCTACAGGCTATGACGCTGCCAAATTGTAACAAGGATCATCTCTCATGTTTTCTCAAGTATAGAATATTCTTGGATATTTGTCAATATCCTTGAAGCTGTTTGAACCTATTTGAATATCTTGTCTAGAATTTAGTGTTCAGTTGTGGTACACTTGCTTCTTGAAAAACCTAATCTCTCCTTGAGGGGTATTTCTATGAAGTTAGTCGATTTTCGTATTGATGTAGCCAGGTTGTCGCGTCCTGAGTTAGCAGCTCTTTCAGGTGTCTCAGTCTCCAGTATCAAGCGTGCAGAAGAAGGCCAAAGGGTCGATAGATTGACGCAGTCGCGCATTCTGGCCGGACTGAGTCAGCATCTTGGGAGAACAGTGACGCGAGAAGATATTGATGAGTTCAAGGACTAGGAGACTATGAGGCTCAATTCTTCTTCCCTTCACATCCGTTCTGTAGTATAATGCCCATCAATATAGCTTCGATACGTTCTTTTCAGCAAAAGTCGAATGTGCTCTTTTTTCTAGCAGGCAGGATCGGATAGTAGCCAGGGAAGGTAGTTCCGCATGATCTCCACCCTACACAAGATTTGGGATATTGCCACTGCAAAACACTCTTACCCTTTGTATGCGAAGAGGTTGCGCAAAAGATTATAGGGATATTGGCGGATGATGAGTTGTCACGTCGTCCGTTGAATCCGCCGGACCATAGCAAAATCTGGCGGTTAGATGATGTGCTGTTTGAGACGTTGAGGGTGCTGGCGAAGTAAACTTCCCCACGCCCCTTCTTCACTGATTTAAGGTCAGCAGTAATCTAATTGCGCTCGTGGTCCAAGTAGGGAGGAATTGTTGGATACAACTAGCCAAACGAAACTTCATGATTTTGCGGATATGATGCTTGAGCATATGCCGGTAGGTGTTGCTCTATTCGAGGCAGAGACTCTGCGTTTACTTACTGCTAACACCCGCTTTCAAGCTTTCCTTGGTCCGTGCTGGCAAGAAGGAAAGGCTATTGGACAACTACTACTCGATTGGATACCTGAGACACACATTCCCTCTATTACAGCTATTTTTCGTAGCGTGGCGGAGACAGATATCCCCTATCGAGGCGAAGAATATCCCTTTCACAAAGAGCAGAGCATTACCTACTGGAACTGGATGCTCGACCCCATCCACGATAACGAGGGGCGTATTACCCACCTGCTGCTTACCATCAGCAATGTGACGGGACAGGTGCAGGCACGTCAACAGACTGAAAAAGTGCATGCATCGCTTAGCCAGACAAACCGTGCCGTGGAGATAGAACGCAAACGGTTGGAAGTGATTGAGAAGGTGGCACGCAGTGTTCGTGAGTCTATGGACATTGAAAGCATTGGGAAGGCGGCTATCGATATTATTGTTGCGAACTTTTTGTCTCTCCACGCATGCGTATCCGTACACATTGCTGACCCGCTGCAACAGGCATTACGAGCACTCTACATCTATCCAACTTCAGACCCAGACAAACAGCAGGCATTAAGCGCCTTACAACATATCCCTTATAATAGCTCGCTGCTAATGGCAAAGGCATGTCATCAGCATGAACCTATCGTCATCGAAGACCTGTACTCTCCCGATGCTTCAGGCAGCAAGAGCTCTCTATTAGCTGCTACCGGTGTTCGTGGCTATGTCTGTATACCTCTGTGGTTTAAGGATCATTTTGAGGGGACATTGACCACTACCTTTGGAGAGAGCATCCATGTTGATGGTCCTGAAGTGCAGACACTTGTGGGTTGTAGTATGCATATTGCAGCAGCTCTCGCTCATGCACGGTTGCACGCTGCTATCGAGAACGAGCATGCTCGTATGCGTACTGTCCTCGACCAGTTGCCAGAAGGTATTCTACTGGTTGAAGCAGCTGATGAATGCATCAGCTATGCAAACGCTGCCTCTGTCTCTATCCTGGGAGTCCCTCTCATAAGGATAACAGGCTTCCCACTCAGTAAGCTCGCTCAGAGCCGTGTGATAGCCGACATGGACAGTTCGCCTATCCCTCTCGAAGACCTTCCAGTGGTTCGTGGACTACGTGGGCAGACCATCAGTGGCAGAGAGATGATGGTAACAAGGCCAGATGGAAGCAAAGTAGTATTGCTCTGTTCTGCTGCACCTCTGCTTACAGAATATGATGTAATTACCGGAGCTGTTGTCGTCTTTCAGGATATCACCGAACGTAAAAGCATCGAGCAAGAGAAAAATGAGTTCCTCTCGATTGCCAGCCATGAACTACGGACTCCAATTACCGCTATCCAGGGCTTTGCGGAAATTCTCCAGATGTATCTCTCTCGTGGAGATAGCCTGGACTCCACACGCAGTCTCCGTGCCATCTCAGGCATCATTGAATATAGTCAACGCCTCACTCGCTTGATCGAGGAGATGCTGGATATTTCTCTTATCGAGAAAGCCCAGCTGCTCGTCAATCTCGTTCCTTGTGACCTGCTTGCTATCCTCACCCATGTCATAGAAAGCCAGTCTATCACTGCCAAAAACCACCAGCTTCGTTTTGTCATGGAAGGAATTGAAGCAAACGATAGACTTATTGGTTGCTTTGATGAAGACCGGGTTATGCAGATTTTTCACAACCTGCTCAGCAATGCCATCAAATACAGCCCTGCAGGTAGTGAGATTGAGGTGGGACTTCGCTACACGCAGGACAGGCCCGATGAGGTCCTGACCTGGGTCAAGGATCGGGGGATAGGCATTCCTGCCAAAGAAATACCGCTTATCTTCAGGCGCTTTCATCGTATCAACACCTCCAACCGTTTTATTAAAGGGTTAGGCATTGGTCTCTACCTGGTTCAAGAACTGGTGGCACGCCACGGCGGTCGGATCTGGGTTGAGAGCACGGAGGGAGTTGGTTCTACCTTCTATGTGACTTTGCCTCTTAAAACGTATTATAAGTAGGACGGTCCATTTTGGTGCACTACGAAAGAGAAGCAAAGCATGACAACACTGGTATTTTTGATCGATGTGGACAATACATTGATCAACAATGATGAGATAAAAAGCGACCTGGATGCTCATATCAAGGTCGATCTTGGTGAGAAATTGACAGCTCGCTACTGGGAAATCTACGAGCAGGTGCGTAAGGAGAGGGATGTCGTGGACATTCCTCTCTCGCTGACCAGGTTACGCGAACAAACGCCACTTGAGGAACTGGACGAAGAAACCTTTGACCATGTCCATTCGCTCTTCGACAACTACCCGTTCTTCAACGCACTCTATCCATACACTCTGGAAACACTCGCGTACCTGAGAACACTGGGATTGACGGTGATAGTCTCAGATGGAGATATGTGCTTTCAAGCAGAGAAGATTTTCCATAGCAACCTGGCAGATGCGGTAGAGGGCCGTGTGTTGATCTACATCCACAAACAGCAACACCTGGATGAGATCATGCAGCTGTATCCCGCTGACCATTATGCGATGATTGACGATAAGCCCAGCATTCTCGCCGATTCCAGACCTATTATGGGAGATCGCCTGACAACTGTATTCGTCAAGCAGGGGAAGTATGCTGCTCGTGACATACCTTCTAACTTTTCACCTGATATTTCCGTATTACACATTGCAGACCTGAGAAACTACACGAAAGAAGATTTTTTGCGCGTACAGACATAAATGAGGAGATACCCCTATGCGCTTTCATATCAAAGAGCGGGCCTGGAGCCTGACAGAGGCATTTGTGGTTCGAGATGATGCTGGCAACCCAGTTTTTGAGATACGTGGTAAATTCTTTCATATTGGCGATAACCTGGTAATGTATGATCGCACTACCGGACAGGAAGTGGTCCAGATCAAGCAGCGTGTCCTCTCGCTCCTGCCCCACTATGAGATTTATCGCAATGGCCAGCATTGGGCCAGTGTGCATGAACAGTTCCGCCTGTTCGGTGAGCGCTTCAAGGTCGAGGGCAGCAACGGCATGATCTTCCACGTCGATGGCGATATCTGGCGCTGGAACTTTACCGTCAGCGATAACAACGGCAATCTACTCGCCCGCATTGGCCGCCAGTTCTCGATTTTCCGCGATAGCTACGCTGTTGATATTGCACCAGGGGTAGACGCGCCTTTTATCATTGCGCTGGCGATTGTGATCGATATGGTGCGCGAGCATCACGAGGAGAAAGAGCACCATAGATAAGATTTGGCCTCATCCATAAAGCCTCCTTGTAACGTATCCTCTTCCCAAAAGACAATGTGTTGTATAGCTTAAAAGGCCACTACATACACATAGAAGGAAGGGATCTAAGCATGACACCCGAACACGAGAGACTGCAACAATCGCAAGAACGCAGCGCCCACTGGAAACGCTGGGGGCCGTATTTGAGTGAACGAGCATGGGGAACGGTGCGCGAAGACTATAGCCCCTATGGGATGGCCTGGGACTACTTACCGCATGATCACGCCCGCTCCAAAGCCTATCGTTGGGGAGAGGATGGACTGGGCGGCATCTGCGACCGCCACCAGTACATCTGCTTCGCCCTGGCACTCTGGAATGGACGCGACCCGATCCTGAAAGAGCGACTTTTTGGCTTAACAGGCTCTGAAGGCAACCACGGCGAAGATGTCAAAGAATACTACTATTACCTCGATAGCACTCCTACCCATAGCTACATGAAGTACCTGTATAAATATCCGCAGGTTGAGTTCCCCTATGCTCGGCTGGTCGGGGAGAATCGTCGGCGCGGTCGCAGTGCTCCTGAATACGAACTGATCGATACAGGCGTCTTTGACGATGATCGCTACTTCGATGTCTACGTTGAATACGCCAAGGCCAGTCCCGAAGATATGCTCATGCGCCTGACTATCATCAATCGTGCATCGGAAGCTGCGGCGCTTGACCTGCTGCCAACGCTCTGGTTTCGCAATACCTGGGTATGGCAACCAGATGCACAGCGTCCCTCCCTTCATCGCTATGAGGCTCCATTCTCCTCTCTTGTACCCTCCACGTATGCCATTGTCGAAGCTGAAAACGATTCCTACGGAAAACGCTGGTTGTACTGTGAGGGAACACCTACTCTGCTCTTTACGGAGAATGAGACCAATAGCGAGCGGCTCTACGGTGTCCCAAATGCCAGTCCCTACGTTAAAGATAGTATCAATGACCACATCGTACATGGCAAACAGGAAGCGATCAATCCAGCACAGGTGGGCACAAAGGTGGCCGCTCACTATCACCTCATGGTGGGAGCAGGTGAGACAGTGAGTGTGCAACTGCGTCTCAGCAATAGAGGGCCTGAGGATCTGCTGCCGTTCGGAGAAGCATTTACGGAGGTCTTTGAGCAACGCAAACGGGAGGCGGATGAGTTTTATACTACGATCATTTCGCCCGGGCTGGCAGAGGATGCGGCCAACGTGCAGCGACAGGCTTTTGCAGGGATGTTGTGGAGCAAGCAATTTTACTACTATGATATCAAGACCTGGTTGGCTGGCGACCCTGGACAGCCACCTCCACCAGCAGAAAGACGCTCCAGGCGCAATCGAGAGTGGACACATCTCTACAATGCCGATGTTATCTCGATGCCCGATAAGTGGGAGTACCCCTGGTATGCGGCCTGGGACCTGGCATTTCATTGTGTCGTCTTCGCCCTTGTTGACCCGGACTTTGCTAAAGAGCAGTTGATTCTAATGCTACGTGAATGGTACATGCACCCCAATGGGCAGATTCCCGCGTATGAGTGGGCCTTTGGTGATGTCAATCCACCGGTCCATGCCTGGGCTGCTTATCATGTCTATAAGATTGAAGAGCATCTTACAGGCAAAGGAGACCGCAATTTCCTGGAGGGAATCTTTCAGAAGCTGCTCCTCAACTTTACGTGGTGGGTCAATCGCAAGGACAATGAGGGACAGAACATCTTCCAGGGAGGTTTCCTTGGATTGGACAACATCGGCGTCTTTGATCGCAATACCATGCTACCGCATGGTGGCCACCTGGAGCAATCCGATGGTACCAGTTGGATGGGGATGTATTGTCTCAACATGCTGACGATTGCCCTGGAACTGGCTCAGGAAAACCGTGCCTACAGTGATATCGCCAGCAAATTCTTCGAGCACTTTGTCTATATTGCTCACGCGATGAATGACATGGGAGACGAGGGCATCGAGCTGTGGAGTGAGCAGGATGGGTTCTATTATGATGTGCTACACGCCGAGGCTACAGGACATATTCCCCTCAAAGTCCGTTCTATGGTAGGATTGATTCCTCTGTTCGCTATCTCCATCCTGGAGGCCGACCTGATCGAACAGCTGCCTGGCTTCAAGCGTCGGATGCAGTGGTTCATAAATAACTGGCAGGATATCCATGAGCATCTGGAGAGATCAGATGATGCAGGACACAATCAGCACCTGCTGCTGGCAATCGTCAACCGTGAGAGGCTATGCCGCGTGCTGAAGATTATGCTGGATGAGTCAGAGTTCCTCTCACCCTATGGTCTGCGTGCGCTCTCTCGCTACCACCTTGAACACCCCTTTATGTTGGAATTGCAGGGGATGAGCCATCGCGTGAGCTATGAGCCAGCAGAGTCATCTTCTGGTTTGTTTGGTGGAAATTCCAACTGGCGAGGGCCGATCTGGTTCCCACTCAACTACCTGATTATCGAGTCGCTCAAAACATTCTACCACTTCTATGGGGACGAGTTGAAAGTGGAGTTTCCGACAGGCTCAGGCAAGCTGCTCACGCTGGAGGCAATAGCAACGGAACTCTCCCGCCGCTTGACCAACATTTTCCTGCAGGATGAAACCGGTCGCAGGCCAGTTCATGGTGGTGTGGAGAAATTCCAGCACGATCCGCACTGGCGGGATCTGCTGCTGTTCTACGAATACTTCCACGGCGATAACGGTGCAGGGATTGGAGCCAGTCACCAGACAGGTTGGACGGGCCTGGTGGCGAATCTCCTGCAAGAGGTTGCGGAACGCCACGAGTATATACTGATACACAGAGCAGAGAAGGTACCCTGAAGAGCTATGCAAGAACATCCAGGAGCACAAGTGATAATCAGCGCCGATGCGCAAAAGACACTCTTCACAGACGTACACCAACGCCAGGATATTGAAGCCTGTGGACTGCTGACGGGATGCATTGACGACGATGGCAACTGGTATGTTGAACAGGTGCATCCTCTGCGCAATCTCTTCAATTCATCAGTATACTTTGAATTTGAGCCAGAAGACGTGCTGGCGGTCGAACTTGAGTATCCAGGGAAGATTGTGGGAGCCTACCACAGCCATCCCACCGGCTTCCCTGCTGCCAGTAGTACAGACCGTGCGAACATGAGACGTTTGAATGTGGAGGGAGAAAGTCCCTGGGTCTGGTTGATCGTCATTGGCCCATTCCATGAAGAGAAAGGGCAGTACAAGACCGTCGCCTACCATTATTATGAACTAGAGGGACTGCGGAAGATTCCTATCGAACTTGAAGCAAGAACGGAGATAGAAGAGGATACAGAAGCAATACCAGACAATATTCACAAAGCGCAACAAATGATGATGAAAAAACGTTCAGATATTTGGGTAGAAGAGTAGTCATGTGTGGGTAGATGGGTTATAATAGAACCAATGCAAAAACACATACAGTGCCGATTAGGGGAAGTCTTTAGCTTCTCGTTGGGGGTCAGAAGCTCAGGTCATGTCTCCAAAAAGGTCCAGGAAGCGAGTTGACGAATGAAATGCCCAAACTGTGGGAATGAGGTAAACCAGGACGAGGCGTTCTGCGGGCAATGTGGTATACCAGTTGCGAATATTCCTCCAGCGCGACCAACTGAAACGGTGAATTCATCGAGACCACCAGCCACCCGATCCTGGGAAGGCCCGGCAGGTCCTCAAAGCCCCCCGAGCCTTCCGAGTCCACAACCTCCTGCTGGAGCCTGGGGAGTTTCTGCACCACAAGGGGCAGCCACACCGCATCTTTATGGTTCCGGTATGTTACCACCATCGAACGCAAACAATGCGTCGATGTCTCCTCCGCCCGGCAACTCGCAGATTGCTCAGAGGCCACCATCAGCGCCATTATCCAATTCACCACAGGCCGGGACACCCCAGCTGAATGCTCAAAGTGCCCAATTCTACCAGGATGCCACTGAGGCTATATCTGCTCTCCCTCCGGGTAATCCCCAGGGCTATCCCCAACAGAATTTCGCTGGCACTATTCCGTCAGGCGGCTATCCTGGAGTAGGGCAATATAGCCCACAGGCATTCCCGTCAGGACAGGCGCAAAGAGCACCATTACAGACTGTTCCCAGGGTTGGCTATACACAACATCCATTACCCGGTGGACAAGGCTATGCGGGGGGAATACAACCGAGGCTCACTCCTCCACCGCAAAAACAGCAAGACAATACCGCCCTGGTCATCGTCAGTGTACTCCTCGTGGTTGTGCTGCTTGTAGCCATTGGCCTTGGAGCAGCCATAGTGCTACGTTCACATTCCTCCCCACAAGGCTCAACAGGCCCTCTCCCTACAGTGGCAGCGACAGCAACAGCAGTTCCCAGCCCTACACTCAACCCAACTGCGAACCCGAGTCCTACACTTTCCCCAACACCGGTAATTACACCAACGCCGGAGCCTGATGCAGGTTTCGCCTGGTGCGATCAGTCCTGCACCAATAATGGCTTCATTGTCGAGTATCCCCAGAGCTGGCAAACAGCTTTACCTGCTGATGGAAGCGGCGGAGCATCTTTTACGAACCCCCAGGCGGCAGATGAAGTGGCTGTCTTCAAGACTATGCAGACAACATTAACCAGCGCCAGTGATGTAGTGACCGAGGATTTACAAAAGAACTTTGCCTCACGTACTGGCTATGTGGCTCCTACCTCGTCACCGACTGCCGCGCCTTTCGCGATAGGTGGGGATAGCACCTGGGTCTATACAACGGCGACCTACCAGAGTACTGAGAATCAGCCTGTGACTGTGCAGGTGTATGGTGTTCTTCGTGACGGAAAGGCGTACATTATCGAGCTACAGGCCCTCCAAAGCCAGTTTGAGTCAATGGTATATCCGCAATACTACCAACCGATGCTTCAAAAGTTCCAATTCCAACAGAGCACGCAGCCATGAAATACTTTCTAAGTTGGGCAGCATCTGAACTATTGACACTGTTCCCAAAATATTATCTAATGTTGTACGGGCACTCCAACTGTTGGAGTGCCTGTTGTGTGATTGCGGCAAGGTAAACGTGCGAAACGAAGCGGAGAAGGGATGAGAGCATGGCGGTAATTGCAGTTATCGGAGCTCAATGGGGGGGTGAGGGTAAGGGAAAAATTGTAGACGAGTTGGCAATGAGAGCAGATTATGTTGTACGTTACCAGGCAGGGAGCAACGCAGGCCACCGTGTTGTACATGAGAAGGGTGAGTTCGCATTTCGGCTTGTTCCATCAGGTATCCTCTACCCAAATGCCACGTGCATAATTGGCAACGGCGTGGTCGTTGACCCCAAGGGCCTTATTGCAGAGATGAACGAACTCCAGAGTATGGGAGTAGATACCTCGCGACTCTTTATCAGTGAACAGGCACATGTTGTGATGCCCTATCACTTCGTGCTTGATCAGTTGGAAGAGGGGGCACGGGGAGCAAACAAAATCGGTAGCACACAACGTGGCATCACCCCCGCATATGTCGACAAACTCGCACGTATCGGTATTCGTATGGCTGATCTGCTCGATGTCGATACGTTCCGCAGCAAGCTTTCTACCATACTTCAGCAAAAGAACCGTATGATTACCCAGATCTATGGTCAGCCTCCTCTCTCACTTGAGGAGATCCATGGAGAGTATTTTAGCTATGGCCAGCGGCTCCGTCCATATATTGTCGATACCCAGGCCATCCTCCACGATGCTCTCTTTGATGGCAAGACAATCCTGCTGGAGGGAGCACAGGGAGTTCTCCTCGATATCGACTTCGGTACCTCTCCATACGTCTCCTCCTCCTCCACAGTGGCAGCCAGTGCCTCAAGTGGAGCTGGTCTGCCACCGCGCTCTATTGACAGAGTCATCGGCGTATACAAAGCATATATCACCCGTGTGGGCAGCGGGCCAATGCCCACAGAGCTCTTCGATGCAACGGGGCAGGAGCTACGAGAACGAGGCCATGAATATGGCACAAATACAGGCAGAGTACGTCGCTGTGGCTGGTTTGATGCTGTTGCCGGGCGTTTTGTGGCTCAACTGAATGGGTTAGATGCGGCAGTTATCACCAAGCTCGATGTACTGGACACCTTCCCCACAATCAAAATCTGTACTGCCTACCAGCTGCACAGCAAAATTGTCCACAACCTCCCCGCAAATCTGAACGATCTCGCCGCATGTGAACCTGTGTACGAGGAACTCGAAGGCTGGCAATGCAGTACAACTGGCATTTGTTCGTATGATGCGCTCCCAACCGCCGCAAAAAATTATTTGAAACGCATCGAGACACTGTTGGAGACTCCGATAGCTATGATTTCGGTCAGCCCTCAACGGGGCAAGACGATCCAGGTGCAGGATGTGCTGGCGATACGGCCAGATGAGAGACGGTATCCGAGGAATGCGAGAAGTAAGAAGTAAGTACAACACAACGCAGTTTCTCCTCAAGAAGGATAGAAGTTATGTTATCCGTCTACACATTTGGTGATTCAATACTCGACTGCGGCCATTACAACAAGTTCGGGTTCCACCCCGGACAGTTGCTTGTGCAAAACAATGATCGCTTCTTCCCTGAATTTCGCGGTCAAGACCTCTTCTCTCTTGTTGGCCCAAGCCGCCTGATCCACCGTGCAGAAGATGGGGCTACGGTCAGTCGCCTGCCAGTTCAGGCAAAGGGACTCCGGGTAGAAGGAGAGGCCATCGCCCTTGTCACGATTGGAGGCAATGACCTACTCAGCCAACCCGACCTTGGCCTGGGGCCAGGGATGAAGCTTTTTGCGGAGGCACTTGATTCCTTCCTGCGCTCTCTCCCGATTCGCCCGGTCTTCCTTGGCAATGTTTACGACCCGACCTTCGGAGATGATACCCTCAACTTCCTCGACATTGATCCCTCAATTGCCCGCGAGAGTCACCGCTTGATGAATTCGGTGATTGCAGAACTAGCTAGCGAGTATGGAGAACTGGTGGATATCTACGGTCATTTCCTGACTGGGGATCCGTCCTGGTTCACGCAGATCATTGAGCCGAGCTTGCGAGGGGCTTCGGAGATTCGTCGGTGTTTTCTGCGGCAGGTAGTTCCATATGTGCGTCGCTAACGATAGCAGGTTGCAGAGGATCCAAAGTTTTGCTTCAGGCTTTTCCTGGAGCTATAGGGTAGCAATGTAGTAGACCTGCATCACTTCATATGATTGATATCGTTAACTAATGAAGATAAATGTATCAGTGTAGTCAACCGCTCCCCAAGTAATCCCTCAATATACGGAGTCACTCCCCAAAACTCCTTAAGAGCAACGTACTCCCGCACAAACTCTGCATTATCCAGGTTTGCCCGCCTCACAGCCCGGATCATCAGATTTTTGTCGGTGTGCTCTGGTGAAACAAACTCGACCACATCGGTTGCATAGCCCATGATGCGCAGGACAAGTGCCCGGAAGGCATCCGTAAGAATATCGGCCATACGCTCCTTCAGAATGCCATGGCGTAGTACTGGAGAGAAAGGGTCGGGTCCTGTTGCGTGAAGTTGCTGATTCAGGTCGTGATGGCAGCAGGGAGCACACAGGATCAGGCGCGATTGCCAGACAATAGCCTGGGCAATGGCTTCGTCGGTGGCAGTGTCGCAGGCGTGTAGAGCCAGGACGATGTCCGGGGGCACTTCGGGTTTGTAGTCGCGGATGGCAGATTTTTGGAAACAGACGTCGGTGAAACCTAATTGTTCGCCGGTGGCGTTATCCTTCTCTATCAAGGTCTCGTTGACATCGACCCCTACAAGATGTGCTGGAATCCCACGGATGTTGTTTAAATAGTGATACGTGGCAAGGGAGAGATAGGCCGAGCCACAGCCGCAGTCGAGGATGTGCACAGGGCGCTTTTCAAGGCGCTCTAGCTCGCCTGTGTGATCGAGCAGTTTCAGGAACTCGTTGATCTGCGAAAACTTGGCCTGCATGGTTGGACGGACTTTCCCCTGCTCGTTCATAATACCGATGGTTTGTAGGAATGCATCAGGCTTGTCGGCTGGCAAGGGCAGTTTCTTGCTAACATCGTGAGCAAGGTCTGGTTCTCGCTTGCTGCTGGCTGGGACGCTGCGATGAAAGATGGCTTTCCCCTTTTTTGTGATCTGCACAAGCAGGTCCCCATCCTTCGATTGGATAGAGAGGACGCTCAGCGGCAGTGCGAGTAGTTCATCCAGCTTCTCTACGGCCTGGACGCCCTTGTAGTTCTTGGTGAAGTCTTGTTTGTTGGTGAAGTATGAGAATTGCAGGTGACGCTCGTTTTTGATCATGACGGGGCGAACAATAACCTGGTGCCAGGGACAGGGGATTGTGTGATCGCGTACCTTGCCCTTCATCGTCAGCCGCACAAACTGTTCCCCGTCCAGCACTCTGCTTTTTATCTCATCTTTGTAGTTGTCTGCCACCTGGTTCATAGGACATCCTTATTGGTGCATTCGCTAAAGGTGTGGATGAGAACCAAGGCCGATAAATCGGCACCTACGGTTTCCCCAGGAATGACCGAATGCGCCACTTATTCTCGTACAACATGGTATCCCAGCGCTTCTGGGGGCGTCTGCGAAAGAGCTCCCAGTCGTCCAATCACTTCTCGGAATTGCTCGGTAGCACGATAGGCGTTGCTGTCCTCCTCACGCTCCCATTCATGCACTTCTGTAAAACACTGTGGGTTCGCAACATCGCGCCAGAGTCGTCCGCGAATATACCCTGGTTGCTGCCGCACGATTGCCGAGGCCCATTCCCAGAAAATGTACATTTCGGCCTCGCAGCCAGGAGAAATGGTGAGAGTTACGGTTCGAACGAACATCTATCGTGCTCCTAGCGGTCGCTTTGCTATCACTGCCCCGCTGCGTGGATACTTTGCTGGGCACGCTTGATATTGTTTCCAGACAAGCAGACGGCGGTTATCTGACAGACCGGGCAATCTAACAGGAAAATCGCGCTGAAGCGTGGCTCCAATCATCTCTGCTGCCCTACAACCCTGGGCCAGTTCTTGCATCGGATAGCCTTTTTTCGGGAGAATGATCAGCCCACCTGCACGGCAATAGGGCGCAGCATACTCCAGGAGCGTGGGAATTGATGCAACCGCTCGCGCAGTGACAACATCGAACGCTGCACGATATTCGCGCTGGTGGGCCAGTTCCTCGGCGCGCCCATGGATCGCAACGACGCCTTCGAGTTGTAGCATCTCAATCATATGCTGCAAGAAGGTTACTTTCTTGCCAGTAGCTTCTAAGAGTGTGACCTGCCACTCTGGACGTACAATCTTCAAGGGAAGCCCTGGAAAGCCTGCACCTGCTCCAATGTCGAGCAAACGAGTTTGTGGTTTGTCGTAGACCAGCAGCAGTGATAATGAATCGAGGAAATGTTTGATCAAAACTTCCTCTGGATCGGTGATGGCCGTAAGATTGATGCGTGTGTTCCAGTCAATCAGTTCTTGCTGGTAACGTAGGAATTGTCCTAACTGTTGCTCGGTCAACCCGAGACCGAGCTGATGCAGGCCTTCAAGGAATGTTTGTAGGCCGGGGACTACGCCAGGGGAGTTTACCCCCCTGGCGTAGTCCCCGGCCTGTATCACACCGTTCCAATCCTTGCCCATCACGAGATGATCTTCCGCTTGCTATTGAGGTAATCAACCAGCAGGTATTCACCGAGGTTGTTCTTATCGGCGTAGAAGGCGCGACCATGGTTGATCTCTGCCAGTTGATTGACAAAGGCGACCATCCAGCGATCATCCTCCAGCATGAAGGTGTTGATGGTGATGCCCTCACGGGTACAACGCTGCGCCTCCAGGAGGGCTTGCTGCTCGGCAAAGGGATTGGGCGGATAGGCAAACTGCCAGGTCCCATCCTCAAGCCAGACGGTAGGACCACCATCAGTGATCATGATGATCTGCTTGTTTACACCACGATGTCGAGCCAATAGCTGTCGAGAGAGCATCAGTCCATGGGCCATATTCGTTCCCGTGCTATTATCAAGGATCCCCATCTCTATCAGTTCATCAGGCTTGTACTCACGAGCGAGGTGCGAAAACCCGACAATGTAGAGGTTGTCACGCGGGAACTGTGAACGGATCAGGCTCTCCAGGGCTACAGCTACCTTTTTCGCAGCAGGCTGGCAGCCATTGTAGACCATGCTCATGCTCAAGTCGATCATCAACACGGTCGATGATTGCGTGGTGAACTCGGTGCGATAGACCTCAAAATCGTCTTTTGCCAGGTCTACAGGGGTACCTGTTCCGCGCCGATGCAGGGCATTCATCAGGGTCTTTTCCAGGTCGAGCAGGAAGGGATCGCCGAACTGGTAGGCTTTGCTCTCATCAGTCCGCTCACCACCGACACCACGGAACGGGCTGACATGGCGACCGAAGCCGTCGCGCTTGAGCTTGTTGAAGATGTCCTGGAGCGCCTTCTGTCCAATCTTACGGATGCCGCGAGCGGTCAGTTCCCAGCGGTTTCCCTTCTTCTGGATGTATCCGGCCTCCTCGAGCATTTTCATCAAGGCTTTCAGTTCCTCAACCGATTGATACTCGTCATCACCAAGTAGCTCTTTAATCTTCTCGCTATCGATAGCCTCAAGGTTATCCAGGCGACGTGCCTCTTGAAGTTGATCTTCTAATCCCTCCATCTGCTGCATGCGCCCCATCATACGGATAGCTTCATTGAGAGGTAAGGGCTCGCCACCGCGGAAGGGGAAGCGCATGCGCATATCGTCCATCGGTGCCAGCGCCTCCATATTCTGGGCCAGTTCCATCATATCGACACGGATACGGTCATCACCGATGAGCTGGTCCATGAGGTCCTGGAGTTCTTGCCGCTGCTCCGGCGAGAGGTTTTCCATAACTGCCTGCATAGCAGCCATGCGCTGCTGCATCTGCTCGATGAGATCATCCAGCGAATTGACGCCGGGGAAATACTCACCGTACTTCTGCATGAAAGAGTCGAAATCAGGCTCTTTGCCCTCTCGACGCTCGCGCAGCATTTTGTTCAGATCACGGATCATCTCCCGCATCTTAGCGATGTCTTCTGGTGTCATGTTCTGCAGAGTCTGCTGGATACCCTGGAAGAACTGCTGCATCATCTGCTGTTGCAGGCTCTCCATCAGTTCCTTGAACTTCTCACGCGCCTGGTCATCCATGAAGTCATATTCGGAGAGTCCCTTGATCTGGCCCGGAATATCTTGCGGCAACTTATCCAGGTAGTCCTGCTTGCGCTTCGCAACCATCTCCAACATCTTCTGCATTTGCTCAGGAGTCAGGTCGCTACTGCCCTCACCAGACTGCCCAGACTGTCCCGATTGCCCCGATTGCCCTGACTGGCTTCCCTGTTGGCCCTGGCTTTGAGCTTGAGCTTGACTCCCTTGCTGCTGTGATTGGTCGGATTGGCCGCTCTGGGGCTGATTTCCTGCCTGTGACTGCAGGTTTTTTTGTCCTTCATCCAGGCGGTGCTGAATACCCTGACGCTCCATCTGCTTGATTTCGTCAAGCTTCTGGCGCAGGTCATCCATCACTCCAGAGGCCATGTTATAGCGGCTCAGCTGCTGATTGCGCTGGTCCCGCAAACGCTGCAGCATCTCACGCAGGCCCATCGTCCGCCGACCATTCTCACCCTGGACGCCCTCCTGCATCAAGCGTCGAAGCGCCTGCTGCAGGTTTCCATTTTCCATATAATCATCTGAGAGAGCTTTCAGCACTTCGTCAGCATCAAGGCCTTCGATGTTCTGAGTGCCATCCCAGCGCGAGTATCCATAGCGATTATTGAAAAAGCGTTTGAACATGGGGGTGTGTTCCTTTACCACTTATCGCCGATAGCGCACTCGACCGCTGACCTCATCTTTATTGAGGCGGCGATTCAGGTGCAGGCCCTCGAGGATAAACTCGATAGTAGACGCAATACTGGCCGGATTACCACGCCCATTGAGTTTGTCAATGGCTTTACTCAAACCGCCTACTTTCGAGAGCTGGTTGACGTACTCCATAGCGGATAGATCATCACCCACCTGGACACTCAGGCCACGCTCAAAGCCTGCGAGAAGCTGGTCAAACTCACGCGGCTCGAAGTATTCGCCAAAGACGCTAAGCACTGCACCATTGACCAGCCGCTGTACCACGCGCTCTTCTTTGATATCACCGACGGTATCAAGCTCTATCTTACCGCAGGTTGAGGCAATAATGGCCGAGAGATCGCTCACGCGCGGTGCCGCATAGCGCTCCTTGAGGCGCAGAGCACGACGGGAGGCGTTGCTGAGTACGTTCTCATAGTTTGTGATCGAGACACGCACACTGACGCCCGAACGCTGGCTAATATCGTTGCTCTGTCGGGCCAACTGTGTGATGCCGGCAATCACTTCTTTCATGAACTGCGGGAAGACGACTTCCAGGCCATCAGTTGTGAAATGGGTGCTTTCGGCTTGCATGATCAGAATCTCGTGCTCGACAGTGTGCGGATAGTGCGTGCGAATCTCCGAACCAACGCGGTCTTTCAGTGGCGTGATGATGCGTCCGCGATTGGTATAGTCTTCGGGGTTAGCGCTGGCAACGACGTAGACATCAAGTGGCAGGCGGATCTTATAGCCCCGAATCTGCACATCGCGCTCTTCCATGATGTTCAACAATCCAACCTGGATGCGCTCTGCCAGGTCAGGCAGTTCGTTGATACAGAAAATACCACGGTTCGTGCGCGGTATCATTCCATAGTGAATGGTCAGCTCATCCGAGAGGTAGCGGCCCTCAGCCACACGCACAGGGTCTACCTCACCTACGAGGTCGGAGATGGTGATATCGGGTGTCGCCAGTTTCTCACCATAACGCCTATCGCGTGGCAGCCAGCTAATTTCCACGAGATCATCGTGTTCCGCTACCTTATCACGGCAGGCTTTACAGATGGGCGCGTAGGGATTATCGTTGATCTCGCATCCAGCAATTACAGGCACGAACTCATCGAGTAGGTTCACCAGGCTACGTGCCATACGAGTCTTGGCCTGACCACGTTCGCCGAGAAAGATGATGTCCTGGCCGGAGAGAATAGCATTTTCGACCTGTGGGATTACGGTCTCTTCATAGCCGATAATTCCCGGAAACAACTCCTCCCCTCTACGAATCTTCTGGATGAGGTTTTTCCGCATCTCCTCTTTGACCGAGAGTACTTTATATCCACTTTCACGTAACTCGCCAATAGTACGTGGTCGGGTAGTGATAGTCATTCCGCTTTTTGCTACCTTTCTTGGGGTTGGCTTAGTGTGATGCATGTCCGGGATAGGGGATAGTTAATAACCAATCCTGGATGATCCCACTGTACCAAAACAGGTGGAACCTCTCTCATTCTACCGCCATATGTAAGAAAGCGCAAGAGGAGAGAGGGGGCCAGAAATTCCAGTTTGCCATTGTTCTGCAGGCACAAGCCTAACTGAGTCTCACGCCTTTTCCTCCAGGTTGGTCTGCTTGATGAATGCCTCAACCTGGTCTGGGTCGAAGTTCGCAATACGGTCAGGACGCAGCCCCTCCAACTCAGGAGTTGGCTGCCCATTGATCTGATCTGCCACAGATCGACCAACAGCCGGGGCAAGTGCGAAACCATGACCGGAGAAGCCAAGTGCCAGAGTCAGACCGTCCAGTCCTGGAATACTGCCAATGAAGGGAATCTCATCGAAGCTCTCTGCTTCCAACCCGCACCATGCGCGGGCTATATGCTGATTGCTCACTGCTGGCAAAAGTTCACAGGCAGTTGCCCAGTTGCCCTGCACACTCTCTGTACGCAGCGTATAAAAGCGTCGATCAGGTGTTGGGTCGCCAGGCCAACCCCCGCCAAGCAGGAATGCCCCATCGTTAAGCTGCTTAAGTGAGAGAGCACGGCTGACCGCACTTAAGACTGGCCGGAGCAAATTGGGTTGTGCTGGAGTCGAGAGGATCATCTGCAACGCAAGAGTTCGGATAGGCAATCGTAAGCTAATAGTCGCTGCCAGGTCATCGCTCCAGGCACCTGCTGCAAGCACAACATACTCTGCCTGTACCTCACCCCGCTCAGTCTGCGCTCCTATGACTCGATTAGCCTGAGTTAATAAAGCCAATACGGCAGTTCCATTCCAGTAGACTGCACCATGGCGTTCGGCAGCAGTTACGAAAGCGCGAGTTGTATGGACAGGATCAGCCTGCCCATCACCTGGACTATAGCTCCCGGCCACAACTTGATCATTAAGACCCGGCGCGAGCACATGCACTTCCTCACGATCCACCAGCCGCACATCAGCAAAGCCGAGTTCCTGCTGCTTTCGGACAAACTCAACGAGTTGCTCAGCCTCGGCATCCGTCTCTGCCACGAGCAGGTTCCCTCCCTGGCGATAATGCAGATCCGCTTCAAGTTCCTCTGCCAGTGTCTGCCAGCGTTCGATAGCCTCGCTCGCCAATCGTGCCTCAGCCGGGTGCCGTCCCTGCCGTCGCACCCCACCAGCGCTTGCCCAGGAGGCTACAGGTGAACTGGCAACCTCCGACCGCTCCACGACAAGTACCTGTCGCCCCTGTCGTGCCAGGTGATAGGCAATGGAACTGCCGATGACGCCTGCGCCGATTACGAGGATTTCAGTGTTTGTTGTGCTCATGCTCTGACCTCTTGTTCGATTTCTGGATGTACTTCTTGGCTACTGAGATATATACGGGCATAGATGGTGTCGGCTTCACGACGTATTGTAAGTGGTACCATTATGGATATTGATAAAATAGTCGGACATTCACTAGCCGATCAATCGGCGGTGGGCGGCGATAAATCGGCCCCTACGGTCTGGCCGCGGTAGTTTGTCAATCTGCATAATGAATGAACCTCCATCCTTCCAGGTGAAATTGAATAAAGACAGATGCTGAGCGAAGCGAAGCATGACAGGGCTTGAGCGACCAGAATACCATACAAAGCCGTTCATTCATGTAAAAGTGCGGAAATTCTCGACAAGGAGGCGTTGATATTCAGGCCTCCAACGCCGCTCAATCGCGACTAGCCTTCGGCTCAGGAGGCCAGAAAGGAGGGTCATAGCTCATGTCTCCTCAAATACTATTTCGATCAAGCGGGATAGCCTTAATGGTTGGGAGCCTATTTGGTCTTATCTGGATTATCATGAGTATTATCTTACCCGTCACTGATCCCAACCAGTTTGGAAGTTTGCTGTTTCTGTTGGTGAGTCTCCTGATGTTGCTTGGGTCAATGCTGATCGTCTCCGGCCTGGTGGGGATGTACGCACGCCAGGCGATCCCTGCGGGTTGGCTGGGACTGATTGGCTTCATCTTGCTCTTTTTCGGTCTGCTGGTCTTTGGTGTAGGCTTCGGGTTAATCTCCACCACCGTTATTCCGTGGCTGACAACCCAGGCACCTAATCTGATTGCAGGCCAGCTTCCACCAGTGTTGTATGTATTTCTCGCCATAGCAATTGTGATGATTGCGGTGGGGAATATCCCACTAGGCGTTGCCATAATGCGTGCTGGTATCTTGCCACTCTGGCCCGGTTTGTTGCTGATTGCTTCTGGTGTCACAGGTTTACTGGATATTGCCCCATTCTCATCAATCGTCAAGAACATTATTGCCGGTGTCAGCGCAGTCTCGTTTTTTGCCGGGCTGGCATGGGCCGGGTACGCTCTCTGGTCAGAGCGGGAGGTAGAAGAGGTGCAAGCTCCTGTTGCTCCTGTTGCCCCTGTTGCCCCTGTTGACACTAGCGAGGCAGTGATTGAGCAGGAGTGATTCATTCTCCCTTTCAGGCTCTGTGTGAGTCAGCGAGAGCAAGGGCAGACCTACATCACGTATTTTGGATCAGCACTCCATATGGGGCGTTCTGGCTGTAACCTGGTAAGAAATCCTACTGAGATGGTGAACGAGGGGCAGCTTCATCGATTGGGGGAGTCCCAGATGCTGAGTCAGAGGTGTCTGCACGCGAAAACGATTCGCTGTCATGTACATCCTGTAAGGGATTGAGCCAGCCGCCGAAGCCATAGCGGTGAGCACCGAGTAATTCCCAGGCACGGATGAGGCCAAGGGCAAAGGTGCCCAGCAACACAAAGAGCAGCCCATAGACGTAACCAACTTGGGTGGGATCGGTGATGAGGCCCACCGCATTTCTCAGTTCTAACCCGTAGAGGCCTAGACTCAAGCAGACCAGAAAGGCTCGCCGCAGAAAACTCTGCCAGCCCTTGCGCGGTCTCAGAAGCGACCATGCTTGGATCAGACTGGTCAACAGGGACACGGAGCTAAAAGGCACTATGAGTGTGCCAAAGTTGATGTGGGGGATCAGGGCGACCAGCGAGATGAAGAACGCATTGATCAGAGCGGTAAAAGCACTGCCTGCGACAGCCTGTCGCTCCATTGGCGCCCGGCGAGTCACAGTCTGCTCCGGCGCCAGAGAAACAGCCACAAAGAGCAGGCCGGCGAGCGCGGCTCCGGCACCGGTGCTCGCGATGAAGAAGTTGAGGAATTCTGGAGGAACCATGAGATGAACTCCTTCCTGAAATCTTGTGAGCTTGAAGGGTAGCCTTCCAGAGTGTGAACCAGCGCCTCCATTGTAGTCTGCTGGATAAAGAAATACAAGGTGTGAACGCATTCGTGGTCTGAACTGTTGCAAGCTGGCTGTCTTGTCCAAGATCTCAACCTTACAACCTTCATCCGCCGCGTCCCTCCTCCTCCGTGTGCATGAGGAGGTTGGATTCATGCTCCCTTTCAGGCTCTATGCGCACCAGCGAGAGCAAGGGCAGACCTACATCACGTATTTTGATAAGCACTCCATGCAAGGCGGTTTGATCCGCTAGTGGGCCAGTCAGGATGGTTTCTCCATTGCCCACCAGAGTGATGGTCAACCCATCAAACCACTCCGACCATTCACTGTCAAGATGCCCCTTGACGACGATCTGGTAGACCTCTTGTCGAACGTGTTCGCTTTCCATTCTGTTCTCCTTGCTCGCCTTCTCGCTCGCTCACCGTCAAGGGAACCTCTTGGTCAGCCATTCGGCACACTCCTCATATCAAATCCGTTTGAAAGAGGAATTCTTTGGGGACACCCTATTACCTGCCCCCCAGGCAGGGTGCCCCGGCAGAGGGCTGGCCGCCCTCTGCACTCCCGCTCCTATGATCACTCTTCTGGCGGATTTGATATCACTCGTGAGTGGTAGCTCGAACGAACTGACGCGCGTGGTGAGGAGGAAGGTGATGCCGTTGGTGAGAGGCGCACCTTCCCGATCGTGTTGTTTAGCGAGTCGGTTGTGGTTCTGGCAGGGGTACGGTGGCTGCCGCAGACGGACGCTTGCGACTCTGCATGATGGCCAGCCCGGTGAGGGCTACCAGGCCGAGTATGCACAGCCAGGCGAACAGGTCACCGATCGTGGCATAGATGGTGCGCACTCCGTGCATCGGCACGTAGGCGACCATGACCTGTTGGTTGGTGGTGAAGTAGTCGGAGGCGGAGAGGACACGACCTTCGTAATCGACCGTCATCGAGAGTCCCTGGCTCGCCTCACGCACGAGGGAGAAGCCGTTCTCAATCGCCCGGAACGTTGCGTCATAGGCATGTGCCGGGTCAAATCCCTGCCAGTCGTCGGAAGGCCCGAGCAGCAGGTCGGCTCCGGCTTGCCCGGCCTGGCGCATCGTGCCAGGATAGTCTAGATCGAAACAAATCACACCGGCCAGCCGCCCATACGGGCTCTCGACCAGGGGCACCTTGCCATCTCCCTGGACGTAAAGACCTTGGCCCCCAGGAACAAGGTGTGCAATTTCGTAGGTCCAGACCACGTGTCCCGTGGGATCCAGCAGCACAGCTTCGTCCTTCAGAAAAGGCCCTTTGCCCCCATCGGGCAGGAACACGCCCAGCCCCATGTCCAGGTAGATGCCCGCCTCTCGGGCCAGGGTGCCTGCCCGCTGGATCAGAGCTGGCTCGTCCTCTTGCAAGATGGTGGCACTCACGGGTGACGCTTCTGGCCAGACGACGATTTTGGCCCCGGCGGCAGCTTCCTGCTGGCTGCGTGCCAGGAGATCATCGTCGAGGGTGGTGAAGGCGGAGCGGGCGAGGGCACGGTCGGCCTGGGTGGCCTTGCCTGAGAGCAGCGAGGACAGGGTCGCTGGCGGCAGTTGCTGGTTGAACGCGGAGACTGCCGCCCGCGACGGACTGAGACCCGCGACGCGGACCAGGGTCGCTGGCGGCGGGAAGAGCGCCAGCCGTGCGCCCCCACCCAGGAGCACCACGGCGAGGACGGACATATACAGCACCCCACCGCCTCGCACCCTGGGCCAGGCAAAGTGCTGTTCCCACGCCCAGTTGACGACCGCCGCGAACCAGGTGAGCAAAAAGGTGAGGCCCCAGATCCCGGTCACCGACACCACTTGCAGGAGGGGCAAGTCACCATACTGCGTGTTCGCAATGGAATTAAGGGTCCCAGAAGGGCCAAAAGAAATGAGGTACTCAAACGTCGTATAGGCCACTGGAAAGACCAGCGTCGCGACAAAGCCGCCCAGCCGGGGCGTGATGAGGCGGTCGGCCAGGTAAGGCAGTATCGACACCAGGCTAACGAGCAAAACAAGCGCGTAGTAGCCGGGAGGCGTGCCGGGGGGAAATTGAGACCCTTGTAGGACAAAAATGTCAGCGACAGCAAATCTTACGAGCCAGGCCAGCAGGAGTCCAGACAGCGGGTGCTGGGTGCGGACGAAACGCAGCAGAAACAGCGGCGCGAGCCAGGCAGCCAACGGGATAACCCACTGACCACCGGTGAATAGATACAAGGCAGCCGCTATGGCCAGCCAGAGGTAGGAGAGTCGATCCGGGATGCGTGTTGGAGTGATGGTGCGCTTGAACATGGTTGGTACTCCTCTCTTGAATTCAGCACATCGTGTGCTGCTCAGCAGCAGACAGGTAACGCTACGTGAAGTGTAACAGGCGGCAGGGTGGGTTTGCACCCATCAAAGGGTGGGAAAGGGGGGTGGGTTTTCCCGCGCTCGAAGAAAGAGGGGGTGGGAAACCGGTGAAAGAGGTGTATCCAGCAGGATGCTACACGATGTTCAGTTCTCTTGCGAGTGCAATGGCCTTCGTTCGGCTCTCTACCTGGAGCTTGCTGTAGATCGCGTTGACATACCATTTCACCGTGCTCACTGCGATCACGAGCCGGTCCGCAATTTCTCGATTAGAGCAGCCCGCGACGATCAGCCGCAGCACCTCCAGCTCGCGTTCGCTCAACGGTTCGCTGAACGGGTACACTCCAGACCCAGGAACCGCTACGGCAGGATGCAGCACCCCTTCGTCAGACGCTCTGCCCAGCAGCGCCAGGAGTTGTTCTCGATAGCCTGTGGAGGCAGGCTGATCACTCCCTCGGCGTGTGCGCATCTGCACCAGCAAACGTGCCATCGGTGCCCCTTCATCCACAAAGAGACGGATGTAGCCCTCCGGCTCGGCAAGTGACAGTGCTCGTGAGAGCCGCTCCATTGCCCCCGCCTCATCACCGCGTGCCTGCTGGGCCACGGCTTGGAGGACGAGTATCTCAAGAGCATTGCCCATCCGCCCATCCCTCTCTGCCAGGTGCAGCAGCCGTGCCAACAACGGCAGCGCTTCATCGGGTCGGTGCTGAGTGATCAGCACACGTGCCAACGTCAGGTACTCTATGTCACGCGGGGGGCTGAGTTCATCATCCATCCTCAACTGACGTTCCTGGACCCAACGCGCTGCCAGAGCGAGATCACCTTGCGCCAGAGCCAACCGCGCATGCCATGCGGTGAACTGCGCCGCATTGAGGGGAGAGAGACGAGACGAGCGGAGGATCTGCGGGATCTTCTGGATGAGCATGTCTGCACCCGCTGCATCTCCTTGCGCCTGTTTTACTCGCGCGAGCGTGATGTGCCCCATGAGCATAATGGAGGCGTTGCCCGTTTGCTGGCACTGGGCAATGCCTTCTTGCAGATAGTGTGCTGCCGTGTCAAGGTGGTTCCACTCGCGCTGTAATTCCCCTCTCCCCACATACGCCGGGCCGGTAGCCGCCAGACGCCCGCCTCGCTCTGCTCCCAGTTCCAGCGCCTGCTGATAGCTCTGATCTGCTTGATGCAGATATCCTTGTCTCGCTTGCATTTGGGCCAGTTCAAAAGTGGCCATGAAGGCCGCATAGCTATTGCCTGCCGCTTGACTGATCGCCCTGGCCTCGGTCAGGCTGGCGGAGCCCTTTGCCAGATCACCGCTCCACAGATAGGCGATTCCCAGGTACCAGGCGACCAGGCCACGGAAAGCCTGGTCCTCGGGGAGCTGCTCGAGTGCCTGAAGAGCGAGGTCGATGGTGCGCGGAGCGTCCCCACGTCTGAACGCGATAAACGCACGGATAGCAGCCACCCGACCAGTGTATTCGACCAGTCTCTGGGCTTTGTCGAGCCGAGGCGGTTTCACTGAACTGATCGTTGAAGTCAGAGGCGAACTGTTGGTGCTGGTGCCCAGTGGGCGCTCAAGGTCCTGGAGCAGCCGTTCAGCGGCATCGAACTGACCGGAGAGCGCGAGGAGCCATCCTTGCCAGAGGCAGAGTTCCACCCGCGAACGTACCAGTTCATCGGGCAGTGCCTCCAACCAGGCGCGCAGCGTGGCGATCTCACCGCGCTTCGCTATCATTTCAGCAGTGTGCTCAATCAGGCGTGCTGCCTGCGCGAAATCGGTGGCCGCCAGAGCGTGGTGAACGGCGTCGTGCGTCAGACCTTGCTGCTCATACCCACGCGATGCGCAACGAGCTGCTAACTTGTAGCAAGCAGAGATAAACATGTGCCTTCTTGAGAAGGAAGAAGCAAACACTTTCTCTCAAGGAGGCATCTATGACCAGTATCGCCGATGGATCGGTGCGTATCCAGACCTCTTCCGAGTCTGTTCCCTCAACCCCTTCCTGGTTCGGAGAAGTCGTGCTGATGGCTGCACATCTTCGGAAGCACGATGTTCTGACCAAAATCGCTGAGCGTGTGCGTTTTGCGCGGCGGCGCTTCGGACGCTACGAGGTGATCGATTTTCTCGCGGTGCTCTTCGGGTACGCCATCAGCGGAGAATGCACCTTGGAGGCCTTCTACGAGCGGCTCCAGCCCTTTGCCGTCCCTTTCATGGCCTTGTTTGAGCGTGACCGACTCCCAGCCCGCTCGACCCTCTCCCGTTTTTTGGCAGCGCTGACCGCGGAGCCCATCGCAGCACTGCGTACGCTCTTTCTCGATGACCTGCTTAGCCGCCAGCTTTCCAATGAGGAACAAACTGGGGGCCTGGTGGATCGAACGGGCAACGAGTGGGTCGTTTTTGACATTGATGGCACGCGTGAAGCGGCCCGTCAACGTGCGTTGCCGAAAACTGAAGACTTGCCTCCGCCCTTCCGGAGGTTGGATGACGTCTGTGCTCCTGGCTACACTGGGCGCAAGCGTGGGCAAGTGGTACGGACCCGCACGGTCATCAGCCAGGCTCACAGCTTCCAGTGGCTCGGCAGTTTTGGTAACAAAGGCAACGGGCGCTATCGGGAGGAACTGCGTCAGGGGCTCTCTGCCATCACGCGCTACCTCACAGCACACCAGCTCCCGCAAGAGCGTGCCCTGCTCCGACTCGACGGCCAGTATGGGACAGGAGCTGTGCTCGCTGATCTGGCCGGGTTCGCCTTTGTAACCCGTGGCAAGGACTACACCGCACTCGATCATCCGCTGGTCCAGGCGCGTCTGCACCTGCCTCCCGATCAGCTCCACCAGCGTCCAGAAAGCCAGCTGGTCCGTAGCCTCTACGATTGCCCAGAGGTGCCAGTGGGACCCGAGGGCGTGCGGTACCGCGTGGTGGTCGCAACGCATCCTGCGGGCAAAAAGAAGAGTCCCGTTGGCATCACGCGTGCGGGCGTCGTCTACGAACTCTTCTTCACCCGTTTACCACAGCAGGCGTTCACTGCTTCTGACATTGTCGAGCTGTATCTGCATCGCGGTGCCTTTGAGCCTCAGCTTTCAGATGAAGACAACGAGCAGGACCCCGATCGCTGGTGCAGTCACTCGGCCTGGGGACAGGAGTGCTGGCAGGTGGTATCACAATGGGTGTGGAACCTGCGCCTGGAACTGGGGCATCAGTTAGAGCCAACTCCCATGCGCATCACCGAGTTTGCTCCTGCCACCGAGCAGGCTGCTACACGTCCGGGCCCATCCTCTTCCGCATCTGGGTACGGGCCACCCACCACCGCTACCTCCTGGAAAACGGGCCGCTTCTCGGGCCAGGATTTTGCTCTCCAGCCCGATGGCACGCTCCGTTGTCCGGCTGGGAGCGCGCTGATCCCGCATGAGCGACGCCGAGAAGCTGATGGCAGCCTGCGCGTGGTGTATGGGGCCAGCATTCGCAGTTGCCGCCCCTGTCCGCTGCGTGAGCAGTGTCAATGGAATGGCACCGCCACTACGAAACCACGCCAGGTGAGCGTGCTGTTGCATCCACTGGTGGCCGGTTCTGCTCCGGTCCTCTGGCGTGACTGGAGTCGGAGAGTTCATCGGCGTGCCTGTAGGCAACTGCTTCGCCACCAACGGGTTGAGATCACACTTCCGCAGGCTCTGCCCGCCCAGCCACAGAACCGGGAAGTCATGCTTTCCCGTGCGCAGCGCGCCCATTATCGCCTCTCGTGGGAAGCACGACTGGAACGCAATACCCGTGCTCCTACCCCGGACCGGCCCGCCATCAAGCTCTTTGGCGTCCCAGAAGCCTTCGCCATGTTCCTCGGTCTCTGAGCGTACGTCAGGAGGCTTTGGCTGCCTCAGGATGTCCTTTTCTCGGACAGGCTCACCTCTCCGCGTGGCACCTCATAGCCTTTTTCCTGGCTTCCCTTTTCCATCCGATGCCCCGCGAGCGCGAGCAGCAGTGAAGGGCTCGTTACTGTCGAGCATCCAGGAGGATTTCCCAGCGCTCAACTTTGGCGATGCGCCGCACTCCCATTGGCGTCCAGGGATCGTCGGCGAGTCGGGCCTCGATGGCTTGCCGGCTTTCGGCGTTGATGATCAGCAGGACCTTCTCTCCGTCGTCGAGTGGACCACCTAGAACAACGAAGCCTTCCTCGACGAGGGCATCCATGAACCTGGCGTGCTCCTCCCAGTTCTTCTGCTCGCGCATCGAACGTCTGGGATCCCAGTTCTCTCCCCGTTCTTGAGTGACTGCATAATAGATTAGAGGCTGGTGAGACATCGGCATCTCCTTGTCTTTGCAAGATGGAATCCTGTTTCTATTTTATGCTGAATACAGGACAATTTCCTTCCCAATTTTTCCTTTCTCAACAAAGGAAAAGCCTTTCTCTCGTTGCGCAACTCGTGGGT
>WNGG01003837.1_pt1 | contig 29973 bp, 14 predicted proteins | sample 5400661 | NCBI WGS metagenome assembly WNGG01 (sample SAMN13153372, study PRJNA577476) | soil metagenome | isolation source: 100 cm soil or saprolite under Garry oak tree replicate 1 | place: USA:California | collected 2016-06-15
CCGCCATTCCGCCCTGAGGTCGCTTAGCGTGGCGCTGAGATATGTTTCTGAAAAAGCGGTATAGCCGGCGCCGGGCGAAATCGAGGCAGCGAGAGCGTTGGTGTTCCCAAAGCCGCCTGCGGTCGCGTTCCCGCTTCCAATGGCAAGATTCAGCGTGAGGGTCAGGCCTAATGGGCCCGCGGCATTATCTGTCCCCGCTATGAACTGCTTGACCGCTCCGGAACCGTCGGTCCCCGACGTGTCGACCCCTGAAAATTCCACGATGCTCCACGAGATGGATTGCTGGGCTTGTGAAAAGCTGATAGTAACGCTTCCCGCCGTGGGGGACGCCCCCATCGCCCGGTACAGTGTCATTTGGTCGTGAGTTTTGCCACCGCTGAAGTTCCAGGAGGCGCCAGTGACCGAGGTCCAGGTCAGACCGTTCCCGGAAACTGTCGTCGGCACGATCGGCGTATTATTATCGTGGTTCACGATCCATGCCAGGATGAGCCGATTCGCCCCTGGGGCGATCGAGTTTGTCGTCGCGGACGTGATATTCGAGCCCGCGGCTCCGCCTGCCGTAAGTTCCGTGGCGCTGATGGCCGCCAAGGCAGCGGATGGAGCAGACAATGACAAGACGGCAAGACTCGCCGCACGCACTGTCCTCATGAACATCTTCTTCCCTATTTCATCCGCACTCATATTTCGCTCACCTCAGGTCGGGAATTCATCTCCGAATGGCGACCTGATGGCGGCCGGGGTTGATGCGCCGCTTCCACGCGCCGACCCGGCTCACGGGCTCATGATTCCACGCTGGCGCACACGCGGTTCCGGCCATCCTGCTTCGCCCGGTAGAGCGCCTGATCCGCGCGTTGCATCAACGTGCCTCGGTTGGAGCCGTCCTGTGGAAACGTGACGACCCCCATGCTGACGGTGATCTTTCCGTCCGGCTGCGTCTCTCGCCCCGGGAAGGGATGGTTCTCGATCCGCCCGCGAAGCTTCTCGGCCACGACCAGCGCTCCATCTTTGGGCGTTTCGGGAAGGAGTATCACGAATTCCTCGCCGCCATAACGCGCCACCAACGCACAACTGCGCAAGCGCTCCGTGAGGATCCTGCCCAGCGTATGCAGCAGGCGGTCGCCTGCCATATGGCCGTGCGTGTCGTTGTACTTCTTGAAGAGGTCCACATCCATGAAGATCAGGGAACAGGGGTGGTTGTGCCGGTCGGAGCGCGCGATCTCGTTCTGAAGGGCCTCGTGAAAGTAACGATGGTTGTAGAGGCCGGTCAGCCCGTCCCGGCTGGCCTGCTCCCTCAAGAACTGATTGATGTGCTCGAGATCCTCGTTCTGCTGCTTGAGCGTGTCCATCAGCTTGCGGTTCTCGGCCGTGAGGCGAATCTTCTCGAGGGCGCGGCTGGCGGCGTTCGAGATGAGCTGAAGATCCTCGAACGGTTTGATCAGGTAATCGTAGGCGCCGGAACGCATCGCCGTGATGGCGTTATCCATCGAGGCGTGGCCGGTCATGATCACGACCTCGGTGTCGGCACGAAACCCTTTGATGGCCTTCAAGAGCTCGAGGCCGTCCATCCTGCCAAGGCGGATGTCCGAGAGAACCAGGGGAAACGGCTCCTTCCGGAAAGCCGCGAGGGCCTCCTCCGCGCTGGCCGCCATCGAGATCTGATGGCCATCCTCCCTGAGAACCTGGGAAACGGCCCCTCGGACGCTGTCCTCGTCATCCACGACCAGGATCCTCTCTCCGCTCATCACTCTCCTCCACTCCGGTCCGTGGCGGGCCCCCCTAGACCGAACCGATTCGCTCAAGGTCGGCGGGGAAATGCTCGCCGCGCATTCCCCTGTTGACCCAATATTAGGTGTCGACGCTGCAGTGTCGAGGTCTGGATCGGTTCCGCTCCCGGCTGGCTGAGGTCGCGCGGATCGATTCGGGAAAAAGGTGGGGACCGTGAGGCCGTCGCGGGCGGGGCGGCGCACTCATCCGCGGCCCCGTGGGTTACGATTTCGAAATCCGCGCCGCTTCGTTCGTAGCCATAACTACCTTACGTTCCCTTGACTTCGCCTTATACAGAAATGAAGTTGACGCGGGATCAAGTGTGTCCCTGGGCAGGCGCATCATGAGCGTAGGCGGAGAAAGCCCGACCGAATCGCGGATCCTCGTCGTCGATGACGAGGAGACCATCAGACATATCCTCGCCAACGTCCTGCAGGAGAACGGCTGCGAGCCGCGCGAGGCGGCTTCCGCCGAGGAAGCGCTGGCCCTGCTGCCCGGCTTCGCCCCCGCCGTGGCGCTGCTCGACATCGTGCTCCCCGGAAAGAACGGGCTCGACCTCATGGGCGACATCAAGAAGATGCTGCCCGACACGGAGGTCGTGATGATGACGAGCCACGCGTCCCCCGAGAGCGCGCTGCGCGCCATCAAAGAGGGAGCCTACGACTACCTTCGGAAGCCGTTCGAGGATCTCGACGAGATCTGGATCACCGTGCAGAGGGCCCTCGAGAGGAGGGCGCTCACGCTGAAGAACCGGGCCCTGCTGCAGGAGCAGGAGGAGCGCAGCGCCACGCTGTCCGCGAACGTCGCGCTGGCGGCGCCTCCGGCCGCCGGCGGCGAGGTCCGTTCCTACACCGAGCTGCTCGAATTCTTCCTGGACCTGGTCACCCGGGAGATGAACGTCACGAGCGCCTTCCTCATGCTCCTCGACGAGCCGACGGGGACCCTGAAGGTCGCCGCCTCCCGGGGGCTGGCGGCCGGTGAGCCGGAGGCCGCCGCGGTGAAGCTGGGCGAGGGGATCCCGGGCTCCGTCGCGGCCAGCGGCGAGCCCTTTCTGGCGTTCCCTCCCCGGGCGAGAAGGGGATCGCGACGCGGTGCCGCCCCGCGCCCGCCGGAGGGCCCCTCCGCCTCGCCGATCGCCCTCTCTGTCGCGATCAAGACGGACCGGAAGGTCCTCGGGGTCTTCTGTCTCGGCCCGCGGAAGAGCGGGAAGGCGTTCGACGCCGGCGACGCCGCGCATCTGACGGCGCTCGGCAGCCAGCTCGCGGTGGCCATCGAGGGGGCGCAACGGGTGGACCAGCTCCAGAAGGCCTACGAATCGTTGAAGGCCGCCCAGGCTCGGCTGGTGTTCTCGGAGAGGCTCAAGGCGATCGGCCAGATGGCGGCCGGCGTGGCGCACGACTTCAACAACGCCTTGAGCGTCATCCTGGCCAGGGCGCAGCTGATGCGCAAGAACCTCGACAAGGACCAGCCGGACAAAGCGAAGCTGCACTCGGACCTCGCGACCATCATCAAGACGTCTCTCAAGGGGGCGCAGACCATCCGGCGCATCCAGGACTACACCCGGACCCGCACGGACACCCCGCAGGCTCCCGTGGACCTCAACGCGGCGATCAGGGACGCCGTCGAGATCTGCCGGTCCAAATGGAAGGACGAAGCCGAGGCGCGCGGGAAGCGGATCGACATCCAGACCGACCTCTCCGGAGTGCCGAACGTCACCGGGAACGCCCACGAGCTCACCCAGGTCGTGGAGAACCTGATCTTCAACGCCGTCGAGGCGATGCCCGACGGGGGCCGGATCACCTTGAGGACCCGCTCACGCGGGGACGCGGTGGTGGTCGAGGTGTCGGACACGGGGTCCGGCATGGACCAAGCGACCAGGGACCGGCTGTTCGAGCCCTTCTTCACCACCAAGGATGACGGCCAGGGCCTCGGCACGAGCATCGTCTTCAGCATCATCCAACGGCATCGCGGCGAGATCGTGGTCGACAGCACGTCGGGCCGGGGGACCACCTTCACGATCACCCTGCCGCCCCACGTCTCCCGATCGGGCGGCGACAGCGGCGCCCGGATGACGCCCCCGGGACCCGCCCGAACCGCGCGCGTTCTCCTGGTCGACGACGAGGATCAGGTGCGGGACGCCCACGCGGACGCCCTCCGCGCGGAGGGCCACGAGGTCGTGGTCGCTTCCCGCGGCGAGGAGGCCCTGGCCCTCCTGGCCGGGGGCGTCTTCGATCTGGTCGTCACCGACCTGAGCATGGCCGGGATGTCGGGGTTCGACGTCGCCCTGGGGGTGAAGAAGATCCGACCGGCGGTCCCGGTGATCCTGTTGACCGGCTGGGCGCTCAGCCTGTCGGAGGAGCGCACCAGGGCGGCGGGGGTCGATCGCGTCCTCGTCAAGCCCTGCCCGTTGGAAGACTTCTGCAGCGCCGTCCAGGAGGTCCTTCGCATGCCCGCGAGGGCGTGAACGGTGCGCAGGTCCCATGAGCGTCGCCGCGCCGCCCATAGCGTCCTCGTCGTCCTGACCTTCCTGGCGGCGCCGGCGCTCTTCCCGGCGGCCCTGGCGGCGACGTTCACCGTGGACACGACGCTCGACGTCGTTGATGCCACCCCCGGTGACGGAGTCTGCGCGACCGCGGCGGGCACCTGCTCGCTGCGCGCCGCCGTCCAGGAAAGCAGGGCCCTGCCCGGACCCGACACGATCATCCTGCCGTCCGGCATCTACACGCTGACGATCGCGGGGGCTTCGAACAACTCCGCCACCTCGGGCGACCTGGACATCTCCGAGGATCTGACGATCATCGGCGCCGGAGCGCGGACGACGATCGTCGACGGCAGCCGGCTCGACCGCGTGTTCGACGTCCGCAACCCGGTCCCGGTGGCCATCTCCGGAGTGACGATCCGCAACGGCGCCGCGCCGGGGACGAGCGACGGAGGCGGCATCTCCACGGTGAACGGCCCCCTCACGCTGACCGACGTGACCTTCGTCGGCAACTCGGCCGGCGGGAACGGAGGGGCCATCTTCGTCGCCGGCGGTTCCACGGTCCTGACCGACGTCTCCGTCATCGGTAACTCCGCGGGCGACGCCGGCGGGATCTTCATGGGGGGCGGCACCCTCTCCCTCATCAACGTCACGATCAGCGGCAACACCGCGGTCAACGATGGGGGTGCTCTCCAGGCGACGAACGTCACCGTGACGCTGACCAACGTCACCATCACGGCGAACTCGGCGGCCAGCGGGGGAGGGATCTTCCGGACGATCGGCACCGTGACCCTGAAGAACAGCATCGTGGCGGACAACAGCCCGGGGGGCAACTGCAACGTCGCCGTCGTGTCGGCGGGCAACAATCTGGACAGCGGCAACACCTGTGGCTTCGCGGCCGCGGGCGATCTCGTCAACACGGGACCGGCGCTCGGACCCCTCCAGAACAACGGCGGCTCGACGGATACGCATGCCCTTCTCGCCGGCAGCCCCGCCATCGATGCCGGCAGCAACGTGGGGTGCCCGGCGACCGATCAGCGCGGGGTCGCGCGGCCGTTCGACGGCAACGGCGACGGCACGCCCGTCTGCGACATCGGGGCGTACGAGTACAACATCCCACCTGCGCCCTCGGCGGATCTGTCGCTCTCGATGACCGTCGACAACGCCGCGCCCAACGTCGGCGGCACGATCACGTTCACCTTGACCGTCAGGAACGCGGGACCCGACAACGCCACCGGGGTCGCCGTGACCGACCTGCTACCCGCCGGGTTCGCGTACGCCGGCGATTCGGGAAGCGGCGCCTACAACAGCGGCACCGGCGTCTGGACGGTGGGGGCCGTGAGCGCCGGCGGATCGGCCTCCCACACCATCTCGGTCGTGGTCAATCCGACCGGCCCGTACACCAACGCCGCCCAGATCACCGCGTCCAACCAGACCGATCCCGACTCGACGCCGAACAACGGCATCGGCAACGGCGAGGACGACGAGGCCTCGGTCGCGGTCATCCCCGTCGGCACCGCCGATCTGTCGCTCACCAAGGCCGTTGACAAACCGACGCCGAGCGTCGGGGGCACCGTGCTGTTCACCATCACCGTCAGCAACGCGGGCCCGAGCGCCGCCACCGGCGTCGCCGCGACCGACCTGCTGCCGTCCGGCTACACCTACGCCAGCGACGACAGCGCCGGCACCGGAACCACCTACGCGGCCGGCACGGGGCTGTGGAGCATCGGCCCGCTGGCCGCGGGAGCCTCCATCGCCCTCAAGATCAGCGCCACCGTCAACGCGACGGGCTCCTACACCAACGCCGCCCAGATCACCGCGTCCAACCAGATCGATCCCGACTCGACACCCAACAACGGCATCGGCAACGGCGAGGATGACCAGGCGTCGCTCGCGACCGCGCCGATCGGCACCGCCGACCTGTCCCTCACGAAGTCCGTGGACGACCCGACGCCGAACGTCGGGGGCACCGTGGTGTTCACCGTCACCGTCAGCAACGCGGGCCCGAGCGCCGCCACCGGCGTCGCCGCGACCGACCTGCTGCCCTCCGGCTACACGTACGCCGGCGACGACAGCGCCGGCACCGGCACGACCTATGCCGCCGGCACGGGGCTGTGGAGCATCGGGACGCTCGCCGCCGGCGCCTCCGTTGCCCTCAGGATCAGCGCCACTGTCAACGCGACGGGCTCCTACACGAACGGCGCGCAGATCAGCGCCGCCAACGAGCCCGACCCCGACTCGACGCCCAACAACGGCATCGGCAACGGCGAGGACGACCAGGCCAGCCAGGCGACGGCACCGCTCGCGATCGACGCCGTCGCCCTGTCCAAGACCGTGACGCGGCGCGAGGTGACGGTGGGGGGGCTCGCGGACTACCTCCTCACCGTGGAGAACGTCACGGGGGGCGCGCTGGGCTCCGTGAGCGTCAGTGACGAGATCCCGCCGGGGTTCAAGATGGCGCCCGGGGCCGCGCGGCTGGCCTGGACCCCGTCTTCGACCTCTCGACCATCATCGGGAAGGTGTTCCGCGACGCCGATCGGAACGGCTGGCAGGACCCCGGCGAGACGGGCGTGCCGGGCGCCGTGGTGGCCCTCGACGACGGGACCTACGCGGTGACGGACGGCCAGGGCCGCTACCACTTCCCCGCCGTGAAGCCCGGACAGCGCATGGTGAAGATCAACCGTCACAGCCTGCCGCCGGGCGCGGAGATCGTCACGGACGAGAGCCGCATCCTCTGGGTCTCCCCCGGGCTGATCGCCCGCGCCGACTTCGGCGTCGTCGTGAAGTCGGAGAACGAGTCGATCGGCAAGCCTGCGCGACCCGGGCTCGCGGTCACGGGAGAGGCCAGAGAAGGCCCCATCGACGTACGAGGGAGCGCCGAGGCGCTCTCGGCTCTCGTCAACGGCCGGCGGGTGGATTTCCCGTCGAGCGACGTGCAGCTCATGGTCCGGGGCGTGGACGACACGGTGGAGATCGGCGCGTCCGGTCCGGAGGCGCCGATCGCGTTCGAAATCCAGGCCGCCAGCAGGTCGGCGGTCCGTGGCTGGACCCTGACGATCCAGGACGAGCAAGGGGCGCCGTTCCGCGTCTTCCACGGAGATCGCGCCCCCCCCAGGAGGATCGCCTGGGACGGCCGTTCGGGCTCGGGGGAGCTGGCCGGCGCCGGCGGCATCTACCAGTACCAGATCGAGCTGCAGTACGCCGACGGCTCGCGCAGCGCCTCCGCGCGCCGCGTCCTGGGCGTCAACCGCAGCCGGCGGATCTCCCTGAGGCTGACGGGCGACGCCTTCGTCTCCGGGAAGGCCGACCTGAGCGACAAGGCGAAGCGAGCCCTCGATGACGCGGCCGCGACGCTCCGGGACCTGGGAGACGAGAAGGTCGTAATCGAGGGACACACCGATTCTCTCGGCCCACCCGAGCTCAACCGCGATCTGTCGCGGCGCCGGGCGGAGGCCGCCGCCGCGTACCTCCACGAGACCCTCGGCGTCCCCGCGGATCGGATCGTCACCGCCTGGTACGGGTCGGAGCGGCCGATCGCTCCCAACGGGACGCCGGAGGGACGCGCCACGAACCGGCGGGTCGAGATCGTCATCGAGGCGAAGAAGGTGACGCGCGCCAGGCTGCACGATCACTCTCGGGAGGAGCCCGCGGCGGCGGTCAACGGCAGGCCGGTCGAGGTCGGGCGGGACGGCCGGTTCGCGACCAAGGTCCCCGCCGAAGGCGCCGACCGCGTGAAGGTGGCCCTGTCGGACGAGGAGGGCCGCGCCGTCGAGGCGGCCGTGCCGCTCCCCCGTCTGACGATCGCCTCTCCCCTCGGACGGCACGTCCTCCCGTTCGGGGAGTCCGATGAGATCTGCCGGGTCGAGCCCCGTCCCGCGGCGGGCTCGAAGGGGTCCCCGATCGCCGCCGTGTGCCGGCTGCGCGGTTCGACCGAGGCGGGGAATCTCGTGGAGTTCAATGGCGCCCCGCTGAGGGTGGCGGCCGACGGGACGTTCTCCGCCGATCTAAAGCTCCCGCCGGGCGACAGCGTCTTCGGCATCCTCGTCCGGGATCGCGCCGGGCACACGCGGATCGCCGGCCTCGAGGTCAAGGTGACCGACCGGGACGACTCCGGCCTGGTCGTGATCGGCGAGCAGGCGATCCCGCATCTCTCGATCGAGCTGCCGCCGGCCGATGCCGTCCTGACGTCGACCGCTCTCGGGATCTCGGGCCGGACCGATCCGGGAGGCCGGGTCGCGGTCAACGGACAGGGACTCGAGGTCGGGCCCGACGGCGCCTTCGGCGGGGGCGTCGAGCTGCCGCAGGGGACGAGCCGGCTGATCGTGGAGGTGACCGATCGGGAGGGGCGCGTCGGCCGGATCGAGCGCGACGTCCGGGTCGGTCCGCCGCCTCTCTTCCTGATGGCCCTCGCGGACGGAGCGATCGGCCGGCTGAAAGGAGACGGCCTCGTCGAGGCCGCCGGACTCCACGGGGGCGACCGGCTCTTCGCCGAGGGGCGGCTGGCCCTGTACCTCAAGGGGACCGTGGCCGGGAAGTATCTGATCGCCGCGGGGTTCGACAGCGACCGGGGCAAGGCGAGCTCCATTTTCGGAGATCGCGACGTGGACGAGACCCGCCGCCTCCTCACCAACCTCGACCCGGACAAGTTCTATCCGATCTACGGGGACGCGAGCACCGTGGTCTACGACGTCCAGAGCCAGGGGAAGCTGTATCTCGCGCTGGAGGGGGACGCGATCCAGGCGGTCTACGGGAACTATCCGCTCTCCCTGAACGACACCGAGCTCGCGGCCTACCGGCGCACGCTCCACGGAGGGAGGCTCGCGTACAAGTCGGTCTCGCGGACGCAGTACGGGGCGCCCGACACGCGGGTCGTCCTGTTCGAGGCGGACGGACGGCAGACCCACTTCCACGACGAGCTGCGCGCGACGGGCGGCTCGCTCTATTACCTGAGCCAGCAGAACATCGTCGAAGGAAGCGAGGAGGTCACGCTCGTCGTGCGGGACAGGAACACGGGCCTCGTCCTGAGCCGCGATCGCCAGAAACAGAACGTCGACTACACGATCAAGTACGAGGAGGGGCGGCTGACGTTCCACGGTGCGATCGGGAGCGTCGCGCCGAGCGGCTCGCTCGTGAGCGCGCAGCCGCTGGCGGGTCACCCGGTCTTCGTCCAGGTGGACTACGAGGCCGTCCCGAACGGCTTCGACAGGACCTCCTACGGGGCGCAGGCCCGGCGCCAGCTGGGGGATCACGTGGCCGTCGGCGCGACCTACGTCGACGACCGCCAGGGCGCCGCGCCGTACGAGCTGAAGGGCGTGGACGCCGAGGTCCGCCTCGGGGGCGACTCGCGGATCACGGCGGAGTACGCGGAGAGCGACGGCGCGGACTCGGTGACGTTCGTCAGCGAGGACGGCGGCCTCTCGTTCACCTCCGTCCCGACGACCGGCCTGGACGCGGGATCGGCCTTCAAGGCAGGGGCCGACCTCGACGTCGGCGAGTGGTTCGGCCGCCCCGGCCTGCTCCGCCTGCGCGGGTACGTCAAGAACCTCGACCCCGGATTCTTCTCGAACGGCAACGCCGCCGAGCAGGGGACGGACAAGGCCGGCGTGCAGGCCGACTGGAAGATCGGCGACGCGGACACCGTGCACCTCCGGCGCGACGGGGAGGACCGCACCGGGACGCTCCCGCCCGGCGGGGCCGCCCGGACGACGCTCTCCTCCGCGCAGTGGGACCACCGGAAGGAGCGCTGGGGGCTCGGCCTGGAGCTGCTCGAGAACGAGCAGCGCGACGCCGCCGGGGATCCGCTGGCGCTCTCCCGGCTGGGGGCGGCGCGCTTCTGGGCGAAGCTGACCGAGAGGTTCCTCGTCCGGCTGGGGCGGCAGGAGACTCTCGAAGGGGCCGCGAATGATCAGACGACGCTCGATCTCGAATACCGGGTGATCCGGTCGCTCGCGCTGACGGCCCGCGGCGCCGAGGGATCGCTCGGAAGAGCGGCCGAGGCGGGCGCGGTGCTGACCGTCGGCGGGGCCAGGGCCTACGTGACCGAGCGGGCGATCGACGATCGGGCGGGCGATCGGACGGCGACGGTAGTCGGGGCGCGGGCGCCGATCGGGGCGGACAGCACGGTCTACACCGAGTACCAGTGGGAGGAGGGCGACGCCGGCGCGCGAAGGGTGTCACTGCTCGGGGTGCAGCGTCAGTGGGAGATCGGGCCGGGCTTCCGCTTCGTCCTGAGCGGGGAGACGGCGGACGTCGCGGGCAGCACTCTCATCAGCAAGCGCTCCGCCGGGACGGTCGGTCTGTCCTACTCCAACGAGGCTGGCCTGACGGCGGTGACGCGCCAGCAGGTTCGCTTCGAGAGCGGGGCCGCGTCCCGGGAGCAGCGGCTGAGCTTCACCCAGATCGACTACCGCTTGAACCCCTCGATCACCCTCCTGGGGAAGTTCCGGTACAGCCGGACCTCCGACCGCGACACCGGCGAGGTCGAGGCCCGCCTCGAGGAGCGCGGCGTCGGCTTCGCCTACCGACCGGTCGCACACGACCGCTTCAACGCCGTGACGCGCTACACCCGCGTGCTGGACCTGCGGCCGCTCCCGGGCGGTTCCCTGGAGGCCTCCGAGAGGATCCTCGACGTGATCGCCGTGGACACGGCCTACGCGCTCACCCGGCGACTCGAGTGGCTCTCCAAGCTCGCGTTCCGGAGCCAGGAGGAGCGGAGCGAGGCCGTCCCGGGCGTCGGGTCGCGCGCCCTTCTCGCCATCCAGCGCCTCAACTTCGGGGTGTGGAAGCCGATCGCGCTGGGGATCGAGTACCGGGTGCTGGACCAGAAGGACACGGCCGACCGACGGCGGGGATGGCTGACCGAGATCCTGTGGGGCCTGCACGAGAACTTCCGGATCGGCGGCGGCTTCAACTTCACCGACTTCTCCGACGACCTCACTGCGGCGAACAACTATCGAGTCACCGGGTGGTTCCTCCGGGTCCAGGGAAGATATTGAGCCGCATGGTCGGGAGAGTCGTCCGCTTCCTCGTCGCGCGGGGCGCCGAGATCCTGCTCGCGATCGGCCTCGTGCTCTCGTTCTTCCTCGTCTTCATGTGGATCCTCGGCCGCAGCGTCCCGCGCGGCACCAGCCTCCTCGATCTCATGCGATCCGGGTACGGCCGCGGCGAGGAGACACCGGGGGGCCCGGGGGACGACGGCTCCGGACCGGGCGGGTCCGGCGACGATGCGCGGGAGGCGGTCGCGCGTCTCTCCCGCATCCAACGGGACGTCAAGGACAAGGCCGCCGACGCCATCGCCTGGACGGCTTCGCGCGAGGGCATGAGCCTCGGCGACTACCATGCGGTCCAGACTTTCGACCGCTCCGGCGCCACGATCTCCTTCAGCGAGTCGGGTGAGATGACGCTCGGGGAGAACACCCTGGTCGTCCTGAAGAAGTCGGAGCCTCTGACGTCCGGGAACCGCAGGCTGGCCTCGCTGATCGTGGTCGGCGGCGAGCTGCACGGGACGATCGCGTCCTCCCGGGACGCTCCGGTGAGCATGGAGATCGTGGCGGCCTCGAAATCGGTGCGCGTCCGCTCGGGCGCCGGCCCCTTGGCACCGGCCGAGTTCTCGGTGCGGGTGGGCGAGGGCGCCTCGTCCACCTTCACCGTGTTCAAGGGCAGCGCCGAGGTCACCTCGGAGCAGGGCACGCTGATCGTGGCGCCGAACCAGGCCGTCACGGTCGATCCGACCGGATCGCTCGGACCGCCCCGGGAGATCCCTCCGCCCCCCGCGCTTCTCGAGCCGGAGCAGGGAGCCCGCCTCACCTTCCGCGCCTCCCGGTCGCGGATGCACTTCGCGTGGTCGGGTGCCGGAGAGAACGACCTCTACGCTCTCGCGGTCGCGCGCGATCCGGAGTTCCGCGACCTGGTCGACAGCGAGCTCCTCGCGAGGCCGGAGATCACCCTGGGCAATCTGAAGGCGGGGGACTACTACTGGCGGGTCGGCACCCGGCGCGGCGACCTGGAGGGTCCGTACAGCGCCGCGCGGCGGTTCCGGATCACGCGCGAGCTCAGGGAGCCGTCGCTGAACGTGGCGTTCCCCGGCCGGGTCGTGACCACACCGCAGATCGTGGTCGCCGGATTCGCGCAGCCGGGAGCCAGGGTGTTCGTCAACAACGAGGAGACACCGATCGATCCCTCCGGCCGCTTTTCGCGGGTGGTGACCCTGCAGCGCGGCGTGAACATGGTGGTCGTGGAGGCGATCGACGCCGCGGGCAACGTCGCATACCGCTCGGAGACGATCGACGCGCGCTATTAGGCACCCATGAGACGACCCTTCATTCCCATCCGCATCAAGATCATGATCGCGCTTCTCACGGTCACGACCGCCGTCGTGAGCGTCATCACGTTCACCATGGCGAACCTGTTCCAGCAGGACAAGAGGGCCTACATCAACGATCTCGCCGCGATCGTGGCCCTCAATACCGCCGAGGAGAGCCGGGCCCTCCTGGCCGGATACCGCGATCGCCTCGAAGCCTGCGCGCTCGTCATCGACCGTCCCGACGTCACGCCCGAAGAGAGGTCGGAGTTCCTGGACCGGTTCTTCCGGGACTTCCCCGCCCTCCTCGGGATCGCGTTCTACGCGGACGGCAGAGAAGTGACCGCGGCCTACGACGCCGCGGCGTTCCGCGCCGCGGGGCTCTCCAGGCAGGACGTGCAGAGGCGCCGACGGGAGGTCCCCCTCCCGCTCGAGCGGATCCGGGCGGGCGAGGTCTACGTCGAAAACTCGACGCTCTCTCCGAGGCTGCCCAGCCTGACCCTGGCGGTCGCCCACCGGATCGAGGGACGCTCGCGGCCGGATGTCGTGACCGGGATCGTGCGTCTGGACGGCCTCCTGCGCCTCACCTCCCGCTCCGGCGTGTTCGACGTCTTCATCGCCGATCGCTCGGGGACGCTCCTCTCGCATCCCGACCGGCAACGCGTGAGCCGGCGCGAAGCGGTCGCGCTGCGGCCGGAGGTGGCGGCGGCGCACTCCGAGCACAGCGCGGGGATCACCCTGGAGTACGTCGAGGGCGGGACGGAGATGATCGGCGGGTTCGCGAGCGTCGGCGTCGGCGGTCTCGTCGCGGCGGCGCAGATCCCGAAGTCGGCGGCGTACGTCGCCTCGCGCGCCCTCCTGAACCGGCTCCTGATCGCCGCCCTGGGGCTGCTCCTGGCCGCCGCGCTGGCGGGCGTCTTCTGGTCGCGCCGCTTCACCCGGCCGGTCGAGCAGCTCTCGCGCGCCACGCGCGAGGTCGCCCGGGGCCGGTTCAACATCCAGGTGCCGGTCTCCTCGAGGGACGAGATCGGGACGCTCGCCGCCTCGTTCAACCAGATGGCCTCCCGCCTCCGGGATCGCGAGGCGGCCCTGCGGGACGCCCAGGCGAAGATCATCCAGTCGGAAAAGCTGGCCGCCTTCGGGCAGCTCGGCGCGGGCATCGCGCACGAAGTCAAGAATCCGCTGGCCGGCATCCTGGGATGCGCGCAGCTCTCCCTGAGGAAGGTCGAGGCCGGCACGCCGCTCGAGAAGAACCTGCAGCTCATCGAGAAGGAGACCAAGCGCTGCAAGACCATCATCGAGAACCTGCTCAAGTTCGCGCGCCAGGAGAAGGCTGTGCGGGAGCCGATCGAAATCAACCCCGTGGTCGAGGACGCGGTGGCGATCGTCCGGCATCAGCTCGAGGTGAACCAGGTGGCGATCACGAAGGATCTGGCCGCCGACCTGCCGTTGATCCGGGGCAACGCGAACCAGCTCCAGCAGGTGCTGATGAACCTGATGATCAACGCCCAGCAGGCCATGGAGGGACGTGCGGGCAGGGTCACGATCGCGACGCGCCGGCCCGACCCCGCACGCGTCCAGGTGAGCGTGACCGACGACGGGCCGGGCATTCCGAAGGAGATCCAGGAGAAGCTCTTCGAGCCCTTCTTCACCACGAAGCCCAGGGGCAAGGGAACGGGCCTGGGGCTGGCGGTGACCTACGGCATCGTCAACGACCACGGCGGCCAGATACGGCTGGAGAGCGAGCCCGGCCACGGTGCGACCTTCGTCATCACCCTGCCGGCCCTGGAAGGCGAGGAGGGCTGGCCGGACGCGGCGCCTCCCGAAGGGACGCCCGGGACGGCGGCCGACCCCTCCTCGGCGAAGGCCGGGTGATCCGCCTAGCCGACCCAGGCGTAGCCGATCTTGAAGAAGATCGTGCGGTCCTTCCGGGTCAGGTCGAGGGAGACCGTGTCCTCGGTCGTGCGGCCGTCGGAGTACCCGATGTAGACCAGCGTCTGGGGGTTGACCTTGTAGGAGAAGAGGAGCTGGCTCAGGAGCTCGCTCGTGCGCGGCTCGACCGGATCGAGGTAGAGGTCGGCGCTGCGGATCGTGTCGTTGTATTGCAGGATCGCCCGGGCGAAGGCGCGCACGGTGAACTGGTAGACGAGGCGCATCTGCGTCAGGTTCGCCTGGTAGAGGCGGCCCCCCGAGACGTCGAGCGTCTCGCGCGTGTGGTCGAGCTGCAGGTGCAGGCGCCGGCCGAAGTCGTAGGCGATCCCGGGGGCCAGGCGGACGATCCGTCCGGCCCGCGAGTTGTCGTAGTCGACGGCGTCCCCCAGCCTGCCCGCGAGCGACAGCCCCAGATCCCCGGTGGGGCGGATGTTGAAGGAGAACTCCCCGGACGTCTTGTCGTAGGTCGTGCCGTCGAAGAACTCCTTCTGCCGGGCCAGGCGCGCGAACAGGATCGACTGTCGCGGGCCGAACAGCACCGTGTGGATGCCCAGGTCCTGGTCGGTGAGAACGCCGTCGTGGTCCTCGATCCTCCAGTCCCAGGTGCCAAAGAGCCAGCGGGTGTACCACCGACCCGGCGCCCCATAGAGGACCCGCTCGATCCCGCCCTCCTCCTTGCGGGTGTCGACGCGCGGGATGAAGCCGGTGTCGGCGCGGAAGCGGCGGGCCAGGTCCTCGTAGTTGCTCCAGACGTTCCAGTCCCGCGCGGCGTGGCTGTAGCGGACGGTGAGCGCCGAGCCGCCGAAGGCCCCCTGCGGCTGCCCGAAGTCGGTCGCGACGCGATTCGGGTAGCGCGTGTCCGAGCCGAGATACTGGAAGCGCAGCGTGCCGACCGGCGACAGCCGCAGGAGGCCGTCGGCCCCGTAGAGACGGTTGTGGTAGTCGACCCCCTGGCGATCGGTGATCAGGAAGCCGAGCGTCGAAAATTGCCCGAGGTCATGCCGGTAGCGGAAGCCGGCCACGGTGTTCCCCTCGTCGTACGAGCGATCGTCGGTGTTGTCGTCGGACTCCTGGTTCGACGGGAAGATCAGGCTGGTCTTGTCATCGCGCCCGACGAAGAACCCCAGCGCGTGCGGCCCATCCTTCCCGGTCAGCTTGGCGCCCCAGGCCGGCTGGACCGCGGTGCGGGTGTAGATCACGTTGAACGGCGTCGTGAAGAAGTCGGCCCCCTCCATGAAGAAGGGGCGCTTCTCCGGGTAGAAGAGCTTGAAGCGCGTGTTGATGGTGAGCTGCTGGGTGTCGGCCTCGACCTGGGAGAAGTCGGGATTGAGGGTGGCGTTGAGGCTGAGGTTGGGGGTGACGCCCCAGCGCGCCGTTAGCCCGCCCGATCCGGCGACCGCTCCCCGGGCGAGCGGCCCGTCCGGAAACGCCTCCCGCTCGTCGGTGCGGTGCGCGGTGACGGTCGGGTCGAGCTCCAGGTTCCGGCCGGGGTCGATCCCGGCGAACCCGACGAGCTTCGCCGCCTGGCAGAGTGTGCAGGAGCGGTTGCGGTCGACCGGCACGAGGCCGATCTGGTGACGCAGGTTCCGCGGATAGGAGCGGAGCGCCAGGAACCCCCAGGTCTGATCTCCCGGGAGGCGAGGGAAGCGGAGCGAGGTGAACGGGATCGCGATCTCGACCTCGTACCCGTCGCCGGTGATGCGGGCCGCCGAGCTCCAGATGGCGTCCCAGGTCGGGTCCTCCGTCGACTCCCCGCCGGTGTCGGTCAGGTTGCCGACGTCGTTGCGGGAGGCGTCCATCTGCACGCCGAGCGGGTTCACGAAGAGCTGGAAGCCGCGTCGCTCGTCGTTGAAGGTGTCGAGGACGAGCCCCACGAAGTCGTCCCGCCCCGCGTTGTCCCGGTCGGTGAGGTGGGCCCGGATCTGCGAAGGGTCGGGATCGTGCGCCCGGAAGGCGACGTAGAGGCGCGCCTCGTCGTAGGCGACGAAGCATTCGGTCCGTACCGGGGCCGGCGTATTCTCGCCCGGGTCGAACTCGTATGGGAGCTCGATCGCCAGGGCGACCTTCCAGACGGCGTCGTCGAGAACGCCGTCCACCTTCACCGGCGCCGGCGCGCGCGGCACGGCGTAGGTCGCCGCCCGGGCCGGCCCGGACGGCGCCGACGCCTGTACCCCGCCACGCGACGCCGGAGAGGCGAGAAGCGCGGCGAAGAGGGGAAGGGAGACCGTCAGATTCTCGAGACCGGCCCTTCCCCTCGGCACGACGCCCCCCGGCGGGTGATACGCGAAAGCGGGTATTCTTCCACGATTCCCCCGCCCGCGGGCGACCGTTCGACGGTCGGAGCACCCACGCCCTGTCAGTCTTCGGGACGGCTCTCAGGCTCCTGCTGGCTTCTCGACTCCGGCCGGCTCCGGGCCGCGCCGCGGGTGCCTTTCACGGACCGCGGGTCGAGCCCCTCTCCCTCCTCCAGGGAGTAGCGCAGCTTCAGGGTGCCCCCCTCCGCGGCGGCCAGGCGGACGCGGAGGGTCATGTAGCCGGGGTAGCTCAGCTCGAGCGTGTGGGCGCCCGGCTTGAGCCAGAGCGGCTCGTAGGCGCTGTTGAAGTTCCGCGCCTCACCGGCGTCGTAGCCATCGATCCGCACCAGCGCCTTGCGCGGATGGACGTGCATCTCGACCGCCGCCCAGTTGCCCGGGACGGTTCTCGTGTAACCGTAGGGATAGGGCGGGCCGTACCAGCCGCCCGCGGCGTAGTAGGGCCAGCCCCAGCCGAACCCGAAGCCGAACGCCGGCCCCCAGAAGAAGCGGTCGACGTCGATCGGAGCGACGATCACGGGGCGGACGACGCTCGTGCCGGCGCCGGGTCGGGCCGTCTGCGCGCCCGGCGCCATCGAGCCTCCCCCGCGCGGCGACATCACGGCGGGGCCGCCCGAGGGGCGGCCCCCTCTGGAGCCGGCGGCTTTCGCTTCTGGAACCGCCGTCGCCAGGACGGCCCCGAGCGCCAGAGCCACCGGAAGCCGAAGGATGATCCTGCTCATCGAAGTCTCTCCTCTCCCACCTCCGGAAGCCGGAGGGGACGCCGGATCCTTGATGCAACTCACGTACCGCGCGGTCGGGAGCCTTCGCGGGCAGCCGAGAGGGCCCGATTCCGGGAAGATCGACGACCTGCCCCGGCGACCCGCGTGTCGCGCCGTCGCCGGCGAAGGACACATGTCACCGAGGGCCGCCGGTTTGGCGCGGCGGGGCCGGTGAGTCGATCGGTCTCTCCTCCGATGCGCCCTTGCGGGACCGCAGGCGGCGCCGCGAAGTTCGGCGTCGGGGAACCGAGCGACCCGCTGTAGAATACGCCGCCGTTTTACGTGACCCGGCCTGGTCCGGGCCGGCCGGCGCGGGAGGCACGTCTCCCGGCGGCATGGCCCGGAGTCGCCGCCGACTTCATCCGTCAAGGAGGGGCCCGCATGGGCGTCGAGATGGTCCTGCCAGTCGTTCTCGTGATCAGCATCTTCTCCCTCGGAGTGGCCGGGCTCCTCGCCATGCAGGTCCTGGCCGCCGATACCGGCAAGCCGGAGATGCGGGCGATCTCCGACGCCATCCGGGAGGGGGCGGAGGCGTTCCTGCACCGACAGTACAAGACGATCCTTCTCCTGGCCCTGGTGGCGGCGGCGGTGATCTTCGGCTTCTATTACGTGAACCGCGAGGTGCCGAACATCGCCCAGATGGGGGCCGGGACCGCCTTCAAGGTGACGGTGTCGTTCATCGTCGGGGCGTTCTGCTCCGCCATCGCGGGGTACATCGGGATGTTCGTCTCGATCCGCGCCAACATCCGCACCGCGTCGGCGGCGATGACCAGCCTGAACCGGGCGCTGCAGATCGCCCTGCGTGGCGGCGCGGTCAGCGGCCTGACCGTGGTGGCGATGAGCCTCCTGGGTGTGGGCGGCCTCTTCCTCCTGTTCGACGGCATGCACGACTACCACCACGTGCCGCTGCAGATCGTCGGGTTCGCCTTCGGGGCGTCCTTCGTGGCGCTCTTCGCCCAGCTCGGGGGCGGAATCTATACGAAGGCGGCCGACGTCGGCGCCGATCTGGTCGGCAAGGTCGAGGCCGGCATCCCGGAGGACGACCCGCGCAATCCCGCGGTGATCGCAGACCTCGTGGGGGACAACGTCGGCGACTGCGCCGGCCGCGGCGCGGATCTCTTCGAGTCGACCGCCGCCGAGAACATCGGGGCGATGATCCTCGGCATCGCCCTCTTCCCCGTCTTCGGGATGGGCGGGATCCTCTTCCCGCTCCTGGCGCGCGCCTTCGGGCTCCTGGCGACGATGGTCGGTGTCCTGGCGGTCCGCTGCCGGGAGGACGAGGATCCGATGAACGCCCTCAACCGCGGCTACCTGGTGACGACGATCCTGGCGATGGTCGGCTTCGCGATCAGCGTCTTTTATCTGCTGCGGCCGAAGGCCGGGGTGGCGATCGCGGTCCACCAGGGGTACCTCCTGGCGGCCGGGATCATCGGCATTGTGACCGCCTACATCTTCGTCTGGATCACGCAGTACTACACCGAGTACAAGTACCGCCCCGTGCGCAGCATCGCGGACGCCTCGCGCACCGGGCCGGCCACCAACATCATCAGCGGCCTGGCGGTCGCCTTCGAGTGCACCGGCCTGCCGGTCCTGGTGATCTCGGCGGCCCTCATGGGATCCTACTGGTGCGGCCGGATGGCGCTGGGAGGAATCGCGGGCGCCGGCCTGTACGGCACCGCCATCGCCACCATGGGGATGCTCGCTCCCTGCGCCTACATCCTGGCCATGGATACGTTCGGGCCGATCACCGACAACGCCGGCGGGATCATCGAGATGTCGCGCCAGCCGGAGGCGATCCGAAAAAAGACCGACCGGCTCGACGCCGTCGGCAACACCACCAAGGCGCTGACCAAGGGGTACGCGATCGGCTCGGCGGCGCTCGCCGCCTTCCTGCTCTTCCGCGCCTACCTGGACGAGGTGGCCAAGATCACCGGCTTCGAGATCGGCGTCGATCTGACGCGCGTGCCGGTCTTCGTCGGCGCCCTCCTGGGGGCGACGCTGGTCTTCGTCTTCTCGTCGCTCGCCATCAAGGCGGTGGGGCAGGCGGCGCAGGTGGTCATCTCGGAGGTGAGGCGGCAGTTCAAGGAGAACCCCGGCATCATGAAGGGGACCTCGAAGCCCGACTACGCCCGCTGCGTCGATATCGTCACGGTGGGGGCGCTGCGTCGGATGGTCGCTCCCGGGCTCCTGGCGGTCCTGACGCCGGTCGCCGTCGGCTTCGGCTTCAAGTATCTCTCCGGGTACGGCCAGATCGGCGCCGAGTCGGTCGCGGGCCTGCTGATGGTCGGCACGATCGCCGGGATCCTGATGGCGACGATGATGAACAACGGCGGCGGCGCCTGGGACAACGCCAAGAAGTACATCGAGTCGGGGCTCTACAAGGTGGACGGGGTGGTCGTCGGCAAGAAGTCGGAGCCGCACAAGGCGGCCGTCGTCGGCGACACCGTGGGCGATCCGTTCAAGGACACCGCGGGCCCGTCGCTGCACGTCCTGATCAAGCTGCTCTCGACGATCACGCTGGTCCTGGCGCCGCTCTTCATAAGGTAGGAACCGGGGACAGCGTTCGGGTCTGCCCCGGTCGCGAGGGCCGCGGGAGCGCCGGATGGCCGGACCGCGCTTCATCGACGTCTTCATCGATCCCAACCCGAACTGTCCCGAGGGGTGCGACCGGAGGTTCCAGGCCGCGGGCGAGCCTCGAACCGTGGGGCGCGTGCGGTACTGGGTCGGCCCGGACGAAGCGACCCTCTGCGACGTCGTCGGCTGGTCGAGCGCGGGCGGCGGCACGCCCTGCGAGGCCAGGGCGGTCCCGGTGGACGACTCGGGTGCCGGTGTCTCGATCCTGATCTACGGCGGAGACTGGGGGCTTCGCCTCACACCCGCGGCGGGTGGCGCGCCGTTCGGCGAGCCGTACCTCCTCATCGACGACGAGGACCTCGTCGAACCACGACCCTGAGTTCGACAACCCGCTCGAGGCCGCCCCGCCGCGCGCCACGACCTGGCGGTCGACCGCTTGACCGCCGGGAGGCACGGCGGTAGCCTTACCATCACTCGACCGCACGGACCGGGTGACGGCAGCCTTCCCGGCCGCCTTTGTGCCGCGCGCCTCCGCCGAGGAGCCACCATGAGACGAGCCTGCGCCCTTCTGAGCGCGATCGTCCTCTTTCTGGGCGTGGCGGGCCGGGACCGCGGCGCGATCGCAGGCGGGATCGACACGGACGCGGCCGGCGCCGATCAGGGATCGGTCGTCATGCCGACCCTCTGGTTCGTCGAGCTCCCGAGCCGGCCGCTCGCCGACGCCGGCGCGGTCGATCGCGCCGCGTACCTGGCCGGCCTCGAGATCGAGAAACAGAGGTTCCGGAGCGCCGCGGCCGCTTCCGGCATCCGCCTCGAGGAGCGCTTCGCCTACGGTCTGCTCTGGAACGGGCTCTCGGTGAAGATCGCGCCGGCCGACCTCCTGCGCCTGTCGCGGCTGCCCGGCGTCGCCGCCCTGTATCCGGTCGGCCGGGAGGCCCCTCCCGGGCCGGCGATCCCCCTGACCCCCGACGCCTACTCCCCCGATCTCTACACCGCCATCACCATGACCGGCGCCGACCAGGTGCAGGCCTCGGGGATCACGGGCGCCGGCGTCACGGTGGGGGTGATCGACACCGGGATCGACTACAACCATCCCGACCTGGGCGGCGGCTTCGGACCGGGACACCGCGTGGCCGGCGGCTACGACTTCGTCGGCGACGACTACACCGGCGACAACACGCCGATGCCCGACCCCGACCCGATGGACTGCGCCGGCCACGGCACGCATGTCGCCGGGATCGTGGGAGCCGACGGCGGCGTGAAGGGGGTCGCTCCCGGCGTCACCTTCCGCGCCTACCGCGTCTTCGGCTGCGAGGGGGGAACGACCGACGACGTTCTTCTGAAGGCGCTCGAGCTCGCCCTGAGCGATGGGGTCCAGGTCATCAACATGAGCCTCGGTGCTCCCTACGGCTGGCCGCAGTTCCCGATCGCGCGGGCGAGTGACTCCCTGGTGAATCACGGCGTCGTCGTGGTCGCAGCGGCCGGGAATTCCGGCGGGACCGGCCTCTACTCCATGGGAGCCCCGGGGGTCGGGCAGAAGGTGATCGGCGTCGGCTCCGTCGACAACGACAAGGTCCACTCCCCCGCCTTCCGGCTCGGGACCGGCCCGCTCATCGGGTATCAGCCGATGGGCGGCGCGCTGGCCCCGCCCAGGGAGGGGACCTTCGACATCGTCGACGCCGGTCCCGCGTGCGGGTCGCTCTCCTCCGACGTCGTCGGACGTGTGGCGCTGATCTCCCGGGGGACTTGCTCATTCCGCGTCAAGGCGCTCAACGCCGTGAGAGCCGGTGCCGGGGCGGCCCTGATTTACAACAACTCCTCCGGCCTCTTTCTCGGCACGGTCGGCTCGCCGCCGATCGTCCTGCCGGTCGCCAGCATGTCGCGGGAGGATGGCCTCGTCATCCTGTCGCGGCTCCCCTCGAGCCTCACCTGGACCTCCCGGTTCGCGGACGTCCTGAACCCGACCGGAGGGCTGATCTCGAGCTTCAGCGCCTACGGTCTCAGCCCCGATCTGGCGCTGAAGCCGGACATCACGGCGCCCGGCGGGCTGATCTTCTCGACCCTGCCGCTGGCGCAGGGAGGGTATGGCCTCCTGAGCGGCACCTCGATGTCGTCGCCGCACGTCGCCGGCACGGCGGCGCTCCTCCTCGAGGCGCACCCCCGCACCCCGAGCCAGGAGGTGCGCGACATCCTCCAGAACAGCGCGGTCCCCGGACGCTTCGCGGGCGGCGCGGGCGGATCCGGGCAGCTCGACAACACCCATCGCCAGGGAGCGGGGCTGGTCGACATCGAGGCGGCGATCGACGCCACCACCAGAGTGACGCCCGGCAAGCTGTCGCTCGGTGAAACGGAAGGCGGGCCGGTCACGCGGACGATTCAGCTCGAGAACGACTCGGCGAACGACATGACCTACGACCTCTCCAATCATCCGGCGCTCGCCACCCTCCCGGGAACGTTCGCGGTCCACTTCGACCTCGGCGAAGCCATCGCCACGTTCGGCGGTCCGACCCTCACCGTCCCGGCAGGCGGCTCCGCCAGCGTCGACGTCACGATCTCCGAGCCGGCCGGCCTTCCCGATCAAAGCATCTTCGGCGGGTACATCGTCCTCACGCCGGAGGTAAACGGCCGCGCGCTCCGGGTGCCGTACTCGGGGTTCAAGGGAGACTACCAGTCGATCCTGGTCCTCAACCCCGCGGCCTCCAAGTTCGGCAACCCGCTCCTGCGCGCGACCCCCGACCTCGGGACCAGCGGGCCGATCACGATCCACCCCGCCGACGAGGAGACGGTCTGGATCCTGTTCCATCTCGATCACCAGGTTCGGCGCCTGCGCCTTGAAGTCTTCGGCGCCGCGGCCGGTCGCGCATTCGGCCGGGTCGGCGAGATCGACTACTTCGAGCGGAGCGCAACGCCGACCGCGTTTTTCGCCCTGGCCTGGGACGGCACCGATCGCTTCGGGCGCCCCCTGCGAAGCGGCAACTATGTCCTCAGACTCACGATCGAGAAGGCGCTGGGCCAGGACGACGACCCGGCCGCCTGGGAGTTCTGGACGTCACCGGTCGTGATGGTGGTGCGCACTACGGCCTCGAGGCCGTCGACCCGCGCGCGCTCGACGTCCGGTGGGGCGACAGGCGTCGGCTCGACCACGAGGCATCGGATCCCGGGATAGGTCCGACGCCGAGGCGGCAGGGTGGATTCCTCGCGGCCGATTCGTGAGATACTTCCGGCCCGGAGTTTCACGGATCGATGGGGGCACCGGCCCCGGCAAGACTGTCACCGTGCGGGCGCTCGCCGCGGCGACAGCCGGAGCCGCCGTCCCGGCAGACGTGCCGTCGGCGCCCGACGCCGCAGGCAGCCAGCTCGGCCGCCAGATCCCGCGCGGCGTCCTCGGGTCGATCCTGGGCGGAAGGAGGTGACGTCGCCAGGCTCACCATCGATGGGGTCCGGTTCGTGACGCAGCAGGGCGTTTCGCGGCTCCAACAACGTGTCATCACACTGGGGATACGACCGATGCTGGTTCGGAAGCTGGCCTCTCGATGCTGTCCCGACCTCGCGATTGCTGCTCTCACGGTTCTGGCGGCGCTCGTCTCGTTCGCGCCGGCCTGCGCCGACGACGACCAATACAAAGGATGGTTCGCGGCCCTCGACGCGGCCATGACGCAGCCGAACAGCCTCGACCAGCATTACGCCAACGTTTCTACCTCCGCCTCGGGGATCCTGGAGCGCCTCGTGGTCGACAACAAGCAGAAGACGACCGTCCGGGGAAGCATCGGATATGACTTCGGCAGGGATCTCGGCAGCCTGCAGGCTTCCTACTGGAGCTTCGACCACGACGATTCTAACGAGAGCACCCAGAGCGGCTATGTCTACCCGACTCTCGTCGGCGGTAACTACAATTCGGTCGTCTATTACGGCATCGCGCCTCCTTCCTCACTTACAGGTAGGTCTAAGGTGAAGGCCAGGACACTGGACATCGACTACGTCCGTCCGATGCCGGTAGGGGAGAAGCTGACGATCAAGTGGCTGACCGGCCTCCGCTCCGCCACCTTCGACGAGGATCTGGGATTCGAGGACGTGGGCGCGTTCTCCACATATCTACAGAACCGACACATCGATTCGAAGGCGATCGGGATCCGGCTGGGGGCGACGGCGGTCTTCGGCTTCACGAAGCATTTTAGCCTGGAAGGGAGCATGGCAGTATCCATGCTCCAAGCGAAGACCAACGCCGATGGCGACCAGAGCCCGGTCCCTTCGCCCCTCGCGGGCAGCAGCGTCAGCTCATCCGACGACCATGTCCGCGGCGAGATCCGCGATTACGATCTGCGGGCAGTCTGGTCGTACGGCCGTCTCGACTACTACGCGGGCTACTCCGGATCAACCTGGGAGGGACTGGTCGCGAATCCCTTGCCAGCACCCGGTTGCTGCAACTCAGGGCCGGCCGTGGAGCGGAGCCGGGACAGCGTTTCCTTCAACAGCCTGCATGCCGGGATCGTCTGGCGGTTCTCTCCCCAGAAGCGTCCCTTCCGGCCCTGAGGGAGGGATGACACCCTCTAGCCGCCCAGGTCGGCCAGCCGGCGGCGCACGTCCTCCTGCTTGGGATCAAGCGCGAGCGACTTCTTGAGGGCGCGGGCGGCGTCCTGCTTCAGGCCGCGCTTGACGTAGACCTCGGCCAGGCTGTTGTAGACGCGCGGCATCGCGCCTGCGAGGCGGGACGCCTCCTCCAGGTGGGACTGCGCCTTCTCGAGGTCGCCCGTGCGCAGGAACGTCTCGCCGAGGGCGATGCGGGCGCGGATCTCCTTCGGGTCGCGGCGCAGCACCGCGTCGAACTGGGCGACGGCGTCGTCCCACTTCTGGACCATCAGGAGCGCCAGGGCGTACTCGAGACGCGGCTCGACCGCGTCGGGCTCGAGGCGCACCCAGCGCTCGAAGGCCTCCTTCGCCTCGGGATAGCGGCCGCTCTCGTACAGGAGCGTGGCGATGTTCCCCTGCGCGACCGGCCACGCGGGATCGGCCTCCGCCGCTCGCTTGAACTGCGCGAGCGCTCCCTCCCGATCGCCCTTCAGGGCCAGGAGGGTGCCCATGCTGTTGCGCAGAATCGGGTTCTCCGGTCGGATGGCGAGCCCCTTCTCGTAGAGCGCCTTCGCCTCGTCGAGCTTGCCCTTCTCCTGGAGGATCAGGCCGAGGTTGTTGTAGGCCCCGATGTACTGCGCGTCGCAGCGCAGCGCCTCGCGGTAGGCTTCCGTCGCCCGGTCGGTCTCGCCGCGCTTGCGGTAGATGTTGCCGATGCTGTTGAACTCGATCGGGCTCAGGGGCGCGATCTGGGTCACCTTCCGGAACTCCGCGAGGGCGGCGTCGTCCTTCCCCTGCTGCGCGTAGAGCCTGCCGAGCTGTGCGCGCGCCTGGACGAAGGCCGGGTCGATGGCGATCGCCCGCCGGAGGTGGCGCTCCGCCTCGGCGAGATCCTTCCTCTTCATCTCGATGCCGGCCAGGATCGACTCGGCCTGCTTGCTGCGCGGATCGGCCGCGAGCGCCTGCTCGGCGTAGCGTCGCGCCGTGTCGAGGTCTCCCTTCTGCAGGAAGGCGCGCGCGAGGTTGGCGCGGATCATCGGCCCGGCCTCGCCGCCGGCCGCCAGCGCCTTCTCGAAGCTGGCGATGGCGGCGTCGGCGTCCCCTTCGTTCAGAGCGATCACCCCGCGGTTGTTGTGCGCCGTCAGGCGATCCTCGCCGATGTACCCTAGGCTCCGGAGCTTCTCGATCAGCGCCGCGTCGTCGGCCGCCCGCGCCCCGCCCGCGGCCGCCGTCTCGCCAGCGGCCGCGCCCGCCGCCGCGCCGCCGGCGATCTCCTCGGCCGGCGGACGGACGCCGCCGTAGGTGTCGATCCAGGCGACGGGGTGCCGCGCCAGGAAGGCGGGGGCGAGCGCCTGCGTCAGCGGCTGGCCGTCCATGTCGCGCGCCACCGGGAGGCCGAAGAGGGCGAGGATCGTCGGCGCGACGTCGAGGACGGAGGCCACGCCGAGATCGAGGCGGGCCGGCACGTCCGGCCCCGCCATCACGAAGACCCCGACCGGCGTGTGCCAGTCGGCGGCGTCCCCCTTGCCGATGCGCGGGTCGCTGTGCGGCGGACGGTCGCTCCCGGACTTGAATCCGTGGTCCGAGACGACGAGGACCGTCGCCTCCGCGCCGGCCTGGTCGACGATCTCGCCGATGTACTCATCCTGCCTCTCGTAGTATCGATCGACGATCCCGCCGAAGAGCGCCATGTCCTCCCGCGAGACGCCGGGGAGGAGCGGCGGCCGGTCGCGCATGAACAGGTGGGACGTCGTGTCGGGCCCCTCGTAGTAGAACATCCCGAGCCCCGGCGCGCCGGCGCCGAGGAGCTTTTTCGCGATGGCGTGGTAGGTCTCGCCCCCGGCGAGGATCGTGCGGAACTGCTTGAGCCGATCGCTTTGCTCGGCGGTCAGACCGCCGCGGAGCCTGGAGCCGGGAAGGAACCAGGCGACCTCCTGGTCGCCGACCTCGGCGGGGACCTTGATGAGCGGGCGGATCTCCTCGAACAGCTCCGGAGGGTAGGTCTTGCCGCGGCTCCGGGCGGGGTCGGCGCTCGTCCAGTCCTCCTGCATCTGATCCTCGAAGAGCTGGAAGGCGACCCGGTCGGTGACGATCCGGCCGCGCACCGTCTCGGCCGGCCAGGTGGCCCACCAGGCGACGACGGTGACGTCGGTCCCCTGGCGGCTCATCAGGTTCCAGAGGGCCGGCACCTGCCGCATGGCGCTCGTCACCGGCAGGAGGTCGCCGCTGTCGCGCGCCGCCACGACGAAGTCCACGATGCCGTGCCGGGACGGCTTGACCCCGGTCGCGATGCTGGTCCAGACGACCGGCGAGAGGATCGGGCTGATCGTCCGGAGGTTGGCGCGCGCGCCGCGCGCCACGAGGCGCGCCAGGTTCGCCATCCTTCCCCGAGCCATCAGCGGATCGATGATCCGCCAGTCGAAGGAGTCGACGCCGATCAGCACGACCCGGCGATCGAGCGGCTTCTGCGCCGCCTTCAGGATGGCGGTCGAGGTCTCGCCCGGGGCGGCGACCTGCACCATCCGCAAACGCGTGACGGCGACGCCGTCCCGGCTCGCCCCCTCCGCCACCGCGCTCTGGAGGGCGCGCTGGAACTCCGGGTCGCGGTTGCGCACGACGTCGTAGGAGACCTCGCGGAGCCGGGCCGTCGCCTCGCGCTCGATCAAGTCGGAGAGCCAGCTCGCGTAGCCGGCGCCGCGCGCGCGGTGCAGCTCGAGGACCCGCTCGGCCGGAACGGAGTAGCTCACCTCCACCTCGACGTCGAGCCTCGCCCCCTCCCGGCTGGCGGCGGCACGGGCCCCGCTCAGGTCGACCCGCAGGGTCGATGGCCCTGTCGGGTAGCGCGCCACGCGGCCGATCAGCCGCGGCACGAAGCGCCAGCCCGGCACTGCCACGCGCGGGGGCACGCGCAGGAGCGGATAGTCGACGACGAAGAGGCCACCCGGCGCGACCAGATGCCGCACCGACGCCGCCAGGTAGGCGGCGGCCAGAAGAAGGAGCAGGGCGAGGACGGCGCGGCCGCGTCTCATGGCATCGATCTTATCCCAGGACCCGGCCCCGGCCGGCCCGACGGCGGCTTCCTCAGCGGTCCGGGCGGGCGTACAATGCAGGCATGCCGGTTCGATGCCGCCCCTCTCTCGCGATCGTCCTCGTGCTCCTGATGGTCGCGCTTCTCGTGGCATCCCCTCCGCGCCGCGCCGAGGCGGTCAACCACGACACGTACAGGTCGGTCCGGGGTCGCTACGAAGGGCTGACCCTCAGGCTGCGGATCGACCTGGATCAGGTGACCGGCGCCCACGTGCCCAACGTCGTGAGCCTCGACGGCATCGGCCACGGCCGCGAGAACGCCCCGGTTCTCTTCGGACGGATGGAGCGGGTCTTCCTCCAGAGAGTCACGAACGAGGGGGGGACGCGCCTCGACCTGACGATCTACCGGACGCAGCAGGAGGCGGACCGCTTCCGCGCCAGCGCCATCCCCCAGCCATCCTACGCCAACCCGAACTACGGCCGGACCCTGGCCGCCTTCGCCCAGCTCGGCAGCACCAACGTGACGCTCGAGCTGAAGGCCGGCAAGAAGGACCCCGAGGGGCAGGAGCGGGAGATCGAGACGCTCCTCGACCGGGTCTTCTATCTGAATGCGGAGCCGACGCGCGAGGAGATGGAGCAGTTCGTCCGTCAGCGCCGCGGCCTGTCGATCCAGAGGCTGCGCGAGCTCACCGACCTCGACGCGGCGACCCTCCGCGCGATCCTCGACGAGGCGCCCGCGGACGCCGCGCCGCCCCAAGGATCCGGGCCTCCTGCGCCGCACCGCTGAGCTTCGACAAGTTGAAGGCAGCATCGCCTGGTGTTCGGGACCTTCCGACACCCGGGGCGGGTACAGCGAAGCCTGCTCAGACCTCCCTGGCGATCTTGATGAGCTCTTCCAGGGACAGGGCGGTCATGGTCTCGAAGTTAGCTGTCCCACGCGCTGCGGCTTTGGCCAGGGCGCGGGCGGCCTCCTTCTCAGACGGGAATTCCAGAATCGCAACGTAGTCGCAGCGTCCGAACGTCGCATAGGCGGCGTGCTGCGCCGGTTACGGCGGGTCTGTCGAACGAGGGTCGGTCGCGGGGATCCTGCCCAGCAGGCGGAGCAGGGCGTCGAGTGTCGTCAGGGGGTGCGGAGGGCAGCCGGGGACGTAGACGTCCACCGGGACGACGGCGTCGGCCCCGTTCGCGACCTGAGAGTGGTCGATGTAGGGACCGCCCGAGATGGCGCAGGCGCCGACGGCGATCACCAGGCGCGGGGACGGGACCGCCTCGTAGGTCTTCCTGAGAGCCTCCCCCATGTTGGCGGTGACGGGACCGGTGATGAGCAGGCCGTCGGCGTGGCGCGGCGAGGCCACGAACTGGATGCCGAAGCGGGAGAGGTCGAAGACGACCGTGTTCAGGACGTTCACCTCGACCTCGCACCCGTTGCACCCTCCGGCGCTGACCTGGCGGAGCTTCAGCGAGCGGCCGAACAGGCGCAGCGCCTGCCGGTCGAGGGCTCGCGCCAGCCGCACGGTCTCGCCGTCGATCACCAGGTCCTCTCTGGTCCGGGCCGCCATCCGGTGGTCGGGCGAGAATCGAACCGCCCCCGCGGGACAGGCCTTCTCGCACTCTCCGCAGAAAAGACACCGCCCGAGGTCGAGCGCGAGCCGCCCGCCATCCAGACGCAGAGCGCCCGTCGGGCAGGTCTCGACGCAGGAACGGCACCCGTCCGGGCACTTCGCCGGATCGAGGACGGGCAGGCCGCGGAACCTCTCGGGCATCGGCGGCACGCTCGAAGGGTACCGGAGGGTCCGATTACCCTGGCGCAGCCGCTCGAGAAACGCCTTCAGCATGGCATCCGCCTCACAGGTCGTGCCCGCAGTAAGAGAGATTGAAGCTCTTGTTGCAGAGCGGGAAGTCGGAGATCGACTGCAGCCGCATCGCATACGCGAGCGCCGGCCAGTTGTGGAAGGACGGATCGACGATCTTGTAGCGGGCGAAGCGTCCGCGCTCGTCGGTCGTCGCGACGTGGCAGATCTCGCCACGCCATCCCTCGACGAGAGAGACGGCGATTGCCACCGGCTGGAGGGCGCCGGGGTCCTCGCGAACGGGACCAGCGGCGATGCCTGCGAGCTGCGTGTCGACGAGCCGCGCCGACTCCTGCGCTTCGAGCCATCTCACCTGGGCGCGGGCGAAGACATCCCCCGTCTGCCAGTTCGCGACCCGCACGGGCACGCGACGGTCGACACCGCAGGGGAAATCGCGCCGCACGTCCTC
>WNGG01001132.1_pt1 | contig 29914 bp, 32 predicted proteins | sample 5400661 | NCBI WGS metagenome assembly WNGG01 (sample SAMN13153372, study PRJNA577476) | soil metagenome | isolation source: 100 cm soil or saprolite under Garry oak tree replicate 1 | place: USA:California | collected 2016-06-15
CTCACCGGCTGGCTCAAAGAGGCTGCGCCCGAGGTGCCGCTGTATATGTGTATGGAGACCGCGCCAGTGTGGGAAAAGGTCTTCGGCCGGGCGCCGACGTGTGACAAAGAGGTCGCACGCACCCTCACCGAGCCCAACCTGGTAGGACTAAGCACATAAAACGTAAAGCGTGAAACGTGCGATCTAAAACGTAAAGCGTAAAACGTAAGAAGAAACTGGAAACACTCCTCAGTACTTTTTACGTTTTACTCTTCATAGCTCTTTTATAGACTCTTCGGCTTTACTCAAGACAGGCAAGCTTCATCACTCCAATGACTGTCCTCCGCCGGCTGGGAGCCGAACTCGATCCTCAGGTGCTGATCATCTCTTTTATGACCCTGGTGATCATGCTAGGTTCGAGCGTGATCTCACCAGTCCTGCCGCTGCTGGCCCAAGAGTTCGGGGTCTCGTACGCGGGCGCTGGGGTTCTGGTCTCCGCCTTTGCCGTGGGCCGCATTCCTGCTGACTTCATCGGCGGCGCCTTGGTCGATCGTGTCAGTCCGCGCCTAGTCGCCAGCAGTGGCGCCGCCCTTGTTGCCCTCTCGGCGGCGCTCTCCGCTCTCGCCCAAAGCTTTCCTGCGCTCCTGTGGTATCGCCTCATCGGTGGGGTGGGCTCAGCCCTGTTCACCATCACTGCCATGGCGTTTCTTGCCCGCACCGTGGCCCCCCAGCGTATGGGCCAAGCGATGGGCTTTTATCAGAGTATGCTGTTGCTCGGGGTCTCTTTTGGCCCCAGTGTCGGTGGGTTGGCGGCCAGCCTGGTGCACAGCCTGCGCGCGCCGTTCTGGGTGATGGCGCTGCTGTCACTGGCGGTCACCCTGATAGGCTTTCGCTGGATCGGTGAGTTTCCTGCCACCCCGGCCGGGTCGCATGCGTCCGCGTCTGCTCAGATTTCGGCGCGCACAGCGCTTGCCTCCCTCTTGCGTGACCAGACGTTCGGCTTCGTCTGTATACTCACGTTCTTGATCTTTGCTATACGCTCAAGCACCCAGCTCAACCTGATGCCGCTCTTTGCCCAAGAGGAGCTCGGCCTCGGCGAGAGCGGGATCGGTATGGTGCAGTCGCTCTGTTCGCTGGCCAATTTTTTCGTCCTGTGGCATGCCGGCCGGTTACTCGACCGGATTGGTCGGCGGCGGGTCACCCTGCCGGCCCTGTGGGTCACTGCGCTGGTCCTTTTGGCTTTTCCCTGGGCGACAACCCTCCCCCGTCTCATTGGCGTGAGTGTGGCTTTCGGCGTGGTGCTCGGGTACCTTGCGCCAGCACCGGCGGCGATTATCGCTGACCTCGCGCCTCAGGGGGCGATCGGCACAGTGATGGGCCTCTATCGTACTGCTGGTGATATCGGCCTTTTATTTGGACCAGCCGTGGTCGGCTGGGTCGCCAGTCACCTAGGGTTTGGTGCGGCCTTCGCCGGAGCGGCCGGCTGCACAATGCTCGTAGCCGCGCTGGGGATCAGCATGCGCGAGACCCTGACGTCTCGCCAAGTGACCATCGAGGTCCTGCCGGTCGTAGAGATAGAGGAGGTATCGTCGTAGGAGCAACCCCCTCGGGCTTTTCCAGAGGAAGAAGGCAGGCGCGGGAGCCTGCCCCGCTAGGCCGAGAGAGGAATAGCGTTTACGGCTATCTAGCGTCAAAGGAATTGACAGCCTATCGTCCGCTCTGTTAGCACTCAGAGTACTCTCGGGAACAAGGAGGGGACATGAGCATCGATCCACGAGAGCTCCGTAACGTCATGGGGCACTTCGCCACTGGGGTGACGATCATCACCACCAAAGACAAGACCGGTAGGCCCTTTGGCCTGACTGCCAACGCCTTTAGCTCGCTGTCGCTCGCCCCGCCGCTGGTGTTGGTCTGCGTTGATAAAACAGTGGACTGCTACGCCTGCTTCGAAGACTCGAAGGTCTTCGCTGTCAACTTTCTCAGCGAAGAGCAGGAACAGCTCTCACGCCGGTTTGCCACCAAGGGAATCGAGAAGTTCGAGGGTGTGACGTGCAGTTCGGGGGAGCTTGGCACGCCGTTGCTTGAAGGGACCCTTGGCCACATCGAGTGCAAGGTCGTCAACAGCTATGAGGGTGGGGACCACACGATCTACGTCGGCGAGATCCAGGGGGCCAGGGCCTCGGGCGACCGGCCGCTCTTGTTCTTCAAGGGCAAGTATTATCGCCTGCCGTCGTAACGCTCTTTCAGGGAGCCAGGGGTTGGGGGTCCAGGGGCCAGTGAAAAGAGGAAGAGCGGCTCACACTGAATAGAGGTTGAGCAAGAAGAGCGCCGGCCTTGCCCGCCTGCCGCAGGGGGCAAGAATGCCATCTCTCCTCGCCACGCGTCCCCCCCCAGAAGACCTATTCGTTCTCCTGCACAAAATCCCACTGTGCAGGTAGCGGCTGCGGCCCCGGGCGAATGCCCGCGATATCTGGGTCTTCCTCGCCCACGCTTCGCGGGCCGGCCTGAGCCTTCTGGTGTTTGGCTTCTAACCGGCGCACTGCCTTGTCCCGCTGCTTCTGCTGGCGCGCTCTTTCCTTCTGCCGCTTCTGGAATGTGGGGCGTGCTTTGTTCGCCATGAGGCAACTCCTTCCTCTTCTCTGTTTAGAGAGTATGGCTCTCGTTCAGTCATTACTGTCGCGACCAGAAACCCAGACTCTAGAGCCAGACAGAGTGGGTCAAGGCTGCTCGCCGCTCTCCGGGTCGCCCTGCTGGCTCACGAGGGGTTCTCCCGTGAACGCATCGTCATACGGTTCGTCGTCTGCTGTACCAAAGAACTGCCCTCCCTTCCGCTCAGGGATAGGTTTCCTCAGGCCGCGCTCGGCTTTCGGGCTGCGACTCGTCGGTTTGCGGGTCCGACGCGGGGTGGCGTCAGGACCAAACTGGCGGCCTGGCCCACTACCGCGTGAAGGTCGCTCGTCCAGAGCAGAAACAACCGGGCGCTCCAGGGAGGGCTGGAATGGCCGCGCGGAGAAGGGCGTTGGCGGACGGCTCTCTCTAGCGCGAGCCTCACTGACCGCAAGCGGCCTGCCTTTGAAGGGCTGATTGTGGAAGCGGCGGACCGCCTCTTGGGCATGGGCACGATCCGTGAACTCTATAAACGCAAACCCGCGTGGCTTCCCGCTCTCCCGCTCGACGGGCAGAGACACCGAAGCAACCAGGCCCACGGAGGAGAAGAATTCCTTCAGCTCCGCTGCGGTTGCCTCATAGGGCAGATTGCCGACAAACAGACGGACAGGCGGCAGGCCCCCGGCGGGTGAGGCCTCCGGGCGCGGGCGCGCCTCGGTGACCGAGAGGGGGTGGCCGTTGAGCTCCGCCCTGTTCAACTGCGTGATCGCTCTCTCTGCCTCCTCGCTGCCCATCTCGATAAAGCCGAAGCCCTTTGAGCGACCGGTCTCACGGTCCATCATAATGCGCACGGACACGACGCGCCCGGCCCGCTCGAACAGATCTGTGAGCTCACGCTCGGTCGTGTGAGGCGACAGATTCCCGACATAGATTCTCTTCGTCATCGCTCTCCTTCGGCGGATTCTCTGCGCGGCGGGCGGCTGACTCCCCGCTGCGTCAGTCCAGGTCTAGCGTACAAATCGCAGTCTGCTGCTAAGGCCACTCGTGCCGGTGCTCCTGGCGGGGCCCTGGAGAATGGGTAAGATTTGCCGCAGGTCTCCCCAGGAAAAAGGCATAAAAACAACGCCCCGCGCCGTCTTGTGGACGACGCAGGGCATGCTGCCCGGGGAACTGCACGAGTAGGGCTTCAGCAGATGCCCCGGGCTTCTGGCCTGTTACCAGCGCCGCTCCCGCCGCCCACCACCGCTGCGGTCTCCACCCCCGGAGCGCGACTCCTGCGGCTTGGCTTCGTTGACGGTCAAGGCACGGCCCTGCCACTCATAGCCATTGAACCGCTCGATCGCCGTCTGCGCTTCTTGCGTACTGCCCATCTCCACAAAACCAAATCCCCGCGATTGGCCGGTGAACTTGTCTGAGATGATGTTGACGGACGAGACCACCCCCGCCTGCCCGAATAGAGTCTCCAGGTCTGCGGTGGTCGCGTTAAAAGAGAGATTACCAACAAACAACTTCGTTGCCACTGTTACCTCCACAAAAACAAAAAAAGGCCCCGGGAACCATGAGTGCGGTTCCAGGGGCCTTCTCTCTCGAACCAACTCAATGCAACCAACGGAACGATCCGGATAGGAAGCACGTTACCAGAAGCCGGTCCTGAAAACAAGGTGGGGAGGAACCGTAGGAGCTCGCGGCGACCAATGCAGCGTGTGAGAGCCTTACTCGCGGCTAACTGAACGTCACCGTGATAGCTTCATCTGCACTCTTCGCTCCTGGGGACACCCAAGTCGGTCGTGGCGGGCGATAGCAGTCTTCGCTTTGCGACCCGCTCACTGTACCCAGTCACTGCACGAACTCACGGGGAAGATGCCTCGTGACGCAGTGCTCGCTCAACTGCTCTTTCCCTCCCTCGTGGCTGTAGGAGGCTCGTCGTTGCGCGTTGTCGCTCCCTCTCTCCTCTGGGCTTTGTCGTTCCGGTGTTCGGACCACACGACGGAGAGACAAAAGAGGACGCATCCGAGGACAAACAGAAAAATAATACGCATAGTCGTCCGCTCCTCCTCAGTCTTTGAGGGTGGCATTTTCGTGCGGGCGTGCCATCGGCTTTTCCCTGCAGGGCGGCCCTTTGTATACCGGAGCCCGCGCGTGCCTGGTTAGAGGCGGGGCAAGGTATCCTGCCAGTGCGCCTCAAATTCCTGGCTCTCGGCCTCGGAGAGGAGTTGGAGGCGGGGATGGGGGTCCAGCAGCGTGCCGTCCGTCGGGTGGACATAGCGCCGGATCTTGTCTGAAAAAAAGACGAGGGACCCAACCGGCAAGAGCTGTTTCGACGAGAAGTAGTAGCGCGATTCCGTACGATACACTTTCATGGGGAGGGTCTCCTCAACACGACGCGGTGTTGTTCTGGGCTACTTCGCCCTGTCTTGTGGTTCAAGCCCCGCTTGTCGTTGGCAGGCATCGGAAAGCAAGCGAGACACTGTCTTGTAATATCTGTTATAGCAAATGATATAGGAAAAAACGCTTAGAGGCAAGCGGCTCGGGCCGTGCACGCGCGCCTCCACCGCCTTGCGCTCAGGGGGTGGGGGCCTCCCTGCCGCCGGGCCTGGCGAGCCTCACTAGGAGTTTTCCTAGGAGCGCACTCTCTCTTGCGCCAAAATCGCTTGCTCCTCGGCGTTCATTTTCTCGCGGATGCGCGACCCCTTCCCCAGATGGCGGACGCCCTGTGCCCCACCCTCGGAAAAGTACTCTTCATAGGGCTGAGCCGGGATATACTCAGCGGGCTTGCGGTCGGTGATGGTCACGCCCAGCAGTTGTTCCACCAAGTCTACGTCGTACATCCGTACTGCATCGTAGTCAGTTAACAACGCGCAGACCTCCACACAAATGTAACAGCCAATGCACTCTTGAAAGCGGTCCTGCACAGGCTGCACCCCCCTCCCAGGCAGTGTGTTCGGTGCCAGGTACTCGATGCACTGCACCGGGCAGAACTCCGGACACTTGCCGCAAGGGAAACAGAGGTTCACGTCCATGAAAGCGACTTCCCGGGGACGTTTCTTCTTTTCTCCTACCTCATCTGGGATGTCCGGCACCCGGTCTTCTTTGAGCCGACGCTTGATGATGTCGATAGCGGCCATGTGTTCTTCTCCTTGATCCGTCAGCTTTCAGGTAGATCATACAAACGGCCCGATCGCGGCACAACCGGAGATCCTCAGGTGCCTGAGAAACCCCGGTGGCCCGGTGGTCGCCACCCTTGATCGACACAGGCCCGACACGCCGATATGATCCTGCGGCGGCCGGCTTCTTCTATCACAACCCCCTCGCTGAAGGGATATTCCGTAGAGACTACTTTCCGACACTCGGGATTCGCACAGGTGGTAGTGAGCGTGGCGTTCTCGTGCGGGCGTGCCATGGTCTTTTCTCCGTGCGGTGAGTTTGGCCTCGATACTCTCTCAACTTCACCGCCAATTGAGAGGAGGACTGTTTTATTTCAGGAGCGTGGCTATTATCCATGCGCGGCGGCTCCCGATAAGGCCGAGAGGGCTTCTCCATACGAGAGCAGCCCACCCTCCACTAGTGGCCCGTCCTTCTTCTTGTGGGGTTGCCTGCCCGGAGGTCAGGCCGCTTACTGCCCCTTCTTCTGGTCCGCCAGTGCCTGCACCCGTGCCAGCATTTGCTCTCGTCGTTGATCCAGTTCCGCGAGAATCCGCTGGGCTTCCTCGCTCGTCATGACTCCCGCCGTTACCTTCTCGTGAGTCTTCTGCATGGCAGCCTGAATGGCGGCCAAGTATTCCCCAGCCTCTGGGACTTTCTCCTCCACAATTGCTGCCAAGAGAGCTTCGAGATTTGCCACAATGGGAAACAACCTCGCAAAGGCTTCGCCCCGCTCCTCTGATCGAGGAGGGTGGAGAAGCCACGCTAAGACCGCATGAAAATCGGTGACGCTCCACTGCAACGCGGTAAACGTGTGGCCGTCTACGCGCCACCATGCCGGTGTCTGGTCTTCCATGCTCTCGCTCCTTTTTGGTCGTTGTCCGCCCTTGCCAGTCATCGCCTCACCCCTCCCTGCCGTGTGGAAGCGGTTCCCACCCACGGGGACGTCGGGTGCGGTGATAGCGGAGGGCGCAGCGCAGGCAGCTTGTTCCCCGTATGATATCCATTATATAAGATATTATAAGATGTGCTATATGATCGCGTGTCTACCGCCTCCTTTTCCACCGTCCTTTTCTCTCCTCCTTTCAGGAAGAATACAAGAGGTAGGGTATGTCTCTCACCACTGCATTGTTCACAGGCTGGCACCGTTTCCTGGCAGGCTTCTCCGCGGACGACCGCCAGCGGCTGCTCGATAATTTGTGCGACGCCTACCACGCAGAAGCCGGCGCTGTGGCGCAGTTCACGCAGCATGCCCACCGGATGTATTACCCCCACTTTCGTGAGGGGCTACTGCGGATTGCCGCTGAGGCAGCGGCGCATATCCCGTGGTTGGAGGAGAAGATCCTCGCCTTGGGCGGGACCCTCCCCCAGCGCTCCTGCACTTTCAAGACGGGGAGAAACAGTTGGGAGCGTCTGCATATAGACCTGGAAGAGGTGCAGTGCGGCCGCGTCAATTTGCTGGAGTGGATACACACCGCCGAGCAGGTGGAGCCAGAGATTGCCGTGGGTCTGCGCCGCATCCGAGCGGAAAAGCAGAAGCACCGCGAAGAGCTCCGCGACATGCTGATGAAGAGCGATCCCTATACCCCTCCCGCTACGACGACACCGCACGAACAGGTAGAGCCGCAGAAGCAAGCCTGGCTTGAGCAGCGGAAGAGCGAGTGGCTGGACCAAGAGCGGGCCGAGTGGGAGGCCGGAGGCAAGCAGGTGCTGTGGGCCGAGTGGTCGGGGGAGCGGGAGTTCAGGTGGGCCACAGAGCTGCCGCACCGCGACCTGGAGTGGGCACGACGCCTGGCCGAGCAGGGGGCAGAGTAGACGAGCCGCGCACCAGGGCGCGCTGCGCCGGCTGGAGACCGGTGACGGCAGCCCCCCTGCCCTGGCCACCGGCTTGTCAGACCACAGCTGGACACGTTCCGCAGGGCTGACGTTCTCCTGGCGGTTGACGCCAAGAGACCACCAGGCAAGAGGCCTAGGGCGTTTTTTTGGCGGCTGCCAAGAATGGCGAGATCAGGTCGATCGGCACCGGGAACAGGGTGGTCGAGTTATTCTCAGTTGCGACTTCGGCGAGGGTCTGGAGGTAGCGCAACTGCAGAGCGACCGGGTGCTGCTCGATAATCAACGCGGCGTCGGCCAACCGCTGCGCCGCCTGAAATTCCCCCTCAGCGTTGATCACCTTGGCCCGGCGTTCGCGTTCAGCCTGCGCTTGTCTGGCAATCGCCCGCTGCATTTCCTGAGGCAGGTCAATATGCTTGACCTCAACCAGTGAAACCTTCACCCCCCAGGGCTCGGTCTGGGCATCGAGGATCTCCTGGATGTGGCTGTTGATCTTCTCCCGTTCAGCTAGGAGATCATCTAACTCGGCTTGGCCGCACACGCTACGCAGCGTAGTCTGCGCGAGCTGGGAAGTGGCAAAGAGATAGTTCTCGATCTCCACCGTCGCTTTGTTGGGGTCGAGCACGCGAAAATACAGGACTGCGCTCACCTTAAGCGACACATTATCGCGGCTAATCACGTCCTGCGGGGGGATCTCCAGCGTGATCGTGCGCAGGGCCACCCTGACCATGCGCTCCACCAGCGGGATCACGTAAATGACGCCCGGCCCCCGGGAAGGGACCAGCCGTCCGAGACGAAAGATGACTGCCCGTTCGTACTCACGCAGGATCTTGAGACCACTCAGTAGCAGCACCAACCCTATCAGCACCACCGTCACCACAGAGTCGAGACCACCCATGACGCTTTCCCCTTTCTGCCCTGATCCTGCTGAGGGCTCCCTCGATAATCGCCCCGTTTCATCCTGCGTTGCGCGCCACAGGCGCATGCCCCACGGTCGCAACATTTCTACGCCATCCCGCAGGATCGGATTGTTTTACTGGTGTCATCACAATAGGTTGTGGTCTCAAGCGTTTTTTGGCAACTTTGCGACAGCCCCCTTGCTTCCTCCGGACATCTGCGCCCCCTTGGCCTACTTGGCCTTTCCTTGCTTTTTTAATGTGTGAGGGGGATGAAAATGACTAGGCGTTTTCCTGCAGGGTTTAGTTCGCCGCCTAGCCCCATGTCCTCTTGTTCCTTCCTTGCTTTTTCCCCCCATGTCCCTAAACTGCCTAAAAACTATCAGGAGGTTGCACCTATGGCTTCAGCCGAGGATCTCTCTAAGGACATTATCGTTGCTTGGCTCAGTAATCTCGCCGTGATGAATAACACGGAGGCTATCCTCTCGGGAAAGGATGCTACGAAGATAGGGGAATTCATAGCGACAGTATACAAGGCGGTATTCAACGCTGTTGAGGAAACTACCAGGAAAGCTACCGAGCAAGGCCGCGCGGCTCGTCGCGAGGACTGAGAGGCAAGCTCGCGGGAATGACATCTCCGCCGACGCTTTTTCTTCTTCAGAAGAAACGATGGGCGCCTCATCCCCAGCGAGCTTAGACGATTTCGGTCCTAGCTGAAAGGCCTCGACCACGATCTCGGTCTTATAGTGCTTTGTCCTGTCTTGATCCCGCGATCGGGTCTGCAAGCGCCCCTGCATCCGGATAAGCGATCCCTTCTTGGCGTATTGACTGATGATTCCTGCCTGCTTACCCCAGGCCACGGCGCGCGGCATTGGAAGCTTACGCAGGGAATGCGGCAGCAGGCGATCGAGGATTGCGGATGAGGGCCGTGATGAAGCAGCCCGGTGCGGGTGCGGAGCCAGTCACCTCTCCGACGTATCCTTTCTTCTGTAGGACCGTCCAACCTTTTTCGGTACCCTCTTACGGGTTCATCTCCAGCTTGGTCAGCACGAATCTGCCCAAGTAAATGACGGCACAGACGCCAAGGACTCCGATGATCCCGAGAATAGTCCTACTCAAATCAAACGGTGAAAAATCCATAGGTGCTCCCTTAAGGGTGCTGGTGGGCAAGGGTTGGAAAAAGTGTGGAGGAAAAGAAAGAGGCCTGCTTGGAAAGGCGAGTCTCTGCACGGCCAGGATGTGACATGCCTCACAGGAACGGCTCTGATCGCAGGACTCCCCAGAACAATCCAGGACCCAAGGAAAAGCCCCTGGATCCTGGCCCTCACCTACAGGAGGGCTCGGTTAGGTCGCGATTGACTGGCGCTCCTCGCCCTCGATCTGCACCGGCACTTTCTTCGGCATCTGCGCCCCTGGCAACGGCACCGTGACCTCTAGGACCCCGTTATGATAGCGCGCTTGTAGCTCCTCGGCCTTCACGCCCTCCGGCAGTATGAAGGTACGGGCGAAAGCTCCATACTGTACCTCCTGATAGAGGTGGTTCCCGTTCTTCTGCTCCTGCTCCGCCTTGCGCTCGCCCTTGAGGGTGAGCTGGTTGTCGGTCACCGTGAGCTCAACCTCTTTGGGATCGACCCCAGGGAGGTCGGCTTTGATGCAGACAGTGTTCCCGTCCAGGTAACTGTCGATCTGCGGGACATACCCTGTAGGCACCGAGCGCCACGACATGCCGGCCCGGTCCCAGCCGCCGAAGCTGAAGAGCTCATCTATATCGCGGGAGGTATTTAGGGTGCGGAAAGGGATGTGCCAAGTGGACAATGCTTTCATCATTTCGCGTTACTTCCTTTCGCTCAGTCGTGCTGAGTCAGTGTGTAAGAGGGAATCTAAGCATTAATTTGACTTTGTCAAAGAAACACAGGAGCGTAAACAGTGGCGCCTTTTTATCAGACAATTTGCTTCTTCTGTCTAATTGTGAAAACGCTCTCCCCTCACCAGAAGCCACCGCTACCGCCCAAGGGAAAACCCCTTCTCCCGCGTGGTCTTCTCTGCCCGCGCAACCAATAGGGGGGAAGGAGGACGTTCCTCCACGTGGCGCACGACGTCGTGGTCATGGTATGCCCTGAGTTCAGGGTGGAGTACCCAGAGAGCGGTAGTCAAAAGAACGAGGCCTCCCAGAGGACCAAACTCAGGGAGAGCCCTTTGCTTCCTCGTTGCCTTTCTGCCCCCGCGAAGGCGTGCGAGGCCGCTCCTGCAGCAACTCCAGTTGCAGACGCTGAATCTCCAGCAACCGCTGCCATTGATGGCTCACCAACTGGTCGAGTTTCGCGATGAGGTGGCGAATTTCCAGCTCGGCTTTCAAATTCACCCGATAATCGTGCTCAGCGCGCAAGCGATCCTTTGCCTCCTGCCGGTTCTGACTCATCATGATGATCGGCGCCTGCAGAGCCGCGAGGCCTGACAGAATCAGATTGAGCAAAATATACGGGTAGGGGTCGAACGGTTGCCGGAGCAGGGCGGCGGCGTTAAGCACAATCCAGAGCAGAAGAAAGACACTGAAGCTAATGATAAACCCCCAACTGCCGCCGAATTCGGCTACTTGGTCGGCCACCCGCTCACCGAACGTAAGGGCGCGGTCAAATTCGACGTTGATATTCTTCGAGAGGAGTGCTTCTTCTTCCTCGAGGCTTCTGACGACGGCTGCTTCGAGGGTGGATAGTTCGCCCTTGTCGAGTTCGAGAATGTCCTCGAAGTAGGCCGCTCTGAAGTGGTTGAGATCGGAGAGACAAATAAACTCACTGGCGGACCAGTCCGGATGCTCCTTGCGAATGGTTGCGACCACCGGAGGACGGACGAGTTCCGCCGGCATCACGTCGTCGAGTTGCTTTTGCTTTTTACAAATCTGGCACTGCACCATCGTTGAGGTCGTCGGGGGTTGATTCATGGCAACACACTCCTACGGGAGCAGGCACTACCACGGGCGCACCTCGTGGAGCCGGCACGCCGAGAGGGCGGTCTTTCTCGATAGCCGTAAGACGGTTCGGGTATTTTATAGAGAAGCAGGCGTCACCGTCAGGGGGGCAGAGACCTGCTCGCTCTTGCCGAGCCGGTAAAGGTCGCACAGAAGGAACCAGATTTTTCCCCTTGAGTGGCCCTATGGTTGCGGCAGTTTACAGGAGGTCACGTTCTCGGATGCCCCGGTACGGCTTTTCCCTTCCCGTCTCTCCCTCTTTTCCGCCGGCGTGCGCCTTCCATCACTAACGCGCACGGTTTTTCTCACCATTCTTGTTTTTCCTTGACATTCTCTCCTTTCGCCGCCTATGGATAACGCACACTTTGTGCTTTCTTTGTAATCTGCGTGGTGGGGGTCTTGCCAAAGTCAGACGCCCCGGGAAAGTGGAGACGGAAGGAGTGCGGATGTCAGATAATGTGCGGCTACGTCAAGCTTGCCGCAAGCCCTTTCGCAGTCTTTGGTTTGTTGGGGTGACACCGTTCCTAGTCTGGCGGTTCCGTTCGCTCCTCTTCACCGATCAGTAGCGCTTGCACTACTCGATCATCCGAGCGATGGTAAAGGCCGCTGCTGCCGCCAATCCACCAACCAGAACGGTTTGCAGTCCTCCACGTAGTGGATTGATCTCGGTAAAGCGTCCTTTGAGGTAACCGAAGATGAACAGCGCTGTGAGCGTTACCCCCACTGACCCCCAGAGCGCTGTGATGACATTGCTCAACAGCATATAGGGAGCTAGCGGAATCAGCCCACCAACAATGTATGAAGCGCCGATGGTCAACGCGTCGCGCTGGGCACGGGACGGGTCGGGCGCTTGGAGGCCAAGCTCGAAACGCATCATAAAATCCACCCACCGCGCTGGGTTGGCGGAAACCGCGGCAACCAGGGGAGCGCTCTGCTCATCGCTGAGGCCATACCTGCGGAAGACCTTCACAACCTCTTCCAGCTCCTGGGTTGGGATCTCCTGCGTCTCGCGCAGTTCTCGCTGCCGCTCCGCCCTATAGTGCTGGCTATCAGTCTTGGCTGCGAGATATCCGCCAAGCCCCATCGCAATCGAGCCTGCCGCAATCTCGGCCAACCCGGCAACGACAACGAGGCTGGGAGACACCACAGTCCCAGATAATCCTGCGGCCAGCGCGAAGGGCACCGTTAATCCGTCGGACATGCCAATCACGATGTTGCGCACCGTTGCCGTCGCTGTGAAATGTCTCTCGATATGGAGGGTCGTGGGCATCGTTCTCTCACCTGGCGCCCAGTCTTACGTGTTGAGCTTGAGTTTCGGGTACTCGCCGATCAAAATCGCTGCAGGGTATAACACTTCCTCTTCAATCTGGGTGTGCAACATCAGTGCGCTCCCTCTCGCCTCGTAACCAGAACCGCTGACGATCCAGGAGAAACCCTGTTTCGAGTCCAGACGGCATTACGCATTCGAGCATGCATAGCACGCGTTCTATCGGGGAGCCAGCATTGCGTGCGCACAGGGCACGCGAGTCAGCTGCGCTGGGACTCTTGGCTGACTAATCGATGACCAGGATTTTCTCAGCGGACAGGTCCCTTCACCGTCTCCAACGTTTCCCGCACTTTGGCGGTGATATCGTTTGCCAGCACCAGCTCACTGATCATCGCTACGGCGTCGGCCCCAGCGGCGAGCACGGCTGGTGCGCGTTCGGCGGTGATCCCGCCAATGGCGACGATCGGTAGGCTGACCAGCGCGCGGACCTCCCGTAACTGGTCGAGCCCGCGCGCGCTGTAGCCGGTCGCCTTGGTACTGGTGCCGAACAGCGGGCCAAAGCCAAGGTAATCCGCTCCGCCGCGCCCCGCCGCTAGTGCCTGGGCCGGGTCGTGAGTTGAGACGCCAATGAGCTTGCCCGGGCCGAGCACTTTGCGTGCTGCTGCCAACGGCAAATCTTCTTGACCGACGTGCACCCCCTCCGCTTCTACTGCCAGGGCGATGTCCGCCCGATCGTTGATGATCAGCAGGGAGCCATACCGGTGACAGATTGTGCGGACCTCCTGGGCGATGGTCAGGAACTCGCGTGTCGGCCGGTCTTTCACGCGCAGTTGCAGTAACCTGGCGCCACCGGCGCAGATTTGTTCCGCAAGCCCGAGGAACGACAACTCCGGCCGGCCAAGCGTGTCGGCGATAGCGTAGAGCGGACTGGGGAAAGTAAAGAAGGACATGCTGAAAGGGTACAGGTTACTGGTTATAGGTTATAGGGGGGACAGGGGGGTATTCTTCGACCCTGTAACCTGTCCCCTGTAACCTTCATTTTTTCACGACAATCTTCAAGTCGGTGATCTTCTTGCGCAGCGTGTTGCGGTTGATGCCGAGCAGCTCCGCCGCCTTGAGCTGGTTGCCACCGGTGTACTCCAAGGTCAACTCGATCAGCGGCTTCTCGACCTGCCCGATGACAATAGCGTGCAGGTCGCAGGGTTCGAGGAGGGTGGTCTGCTGGAAATAGGCTTTGAGCTTACGCCGGACTACCTCTTCGAACGACAGATCTGCGAAATCCTCCGGCAATACCGACTCGGCTGCCGGCAGCGAGAGGTCGGCTGGGGTGAGCATACGCCCTGGCGCCAGCACCGCCGCGCGCAGCAGCGTGTTCTCCAGCTCGCGTACGTTGCCCGGCCAGGAATGCTGGACCAGCAGTGCCTGGGCTGCGGGTAAGACTCCGGCGACAGAGGTGCCCATCTCCCGGTTGATCTTATCGATGAAATAAGGGATCAGCTCAGGAATGTCGTCCCGCCGCTGACGCAATGGTGGCAGCGTGATCGGCACCACCCGCAGGCGGAAGTAGAGGTCTTCGCGAAAGCGCTGCTCCTTGACGGCCGTAGCAAGGTCCTGGTTGGTGGCGGCGATGATGCGGACGTCGGCCTTGATCGTCTCCCGCCCGCCGACGCGGGTGAACTCGCGCTCTTGCAACACCCGCAAGATTTTGGCCTGGAGCGCAGGCGGCATGTCTGGGACCTCATCGAGGAACAGCGTTCCCCCGGAGGCCTGCTCAAACTTGCCGCTCCGCCGCTCGACCGCGCCGGTGAACGCGCCGCGTTCGTGGCCAAAGAACTCGCTTTCCAGCAGATCCACCGGGATCGCCGAGCAGTTAATCGCGACAAACGGCGCCCGCCAGCGGGTCGAGTAGTGATGGATGACCCTGGCAATCAATTCCTTACCGGTGCCGCTCTCGCCCTGGATCAGCACGGTGGCATCGCTTTTCACTACCCGGCCGATGGTCTTGTAAACTTCCTGCATCGCCGGGCTACGACCGATGATCTGCTCGTTGCAGCCGTGCACGGCGAGCAGGGGCTGATCCAGCTGCGAGGCCAAGCGTCGTGCTTCCAGAGCCCGCGCCGCTAGCGCTTTCACCTCGTTCAGGTCGAAGGGTTTGGTCAGATAGTCGAAGGCCCCCCGTTTCATCGCCTCGATCGCGTTACTCAGGGTAGTCTGACCAGTCATGATAACGATGGGCGTATCGATCTTGGCTGTCTGCACCCGCAGCAAAAGGTCCAGGCCCCCGGGCTCAGGCATGCGAATGTCAATAAAGGCCAGGTCGAATGCGTGCTCCTGCAAGCGGGCCCAGGCTTGGGTGCCGGAGTCGGCGGTCTCTACTGCGTACCCCACCTCGCCCAAAGCACCGGCCAGGACTTGGCGGATCAGCTCTTCGTCGTCAGCAATGAGGATTGCGCCCTGTGTCATACGCTACAACGGAGTCACCGGCAGGTGCACGTGGAAGATAGCGCCCTGGCCAGGGGTGCTTTCCACCCGGATCGTGCCGCCGTGCTGCACAGCGATCCGCTGGCTGACCGCCAGTCCCAGACCTGTACCTTGGCTCTTGGTGGTAAAGAATGGCGTGAAGAGCCGGGAGAGATGCTCGGCCGCGATCCCCGATCCATTGTCGGCGAAGTCGATCACGAGGAACCGGCCCTGCCGCGCTGACCCGTGTCTCCTTTTCTCCTCTGAGCGCAGCAGATGGAAGTCTGTCACCATGCGGGTCGAGATGCGCAGCTCGCCGTCTCGGCGGTCGGCCAGCGTCTGCAGCCCGTTCTTGATGAGGTTTCTGAAGACCTGGGCGAGTTGGGCTTCGTCGCCCAAAACATCCGGCAGGCTCGGGTCAAAGTGGGTGAAGATCTTCACGCCGCTCGGAGCCGTTGCTCGCTCCAGCAGCAGCACGTCGGTGAGCACTTTGTGCACGTTGATCGGCCAAAATTCCAGGCGCGGGGGGGCAGAAAGGCGCAAGACTTGTTCCAGGAGGCTGCTCAGCCGGTCGATCTCGCGGATCATGACCGTGGCGTACTCCACAGCCGAGGGGTTGTTGCTGACCCGGTCCTGGAGCAGTTGCGCGGCGCCACGAATGCCAGCCAAGGGGTTTTTGATCTCGTGCGCCAGCCCGGCCGCGACTACCCCTAGTTGCGCGAGGCGATCTTCCCGCTGCACCTCCTCGGCTAATTCCCGTTGATGGCTCAGGTCGTGTAGCACTAGGATAAGGCCTAAGCGCGTGCCCCCACCATTGAGTATCGGGGAGCAGAGCAGGCGCACAGGGGTCGAGCGCCGGGAACGGCTCTGGAGTTCCCCCTCCCCGGCAGTACGGCTGTGCCCGGATACCAGGGTGCGTTGCACGATCTTGACTACCCAGGAATTAACGGCAAATGCCTGGGTGTACGGCTTGCGCCAGACCTGCGCGTACGGCAGGCCGGTCAGGTGTTGGGCTGTAGGGTTAAAGAATGCGATACGTTCTTCCCGATCGATGATGATAATGCCTTCCTCGAGACTCGCTAGGGTGTGCTCCCAGTAATCTGAGGGAAAATCGGCAGAGGCCGTTGGCAGCTCAGCCGTCTTTTTCGTCCGCGGTGCCATCCCACGTCCCATCGCAAACCTCGTTTTTCTTGTCAAGGCGGGGTTGCCAAGCCTGAGGTTTGCCAGCTATTGATAAACCCATGCGGTATTCTGAAGCTGCGTGTCGGCACGCAGCCGAAATGCTGGTCACGACGCTCAGCCAGAAGGACTTGGTGCGGCTCCGCACTGACACGAAGGCCATCACCGCAAAGCTCGTTGCCGCGCTGCTGGACAATTTTCGCCAGGAAGAGGCCCTGGAAAAAGAGGCAGAGCGTTTGGCCGAAGAACACCTCCGCAGCGCCGGGGGACTGGATCGACACAAGGTTACCCAGCTTATCAAGCAGCGCCTGGCTGAGGAACGGGGGTTCGTCCTGTGAGCCGCCTGTCCGACAACCGTATTACGGCGCTGGCGCGGGTAGTCTTGCGGGTGTTAGCGGCCGAGGGCGAGATCGTCAGTGAGCGCGCCGCCTTGGCCGAGAGCAAGCGCGTGCTGGCGGAGCATTTTCAACGCGACGACAAGATTGATGCCCTGGTCCGGCGCAAGATCGCCTCGCTGTCCCGCCGGGTCGTGCCGGGTAGCACCGAGTGGGACGTGCTCTACCGGCGCTACTTCGAGGAGGAGGCGCGAAAACACAAATTCTGACGCCTTTCCCTTGACAACTGCGCGGGAATGGTTAAGTTGCCCATCGTTCGCGGCATCGGGAGAGACCGCGAGCATTCCCTGAGCAGCCAGAGTGCTGAAAAACCATATCTGTAGTTGGAGAAAGGAGAGAGAGGCATGAAAATTCGACCCTTACAGGATCGGCTTATCGTCAAGCGGATAGCTGAGGAGGAGAAGACCAAGGGCGGGATCATTATCCCGGATACTGCTAAGGAAAAACCCCAAGAGGGCAGGGTCATTGCCGTTGGCAAGGGCAAGATCAATGAGGATGGCAAGGTCACTCCTCTAGACGTCAAGGCGGGCGATCGGGTACTGTTCGGCAAGTACTCCGGCACCGAGATCAAGATCGATGGCGAGGAGCACCTGATCATGCGTGAGGACGATATCCTCGGTGTGATTGAAGGGTAAGCGCCGGTACGTTAAGGAGGAGAGACTATGGCAGCGAAACTGGTGAAATTCAGTCAGGACGCGAGAGATCGGACGCTGAGGGGGGTGAACCTTCTGGCCGATACGGTGACTGTGACCCTGGGTCCCAAGGGCCGTAACGTGATTATTGAAAAGTCGTTCGGCGCGCCGGTAGTCACCAAGGACGGCGTGACGGTGGCCAAAGAGATCGAACTGGAAGACAAGTTCGAGAACATGGGCGTGCAGATGGTCAAAGAGGTAGCGAGCAAGACCTCGGATGTGGCTGGTGACGGCACCACCACCGCCACAGTCCTGGCCCGCGCGATCTATGCTGAAGGCGTGAAGATGGTGGCGGCCGGCCATGATCCTATGAGCCTCAAGCGCGGCGTCGACAAAGCTGTGATCGCGGTGGTCGAGGAGCTGAAAGGGTTGTCCAAACCGACCCGGGACCAGAAGGAGATCGCCCAAGTCGGCACCATCTCAGCCAACAATGATTCGACCATCGGCGAGATCATCGCCGAGGCGATGAACAAGGTTGGCAAAGAGGGCGTGATTACCGTCGAAGAGGCTAAGGGCCTGGAGACCACGCTCGATGTCGTTGAGGGCATGCAGTTTGACCGGGGCTACCTCTCGCCCTATTTTGTCACCGATCCAGACCGCATGGAGTGCGTCTACGAAGACGTCTATATCCTGATCCATGAAAAGAAGATCTCGGGCATGAAAGACCTGCTGCCCGTGCTGGAACAGGTAGCCAAGAGCGGCAGGCCGCTGCTCATTATTGCCGAGGACGTTGAGGGTGAGGCGCTGGCGACCCTGGTCGTCAATAAGATCCGCGGCACGCTGCAGTGTATAGCGGTGAAGGCGCCGGGCTTTGGCGACCGCCGCAAGGCGATGCTGGAAGACATCGCCATTCTCACCGGCGGCCGGGTGATTGCCGAGGAACTGGGTGTGAAGTTGGAGAACCTGACGCTCAACGATCTCGGCCGGGCCAAGCGCATTGTCGTCGACAAAGACAACACCACCCTTGTCGACGGGGCTGGCAAAAAGGCCGACATCGAGGGTCGTATCAAGCAGATCCGCACCCAGATCGAAGAGACGACCTCGGACTACGACCGTGAAAAGCTGCAAGAGCGCCTGGCTAAGATGATTGGCGGCGTGGCAGTGATCAAAGTTGGCGCAGCCACCGAGATCGAGATGAAAGAGAAGAAGGCGCGGGTGGAAGACGCGCTGCACGCGACCCGCGCGGCAGTGGAAGAGGGCATCGTGCCCGGCGGTGGTGTGGCCCTGATTCGCGCCTCTAGCGCGCTGAGCAAGGTTACGGCGAGCGAGGAAGAGCAGGTCGGTGTCAACATCGTGCGCAAGGCCCTGCAGGAACCCTGCCGTTGGATCGCCGCCAATGCTGGCGAAGAGGGTTCGATCGTGCTGGACAAGATCAAGAACAACAAGGGCGCCTACGGCTTCAATGCCGCGACCGGCGAGTTCGAGGATCTGATCAAGGCCGGCATCGTCGACCCAACCAAAGTGGTCCGTACCGCCTTGCAGAACGCGGCGTCTGTCGCTGGCTTGCTGCTGACGACGGAAGCGACCGTGGCCGAGAAACCAGAGGAGAAGTCGTCCATGCCCTCGATGCCTCCGGGCGGCATGGGCGGCATGGGCGGCATGGGTGGCATGATGTAAGACGAATTGACCGTGCCTCCTGTAAGGGTCTGAGTCCTTGGCCCCACAAAGGGGCTTGATCAATCAAGCCCCTACACAGCTCGTCCGTCACTAATGGCCCTGCTAGGGAAATCCTGGCAGGGCCATTGTATTTGCGACTGCGGGGTGGGGATTTTTGTTTGAACGCTTACGTGGGCAGGCCAGTAATGCGAAGCCCAGCTGAGTGGACCTTGTGGCGAATGTTGAGACGAATGAGCAGGGCGGTGATCGGTTCGATCAGGCGGGCGGCCTCTAGCGGGCCAGCATCCAGCGCGTGAATCCCCAGCCGCTCGATGAGTTGCATCACGGTCAGGCGGGCGTCTTTATCAGCCCCGCAGACCAGTACGTCACAGTCGATCGCGGCGTTCACATCACGCAGCAGGTGGGCCGAGACATTCTGCAGCGCGCCCACGACTTTGACCTCGGGGCCGAGGATCTGCTGAGCCTCCTCGGCGGCCGAGCCCGCTGGCGGCATGATCACCCGTCGCGGGTTCTCCGGGTCGAGCGGAACTGAGACATCCACGAAGATTTTGCCCTTGAGCTGCTCTTGAACGGTTGCGAGTGTGCTCACGTGGGCGGAGTAGGGGACGGTGAGCACGACCACCTCGGCTGCTGCCGCGGCGCTGGCGTTGTCAGTCCCCCGCAGCAGCGCCTTGCCTAACTCCTGGTTCAGCTCGGTTGCCACCCGCTCGCCCTTCTCTCGCTGCCGCGAGCCAATGATCACCTCTTCCCCAGCCCGGGCCCAGCGTAACGCTAGGCCCGGGCCCTGTTCTCCGGTTCCTCCCAGAATTGCTATTTTCACGCGGTTCCCTCCTCGTTGCTCAGCGTACGCGTGCCGCCATTGTCACACGGCTGTCTGTTGGTAGCACAGGCCGTTGGCTTGCGTAGGGTACATCCGGCTACGCTGCTCCTCATTGTCCTTGACCGACCGATGCTTTGATGTACTTGATCGTCACCGGCGACAGGTCGTACGGATCAACCCTGACCTCGATGAGCACGAACGACGGGATCTGGTCTGCCTCGGCCAAGGCCGCACGCAGTTCACCTACTGTTTGTACGTGAAATCCCCTGCCTCCCCAGGCTTCGGCCAGCTGCGCGTACGGCCAGGACGGCAGCGCCAGCAGGTCCTGGCGCTCGGTCACCGGCCGGAAGATGCCCCAGCCGCCGTTGTTCATCAGGATGACGATCGGATTGAGCTTGTAGCGCGGGGCGTGGCAAATCTCCGGGCCGGTCATCTGAAAAGCGCCGTCTCCGCACAAAATGAGGGGACGCTGGCCGGTGCCGATCTGCGCCCCCAGGGCACCAGGCACACCGAAGCCCATCGAGGCGTAATACCCCTGGGCCAGGTACGTGCCGCAGTGGCCGACCTTGATGTCGAGGCCGGCGAACAACATATCCCCCGACTCGGCTACGACCATGTACCCTTTGCGTCCCTGCAAAAACTTGTTGACCTCCCACAGCATGTCGGAGACCTGGATCTGGCGTGCGTCGCCCGGGGGCTGCGGAGCCAGGTTGTCACAGTACTCGACCTTTTCGTGATGCTGCCTGAGCGGCGCCTTCAGCAGCGCCTTGACATAGTCCCGCAGCGTCACCTCCGTGTACGTGTGATAACTAATGTCTACCTTGTTTTGCACCGCCCAGATCGATTTCTCGCGAGGGAGATGGGGAAGCCGGGAGCCCAGGTTCATGTCGGTGAGCAGCGTCCCCAGGTTCAGCACCAGATCCGCCTCGTCTACCCGCTCGCGGATCGGTGGGGGAGAGATCGGCCCGATATTCACGCCCATATACTGGGGGTGATCCATCGGGAACGCGCCCTTGGCTAGGACTGTGGTCATGCACGGCACTCCCATCTTTTCCCCCAGCTCGACAATCTCCCGGGTCAGCTTGTAACGGAAGGTTTCGATGCCGATGATCGCCGCCGGTTTGCGGGCGCGGTTGAAGCGCGCGGTGGTGTCGCGCGCTGCCTCTTCCACCTTGCGCGGGTCGGAGTGCGCATGGGCGAGCGTGCCGTCCCACTCCAGCACCTCGCGCGGCACCTCGATCTCGCGCTCGACCATGTCTTGGTGGATCTCGATGTATCCGGGCTGCTGGTGGAGCCAGACCGCCCGCACCACCGCGTCGATGTCCGTGGCTGCGGTCCGCGGGTCGTTGATGATCTTGGCCGCACAGGTGATTTCTTGAAAGATGTGAAACTGCGACTCAATCTCCTTGGCCTGGTGGTGGATGAGGACTCCGAGCTTGCGCTTTTCCTCCCCCGGGCCCCCGCTGATCACCAGGATTGGCACGCGTTCGGAGAACGAGCCGGCGACCGGATTGACCACGTTGTGCCCGCCCGCCCCGTAGGTGACGCATAGCACACCGATCTTACCGGTGGCCCGCGCGTACCCATCCACGGCAAACCCGGCCCCAGGCTCATGGGAAAAGGTCATCACTTGCATATGCCGGGGCTGACCGAATTTCATGAAGAGTTGGATCACCAGATCCCCGGGGATACCGAACAGGTGCGTCACCCCGACCTTGCGCAGGTACGCCACGAGATAGTCACCAAGCTGCATACGCGGGTTCATAACGCCTCTCTTCTTAGGTCCATTGTCTGGAGCAGCCTCGCGTGGGAAGCTGTGAGCACAACCGGTGAGAACCTGCACCCCTGCCCGCTCTGGCGACGGGAGAAGGCGACTCCTCTCCTGGGCGGAGAAGGTGGGGGTGAGGGGCTTAGCCGAAGAACTCTTCGACATTGCCGGAGATGACCGCGATGGTGCGCACCGCGTTGTTGCGGAAAACCCGGAACAGCACCTTCTCTCCTGCCCGCCGGCTCCACAACTGCTCGTAGAACTTGCGCCGCTCCGAGCACTCCTGTCCGTCGATGGCGAGGACCACATCCCCGGCCTTGAGCCCGGCTTTGTCGCCAGGGCCGCCCGGCAAAAGCCCAGCGATCACAATGTGGTCCCGTAGGGTGTACGAGTACATGCCGATCCAGGCACGTGAAGGCTGCGTCACCCGCCGGCCATGGCGCAACAGTTCGGCGCTGTGCTGCAGGAAGTGATCGACCGGAATCGCCAGGGAGAATTTGCCCACCTCGTTCAGGTTAAGCGACACGACCCCGACCATCCGGCCTTTCATGTCAAACATCGGTCCGCCCCCAAGACCTGGGTTCATCGCGGAGCAAAGCAGGGCGCGATCAAGACCGTACTCCCAGTAGGCGTCAAATGGCGAGACCGAGGTGAGAATACCGCCGTTGACGCGCCGTGTATTATCTTCGCCAGAGCTGGCAACCAGGAAGACCTCATCCCCAGGATGCAACTCGGTCGCCGAGCGCAGCGGTACCACGGGAAAGCCAGAGCTAGTGATTTTGAGCACCGCGATGCCACTGGCAAAGTCCTGGGCAGCGACCTCAGCGTCGTGCTGGTTGTTGTCAAGCAGGCTCACCCGCACGGTGGCGGCACCGATGACGACGTAATTGACCGTGAGGATGTAGCCAGCCGGGTCGATGAGTGCTCCTGACCCCATGCGTTCGGTGCCCAGGATCGACGCTGAGGGATGCTGCTGCGGCACCGTGACGGAGATACTGACGGTCGAGGGAATCACCTGCTCAATGAGCTTGACCGAGGCGTTCACTGGCCCCCCTGGTGGCAGAGATGCTCACAAAACTACTGACTTGTCTGTATGAAAGCAACCCCTGCCCTGGAGAATGGGTCGAAGTGCCGTTTTTTTGCCATATTGTCATTATTGACACAGGATTGACACGGGAGATTGGCCGCCTCCCGTCTCGTGCCCCTCGTTGCTCCTGCCGCAGTCAGGAGGAAACCTATTGAACTTATAAAAGAATCGCCAGTACCAGAAAAGCGCCCCTCCTGGTCAGCAATCTGGCCTGAATATTGCACGCGACTCAGGTAGGAGGAGGATTACACATGCGGACGAGGGACATTTTGTCAGAGTCCTGTCCTGTGACCTCGCACTTGCCAGACCTGTTGGTGCCGGCGCAGTTTTTCTCGGACCGGTGGCTGGCAGGGCAAGCATCGGGTGAAATGGCGCTGCGCTGGGCAGTGTTTGCCGATGGCTTGAGCCAGTACTGGAAACTCGCCGCGGACTGTGCCGCCCACGGCTCCCAGGAATTCCAGGAAGAAGAAAGTTGGGTGCTGGCCGACAACAGCGAATGGCCGTTCTCCTTCCCCAGTTTGTGTGAGACCTTTGGGTTGCAGACTGAATCGCTCCGCACTTTACTGCTCGCGTGGAAGAACGCCCACCGGTCTGGGGCCGCAGGCACTCTCTCGCACGCATAGTTACAAGCGGTCTGTCCCCCCCACACGGGCAGGGAGGGGTCCCTCCTCTCCCCCTGCCCGTGCTCCCTTTCTCTTGGCAGGCCAGCCTGAATCCTATAGTCTCTCCCGCAGGAGGGAGAGATGCACACCGTTGTTGACGGTCTACGATTTCGCTATGCCCAAGACGGCCAGGGCACGGACCTAGTCTTGATCCACGGGCTCGGTGGCAGCCTGCGCGACTGGGATCCCATCGTCCCTGAGCTGTCGCGACATCATCGACTACTGCGTTGGGATGTACGCGGATTTGGCGATTCAGGCAAACCGTCCGGCCCCTATTCGCCCCAGCTCTTCGCCCGTGATCTCGTCGGCCTCATGCGCGCCCTCGGTGTGACCCGTACCCATGTGGTCGGCATCTCGATGGGCGGGGTGATTGCTCAGCGTTTCACCTTGGACTACCCTGACTTGGTACAGTCGCTGACCCTCATTAGCACCTCCAGTGAGGTCGGGGAACGAGCGCGGCGTGACTGGGAAAAAACGGCCGCGGTGATCGAACAGCGTGGGTTTCCCGCCGGGACCGAGTTCGCGGAGCGAGTCTTTGCCCCGAGTTTCGTTAAGGCGCACCCCGAGGTCGTGAAGGAAATGGCGGCACGGACCGTCGCCAATGACCCGCAGGCATACGCGGCCGCGGCGCGGGCTATCAGCGCCTACAACTGGACCGCTGACCTGAGCCGTATCCAGGCGCCGACCCTGATCCTGCAAGGGCTGGACGACGTCCTCACCCCGCCCGGAGGATCGGTGCGGATGAGTCGCGGCATCCCGCGCTCCCGACTCCTGCTCATCCCTGACTGTGGCCATGACGTGCCTGTGGAGAAACCCGAGCTGTTAACCCATACCCTGCTCGCCTTTCTCGCGGGTGTGGACCTGAGCCGCTGAGCAGAAGATACCCCCTATGGCGGAGCAGACGACGACCACAGCAACTCCTCGACGCAGCGAGTGGCGCCGCGTCCTTGTACAACTGATCCCGGCACTGGTCATTGTAGTTGCCGGCCTTGGATTTCTCTGGCGCAGCGGCCTGTGGCATGCCGCGACGATGGACAAGCAGGTCGCACAGAAGGGAGACGCTATGGCACAAGAACGGGTACGCGCCCCGGAACTCGAAGGGGGCATCGCCTGGCTCAACACCGACCAGCCGCTCACCCTGGCTAAGCTCAAAGGGAAAGTCGTGTTGCTGGATTTTTGGACGTACTGCTGCATCAACTGCATGCACATCATCCCGGACCTGAAAAAACTGGAAGCCAAGTACGCCAACCAACTGGTCGTCATTGGCGTGCACTCGGCCAAGTTTTCCAACGAGGGCGAGTCCGACAACATCCGTCAGGCGATCCTGCGCTATGAGATCGAACACCCGGTGGTGAACGACCGTGAGTTTCTCATCTGGCGCCGCTATGGCGTGCGGGCGTGGCCGACTCAGGTACTGATCGACCCCGAGGGGTATGTGGTCGGTGGCATCTCTGGTGAGGGCCATTACGACACCTTGGATCAGGTTATCGGCGAGCTGGTCAACGACCATCGTTCCCGGGGAACGTTGAACGAAGAACCGTTGCGCCTGGCTCTGGAAAAGGCCCGTTTCTCCGCGCCGGTGCTCTCGTTTCCCGGAAAGATACTGGCTGATCCGGAACGAGATCGTCTATTTATTGCCGACTCTAACCACAACCGCATCCTGATCACCACCAAGGGAGGCAAGGTGATGGATGTGGCCGGCTCAGGCGAGATTGGCGCCGCGGACGGCATGTTTGCCACCGCCACCTTCAATCACCCGCAAGGTCTGGCGCTGGACGGGGATCTGCTTTATGTGGCGGATACCGAAAATCACCTGATCCGGCGGCTCGACCTGAAGGCGCGGACCGTGGCCACGATTGCCGGCACCGGCACCCAGGCCCTGGGACGCTATCGTCGCGGCCCGGCACGGGAAGTCGAACTCAGCTCACCTTGGGATCTGGTCCTAGAAAAGGGCATCCTCTACATCGCTATGGCCGGATCGCATCAGATCTGGGCGATGAACCTCCAGCACGGGGAGATCGGTCCCTATGCTGGCTCTGGCCGCGAAGCGCGCATCGATGGCCCCTTGATGCAGGCAGCTCTGGCCCAGCCGAGCGGGATTACCGCTGATGGCACAAACCTGTATGTGGCAGACTCTGAGATCAGCTCGATCCGTTCAGTGAGCCTCGACCCCAAAGGCCACATTTCAACCATCGTCGGTCTCGACCTGTTTGAGTTCGGCGATGTAGACGGTCAAGGAGAGGTGGTGCGGCTCCAGCATCCCCTTGGCGTGGCCCACCACAATGGCGTACTGTACGTTGCCGACACCTACAACCACAAGATCAAGACAATTGGTCCGCGCTTGGGAACCGCAGTGACCTTCCTCGGCACAGGCACGCCGGGCTTGCGCGATGGTGAGACGGCGCAGTTTTACGAGCCCGGAGGAGTCAGCGTTGCGGACGGGAAGCTCTACATTGCCGACACCAACAACCATGCCATCCGTGTAGCCGACCTGCACACCAAGCACGTGACGACGCTCCAGCTCACCGGTCTGATCAACGGAGCTGGCGTGTCTATGGCCGAGGTGTGGCCAAATCTGGAAGAGGTGAGTCTGCCTGGTCAGACGCTCCGCACAGGCCAGAGCAGGCTCACTCTGAATGTCGAGATCCCGGCTCCGTACAAACTGAACCCTGGCTCGCCCCTGGAGTATCAAGTGGAAGTCAGCGGCGCCTCCCCGCAGGCCGGCAGGCGCACGACCATGAAGGATGGACAGTTCCCGTTGCAGATTCCCCTGGCACTTGCTGCTGGCACAGCGCAGGTGCGGGTGGCGGTGAGCTTTGTCTACTGCCGGGATGGCGACGAAGGGGTGTGCGTGATCAAGTCGCTGCGCTGGACCATCCCCGTGCAGACGGCAAGCACTGGGGAGGAGGAGATTCGCATCGATCACCCCCTGGTCCCGGAGCAGCTCCCTACTGCAACTACGCAGTTGTCAGCAATCAGTAACCAGCCTCCGACCGCTGAAGGTGAGCTGTGAACAATTTTATCACCCCCGAAGGATGGAAGACTGGTATCGAAGAAGTGGCCCCTAAGGTCTACGCCTACATCCAGGCGTACGGCGAGCTCGGGGTGAGCAACGCCGGGCTCCTGGTTGATAGGGCCGGAGCGATGGCCGTGGACGCCCTCATGGTGCCGTCGATGACCCGCCGTTTTCTCGCGGCCATGAAGAAGGTGACGACCAAGCCAGTGACACGGTTGGTCAACACGCATCACCATATTGATCACGTCGGCGGCAACTTTCTCCTGCGCGAGGCCGAGATCATCAGCCACACCTACTGCCGCGCGGAGATCGTGCGCACCGGCCTGCCGGTGGAGTTCTTGCAGCAGCGCATCCCGCGCTTTGCCGCCGAGTTTCCCAAGCTCAAGCTGGCGGTGCCGGAGGTGACGTTCGAGGACCGCCTGGTGTTCCACCAGGCCGGGCGCGCTGTCGAGCTGCGTCATCTCGGGCCCGCCCACACTTTTGGTGATGCCTTCGTTTATTTGCCCAAGGACAAACTCCTGTTCGCCGGGGACCTCGCCTTCTATTATGTGACGCCCCTGGCGTTCCAAGGCCATGTCGGCAACTGGATCAAAGTGGCGGACCGTCTCCTCAAAATGGATGTTGAGACGATCGTGCCCGGTCACGGCCCCATTGGCGGGAAGAAGGAATTGCGTGAGATGCGGGCGTACTTGGCGCTGATCCGGCGGGAAGCCAAGAAGCGGTTTGACACGGGCATGAGTGCGGAGCAGGCTGCCCGCGACGTGAAGCTCGGCATCTACGCGCGCTGGCGCGAGCCCGAGCGCATTCTGCCGAACATGCTGCGGCTGTACCAAGAGTTTAAGAACGAGCTGGACCAGCCGCTCGACATGCTCCAGGTGTTCAAGGGCATGCGGCAGTTCCGTGCCGAACTGCACGGTCATGCCGCCGGCGAGCCGGATATGTGTTGCGCGTAAAGGAGAGCGAGAGGTATTTCCTCAGGCGATTCCACTTGGTTGGAAGGGTGTCATAATTCACCACATTATGGGTGAATATGACAGGTCGTTAAGCTCTACGCTAGAGCTCTTCCACCAGCGCCGTACTGAGGTAGCGCTCCGCCGAGCTGGCCAGGATCGCCACGATCATTTTCCCCTCATTCTCGGACCGCGCTGCGACCTTGAGCGCCGCCCAGACGGCGGCTCCACTGCTGATGCCGGCGGGGATGCCTTCCTGCCGGGCGACCAGGCGCGCCGTGACCAGCGCATCCTCGTCACGCACCTGGATGATCTCATCGATCATCTTAGTGTTCAGGACACGGGGCACGAATCCCGCACCAATGCCTTGGATCTGGTGCGGCCCAGGAGCACAGCCAGATAGGACGGCCGAACGCTCCGGCTCCACCGCTATGGCACGGAAGCTAGGCTTCAGGGGTTTGATCACCTCAGACACGCCGGTGATAGTGCCACCGGTGCCGACCCCGCTGATGAGGATGTCCACCGCTCCGTCGGTGTCGTCCCAGATCTCGCGGGCGGTCGTGCGGCGGTGAACCTCGGGGTTCGCCGGGTTTTCAAACTGTTGCGGGATGAAGGTATGGGGGAGCGTTTTCGCAATCTCCTCGGCTTTACGGATTGCGCCCGGCATGCCCTCCTGGGCCGGGGTCAGCACCAACTCCGCGCCGAGCAGGCGCAGGAGGTAGCGTCGTTCCAGGCTCATCGAGTCCGGCATGGTGAGGATCAACCGATACCCGCGCGCGGCGGCGACGAAGGCGAGGGCGATACCGGTGTTGCCACTGGTCGGCTCAATAATCACCGTATCCCGAGTGAGCTTGCCAGCCTGCTCGGCTGCGGTGATCATGCTGTAGCCGATGCGGTCTTTGACGCTGCCAAGAGGGTTAAAGAACTCGAGCTTCGCGTAGATCTCGGCCTGCAGTCCCTGCGTGACGCGGTTGAGACGGACCAGGGGGGTGTGGCCGATCGTTTCGGTGATGTCTTTAAATAAGCGTGCCATTGGGCTCCTCGTGCACAGGATATTAGAGCCCTAGTGTACCATAAAAAAAGGGTTCTCCTGTGCTTAGCCTTCCTCCCTCAGCCGTATCGTGCTATAGCGCTGCTTGGGTAGTCTATGAAGTTACGACGGCAACGATCCCGCGTCTTAGCTTTGAGGGCAGAGATTGCTCTTGCTGCCTCTGTTGTGCTCGCTATCTTCTTGGGGGTCATATGCATGGGGTTCTCGTCCTCTTCCGCTCAAATTTCATCGGCGGGAGTTCAGGTTGTGGTTTCGTGGGACCCTTCAAAGCCAATGGTGGCAGATGAATCGGAGAATGTTGAATTTTTTGTGAAAGGAGTGCCGGATTCCGGCGACAGCGCGGGGGCCTTCTTCTCTCACTCTCTCGGGGGGAAGGTTGAGGCGCGTCGCCTGGACGGCGGCTCTCTCTCCATCTATACGTATGCGGCTGAGAATCTTACCCGGCTGGGAGCCAACCTTATCGACGCCAGCGGCTTTGCTGATGCCATGGGCAACTCCATACTCGTGACCCACGCGAGCGCCTCCAGTGCCTTCGCCCTAGCAACCTCCCTGGAAGGCACGCCCTACCTCTCCCTAGAAGACGCGGCCGTGTACGACGAGAGGCGGAGGGATAGTTGTACAACCGCGGTTAGGAGTGATGAATGGGACAATAGTATATCGTCGATGGTAGGAGGGATTGGGCTCTCATTTGCCTGGTCCTCCTCAGTTGCATCGGATGAGCTAGAACTGTTGGAGTGTCAACTCGGACAACTACTCTCGTTATTTACGGATAGAAGCGCGAAGGAGCGGCTGACCTCCTCCATTGTGGTTCAACCCCGCCGTTTTTTCTTCTCCGCTGATCGTCTTTTCGGTCCTCATCCCGATTTCGGGACTTCTCCACGATCAAGCACTATCGGTGACTTAAGTGGAGTTGTCCTGAGGCCGGGAGCCTTCTCAGCTTGACAAATCCTTCCCCCTTTTGACTTTTTCCCGGCTGGCCTCGGGCGACTCCTCAATCGAAAGGAGGAGCCCTTATGAAAAGGCTGCCTGAATTTCTTTCACCCATCGCGGCGCGGAGAGTCGCGAGCGGGACGTATGCCGAGCCCTATACTGTTATTCCCGTAGCCAAGATCCTCTACGCTTTCAACCAGTCCGCCACTACTCTCGGCCTGATTGACGCTCTATGGATTGGCTCTTTGGGTTTTCGTCGCGGGCATATCTATGTCCGTACCCGCGAAGGGGTTTTCTTCGTTCACTATCGTTCTCTCACTGAGCTTATGGAACGCCTAGGACCCCACCACTTCTTAGCTCTTAATCACTCTGTATTTGTCAACCTTCACCAGGTCACATCCTTAGATGTGGACGGAAAACTCAAGAGGGTTGGGGTAGCCGTCAATGGAGAGACGGAATGGCTGATCGTGAACCGGCGGCACCTCTCCGGCGTGCAGCAGATATTTGGTCTGCCTCGGCGGAGCCGGAAGGACAGAAAATGGAGCACAGGGACAGCGTAGATAAGCAAAGGACCAGACAATGTTCACTATGTGCCGAAT